>Ga0209343_10006388_pt1 | contig 14091 bp, 12 predicted proteins | sample RifCSPlowO2_02_FD_184026 | JGI IMG/M metagenome (GOLD analysis project Ga0209343, IMG submission 184026) | Groundwater microbial communities from Rifle, Colorado - Rifle CSP2_plank lowO2_0.2 (SPAdes) (version 2) | ecosystem: Environmental > Aquatic > Deep subsurface > Groundwater | place... | reverse complement strand
GCTGGTACGAGGTGAAGAGCGCCAAGGGCAAGGGCTGGGTGCGCATGTTGAGCATCCGCAAGGGCGATGCGCGCAAGGGCGGCGGCGACGCCTCCGGCGTGCTCGCGTTGGCCTCGGGGCGCGCCGGAACCGGCAAGGTGGTCGCGACCACCGGCATCCGCGGGCTGAACGAGGAAGAGCTGAAGGCGGCAAAATTCAATGAGGCAGAACTGAAACTTGCCGAATCCTACGCCAGCAGCAAATCCGATGCGGCGAAGTTTGCCGCATCTGGCAAGCTCGCCGCGCGCCCGTTCGACTACCTGCCTGCGCCGAAATAGGAGAAACGCCATGAACAGCAAAACATTGCAGGCACTTCCAAAAAATCGTCATTCCGGCAAAGGTCGGAATCCAGTGAATATCGTAGGGTGCATTCCATGCACCAATGGCAATGGTGCATGGAATGCACCCTACCAAGCCATTGCTATTCTGAAAGATAAATGGAAAAACAGAACGCTATGGATTCTGGCGCTGGCACTGTTCTCCACAACCGCCTGGAGCGCGAACCCGTTCGAACAGCAACTGCTGAATACGCTAAAACAGGGCGTGCAGGAAAAGGTGACCGGCAAGCCCGCCACTTCGGTCGAAGAAGAGACCGCGATCGGACGGCAGATCGCCGGCAACCTGCTCGGCGCGGCGCCGCTGGTCAAGGACGCGAAGCTGCAGAAATACGTCAACAACGTCGGCCGCTGGGTCGCGAGTCAGAGCGAGCGCCCCGACCTGACTTGGCACTTCGGCGTGATCGATTCGAACGATGTGAACGCATTCGCCGCGCCCGGCGGCTACATCTTCGTCACGCGCGGCCTGTACCGCCTGCTGCAGAGTGAAGCCGAACTGGCCGGGGTGCTGGCGCACGAGGTCGGCCACGTGATCCGCCAGCACCACCTGAAGATACTGCAGCAGAGCAAGCTCATCGACCTCGGCAGCCAACTCGTCGCGAAGAACGTCGGCGGCAGCGACAAAGTGCAGGGACTGATCGGCAGCGGCGCGGAGATCGTGTCGCGCTCGCTGGACAAGGACGCCGAATTCGAGGCCGACCGCATCGCCGTGGTGCTCGCCACGCGCGCCGGCTACGACTCCTTCGGCCTGCCGACGGTGCTGCAGCAGATCGGCCATTTCGCGAAGGAAGACGGCGACGTCGCGCTGCTGTTCAAGACCCACCCGCACCCCGACGACCGCCTCGGCAAGCTGGGGGCCGCGATGGACGACCGCTTCGACGGTGTGAAGGGCAAGACGCTGGAGCAGCGGCTGTATCGGATCAAGTAGCCGCGAAAAGCTTATTGCAGCAGGTAGGGCGTCAATAAGCGAAGCGCATTGCGCCGTATGGAAACCGAAAAACATCCGGCGCATTACGGCTGCGCCTAATGCGAAGGCGCCCTACACGGGCTGGATGTGCTTGTTAGCGCTGAATCAATGCCGCAACCGGAGATGATTCCTGCATGGTAATTATTTGCAGCCAAGTGCCTCTTTCGTTCGCCAGCCATGGCTACTATGACACTCATCTGATCTATCTATAGTCGGTGGGGGAGGTTCCGGATATTTTTCCCTCTGGGTAGGTGTTTCCGTTGATTTCTGTATCTTCCATTCATCAGGCATTTTTTTGGTTTCCGTAGATCCTTTGACTGCCGGCGGTGGAGTTTCTATCTCCTGCACATCTGGCTCTGCTCCATATGCTATGCCGATTCCAAATGAAGCTGAAAACGCGACTGCATAAGCAAATACTGCGGGGATCAATTTGTTCATAATATTGCTCCTTCTGTACGTAGCACTAACGTTAAGTATGCCCAAAAGACAGGTGGCTATTCTGATTAACTTAAATAAAATTTGATGCATATCAACGGTATTATGTAGCTGTTGCCATAACCCCAAACCCGCATAGCTAGTACCCTAGCATCTATTCCAATTTCCGAATAGGTGCATCATGGCAGAATCCCACGTTGTATCCGGCCTCGTTGCCAAACACGCCGAACTGGCAGGAGTAATCCAGTTTCACCAGGCAGAAATCAATCGCGTTACATCCGATCTCAAGCACCTTGATGCTACGCTCAAGCTGTTCGCACCAGAAATGGATTTGCGCACCCTGTGAACAAAACGAGCCACCCGCTCAAGCGCGAGCGTAGGCGGCTTCAAGCACTTCAAAAACCGTGAAAGCCATACATGGGTACTGGATCAGCTAAGAGAGGCTGCGCAGCCCCTTACAACCAGCGCAATGGCCGAGCAAATCATCATCGCTAAAGGATTGGAAGATACCAAGGAGTTGCGGGTATCCATTCAGCGCACCCTGACAGGCACACTTCGGCGGTTGGAGAAGCGCGGACTGGTTAAAGAGGTGGGGCGTGCCAATAACGGCCTATCGGCTCTCTGGCAAATTGCTTAGGAAGCCAACCGTTCTACCTGCCGCTTATTCCCCTGCCAATAGCCGCACCAGTTGCGGCTTGTTTTTGTGTGGGCGCATTTCCCGGTGATGTCCCGGAAGATCGTGCCATTCGCCCAGCGCCGGGTGTCTTCCCGGTACGCCGCTTCGTTGGCATAGTTTGCCAGGTACAGATTCCCAAGCTTGTGGCATTGGCCGTACTGCATCCGGCGAAAACGCGAGAAAAAGGATTCAGCCAGGTTGTTGGTGATTCCGGCTTTGCTGCAATATTCCTGTGCGTGGTTAACACGATGGGTTTCAAACTTGGCGTGCAACGCATCGTAGGCAGTGCTTTCATCGGCGCATATCTTTGTGCTTCTGGTGAGGTAGGCATCGGCCAGATTGCCTACGTCGATTTGATTCTCCGACTTCAGCACGAAGGTCAACGTCTTATTGGCACCGGCAGCGAGTTCCTGGCTCTTCTGGCGCATCACGAATACGCAGCGCTTGTCAGGCCGTTGGTTTTCGGCCAGGCGGCGTTCTATGCGGTCTTCTTTCTTGTTCTTGGGGCGGATATAGCCGTTGACGTATGCACCGTCCATGTGGACTTCACCGGACAGCGGCGCATCGTCGCGCTGTTCCATCAGCGATTCCCTGATCTTGTGAGCCAGTACAAAGGCGGTTTTGTATTGCACGCCTAGGTCGCGGCTCATTTGCAGGGCTGAAATCCCCTTTACGGCATTAGTGTAAATGGCAATCGCTGCCAGGTAGGTGCGCAGTGGAAGCTTGTGGTTGGCGAAAATTGTGCCTGATGTAATGCTGAATGTATGGTCGCAATCCTTGCAGCGCCATTGCTTGCGATCACGGCGGAATTCGTGCTTGCCGATTACGCCGCAGCATGGGCATGACACTTCATCGCCAGCGCCCCAACGCAATTCCTTAAACACCGCAAAGGCATCCGTATCGGTCATCTGCATGACCTGGTACACGGACAGGTTGCGAGCTTTAGCTGAGAGAAGAAAATGCTGAGACATAATATAATCACCTGCGATATGTTTATATCTCACATGATATGCTTTATACATCGCTTGTCAAGATATTTATATCGTGTATGATGATGTTTATATTTTATAGGGATTATTATGTCTACCAATCAGCAATGGGAAAACAAAGTTAAAGGGCTGCTCAAGGCCGAATTAAAACGCCGGAATGTCACCTACCAAGAGCTAGTAGAAAAACTTGCCATGTTAGGAGTTACTGAGACCCCTGAGAACATCGCCAACAAGATCAGCCGGGGGAAGTTCACGGCTGTATTTTTGGTGCAATGCTTGGAAGCTATTGGCTGTAGCGTTATTCGCCTGGAATGATTACAGTGCTATTCCCAATCAAACTCTTTCTCAATTTGCGCAGCCGTTACCGCCTCTTGATCAACAGCGCGGTATTGACTTTTGTTGCCCTCGTCCTGCTTTTGATTTTCCTTTCCCGTAATAGCCACATAGGGATGGCTTTTGTCATGGTCAACTGTCAGCTCTTGCATAACCCTATGCAAACCGCTTAATTCTAATTGGGGCAACTTTGTTTTAAGTCTTTCAAAAATACGAATTCCCTCGGCATCTGCGTCACCCCAGAAAAACATATTATCGTGCGCAAACAGTTCCTGTACTGGCGGCGGATTCCCGGCTCGCACAAGTGGGATAATGGCTTTGCCAGACTCAATTATTTCTGCCAATTGTTTCCCGAATGAATCATCAGACCGGCTTAGTCCGTACCCATAAGTCGCAATCATGGCAATTTTATTTGCAGCACCAGATTCTACCGCTGTCTCGAATGCATGCGGATTTTCAATAAGCAAAACTGCTTTGGGATTACTACACCCAGCAACCATCACGTATGAAGGAGAATCTAAAAATTGGCTAATATCTATACCAAAGTTGCGCAATGCTTTTGCCGGTAAATTGCCTATGATTTTTGATGAGCCAAGCAGGTATTTGGCACTAACAACGAACTTTGGCATCCTTGCGCAAGTGTCTTGCTCATTTCTGAGTAATAGTAACCCTCGAATAAGCCGAGCCATGTCGTCTTCATTCATGTCATGCAATTTTTCATGGCATGGTTCAAGGCTGAAAGTATCCTGTTCAATCAAACCAGCGCTTTTCATGACTAAACTCCACCGCGCAAGAGATGGAGCAACAGGTTGCACTGGTATTTCTCCAATTATGGAAACACGCCCAACCGGGAGGCCGGAATTAATAGCCACCCCATTCAGCCAGTTTTCTTTTGCTAGCGCCCTCAACGCATCGCGAACAGACATGGTATCCAGCCCGGTATCGCTCTCCAACTTGGCAACTAGATTGTGGCCCAGCAAATAACCTCTGCCTCCACATCTTTCGATAATGTAATGTTTTACATGATCCTTGTTAGTGACAAAACTCATACAACAACCTTTGTCTCACGACAATGCTGCATGAGTTCCATCGCGCCATAGTGTGAGCCAGCAGCGTCCGGCTCTACAAGGCGATCAATACCATGATGGTGTTCGGCATACATGATTCGATCAGCTTCAATTTCATGTCCGGTTATTAAAACCGGAAAATGGTTGTAGTCATTTTTGTAATGAGGATCATGCACAGTAATGATTAGCTGGAATTTGCCTCGCGTATCACCTATCCCGGCCAGTGCTTCATCTATGAGCTTTTTGTCCGACAGATGCGAAAATGCGCCATCAATAAGCGCAAACTGGGATTTCGCGGATAAAGCATATTCTTGAAGCGCCGCCTTCATACCTTTCTTCCCAGATTCCCTTTCATTAACGAAGCGAGCCATTTTAACGATCCATAGCAACGTCATGGCAACCCCTTGCCCAGAACTGACCATTTTGGGTTCAATAGTCAACGCTTTGCTGCTAACGGATGGCATGCATAACTTGACGTTAACATCACGCAAAACCCTGGAGTAAAACATGCGCCTGATTTCATCTCGTAATTTTGTTTTTAATCGCTTACGGTCATCCCCGTTATCTTCAAATTCGATTGCATGCTCACGCCTCTCGATCATCTCAACAATGTCCTGAAATATTTCACGCACGTTTGAAAGATCAGACATCTCGGCCTTGATCTCGTAGCCTCCACCAATATAATTACCTGTGACGCTATCGCGTTGTGGCGCAAAAATATCCCTCATTAACTTGAAATTGCCGGGCAGGCGCACAGTAAATTGCCTCAGCGATTCGCCAATTTCATCCCATTCCTTCTCAATCATATTTCTGGATTTTTCGTGTACCAACAAGGAATCCTGATATGTTTTTTTAGATGCCGCATAAAAATTATTCAACAATTGCGGATTATCCTGTGCGGACGCAATTTCATCTTTAATGTACTCTGGCACATCCTTGTCCTGGCGAAGCTCGTTTAATCTGCCGACAAACCGCTCTTTTGATCGGCTCATTGCTTTTCTAGCGTTATCGACATCCGTTTTAAGAGCACGATCTTCCGACTCCTTTATGTCATCAATGAAGTCTTCCAACAAACCAGCAAGATGATCTAGGAGTTTTTCTTCGCGTAGGTCATATACAAGGCCATACGAACCTTTTAACTGAATATCTGTAACTGAGTCTGCAAGTGAAACATCATCGCCATAACCGCGATAACGTTTCATGAGGTCCCGAACAAAATTATCAATATTAACTATCTTGGGAGTAAGTTTTGCTGCCCGATCCTTGATGGATAGAATTTCATTCGAATATTGAAGACATTTATTTCTACCGTCTTCAATAGCCCGGCTCATCTCTTGAATTTGCTTCGCAAGCTCTATAGCGTACTGGTTTCCTTGCTTTAAAAACTCGGCAGCGAGCGCAAATTGAAAGGCGGCTTTGGTTTCCGCCGCATCACACTCATGCCGCAGCATTCCTGTGCGCACATCTCCATTCTTCATGTACTCAGGATTAATATCCTCACGCATAGAAAATTCATGTACGCGACGAAGAATCTCAACATATTTACCTGCTTTGATTTTCGCCTGATTGGCTACATCATTGAAAGATGAAAAACTTTTTTCAAGTGTGGAAATGATATTTTTTAGCTCAATGCGCGCAGCAGTTATTTGCTGTACGTTTTCAGCGGCCTGTTTGTGCTTTAACAACAAAGACTCAAAAGACTCGCCAGCGAGAAGTTTGTTGATTTCAAGCATGGCTTGAATGCAGGTAATATTTGACTCTTGCAGCCTTAAACTAGGAAGAATTTCGGCATCCAGCTTCGATAATTGCGATGCAATATTTAACGCTTCCGAATCGTAATTGCTTTCAAGCGCCTCAGCGGCATCCTTGACACGTTTTACATTCGCATGTTCAGGTGAATACAGCGCACGCTCATTGGTCTGCTTTACTATATCCTCCTTGACGGTCTCAATTTTCCCTTCAATAGCGCGTTTTTCACGATCAACGAGCGATGGATCAAGAATACATTCGACTTGTCGCGTGCGAATACCGAGAATCAATCCTTCTGAAATTTCACCGCGACTTAATATGCCGCCCGACCTGCAATACTCGGCCAGCCTGTCAAATACAAATACAGGCGCTTCCAGCCCGGCATCAGCAAGTTTTTTGGCTGCGTGTTCGGCATCAACAGCATTGGGATATACAGGGGAATGCAACAATGCAGAAAACAGTGTTAACGCAATTCCATTTTGCTCGGTAGGCAAATCCATGCGGGCAAGCGCTCGATACAATGGCTCAGACGCGCCGCCAGCGGACTCAATAACCAGTCGGGCCACCTTGCCCGCCGCGACGGGGTTCAAATCAAGCTGCGACAGCTTGTTTTTATGTTCGGCCAGCTCGATTTCGGCTGTGTTTATCGCAACACCAATTGAATCCCATTTGTTAAGACGATCTTGCACCCACATGGCGGGTGTTGAATCAGGGAATTCTTGACGGAACCATTTAAGCGCGTCCAACTTTGGCGAAATGACCTTATTACGGCCAGACAATTCCTGGTGACTGCGCTCGGCTTCGCGCAAGTTTTGACGAATCGTTTTCTCCAATCCGTCTGGATTAAGACCTGGGAATACCTCGCGATACTTGCTTTCCAATGGAGCAAGTTTTTCAATACGTGAAATCGTTGGTGCCAACTCATTCAACAGCTTGTCCTGCTCTCTTTCCTGTTTTTCCAGTGGCGCGTCTTTACATCGCTCATTTTGAATTTTAATGCCAAGTTCCTGAGCTTTAACGATAGCGGCCTGCGCCTCATCTTCAATTTGCGCGGCAATAGATTTAAATCCAGTTTCTATTTTGAATTCAGAAACCATACGCAGCCAGTCTGCATAGACAGCCGCATTTGTCATCAACGCGGTCTGATGCGCTTGTAATGCCTGGTTAGAAAGCAATCTGTTTTTTTGAGCCTCACTACCAGTAGCTTTTGGATCGGCCAATTCTTCTGGGCTAAAAAGCTTGCTATCCTGCATGCGCTTATACTCGGCCTGTTGCGCACCAATATTCTTCTGTGAATCTTCGAGCGTTTTGTGGGTTTGAACCAAGCGTGCCACTTCTTTTTCTTCAGCAACCTTCAGTTCGGACAACTCCACCTCTTTCTTGAAATCCTGAATAAGGCGCAGCCTGGCCGGATTCGTGTCGGCATGAGCCTCAGCCCAATCAAATATCTCGTTGATGGCCGCCATCGCCTTTTCGCGATCCCATTCAGCAGTAAAGTTGCTCGCAACTTCCAGTAACGCCGATATGTTATCGCGCTTGTAAAACTTTCCTGTCCATCCACCGCCTTGAGGCCGCCCTTGCAAACCATGATCACAAGCAATTTCAATGACTTGCGATTTTGTGGCAGATTCCGGCTTGATCCCTTTTCTTTCTGCTCTCTGGTTCACTTTGGCTGCATCTTCGCCTGTAAACATCGCCAGCGCCCGATCTGGTAAATGCCATGCATGATTTCCATCCCGCTCAAGCAAAACCAACATATTCGCTATAGATGGCAGGGATGCTGCTGGGCGGCGCGGCACGCCCGGCATAGGATCATCAACAAGGATATTCTTTAACGAAGCAATTTCCTGCGTATAGTCAGCGATAAACCCGTCAAATTTATCCTTATCATCCTGATATTGCTTCCCATCCTCGAATGCCCTCTCCATGACCTCAAGGGCGTGATGATCCTTTTCAAGCGCTAATGCAGCTTTTTTTGCACTGAACCTGGCACGGATGATTCCTCCGGCTTTTTCATGAATGGTATCTTCAATGCCGTGTTCATCGTTTTCGCCCTGCGCCCCCATTGGATCAGATAACAATTCTGGAGCTAATAATTCATAAAACAACGCTTCGTCGTAACGACGCCCCAATCGCTCGATGTTGAAATAGCCGTTACTACCTTCTGCACCACTTGCTAACTGATAAACAAGCAGTTGATTGATCCCGGCCATATCGAACATGGAACCCATACGCATTTGCCACGCTTTGGGGCCACTATCCTTCTGCTCGGGGAACAGCTTCCCCTTGAATGAGGAATAAAGCCGGTCTTTAAAATCGTTGTCGCCAGTCAAACGTATTTTGTTGCCGCTAAGATTGGCTACAGGACAATCTTCAAGCGTGCCAGGATAGCAGTACCAATATAGACTTTCACCTTCGCCGCTATTCCCATACATGCCGATCACATACGGGTTGCCACCATACTCTCCACCATTCAGCCCGAGCAAATCGTCGGTAATACCCTGCGCAACCCGAGTTTCAACACGGAAATGGGTGTAGGTTCCACTGGAACGAGGCGCAAAGAATATATTCCGAATTTCGTTTAGCTTTTTCTTGTTCCCGGCCAGCAAGGCAAGCATGGAAATACAAATGGTACTTTTCCCGCCACCGTTAGGAATATTGATTGCAGCACCTTTCCCGTCAAGATCAAACCGTTGATGTACCCACTTCGGCTTCCACGGCGTACCACCATTTACGACATTAATAAAATTGCTGATTTCGATAGAATAAATAAGTGACATATCAAACCTCTTCAGTGCTGCCGTTAAGTAACGCAACAGTTTGCGTGGCAATATCTTCTTCGTTGCTGGCCGGTAGTAAATAAGCTAATTCCTTTTCCTGATTTTCCTTCATCTCAACTGCGGCCAATAAAGATTGACGATATTCACCAGGATTACCTGCGCTTTGAATCATTCCGCTATCCAACATGATTTTCAAAAACTTACGAGCATATCGAGAAATACTGCTTTTACTATCATTGAGCACATCCCACATATACCCGGCATCGCCATCAGGACGGCCTTTTTTCAGCATGGATTCAATCCCTCTTTCAAGCACTTCAATAAAGTGCGATTCAGAGACCACGGCCATTCGATACCCAGGTAGGCTCGATGTCGCGCGGCTATCCTTTTGATAAAAAAACCACTGCAATGTAAGCCACATTCTTGCCAACCAAAACGTAAGTTCGGCCTTTTTGGCGGTTTTCGTATTGCCACGATCATCACGCATCTGCTCGATGAACCATTTTGTATTTACATAAGGTGCCATGCTGTCGGTGCGTCTGCGAGTCAACAGGAACACCATATTGTCTTTTCCAGCCTTGGGTGGTATTCCAAGATTAAACGCCTCAACAGTCGTCAATGTAAAACCTTGAGCTTCAAGAAATTCGTCAAAATCAAGCAAATCAGCACTCGAACAGTTGGTCAGATACCGCACAGCCTCAACTTCATTTTCGCGGGCTGGCCTATCTACAGGGTTGCCATGCAGTTCGCGATATTTCAGCAACATTCCAAATACCATACCCATTTCGCCGTGCGTCATTTTATTTCCTCCAATACCAGAACAGGATCGCTACCGGAAACCACGACACCATCATGCTCTGTCTTAAATTTCTCGCGCGTAAATCCAACCACAATTCTTGCGGATGCTTCGCCAGACAAGTGATCTGAAACAGTGTAAATCCCAAAAAAATCTGATGGCGTCTCATCTTCAAGGAGATCAAAACCAGTCATTTCAACAAGCTCACTAAAGCGTAGCGGGCTTTGTTTTAGTCTATCCATTAAGACGGCACGGTTCCGATTTAGAAAGTCCCATAATCTGCCGGTATTTTTTGTACCAGTCTTATCTAGCGAAAAAACTGCTGGCACAACTGTCACGTTTTCATTAATTCTGAAATCGACTTCACCAACCAAAAATCCGGGATGAAAAATATCGGCATCAATTCCATGCGGTAATACGCGCGAAAGCAACGCATTTAACGTCATTTCTGGTTCAGAGAGAATGCCGGAAGATATGTGATTGATCGCCAGCAAAAAGTCTATTCGCTGAACTGGCGATGGCCTGGCTTGTTGCAACGTATCCAGAAATTTAACAAAATTTCTGGAGTACGCCTCAAGACACTGAAGAACAGATTCAAGCTCGGACAGTACATTACTCCAGCTAAACTTAGCATTCTCGCGATGCCTCCATTTATTAAACGAATCTATAACTAGTTCAGATGAGAGCAAGCCAATGGCTTCATTGACATTTATCTTTGCAAGGGAAAGCGATTGCTCAATCTTTGCACCGTCATGAACCAGCTTATCTCGAAGTGCGTTCGTTGACGGATGATCAAGTATTTTTAGAAGCTCGCTATTTTGCTGTGCGATGTCAGCATTAAGTCCACGACAAAAATCGTGAATGCGGTCATATTGTTCACGTTCAATTGCTTTGACCAAGCGCTCGGCTTCAACATCATTGAATAACCACTCGTCTTTTAAGCCACCGATACGAAGCAAGAGTTGTGCATTATCGGTTAAAGAAACCTGATCGTACCCATCCACCACCCTAATCAAATCAGTCGTATTGAATGTTACGCGCGGCTTTATTTCGCCGTCAGGAGTATGTTCGGCATAATGGATGTCACGTCGAGTCTTTAGTGTATCCAAGCAAAAATCTAACTCGTCACGCTGCAAGGATGGAATTGTGCTCGATAACAGTTCAAAAACCTCACTCACGGACACAACGCCAGCGCCACGCTCCATTTGCAAGTCATGCAACACCTCAAGCACTGCAAGCGCGACTGACAGGTTGTAGCCAGCACGCTCCGGCACCGCAGGAGTTGAAACGCCAGATTCCCTACGACTTTGATGAAGATCAAGAAGCCTGGAAACAGCGGCAATAAGCCGAATGCTATTTGGGGTGACTTGTTCCATATATTCCTGTTGTAGCGCTACTTTTCCCTTAAAACTTAAATGCATATGAGAATAATTATTGTGCCCACTATAATGCGGCTTATTTACTAGGTCAACATAAATATTATGCTAATATTAGGGTATGAATAAAATGAAACCACATCCCATTCGTGATTTAGCATGGAGCGCCTTGCAGCGCCTCCAGTTCATAGAATTCCGCCTTGTGTGGGAAGGGCATGTCAACCGGAGCGATCTCATCGCAGCCTTTAGTATTTCTGTCCCTCAATCCACCTTGGATTTCCGGGAGTACATGGAGAGAGCACCGGGAAACATGGATTACGACAAACGGCGCAGGCATTACTTCCCGACCGCGACGTTTCAACCTGTGTTTATCTCTGGCAGCGCAGAGGGCTATCTATCACAGCTTGTTGCAATGGGTATCGGCGGGGAAGAGCAAAGTCATCCAGGCTTGATCGGAGCCACGCCACCATTTGATATTCTTCCCTCGCCGGAACGCCGAGTAGATCGGGATACGTTGCAGCAACTTCTAAGGGCAATCCGCGAAAATCTTTCTCTTGAAATCCATTACCAATCACTCAGTAGTCAATCGCCAGGCTGGCGAAGAATTACACCGCATGCGTTGGCATCTGATGGTTTGCGCTGGCATGTGCGGGCGTACTGCCATGCCAAGGAACAATTCCGGGATTTTGTGTTGGGACGGATCATGGGTATTCGTGGTGAACAGCCATCTGAAGTGATGGGAACCTCTGATACGGAATGGAATGAAATTGTTAATGTCACAATTGCACCGAACCCCGCGCTAACAGAAGATCAGCAGAAAATCATCGAGCGTGATTACGCCATGAAGAGGAGTAAAGCAGTGATCGCCGTGCGAAGATCGCTTTTCTTTTATTTGATTCGACGGCTTGGGATTGATGAAGGCTTGGAGAAAACACCGGCTGCGCAACAGGTAGTGATTACAAAAATTTCAACAGTCAAGGCTATGTCATGAAGAACTCAAACAAGGAGCGTACTTATCGTCTCATGAGGCAATACCATCGTCACCATCAATGGCGGCTGGAAAACGGGCTATACATCCCACATGCCTATCCCAATCCAATAAAAAAACTATCTGGCTGGGATGATGTTGGCTTTATTTTGAATGGGCGGCGCATCATGGTTTGGTGGGTTCATCCACGTATGAAATATGCAGACGCTATCGAAGATATGGCGTGGAAGGAGGCTGGTGATCCACCGCTACGCGGTGCGGATATATTTGAACCCAGCGAAAAACAATGGAAGAAAGTTGGCCGCTCACGAAAGAAAGTGATTGCTTATCGGTCACATCCAATGCCTGATACTCAACGAGATTACTACACAAAGCTGCGTGCCATCGAAATGCGTATGGAATCTGATGGCATTGATTTGGTGGTGCATCCGTCAATGTCTGTAGAAACATTATCATGGTGTAGGGGCGTCAGCATCTGCATTCCGATTGAAGTGCGCGACAAGGATGAACTTAACGCACTGGCTACGCTTGTGCGCCGGTTGCTCAAAGGCGAAACAACTCTAGCCGATGAGTTTCCCGGATACAAATATAAGCGAGATGATTGGCTATCAGAAGCTGAGTTGCGAAACCAGGACAGGCAATAAGAAGATGAAACATTCCGACTTTTATATTGGCTTAGAGTTCTTTGCTTCTGCTGGATTCGTTTGGCGCTGCACCGATATTGGCACACGAACTATTTCTGCCATCCATATTGAAGAAGGCCGCGATGCGAGTTGGTACAACGGCCCGCCGTATCCGGTCGCAGAGACAATTTTTGACGAATACGATCTACCTGGTTGTCATCTCAGTATTGATGAGGCCATTGAAGACGCAATTCGCGAATCCGATACGTCAGGCCATCCCGGCTTTCCAAATGATGATGTCAAACGTATGACTAGGGAATGGTTCGCGTGTGAGGCAGAAGCGAAGTATCGAAACAAGGGGCTGTTACGATTTGATCGAATACGCGAAGACGGCGAATTACTTCACCCTTATGCAGCGCAGAAGTCGGGCGATAGTTGGATCATTCGGCTGTATCTGCCATTTCTCAATGAATGCGCTGAAATACCAGAGTTGGAGTTTCTTGGATTACCTATTGCTACTGAGACTGATGTTAAGCAAAGAGCAAAAGCTAGTTCATTAAAGACGTAACATGATGAATGTTAACGGTTTTGGCAACAGCTACATAATACCGCATATCAATCACCAATCTATTTTTAGCACCCCCCCCCTCGATTGCAAATAATGCAACCGTGAAATACACCAAGGAGGCCAGCCAATTCTGGCAACTCACATCCGCCCAAATGGCTTGAGCAAGTGGTGTTTCGCCGGTGAGTGAACCATAAACCCGCATACACCGTACGGTCAATATGCCGAAAGGCCTATTTTGCAGGGAAATCTGCCGCGAGAACGGCGCAGGGAATGGAGCGGGTGAAGGGGATCGAACCCTCGTATGCAGCTTGGGAAGCTGCCGTTCTACCATTGAACTACACCCGCCTGGTGTAGAATACGGCGCGTATTT
>Ga0209343_10006387_pt1 | contig 14091 bp, 12 predicted proteins | sample RifCSPlowO2_02_FD_184026 | JGI IMG/M metagenome (GOLD analysis project Ga0209343, IMG submission 184026) | Groundwater microbial communities from Rifle, Colorado - Rifle CSP2_plank lowO2_0.2 (SPAdes) (version 2) | ecosystem: Environmental > Aquatic > Deep subsurface > Groundwater | place... | reverse complement strand
CGATGACAGCCAGGTGACCATCGACTTCAACCATCCGCTGGCCGGCAAGGCGTTGAGCTTCGATGTGGAAATTATCGAAGTCAAAGCGCTCTGATCGGAGCAATATTTTCGTAGGGTGGGTTAGGCGCACACGCTGAGCTTGAATCTGGAGCAGGTTGTTCGGAGCGCCGTACCCACCATGGCTGGTATGTCGGGCACCGTGCTGTTGGGTTATGCGGCATTTGATCGTGTCTTTATTGGCCTATACCGCAATGTGCCGCTAACCCAGCCTACGGCAACTTTCGTTTACGCACGTCGAGATAACCGCCATGCATATCAAACTCGCCAACCCTCGCGGCTTCTGCGCCGGCGTCGACCGTGCCATCGAGATAGTCAACCGCGCCTTGGAAGTCTTCGGCCCGCCTATCTATGTGCGGCATGAAGTGGTGCATAACAAATTCGTGGTCGAGGATTTGCGTTCCCGCGGCGCCGTGTTCGTCGAAGAACTGGATCAGGTGCCGGATGATGTGATCGTCATCTTCAGCGCCCATGGGGTTTCCCAGGCCGTGCGTAGCGAGGCCGAACGACGCGGCCTGAAAGTCTTCGATGCCACCTGCCCGCTGGTGACCAAGGTGCATATGGAAGTGGTGCGCTACAGCCGCGAAGGCCGCGAGTGCATCCTGATCGGCCATGCCGGCCATCCGGAAGTCGAAGGCACCATGGGCCAGTACGACGCCAGCAACGGCGGCGCCATCTACCTGGTCGAGGACGAGGAAGATGTGGCGCGCCTGCAGGTGCGCAACCCGGAAGCCTTGGCCTTTGTCACCCAAACCACCCTGTCGATGGACGACACCAGCAAGGTCATCGACGCCCTGCGCGGCAAATTTCCCAGTATTGGCGGCCCGCGCAAAGACGATATCTGCTACGCCACGCAGAACCGTCAGGACGCGGTTAAGCAGCTTGCTGCCGAATGTGATGTGCTGCTGGTGGTCGGCAGCCCCAACAGCTCCAACTCCAACCGACTGCGCGAGCTGGCCGAACGCATGGGCACCCCCGCCTACCTGATCGACGGCGCCGAAGACCTCAAGCGCGAATGGTTTGACGGTGTGGCGGGTATCGGCATTACCGCGGGCGCGTCGGCGCCTGAGGTGCTGGTGCAGGGTGTAATCGAACAGCTGCGGGAGTGGGGGGCTGGTGGCTCCGTTGAAATCGAAGGCCGTCCGGAAAATGTCACCTTCTCCATGCCCAAAGAGCTGCGCGCCAAGCAGCTGTAAGCGTGACTGCGTTCTGCCAGGGAACTCTCGCTAGCAGTGGCCTGGCTCATCCTTGGCCCGGCGTAGTCGGCCGCTGGCACTTAACACCAAGCGTCTTACCGCCTGCTTACCTGATGTATGGCAGAGCGTTAGCGTACCCGCCTGGAATCCCCCGCCGATTAATTGGCTGCTGCCGGATGGCGTATAGCGGATATAGCGCCTGACCGGCGTATTGCCCTTGGCAATGATGCCCGGGGCAAGGGCCGCGACCTGCAGGAGTATCGGCTCGCCCTCATCGGGCTGGCCATTGCTGTTCACGTCCACGAACACCCGCCAACCACTTTCCCAGCTGCCATCGCCATTGTCGACCAGTACGGGTCGGCGCCGCTTGATCGACTCGCTGCGGGCCAAGGCCTGAGACGCAACCAGCGCATTGCTGACGCTTATCAGTTGTTGGTTATGCACGAACTGCACCGTGCTGGGCACGGCTACGCTCAGCAGCAAGGCGGCAATGGCAACCGAGCTGAGCATTTCGACCAGGGTAAAGGCGCGAGTGGAGTCAAGCGTGGGCATCCCTGCCTCCTATATAGAGTGTCACCCCAGCTTCCTGCCGGGGGAGCGCCAATGGTCTTGGCTTGGCCGTCACGCATAGTGCTGAGCGGCTGCCTAATTGGGCGCATATATAACCTAGCCATGCTTTAGCGTTTTGCAAGGTCGTTCGGTGCTTCCCTGTCTGAGTGGCTCGGCGCGCGCCATTGGCGAATGCGAAACTGCCGTTTGTCCAGCTGCTAGGGGCGTGCTGCTTTGACTGGTGCCATGCTTCAGCCAGACATAAGCGCCACCGCTCTGCCAAGGGCCGGTGCGGCTTAACAAAAAGCAGTAACCCACTCAGCAGGTGATCAAGTGGCGCGAACAAGGCAGGGCGGTTTTACGCTGATGGAGTTGATGATCACGGTGGCTATCGTTGCCATTCTTGCAGCTATTGCGCTGCCCAGTTACCGCAGCTATGTCGTGCGTTCCAACCGGTCGGCAGCTGAGGGGTTCATGCTTGAAGTGGCCAATAAGCAAGAGCGATTTTTGTTGGACAATCGTGCGTATGCTGCATCGCTGTCTGCATTGGGGATGAGCGCGCCCTCAGAGGTGTCGGGCAACTACACCGTCACTGTCAGTTCATCAGCTGTGCCCAGCTATACCGTTACGGCTACCCCTATAGGCACCCAATTGGCTGGCGACACAGAGTGCGGCACCCTGACCTTGACTCAGTTGGGTGTCAAAACGGCATCTGGTGGCGGCGCACGTTGCTGGCGCTAGCCTGAGGGCAGTCGGAGATTGAAATGGCCAAAGAATTAAACGCGGATACCGGCTTCACCCTGGTTGAGCTGCTCATAACTATAGTGATAGTTGCAATTTTGCTGGCCGTGGCGGTGCCCTCATTTCGTGACTACCAAGCGGGTCAACAGGTTCGTAGTGTGGCCGCAGACTTGGTTTCTGCGCTCAATTTCGCCCGCAGCGAGGCTGTTAAAAGAATGGCTAATGTTTCAGTCGCTCCTGCTGGCGGGGGATGGGTGAATGGCTGGTCGGTCAAGTTGGGGGCGACGGAAATCAGGAATTACTCTGCGGCGCAGGGCGTAACGATTAGTGGGCCAGGTGCGGCACTGAGCTATAGCCGGGATGGGCGCACCACCGCAGCGGTGGAATTTACTGTTACACCATCTGGAAGTACTTCAGTGTCATCCCGCTGTGTAAGGGTTTCTATTAGTGGCAAGCCAACGACTAGCCTTGGGGAGTGCTCCTGATGAAACTGAACAGCAGAGTCTCAGGGTTTACGCTTATCGAAGTGTTAGTTGCCTTGGTCATTTTCTTGGTTAGCGCGTTAGGAATCGCGGGTTTAGTGGTGCGCACCGTGCAGCAAGAAACCGAGTCCTATCAGCGAGTGCAGGCTTTGATGCTGTTGCAGGACATGACCGACCGGGTCAACGCCAATCGTCAGGTTGCCTCTTGTTACTCTGCGGGTAGTACAGGTATCACCCTGGGAACCGGTTCGGCCAGTATTGCCGCATGCGGAACCGGCACCGCTACTCAGCGAAGCCAGGCGGACAATGATTTGTTGGCATGGGATCTGTTGCTCAAAGGGGCTGCAGAAAAGAGTGGCAGCAACAATCTCGGCGCCATGATTGGGGCTCGGGGGTGTATCCGTCAGATCAATGCGGCAAATCGTATATACCGCATAACCGTGGCATGGCAGGGCTTGGGTAATACTGTAGCGCCAAATGATACCTGTGGTGAGGATAGCTATGGGGATGAGGCGATGCGCAGGACGGTTAGCGCAGTGGTGCGCTTGGGGGCGCTATCATGAATAAGGCCGTGGCGGGCTCTATGCGAGAAGAGTGTGATTTGGCTGCTTCACTGTGCGGTGAAACACTCAGGGTTCCGGCCGGGCAGTCAGGCTTTGGTCTGGTTGAAATCATGGTCGCGTCGGCCATTGGTTTATTTATGTTGCTGGGTATTGTGACTCTGGTCATCTGGGTCAGTCAGGCGCGCGTTGAGTTGGATAAGACTTCCGAGCAAATCGAGAATGGCCGTTATGCTATTCAATTGTTGCGCGACGATATTCACATGGCAGGCTTTTACGGAGCGCCGCGGGTAGCGGCTGGCGTCTATACCATGCCCTTGCCCTGTGCCGAGACTTTGTCGGATCTCCAGTTTGGCTACATTTCCTCAGAAAATCAGTTGCCTCTGCCTGTCTATGGCTATGTCGCGGGTAGCACGCTACCTGGTACTTGCCTGTCCTCGGCAGTTACTGACAGTGAGGCGCTAGTTCTCCGCCGGGTGGGCACCACGCCAGTACTCGCTGCTTCCCTTAGTGGTGCGGGCCCGCATGTGCAGATTTCATCCTGCTCTAGCGATACGGAAATACTGAGGGTCGCGAGTACCAGTAGCGCGTTTACTACTGCGCCTCTTTTGCGCCAAAAGGACTGTGCAACTACCTCGACTTCGGTATGGCCTTATACCTCTCGCACCTATTTTTTGAGCCAGAGCAGCGGCGTACCTACCTTGAGTGTTGCTGAGCTGGTAGGCGGAAGCATACAAGTCGTCCCTCTGGTTGAAGGCATAGAGGATATGCACATCACTTATGGTTTGGACTTTGACGATGATGGCGCGCCCGATTGTTTTGCGGATGATCCGGGGGCGTCGACAGCACCGAGCGGATGTCCAGCCAGTTGGTCGGCGGTAGCGTTGGACAATTGGGCAAATGTCACGGCAGTAAGGCTTCACTTGCTGGCGCGCAGCATTGCGACTAAACCGGGCTGGGTTGATACCCGCACCTATGACCTTGGCCGGGCAACACGCAGCGGTCCGTTTAATGATGCTTACAAGCGACAGGCTTACTCCACTGTTGTGGCCTTGCCGAACGTAGGGGGAGTGCGCGAATGAAAGCAGTAAAGCTCGGCAAGGCAGGCCGCGAGTGCGGGGCCGTTCTTGTAGTGATGCTGGTTATAATTGGCGTGCTGACGGTTATCGTGGCGACTTTGGTTGCCACGAGTAATGTAAATTTCCGCATTGCCGGTAACCAGCAATATCGCTATGAAGCGAAGCTGGCAGCGCAGCATGCCATCGAAGCATTTATCAGCAGTGCGGCGAACTTCACCTCTGCACCGCCCACTAGTTCGCCTGTCGGTCTGGATCTGGATGGGGATGGCACTAATGAATATACGGCCACGGCGGTGGCCTCTGTTTGTTTGAGTACGGTTCGAGTAAAACCGGCTGAGCTCAATGTAACCAATGCTGCAGATCGTGCCTGCATTAACAGTCAGTATTTTGGGCCCTGGATTGAGGGGATTCTTCCCCCTGAGTCCAATTGCCAGAATATGGTGTGGGATGTGAGTTCGACGGTAAACGACGCCACTACAGGTGCACAGGTGGAATTGCATCAGGGTATCGCGCAACGAGCGAAAATTGATGTTAGCTGCCCCTGAAGTGGGTGCGTTTAGCGACTTTAAGAATGGGTGCCAATATGCGTACTAATCGTAAGTTTTTCCTGGCGATGTTCCTACTTGGGCACTCCATTATTGCCAGTGCTGAGGATATCGATGTCTATGGCGGTATTAAGTCAGATGGCGATAAACCCAATCTGGTGATTTTGCTCGATAATGCCGGGGCCTGGAACGGCGATACCAGCTTTGCATGCCCAGGTTTTGCTGTTCCCAGCAATAACCAGAATAAGGTGGTGGGTTTCGAGCAGTGCGGCTTATATACCGCTGCCACGGCCATTGGAAATGCCGAGTCATTGCTGGGTAATATTAATATGGGCCTGATGTTGTTTAGTACGGGCTCGACGAATGGCGGTACCTTCAAACTGCCTGCGGCTTCGCCCTATACCTTGCCCGTTATGAATGAGGCAGGGATTACTGCATTTAAAAGTGTGGTGGCCTCTATTGATCGCCAAGTCGATGCCTCGAACAACTCGGCGGTAGGGGCTGGGATGCAGGAGGTCTGGGCCTACTATAAGGGTGCAACAGGGTTGTCGGGAACCAGTTATAGCGGCAACTCAGCCAGCGCTTGTCAGCGGAACTTTGCTCTTTATATTGCCAACGCCACCAATAACGGCAAGCCTCAGGATACGGGCTCGACGGCAAGCGATGCGCTGCAATCCGCGGGGGCTAATTCGGCGCAGATGACCGAAATCAATATTCCCGATCCCTATGACAAGTACGAGGCCAACTACGGGGATGAGTGGGCGCGCTTTATGTACCAGACGGACTTGAACAGTACCCTGACCGGCAGCCAAAATATTATCACCTATACCATTATTCTTACCGATGGCAGCAATCCCGAGTATGTTGAGTTTCTTAAGTCAATGGCCTCCTTTGGCGGTGGCAAGTATTTCCTGGTTACTCTCGGCGATTTGGATGCCCTGGTGCAGGCTTTATTGCAGATATTCAATGCGGTGCAGGGGGTTAACAGTGCGTTCGCTTCTTCCAGCTTGCCAGTTAGCGCCAATACCCAGGGTACCTTCCTCAATCAGGTGTTTATGGGGGTCTTTCGTCCGGACGAATCGGCGCTGCCGCGCTGGCAGGGTAACCTGAAGCAATACAAGTTTGGCCTTGTCGATGGCACTTTGCGGCTTGTGGATGCCAATGGCGAGGATGCTATTTCCAGCGCGGGAACCGGGTTTATTGACCCGAATGCCGTTAGCTTCTGGACCAGCAAAGATGAGACGGTTTTGCCTGATTCCGCTGGCGGCTTCTGGAAGCAGAAGCCGCAAGGCGCTTCCGCGGGGTTTGATTCTGCAGATGGCGAGGTGGTTGAAAAAGGTGGGGTGCATCAGCAGATTCGGCTGGCCCATCTGAGCGATAGCTACTCAAGCACACCGGATTCGGACTCTCGCAAGCTCTACACCTGCACTGGCAGTTGCGCTTCCGGTAGTGCACTGTCCTCGACCCTGTTTGCCAGCAGCAATACGGATATCACCGCGGCGCTCTTGGGTACTACCGCGCCGTCGGTCAATGTGAGCTCCATCAGCCGCAATGATAGTGACAATCTGGCGACTGTTACCCTGGCCGCAGCCCCAGACCCGGCGCTGACTGATGGACAACTGGTGACCATTTCCGGTGCGGAAAATGCCGCATTCAATGGCATCTTCAGTATTACGGTCGTAGATGGTACTCATTTCACCTTTCCGCTGCCTGTAGAAAACCTGACGCCTATAACTCCGGCGGCTGGCGCTTTCACCGTCTCTGAGCCGGGTGGTGCGGTGTCGGTGTCGTCATTGACCCGTTCCGAAACCACGGTTACGGCAACTACCAGCTCGTCACATGGGTTCACCGTCGGTAGCACCGAGACCGTAACGATAACGGGGGCGGACCAGGGCGAGTACAACGCCACCAACGTGACGGCGACCATTATCGGCAGCAATACCTTTACCTACCCACTCAACGGCGTGGAAAACCCTACGTCTCCAGGCGGCGGCGGAACCGCGGCGGTGGGCGGTTCATCCTTTCCCATTCCTGCATCTCAAATCGTCCGTACGGGGACCAATGTCACCGTTACCAATACGGCAACGGGCAATACGCCGCCTAAGGGCTGGGCTGCTGGCAACTCGGTCACCATCAGTGGTGCCACGCCTTCAGGCTATGACGGTACCTGGACGGTTACCAACGTAGGCAATGGGTGTGCTGGCGGAACCAACAATAAGAGCTTCTGTTTCACCATTGCCGTGACGCCGGTGAGCCCGGCCACCGGTAGTGTTACCGCAGATTTTGGCGCGGTGACGGCGATTCCAATTCTCAGCATTGAGCGCGGGCCAAGCACTTGTCCCACCAGTCCTTTGGCTACTGTCACTGTAACTACCGTGGGTGCCCATGGTTTTGCCGATGGCGCAACGGTCAGCATTGCCGGTACCGATTTGGATGCCAGTGAAAGCGCCTATGCCACCAGTGCGGCCATCACTACCACGAGCGATCCAGCGGTTTTCACTTACCAGTTGGCGCTGTCACCCGCCTGCACTGATACGACCTCCGGCATGAAGGCCAAACCTGTTGGGGGCGACAAGGATTCGCTAATCAGTTGGATTCGCGGAAAAGACAATGCGGCGGATGAGCCGAGCCCGGATACCACCTATGCCGATATCAATATCCGGCCGTCCGTGCATGGCGATGTGCTGCACTCGCGACCTGTTGCGATTAACTACGGCGGTAGCACGGGCGTGGTGGTGTTCTACGGCTCGAACGACGGGGTCTTCAGGGCGATAAATGGCAATCAGGTCAATCCGACGGGTAGCACTTTGTCTGCTCCCGGCTCCGAGTTGTGGGGCTTTATCGCTCCGGAATTCTTCTCGCGGTTTTCTCGCCTTCGCGACAACAGTCCGCAGATCAAGCTGCAGTCCACCCCGGCGGGAATCACTCCGTCACCCCAGCCCAAGGAGTACTTCTTCGATGGCGCAACGGGTGTTTATCAGGACCCAGGCACTGGCAAGGTCTATCTGTATCTCTCGGCGCGCCGTGGTGGGCGATTGATTTATGCGCTGGATGTAAGTGACCCGGCTGCACCCAAATTCCTGTGGAAGCATTCCAGTGCAGACACTAATTTCGGCGAGCTTGGGCAGACCTGGTCCGTGCCTAAGGTGATGCGGGTCGCTGGGTATACCGATCCGATTGTAGTGTTTGGGGCCGGCTACGACCCCAACGAAGATGCGGAACCGCCGCTGGCAGACAGCATGGGGCGCGGCATCTTTGCGCTCGATGCGTTTACTGGCGCTTTGGTGTGGCGCGCACAGTATGGCGCTTCAGGATCTGCCGATCAGTGCACTGGTAATCCATGCACGCTCTCTGGCATGACCTACGCCATGCCTTCGGATGTAACGGCGCTTGACCGCGACCGCGATGGCGCTGTCGATCGGCTCTATGCGCCAGATTTGGGCGGTAACATTTGGCGGGTCGATTTCGAGCTGCTCGCAGGCAATGCTCCCGCTAACTGGCAAGTGACTCGCTTCGCTGCGCTCGGCGGGACAGGCGCGACCAAGCGTAAGATTTTCTATCCCCCAGATGTGGTTCCAACCAATGACTTCGATGCGATCTTGGTCGGTACGGGCGATCGTGAGCATCCTGTGGCAGCCCAGGCCTCTATAGATATCAAAAACCGCTTCTATATGATCAGGGACACTGTGGTAGGTAAAGATGCAGGGAGTTGGACGGTGGTCGAGGATGACAGCAGTGCCACTGCTTTTGCGACAACTGATGATTTGTTTGATGCAACTACAACTCTCTATGACGGAACAGTTAACGGCTTCTATCTGAACCTATTGGGCCTGGACAGCAGTAACCAGTCCCAGCCAGGGGAGAAGGTGGTAAATGCGCCCATTACGGTTGGTGGTATGACCTTCTTCGGCACCAATCAGCCCTTGGCGCCAGACCCTAATACATGTCAGGCCGACCTGGGTGTGGCGCGCGGTTATGGTGTGGACTTCTATACGGGCGAAAGCTACTCCGTTATCTACGATGGCGGAGGCTTGCCGCCGTCTCCTGTCGTTGGGGTTGTCCTGTTGGATGACGGTACACCGAAGCAGTTCTGCATTGGCTGTGCGCCGGAGCCTGGCGATGATGATGATGAAGATGACGGCTGTGCTAGAAGCTCCATTGGTGGCTGTGAGACTGCATCCTTGGTGAACCCGACGCGCACGCGCTCGTACTGGTACGAAAAGTAAGCTTGTTTAGCGCTACTAGTGTGGGTGTGTGATAAGTGGTTGCCAGAAAATCAGGTAATCATGCAGTCAAAGCCAAGCGCTGATACCGCAGCATCCGCGCCCACACTGAATCCAGCAAGGATTGCCAGTTTACTTTTTGGTGCCCGCATAACGCCCGCCTTGAATGTGGTGGGCGTTATGCATTTGCACGGCATAGTGCCCGGTTCGAGCGGGATGCGTGGCGGGGGTGTGAGCTCGCCTAACTTTCGTTTGGAACTCTCTGCCCCTTAACTTTCCCTCCTTTCGCTCTGTTAAGGTGCGGCCCAGCCCCCTGGGCGGTGGTGTCTGCCGTGTCCCGGTAAAAATTCTTAACTGTTCGCAGTTTTACTGTGGTTGGCGTCGCATTCAGCGCAAACGCCAGCAGGGGTGTGTAATTTGTCCGGTTACTATGCGCCCACTCTCTGTGCGATGTGAGTAACGGTGTTTCTTCATGGACGAGTAGTTGGGCCAGGATGGCGTTGTAGTCAGGATGCCGTTCCGGCGTAGGTAGTGATGATCCATGAGGACAGATTGCATGTCGCAGAAAGGTTTTACGCTGATCGAGTTGATGGTCACGCTTGCGATCATGGCCATTCTTCTCGGCATCGCGGCCCCCAGTTTTTCCCAGATGCTGCGCGACAATCGCGCGGCGTCTGAGCTCAATGTCTTTTCCAGCATGTTCAACTTTGCCCGCAGCGAGGCGGCCAGCCGTGGGCTGCGCGTGCGCGTGCAGGGGCCGCTGGCGGCTGATGGCAGTTGGCAGGTGGTGGGCGTTACCTCTGGAACCGTTATGCGTACATTCCCGGAGCTCAGTGCGTTCACTGTTGATCCCGTAGGTGAGAAAAACATGGTGTTCGATGCGCAGGGACGGCTTGAGGGCAATGCCGCTATGGTCTTCTCTGTGCAGGCCAAGACCGACTATGCCAGCTGTGAGAAATACAACCGCGAAGTGACGGTCAGCCTCTCCGGCAGCGTTGCACTGCGTGAGGAGGGCTGCTGATGTTGGTTCGCTCTCAGCGTGGCGTTTCCCTGATCGAGGTGCTGGTCTCGGTGCTGTTGTTTTCCACGGGCGTGCTGGGCATGGCGGCCATGCAGCTGAACGCGATGAAGTCCAATCAGACCTCTTCGGTGCGTTCGCATGCGGTATTTCTGGCCTATGAAATGGCGGATCGCATGCGCGCCGGGCGCGGTGATGCCCAGGCGGGTTTCTATGATCTGGCCATAGGCGCTGAGCTGCCTTGCGTGCCGTCGCCGAGCGAAACAGGCTGTTTGCCTTTTCAGCGTGATCAGGCCGAGTGGCGCGCCAATCTGGCCAGCCAGTTGCCAAATGGCACCGGCGGCGTGGTGCGCAATGGCCAGCGCTTCACCATTACCGTGCAATGGACAGAGGAGCGAGTGGGCGGTAGCCCTACTCAGCAATTCTCGTTCGTCACCCAGATTTGATGAGGCGTTTATGCACAAGCAGCGCGGTATAAGCCTGATCGAGTTGATGATCTCCATGCTGATTGGCCTGGTGATCACGGGGGCGGTGACCCAGGTTTTTCTCAGCAGCAAATTGACCTTCAGCATGCAGGGCAATATGAGCCGGTTGCAGGAAAATGGCCGTTTTGCCCTGCAGTATCTGGCTGCGCAGAGTCGCCCGGCGGGTGTCGGTATGGGTATTCGCATGCCGCAAGAGCAGATCTGCGTGGTGGCCAATAATGGCGATCCAGCGGGCTGGGCGAACATGAATCAACCGGTCTGGGGCAAGCGCAGCACTGGGGCTTCTGGCGATCTGGGGCTGGCCGGCAGCGATGAGGTATACCTGTTCCGCAACGATGATTGTGACGCCTTCCTGGCGGATGATGAGGTGCTGGCGCCGGGCAAGAACGCTAACGTCAAGGTCACCGCCTATTGCCCGAGCATGCAACAGAACAATGTGGTGATGATTGCCGATATGGAAAAAGCGGTATTGATCCGCATCACCAATAAACCCAGTGCTAATGCGTCTGAGCCGACCTTGACCCATTCAGCGGCTACCAATGGCGAGACTGATTGCAGCGATTTCAAGCTTAAAAATATCGAGTTTGAAAGCCCGGCCCGAGTTATAGGCTTCGAGCACAAAGCCTATTACGTGGCTGCCACCGGCAGAACCGCCAGCAATGGCCAGGCTGTACGCGCCTTGTTTGTGCGCAATACGGTGACTGGTGTGGCCGAAGAAATTGTCGACGGCGTCGAGTCCATGCGCGCGCGCTATGGCGTGACTGGCGGCAACCGCACTGCGGTATTGCAGTATATGACGGCTACCGAAGTGGAGGCCGCCAATCGCTGGGGCGATGTACGCACCCTGAGCTTCGAGTTGCTATTGGTTGCCGATGGCCGGACTGCCGGCGCCGAGTCCCAGAGCCTGACCTTCGACGGCGCCGACGTAGCGGCGGATGGCCGGCTGCGTCAGGTCTACCGCACCGTGGTTGCCTTGCGCAACCGTATCGATTGATGAGGCCCTTTATGCCGATAAAACAGCAGCGCGGCGTCGTGCTCCTGGTCTGCCTGGTGATGCTTCTGTTGCTGACCATGATTGGCCTGGCGTCGATTTCCGGAAGCACCTTGCAAGAGCGCATGGTGGGCGGTACCCGCGATTACAACACGGCGTTCCAGGCCGCCGAGGCGGCTCTACGAGTAGGTGAAGCGCATGTGCGGGCTCAGGTTGAAGCCAGTGCCGATCCGACTAGCCTGTTCACCGCCACAACCGATTGCCCGGTTTTGACTGCGGCGCAATGGACGGTGCCCAGTAACCTGCAGAGCACCCCGCAGCCGCCTACGTGCACTGTCAGTAACTTCTATGGGGCCACAGGTAGTGGCGCGTCATTTATATGTGAAACCGACGGTTCCATTGCTGAAGACCGCGCCTTTGACTGCCTGAGTCGTACCTTCCTGTTCAATGTCGAGGCCCGTGGTTTTGGTAGCGGTGAGGTGGAAGTTCGCCTGCGTTCCACGGTGGCGATCGCCGTTCGTGGGCAAAACTGATCAAGGAGTTTGAGATGAAAGCCGGAACTGCTGCCTATATCGCCCGCCTGCTCCTGAGTGCTGTGCTGACTGCCGGGGTTGCTCAGTCTGCCTGGGCTTTTGCGCCATCGCAGACGCCTCTTAGCCTCGGTGGTCAGGTCGAGCCGAATATCATGTTTCTTCTCGACGACTCCGGCTCGATGCGCTGGGGCTTTATGCCGGACGACGTGCGGCCGTCCTATATGGAGCCGAGCAACCAGTGGTACAACCTGGCGGAATGTACTGGCCAGGGTACCTACGCCGGCACCAATACCCATTTCTGCTCAAAAAGCTCGCGTAACTACCTGACCTCCAATCATCTGAACAAAAGCTATTTCGACCCGGCTGCGACCTATCTGCCGCCAATCAAGAGCGATGGCCAGCGCTTTGCCAATGCATCCTTCACCGCTGCCTGGATCGATGGCTATGCCGGCGGCGATACGGTGAATTTGAGCAGCAACTATATGGCCATCATGGACGATTACTACGCGGCCAAGAGCTGGGTATGTTTGGAGAAAAATTGGTGGGGAGAGTGCACCAGTGCGCGCACTTACCGTGGGTTCTCTATCGGCGCCAGTACTGGCGGGGTGGCGGCTTTCTACCATGAGTTCAATAATGCATCGGGCTGCACCAGCGACTCCCGCCTGGACAATTGCTATACCGAGCGAGCGGTAAGCACGACGCAGCAGCAGAATTTCGCCAACTGGTTTTCCTATTACCGGACCCGCATGATGGCGGCCAAGGCCGGGGTCAGTCAGGCCTTCTATGCGCAGCCCGGGGATATCCGGGTCGGTTATGGCGCGATCAACCTGACCGGCAAGACAGTGGATAATGAAAGCACCAATACCCTGGTGCGAGGGGTGCGCAATTTCGCCAGCACTGGGCGCAGCGATTTTTATGATTGGCTGTTTGCGGCCCAGGCCAACGGCTCGACTCCCTTGCGTCGGGCGCTGGACGATGCCGGTAAATACTATTCGCGCACAGATTCGCGCGGGCCCTGGAGTTCCACCCCTGGTGAGGTGGGTGGGGTGGAGTATTCCTGCCGGCAGAGCTACACCATCCTAACCACTGACGGTTACTGGAATGGTGATCCGGTGGACAGCACGCTTGATCAAAATATCGACAATGCCAACGGCGAGACTATCAGCGGCGCTGATGGTGCGTCCTTTCGCTATAATCCGGTCTCCCCCTTTAAGGACGATCACTCCAATACCCTAGCCGACGTGGCCATGCATTACTGGAAGCGCGATCTGCATGGGAGTCTGGCCAACCGGGTCGCCACCTCACCTGAAAACCCGGCTTTTTGGCAGCATATGGTGACCTTCGGGGTGGGGCTCGGGGTCAGCGGCTCGGTCAATTCCACGGACGCTTTTGCCGCAGTCAAAACCGGTAATGCAATAACCTGGGCCGATCCGGCAAGCAGTAATGCGGCCAAGATCGACGACCTGTTGCACGCCTCGGTCAATGGCCGCGGCGGATTCTTCAGCGCCCAAGATCCAACGGCTTTTGCCAATGCATTAAGTGAAACCCTTAGTTCCATCGCTTCTCGGGTCGGCTCCAATACCTCCGCCGTGCCCAATGCGCGCCGTTTTGATGAAGATAACCTGGTCTATG
>Ga0209343_10006386_pt1 | contig 14092 bp, 13 predicted proteins | sample RifCSPlowO2_02_FD_184026 | JGI IMG/M metagenome (GOLD analysis project Ga0209343, IMG submission 184026) | Groundwater microbial communities from Rifle, Colorado - Rifle CSP2_plank lowO2_0.2 (SPAdes) (version 2) | ecosystem: Environmental > Aquatic > Deep subsurface > Groundwater | place... | reverse complement strand
CGCTGGGCTTGGCCCGACCCTTACCGGGGAAGTGTCGGTCGAAGTCGATAAACAGCTCCGGCGAGCTGCCGCGCCAGCCATAGATCGACTGCCAGTCGTCACCGATGGCCATCAGGCTGACCGCCGCGCCCTGCCTGGCCAGGGCCCGCTGCACGGCCTGCAGCCATTGGACGATCTGCGGCGAGATGTCCTGGAATTCGTCGATCAGCAGATGGCCGAACGGGGCCAGCGCCTCGGCCGGCACGCCCTGCCCGCCCGCACCGAGACGCTCGGTCAGTTGTTGGAAAGCGGCGTTAAAGGTCGTCAGCCCCTGGGCCTGCAGGCAGCTGCTAAAGCTTTGCCAGAACAGCATCAGGGCTTCGATAAAGCAGCGTTCCTGCGCGTTGCAAACCAGCTGCTGCGGCTGAATCAGCTCGATACGGATGCCAATGCTTTCGATAAAACCGGCCTGGGCGTAGAAGGCCTCATACAGCGGCACGACGCTAAATTCGCCCTGCAACTTGAAGCCATCGAGCGGTGCCTTGGGCGGGCGCTTGCCGTCGGCCGGCGGCATGGGCAGCTGCAACAGGCGGTGCACCCGTTCGCGAAACCCGGGTTGCTCGGCGTAGCACTGCTGATAGGCCTGCTTGAGCAGGCGTTGCTGGGCCGGACGCAGGCGTGAGGCCGTCAGCGGGTTGTCCAGCTCGCGGCCGGCAGCCTGTTTGTCGTCCAGTTGTTCGAACCAGCGCGGGCTGGCGAGCAACGTCTTGGCCATCGTGCCCATGGCCGAATGGAAGGTGCGCACGCATTGCCGGGCCTGGGCGTCGTCGAAGGGGTAGCCAAAGAAGCCCAGCACCTTGAGCAAACGCTCGCGCAGTTCGGCGCAGGAGGCGTTGGTAAAGGAGATCAGCGTCAGCCGCTGCGGCTCGATGCCCAGGTGACAGAGCATAAAGGCCACTCGCAGCACCAGGGTGGTGGACTTGCCCGAGCCGGCCCCGGCGAAGATCCGCGTCAAGGGATGGTTGCCGAGGATCATCGCCCACTGTTCGTCCGAGGGTGCGCTGACCACGCCGGCCTCTACCGCCCGCGCCACTTGCGTACGCATGGCCTGGATCTGCGCGGCGTCGACCGTCATCAGCGCGGGGCCGTAGATGCCTGCGGTCGGAGGCTTGCTGGCTTTGCTACGGGGCTTGGCGGATTTAGCGGCTGCACCCGCCTTGGTCTTGCGGGCGCTTGCCGTGCCCTTTTTCGCCCGCGCGGCGGGCTTTTTATGCACCACCGCCGCCTCGCGCTCGGCACGCAGGTAGGCGGTGGTATGCGGGAAGTAACGGGCCAGGGCAGCGGAAATAAGCCGCTTATAGCGCTGCACAGCAGTGGGCATTCGGTGATCCAGTCATTTAGATAGATCGTTGAATGATAAGTGTTTTTCAGCGCGCCCTGGCAAGCGATGGCAAACCGCGCCGATTAATCGAGCATACCGACATAACGCGGATGACTGGCCACACGCTGCAGCCAGCTGCAAATTGCCGGGTAGCCGCTCAGGTCGAAGCCGCCCTCGTCTGCCACATGGGTGTAGGCGTACAGGGCGATATCGGCAATCGAGAAGTGCTCGCCGACCAGGTAGGGCGTGCGTTGCAGCTGTTGCTCCATCACCTTGAGCGCCTTGTGGCCGCGTACATGGCATTCCTCATATTCAGCGCGGCGCGCCTCGGGCAGGCCCTGGTACAGCTGGATAAAGCGCGCCACCGCGACATAGGGCTCGTGGCTGTACTGCTCGAAGAACTGCCACTGCAGCACCTGGGTGCGCAGGCGCGGCTCGCTGGGCAGAAACTCGCTGCCGTCGGCGAGGAAATTGAGGATGGCGTTGGATTCCCACAGGCAGGTGCCGTCTTCCAGCTCCAGCACCGGGATCTTGCCGTTGGGGTTCATGGCCAGGAAGGCTTCGCTCTGGGTTTCGCCCTTGAGGATATCGATCGCTATCCACTCATAGGGCAGCCCCAGCAGATGCAGCATCAGCTTGACCTTGTAGCAGTTGCCCGACCGGTAGTCGCCGTAGACCTTGTACATCGTCCTGCCCTCCCTCTATCTGTTGTCTGTGGCGGGCTGCCGCTTCGCGGCGAGACCGCCCTACTCGATCAAACTGCTGCGCCGGCCTGGGCCTGCCGAATCACCTCGGCCAGACGCTTGAGGCCTTCGCCCAGACGCTCCGGGGCGACGTGACTGAAGTTAAGCCGCAGATGCCCAAGGTGCGCGTCCGGGTCGATAAAGAACGGCTCGCCGGGCATAAAGGCCACGTTCTGTGCCAGGGCCGGAGCGAGCAGCGTGCGGGTGTCCAGCGGCTGCTTGAGGGTCAGCCAGAAGAACAATCCGCCCTGCGGCACCTGCCAGTCCGCCAGGTCGCTGAAATGTTCTTCCAGCACCGCCTGCATGGCATCGCGGCGGATGCGGTAGAAATCGCGCAGCTCGGCCAGATGGCCGCGGTATTTCTCGCTGCCCAGCCACTGCAGCGCCTGCCACTGGCCAATGCGGTTGGTGTGCAGGTCCGCCGACTGCTTGAGGCGCAGCAGGTAGGGGTACAGATCCGGGGTGGCGATCAGATAGCCAACGCGCAGGCCGGGCAACAGGGTCTTGGACACGGTGCCGGTGTAGATCCAGCTGGCCTTGTGCAGGCGACTGACGATAGGCGTGGCGCTGCCTTCGTCGAACACCAGCTCGCGGTAGGGTTCGTCCTCGATCAGGGTCACGCCGAACTCGTCCAGCAGCGCCGCCACCGCGTCGCGCTTGGCTTCGCTGTAGCGCACCGCCGAAGGGTTCTGAAAGGTCGGGATCAGGTAGGCAAAGGCCGGCTTGTGGTTTTCCAGACGCTGACGCAGGGCATCGATCTGCGGGCCATCGGCCTCCTGTGGCACGGCGATGCAATCGGCACCGAACAGCTGGAAGGCCTGCAGCGCAGCCAGGTAGGTCGGCGCTTCGAGCAGCACCTCGGTGCCCGGGTCGATAAACAGCTTGCTGGCCAGATCGAGGGTCTGCTGCGAGCCGCTGACGATCAACACCTGGCTGGCATCGCAGGGCACGCCGAGGGCGCGGGCCTCACTGGCGATGGCCTCACGCAACGCCGGCTCACCTTCGCTCATGCCGTACTGGCCCATGCTGGCCGGCATCTCGGCCCACTCGACTTTCGGCAGCATGGGTTCGGCGGGCAGGCCGCCGGCAAAGGACATGACTTCCGGACGCTGCGCCGCGGCGAGGATTTCACGGATCAGGGAGCTTTTCAGGCGGGCGACGCGTTCGGAGAAGGCCATGGATATCACCGGTAGCAAAGGCAAATAAAAATAGGTCAAACTGTTTGACCGAAACTACGATGCCGCATAGAGATACGTCAATATGACTGACCTAAAAAATTTCCAGGAGAAATTTTTAACGTCGCACAGCGACGGCCCTCAGGGTGGCCGCCATGGATGGCAGGCCATAAAAAACCCTGCCGTCCAGCAAGCCGCCATGGAAGCCTTCTTCTTCGGTTACCAGGCGTTTACCGCCAAGGCTGACGAAATGCTGGCGCGCCGCGGCCTGTCGCGGGTGCATCACCGCATCCTGTTCTTTATCGCCAAATACCCGGGGCTGAGCATAAAAGAGCTGTTGGGTTATCTGGGGGTGAGCAAGCAGGCGCTCAATACGCCGCTGCGCCAGTTGCTGGAAATGGACCTGGTGCGGAGCCTGACCGCCGAAGACGACAAGCGCAAACGCCTGCTCGGCTTTAGCGCCGAAGGGGCCAAGCTGGAACTGGCCCTGCGCCGCGAACAGGCCAAGCTGCTGCAGCGGGCCTTCAGCGAAGTGGGTGACGAGGCGGTGCAGGGCTGGCTCAAGGTCAATCAGGCGCTGGCCGGCAAGGGGCTGGAGTCAGAACCCCGTAACGCGTAATGGCTGGTGCGCACGGCGCAACCTACGGCCAGTCGCGGGCCCACTGTACTGCTACCCCAGAGAAACTGTACCGGTCTTTCCCGAAAACACTTTAGAACTGTTACGCCCATTGCCCGCCTCGCTGTACCGCGACGCCCCGCCCCGCGCCCCTTAGGCTGAGCAGCACTATCCCCGAGTGCCGCAGCCATGACCGCCGAACTGCTGATCGCCTTTATCGCCTTTGCCTTCGTTACCTCGGTGACGCCAGGGCCGAACAATATGATGCTGCTGGCCAGCGGGGTGAACTTCGGCCTGCGCCGCAGCCTGCCGCATATGTTCGGCATCAGCCTGGGCTTTATGCTGCTGGTGGCCTCGGTGGGCCTGGGTCTCGGTCAGTTGTTCGAGCAGGTGCCGTTGCTGCACAACCTACTGCGCTACCTGGGCGCGGCTTACCTGCTGTACCTGGCCTGGAAAATCGCCCGCTCCGGTGCGCCACAACATGGCGAGCAGCCGGTGGGCAAACCCTTTACCTTTCTCCAGGCGGCGGCCTTCCAGTGGGTCAACCCCAAGGCCTGGATCATGGCCATCGGCGCGATCACCACCTATACCCCGCAGGAGAATTTCGTGGTCAATGTGCTGCTGATTGCGGCACTCTTCGCCCTGGTCAACTGCCCCAGCGTCGGTCTGTGGACGGTGGCCGGCAGCCTGCTGCGCAACTGGCTGAACAATGCCCGCGCCCTGCGTGTGTTCAATATCGGCATGGCCCTGCTACTGGTGGCCTCGCTCTACCCCATCTTCGCCGACACCGGATTGCTCTGATGCACGACCTGTCTCAAGCGCGTTTACGGCCACTGGCAGACACCTCCACTTCGGCGGTGGTGGCCGGTTTTATTGCCATGCTCACCGGCTACACCAGCTCGCTGGTGCTGATGTTCCAGGCGGGTCAGGCCGCGGGCCTGACCAGCGGGCAGATTTCCTCGTGGATCTGGGCGCTGTCGATCGGCATGGCAGTGACCAGCATCGGCCTGTCACTGCGCTACCGCGCGCCGATCATGATCGCCTGGTCGACCCCCGGCGCGGCGCTGCTGATCACCAGCCTGCCCGGGGTGCCCTATGCCGAGGCCATCGGCGCCTATATTTTCGCCTCGGCGCTGATCGTGCTGATCGGCCTGACCGGCACCTTCGAGCGCATCATGCGCCGCATCCCCGCCTCCATCGCCGCCGCCCTGCTGGCCGGGGTGCTGTTCAAGATCGGCCTGGAAATCTGCGTAGCCGCCGAGCAGCAACCGCTGCTGGTGGTGGCCATGCTGCTGGCCTATCTGTTCGGCAAACGCCTGTTTCCCCGTTACGCGGTGCTGGCGGCACTGATTGTCGGCTGCCTACTGGCCGGGTTGTTCGGCCTGCTGAACTTTGAGCACTTCGAGCTGCAGTTGGCCGTGCCGGAATGGACCACGCCGAGTTTTTCCTTCGCCGCGGTGATCAGCATCGGCATTCCGCTGTTTATCGTCGCCATGGCCTCGCAGAACCTGCCGGGCATGGCCGTGCTGCGCGCCAACGGCTATGACGTACCGGCCTCGCCACTGCTGAATACCAGCGGCCTGGCTTCCATCCTGTTGGCTCCCTTCGGCTCCCACGGTATCCATATGGCGGCGATCAGCGCGGCGATCTGCGCCAGCCCGGAAGCCCATGAGGACCCGGCCAAACGCTACACCGCAGCAGTCTGGTGCGGGGTGTTCTACGGCATCGCCGGAATCTTTGGTGCCACCCTGGCCGCGCTGTTCGCCGCCCTGCCCAAGGCCTTGATCCTGTCCATCGCCGCATTGGCGCTGTTCGCCTCGATCATCGGCGGCCTGACCCAGGCCATGAGCGAGCCAAAGGAGCGTGAAGCGGCTCTGATCACCTTTCTGGTCACCGCCTCGGGCATGACCCTGTTCAGCGTAGGTTCGGCCTTCTGGGGCATAGTCGCGGGGCTCTTGACCCTGGCGATTCTCAACTGGGGCAAGCGGGACGCTTGATTGATCGGTGTCGCGGCGCACAAAGCCCAATCTGTAGGGTGCGCCGTGCGCACCGATCTTGATAGCGGGCTCCTGGTGCGTACCACACCCTACGCAGCGCGACGCGCCCGAAGGGTGACGGTCATGAATGGCACACCATAAAAAACGGGCTTATGCATACGCATAAGCCCGTTTTTGTTACAGCAGGCGCAATCAGCCGCGCTGGCGCTTGGGCAGCACGTCCTTGAGTTTGGCGTGCATATTGCGCAGGGTCTTCTCGGTGCTTTCCCAGTCGATGCAGGCATCGGTCACGGATACGCCATACTTGAGCTGGCTGAGGTCCTTGGGAATCGACTGGTTGCCCCAGCCCAGGTGGCTCTCCACCATCAGACCGACGATGGACTGGTTGCCCTCGAGAATCTGGTTGGCGACGTTGTCCATCACCAGCGGCTGCAGGGCCGGGTCCTTGTTGGAGTTGGCGTGGCTGCAGTCGACCATGATGTTCGGGCGTATGCCTGCTTTTGTCAGTTCCTGCTCACAAACGGCAACACTGACCGAGTCATAGTTGGGTTTGCCGTTGCCACCGCGCAGCACCACATGACCGTAGGCATTGCCCTTGGTGGTGACGATGGAGACGCCGCCTTCCTGGTTGATGCCGAGGAAACGGTGCGGGCTGGAAACCGACTGCAGGGCGTTGATGGCCACGGTCAGGCCGCCATCGGTGCCGTTCTTGAAGCCAACCGCCGAGGACAGGCCCGAGGCCATCTCGCGGTGGGTCTGGGATTCGGTGGTACGCGCGCCGATGGCCGACCAGCTGATCAGGTCCTGCAGATACTGCGGGGAAATCGGGTCCAGGGCCTCGGTGGCGGTGGGCAGGCCCATTTCCGCCAGGTCGCGCAGCAGCTGGCGGCCGATATGCAGGCCGTCCTGGATCTTGAACGAGTCATCCAGGAATGGGTCGTTGATCAGGCCTTTCCAGCCGACGGTGGTCCGTGGCTTCTCGAAATACACGCGCATGACCAGGTACAGGCTGTCCGACACCTCGGCGGCCAGGGCCTTGAGGCGCTCGGCATACTCGTGGGCGGCCTTGATGTCGTGGATCGAGCACGGCCCTACCACCACAAACAGGCGATGGTCCTTGCCATCGAGGATATTGCGGATCACCTCACGACCGTTGGCAACCGTGTGCAGCGCAGCTTCGGTCAGCGGAATTTCACGCTTGAGCTGGGCCGGGGTTATCAGGGTCTCGTTGGAGGCAACGTTCAGGTCATCAATCGGTAAATCAGCCATCGTGCTATTCATCAGTCAGAGTCATCAGGTCACGGGTGCCGGCCGCCAGCGATCCCCGTGTGGCGGAGCACAGCAATATGAGCACAGCGGGGAAGCCGAACCTTAGCGCGTACGGGCTGCCTCGACAATGGGCCTTAGGTCGTTAACAGGCCGTTGAAAACTACCTACGTTGCCGATACGGCGTTAAAAACAGGCTCGGAATGCTCATTTACAGCTCGTAAACTCCGCTTCCTCGCCTGTTTTTGCCTTGTCTCGGCGGCCTCGCCTACATTTTCAACAGCCTGTTAAGCGCCCCGATAGCCTAATTCGCTGTTCAGACTGGCCTGGGAGAACTCCACGGCATGCTGGGCTATCCATTCCTGGGCGATCACCTCGGCGCACAGCGTGCAGCCCAACTCCAGCTCGCGCTGGTGGCGGTAATGTTCGATCTGACAGACCTGTTCGACCATACGCGCGCGAAACAGGGTGTCCTCGTCGATAAAGGCGATACCGACCAGATAGTCCTCCTCCTGCTTGCGGCACCAGGCCACCACGCCGGGATAACGGGCATACTCGCCAAACACCGGGATGCGCAATTCCACCGCAGTACCCCGTCGAAAAGCCCGTTTGGAATTGCATGCCACACCACCGAGACTGATATTGTTCAGGCGCTGCTTTGGCACGGGGGCCTGCTTGCGCACAATCAACTCAACCGACATATCACTGGGATGACGCAAAAAATGACGCATCTCAAACAACCTCTAATGCCATCAAATTGATACCACACCAAACAGTATAGTGAACGCGCTGAAACTGACTGAGTTCGTTGCCGGTCGCCATCTGCCGACCTGCCCGCCACTTCACTATGGGTATTTACCAGCATAGGCTGTGCCAGTTGCCGCTAGTAGGCCGTAAACCGGTGCAGGCAGGCGCGCAGCCGACTGCCATGAATGCCATGGCGATACTTTTATGACGCAGCCCCGATACAGCTGCGTTGCGTCGACTTAACACTGGCGCTGGACAATCCCCTGTCGCGCCCAACTGAGGAGCTTGCTTGATGAATGCCTCTCCCCGTATCGGCATTATCGGTGCCGGTGCCATTGGTGGTTTCTATGGCCTGATGCTGGCCCGTGCCGGCTTCGACGTGCACTTTCTGCTGCGCAGCGAATTCGATGCGGTGGCCCGCCAGGGCCTGCAGCTGAACAGTGCCGTGCATGGTGCCCTGAGCCTGCAACCGGTGCAGGCCTACCGCAACGCCGCCGAGATGCCCGCCTGCGACTGGTTGCTGGTGGGCGCGAAAACCACCAGCAATGCCGAACTGGCCCCAACGATTGCCCAGGCCGCCGCACCCGGGGCCAAGGTGGTGCTGCTGCAGAACGGCCTGGGGGTCGAGGAGGAACTACGCCCGCTGCTGCCGGACAGCCTGCATCTGCTTGGCGGCCTCTGCTATATCTGCGTACACCGCAGCGCCCCGGGGGTGATCGAGCACCAGGCCCTGGGGGCGATCAATCTGGGCTACCACTCGGGCCCGAGTGACGCTGGCGAAAGCCCCCAGGCGATCCTCGATATGGGCGTTTCGATGTTCAAACAGGCGGGCCTGGACTCCAGCGCCATGGCCGAACTGGACCAGGCACGCTGGCAGAAACTGGTGTGGAACCTGCCGTACAACGGCCTGGCCGTGCTGCTGAACAGCGACACCACAGCCCTGATGGGCAATACCGACAGCCGCGCGCTGATCGAGGCGATCATGCAGGAAGTGGTAGACGCCGCCAGCGCCTGTGGCCATCAACTGCCACCCGGGTTTGCCGGCAAGCTGTTGGCCGCCACCGATCGTATGCCCGACTATCTGCCGAGTATGTACCACGACTTTGCCCTGCAGCGGCCCATGGAATTGCACGCCATCTACGCCGCGCCCCTGGCCGCCGCCGCCCAGGCAGGCTGCGCCATGCCGCGCAGCGAGATGCTCTACCAGGCCCTGCGCTTTCTCGAACAACGCCCGCGATAGGAGCAACGCCATGAGCAAGGGATTAGGCGACAAGCTGGTGCTGGCGATTTCCTCGCGGGCGCTGTTCGACCTCAGTGAAAGCCACCGCATATATGAAAGCCAGGGCGTCGCGGCCTACCGCCAGTACCAGATCGAGCATGAGGACGAAATCCTCGCCCCGGGCGACGCCTTTCCTCTGGTGGAAAAACTCCTGGCGCTTAACAGCGCCCTGCAGCAACAACGGGTGGAGGTGATCCTGGTCTCGCGCAACAGCGCCGACACCGGCCTGCGCGCCTTCAACTCGATTCAGCACTATGGCCTGGGTATCTCCCGCGCCGCCTTTGTCGGCGGTCGCAGTCCCGACCCCTATCTGGCCGCCTTCGGCTGTCACCTGTTCCTTTCAACCCACGCCGAAGACGTGCGCAGCGCCCTGCGTGCCGGTTTCGGCGCGGCCACCATCCTCTCCGGCGGTGCCCGGCGCGCGGCCAGCAACGAACTGCGCATCGCCTTCGACGGCGATGCCGTGCTGTTCTCCGACGAGTCCGAGCGGGTCTATCAGCAGGCCGGCCTGGAAGCCTTCCAGAGCCACGAGCGGCAGTCGGCCCGCGAACTGCTCGGCGGCGGCCCGTTCAAACCCTTCCTCGCCGCCCTGCACCGCCTGCAGCAGGAGTTCCCGGAAGAACAGTGCCCGATTCGCACCGCCCTGGTCACCGCTCGCTCGGCCCCGGCCCATGAGCGAGTGATCCGCACCCTGCGCGAATGGAATATCCGTCTGGACGAATCCTTCTTCCTCGGCGGCCTGGAAAAAGCCGCGATCCTGGAAACCTTCGGGGCCGACGTGTTCTTCGACGACCAGGCCGGCCACTGCGAAAAGGCCCGCGAGGTGGTCGCCACCGGTCATGTGCCCCATGGCGTCAGTAACGAACCGCAATCCTGAGCGCCAGCAGACGGCCTGCGTATATAACCATTCGTCCTCAATAGCGGCGATTTCTTGGACTTATCAAAGGCGCTGCTAAGCTCAAATCAGGCCCATCCCTCAGGCAGTCAAGGAGGCCGGATGATCCGCACGATTCTCTACGCAACCGACCTGGGTCTTTATGCCCCCTATGTGCTGCAACATGCGCTGGCGCTGACCCGCGCCTTCAATGCCAATCTCTATGTGGTCCATGCCGTGGAGCCCATGGGCCTGTTTGCCGAGTCGGTGCTGCAAACCTATCTGGACGAGGAAAGGCTCAAGGAGCTACGCAAGAATGGCCTGAGCACGGTCATGGCCAGCATCGAACAACGGGTACTGGAAGGCTTTCGCGACGAGATCGGCGAGACCTGCCAGGACCTTGATCTGATCAAGGCGGTACGGGTGGTGCAGGGCGACCCGCCACTGGTGATTCTCGAACAGGCCCAGCAACTCGGGGTGGACCTGCTGGTCCTGGGTAGCCACAGCCACGGCACGGATATGGACACCCCCCTGGGGCGCACGGCATCGCGTCTGGTTCAGCTCGCCGAAGCACCGGTATACCTGGTGCCCATGCTGCAGCACCGCAGCCGCGGGGAACTTTAGGTGAATAAAACAGCACATCCAAATATCTGGTCTAGATTTAAGGCTCTACCCATTAATATGGTTATATAAAAACATGCCGGTAACCTGAACGGCCCCGACCAGCCTTGAGGGATTTTTATGAAGCTTCAACAACTGCGCTACATCTGGGAAGTCGCGCATCACGACCTCAACGTATCCGCCACAGCGCAGAGCCTCTATACCTCGCAACCGGGCATCAGCAAACAGATCCGCCTGCTGGAAGACGAACTGGGCGTGGAAGTCTTCGCCCGCAGCGGCAAGCATCTGACCCGGGTGACGCCGGCTGGCGAGCGAATCATCAACACCGCCGGGGAAATCCTGCGCAAGGTCGAAAGCATCAAGCAGATTGCCCAGGAATTCTCCAACGAGAAGAAAGGCACCCTGTCGATTGCCACCACCCATACCCAGGCGCGCTACGCCCTGCCCCCGGTGATCAGCAGTTTTATCAAGCAATACCCGGATGTCGCACTGCATATGCACCAGGGTACGCCGATGCAGATCGCCGAAATGGCCGCCGACGGCACCGTCGACTTCGCCATCGCCACCGAAGGCCTGGAACTGTTCAACGACCTGATCATGATGCCCTGCTACCGCTGGAACCGCTGCGTAGTCGTGCCCCAGGGCCACCCGCTGACCAAGCTGCCGAAGCTGACCCTGGAAGCCCTGGCCGAATACTCCATTGTCACCTATGTGTTCGGTTTTACCGGTCGTTCCAAGCTGGACGAAGCCTTCAGCCATCGCGGCCTGACGCCCAAAGTGGTGTTTACCGCCGCCGATGCCGACGTGATCAAGACCTATGTGCGCCTGGGTCTGGGCGTGGGCATCGTGGCCAAAATGGCAGTCGACGCCAAGCTCGACCCGGATCTGGTGGTGCTGGACGCCAGCGAACTGTTCGAAGCCAGCGTGACCAAGATCGGCTTCCGTCGTGGCACCTTCCTGCGCGGTTTTATGTGCGACTTTATCGAGAAGTTCGCCCCACACCTGACCCGCGACGTGCTGGCCAAGGCCGTGCAATGCCATACCAAGGCCGAGCTGGAGGAGCTGTTCGAAGGGTTTGAGCTACCGATTCACTAAGGCCGTGCATTCCTGCGCGGGCTCTTGGTGCGCACGGCCTAGGCGGCCCCGCCCACCCTACCGTTACCACTCACATAACCATGCAAAAGGGCAGCTAGAAGCTGCCCTTTTGCATTGCGCCAACCCGATCAGATCGCGGTCGCGCCGCCATCCACTGCCAGGGCATGGCCGGTGGTGAAGGCCGCGTTATCGCAGCACAGGTAGAGCACCGCAGTGGCGATTTCCTCAACCTTGCCGATGCGCCCGACCGGGTGCATGGCGGCGGCGAACTCGCCCTTCTTCGGATCGGCTTCGTAGGCACGGCGGAACATGTCGGTGTCGATCACCGCCGGGCATACCGCGTTGACGCGGATTTTCTTCTTCGCATATTCCACCGCCGCCGACTTGGTCAGGCCGATTACCGCGTGCTTGGAAGCGGCGTAGATGCTCATCTTCGGTGCCGCGCCCAAGCCTGCGACCGACGCGGTGTTGACGATGGCACCGCCGCCCTGGGCCAGCAGCAGCGGGATCTGGTACTTCATGCACAGCCACACACCTTTGACGTTGACGCCCATGATGGCGTCGAACTCGCTCTCGCTGCCATCGGCCAGCTTGCCCTTCTCGATCTCGATACCGGCATTGTTGAAGGCATAGTCCAGACGACCGTAGGCGGCGACCGTGGCATCCATCAAGGCCTTGACCTCGGCATCGCGGGTCACGTCGCAGCGCACGAAGGTGGCCTGGCCACCAGCGGCGCGGATCAGTTCGGCAGTGCCCTCGCCGCCCGCCACGTCGACATCGGAAACCACCACCTTGATCCCTTCGTTGGCGAACGCCAGGGCGGTCGCGCGGCCGATACCGGCAGCGCCGCCGGTGACCAGGGCAACCTGGCCGGAAAAGCTCAAACTCATCTGTGTGTCCTCGCAAGGCGTGAAAGTCTGCGCCGAGTCTAGTCAGAGCAGCGCCGCGGACGGCAGCACTATTCGGGCAGCGGTTATGGCTCCATGCAAAATAATGATTAAGAGCCCGGGGGCGCTATCACCCTAATGGATTAACCGCCATTCGGCCCAAGGGCAAACCTTGCCGATCGGCCCTGCAGGGGCTATCACAAGTCTTTCCGCTCACCGAGTAACGACCATGACTGCCAACCTGAATCGCCAATTTCTTCTCGCCCAACGCCCGGTCGGCCTGCCCAGCCGCGACACCTTCAGCTACGTGGAAAGCACCATCGGCGAACCCGGCCCCGGGCAGATCCTGGTGAAGAACCTCTACCTGTCCCTCGATCCGGCCATGCGCGGCTGGATGAACGATGCCAAATCCTATATCCCGCCGGTCGGCATCGGCGAAGTGATGCGCGCCCTCGGCGTCGGCCAGGTGATAGCCTCGCAACACCCGGATTTCGCCGTCGGCGACCACGTCAACGGTGCCCTCGGCGTACAGGACTACTTCCTCGGTGAGCCCAAGGGTTTCTACAAGGTCGACCCGAAACGCGCACCACTGCCGCTGTACCTGTCTGCCCTGGGCATGACCGGCATGACCGCCTACTTCGCCCTGCTCGATGTCGGCGCGCCGAAAGCCGGCGAGACCGTGGTGATTTCCGGCGCGGCCGGCGCGGTGGGCAGCATTGCCGGGCAGATCGCCAAGCTCAAAGGCTGTCGCGTGGTCGGCATCGCGGGCGGCGCGGACAAGTGCAAGTTTCTGATCGACGAGCTGGGCTTCGACGGGGCCATCGACTACAAGAACGAAGAGGTGATCGCCGGTCTCAAGCGCGAGTGCCCGAAAGGCGTGGACGTGTATTTCGACAACGTCGGCGGCGACATTCTCGATGCCGTGCTCACCCGCCTGGCCTTCAAGGCACGGGTGATCATCTGCGGCGCAATCAGCCAGTACAACAACAAGCAGGCGGTCAAGGGCCCGGCCAACTACCTCAACCTGCTGGTCAACAGTGCACGCATGGAAGGCATGGTGGTGATGACCTACGCCCCGCGCTTCGCCGAAGCAGCTGCGGAGATGGGCGGCTGGCTGGCCAGCGGCCAGCTGAAGTCCAAGGAAGATATCGTCGAAGGCCTGGAGACCTTCCCAGAAACCCTGCTCAAGCTGTTCAGCGGCGAGAACTTCGGCAAGTTGGTGCTTAAGGTCGAGTAGCGCCACAGCCTAACCGAATCGTAGGATGGGTTAGCCGCCAAAAGAGTGACCCGGCAAGACTGCATAAACCGGAGTGGCGTAACCCATCATGGCAGCATGGGTATCGCTTCGCTCAACCCATCCTACGTCGACTTAAGGTCGAGTCCATGCCCGCAATAAGGTATCGCCGGTTAAAAACATCGCGGGCATAGCGGA
>Ga0209343_10006384_pt1 | contig 14093 bp, 10 predicted proteins | sample RifCSPlowO2_02_FD_184026 | JGI IMG/M metagenome (GOLD analysis project Ga0209343, IMG submission 184026) | Groundwater microbial communities from Rifle, Colorado - Rifle CSP2_plank lowO2_0.2 (SPAdes) (version 2) | ecosystem: Environmental > Aquatic > Deep subsurface > Groundwater | place... | reverse complement strand
CATAATCAGTGGTGCTGCAGGTACTGTTAACCTAGTTCTGGTTCTCGACAGTTCAGGCAGTATTGGCGATACCAATATGGCTACGATCAAGGCAGCTGTAACCAACTTGATGAACAGTTACGGCAACTCGCTGGTCAGGGTCATGCTGGTCGACTTTGACACGCTTGCCACGGTCAAGACGGTTGCCGGTGAGGTATGGCTATCGAAGGCTAATGCTATCGGTCAACTCGCCTCTATTTCTTCTGGCGGAAGCACGGACTATGACGATGCATTGGCTGCCGTGCAAAATAACTACGGAACGCCCCCAGCTGCTGATAATACCTATGTGTTCTTTGTCTCCGACGGAGAACCGAACACGGTGGCTAATCAAATCGATGCAGCAGAGCGGTTGAGTTGGGAGGGATTCCTCTCCAGCAAAAATATCGATGGTGTATACGCCATTGGTATCGGTTCTGGTGTCAGTCAAACCGACTCTGATCTGCAGGATGTAGCCTGGTCTCCGAACGGAACTGGTGATAGCAATGTGGTGCTGATCTCTAATGCCAGCCAGTTATCCGGGACGTTGACTAACCTTGCTCAATCCATTCAGGGCAATGTAACGACTAATGATGCTGTTGGGGCCGATGGTTGGGGCGCACCTAAACTGGTTTCGGTTACTTATGCGGGTAACACTACGGCGTTTGCTAACAACAGTAGTTCGGTCACCATCAACTTGGGGGCTGGTAAGGGTACGTTGACCGTTGAAGGTGATGGCGATTACACCTTTACGCCGCCTGCTGGCGGTGCCGAAGGCGCGCCGGTGGCCGTGACTTACACCATCAAGGATGGCGACGGCGATATCAGCAGCTCGACGCTGACTATCATCAACCCGCTTCTGTTGGTGGGTAGCAATGCCGCAGATAGTGGATCGGGTGCTGTTGGTAGTACGGATGACCATGTGCGGCCCAATCCTACTCCAGGCTCGGATATAGATGGCGTTCTGGCTGGCGCTTCAGGACCGGATGTGTTGATCGGTGATCCAGGTGGTTTTACTTCCGGTAGCTATAATCTGACGTTCATGATCGATCGCTCGGGAAGTATTAGCACCAGCGAATTTGCTTTGATGAAAAATGCCATCAACCAGTTACTAGATAAATTTATCGGAGTTACCCAGCTTCAGGTTGAGATTGGTACTTTCAGTGATAACAGTCAGATTGTCGGCACTTACAGCACTGTTGCCAATGCTAAGGCTGCAATCAATAGTTTGAGTGCTCCAAATGGTTCGACCAACTACCAAGCGGCATTGACGACAGTTAATACAATGGTGGCGAACGATCCTGCGGCCGGTAACAAGATTGTGTATTTCCTCACGGATGGTGCTCCTACCTCCGGCGCTTGGCTGAACACTGCTGCTATTTTGGCAGGGATGGCAGCGCTGTCGCATTTGTCCGATACCGCTACTGCAAGCAATGGCATCCAGATCAATGCCGTTGGCATCGGGCTTGATGGGGGCTCTGCAGCGAACAACCTCAATGCAATCGACAATACGGTTGATGGTTATCTGCCGGTCGATAGTTTTGATGACCTTGCCGCGGGGCTTGGTTCGCTTTTCATCCCGGTTAGCGTGGGTGCCGATACGCTGCTTGGGGGTGATGGTAATGACGTTATTTTTGGCGACAGTATCCATGCTGACAATGCCGATGGAGGCTGGGCCCAGTTTGTTGCGAATAATCCCGGCAAAACGGGCGGTCAGTTGCTCAGTGAGTTGTATAACAATCATAGTATTTATGGGGTGGAAGGCTCGGTAGGTGGCAACGATCTTCTGGATGGTGGTGCTGGTAGTGACATTCTTTATGGTCAGCGCGGTAACGATACTCTGGTAGGTAGTGATGGTGACGACTTGCTGATTGGTGGGCTAGGCAATGACCTATTGATCGGCGGTGCTGATAACGACACGTACCAATGGCTGGCTGGAGAGAGCGGCTCTGACACCGTGCAGGGCTTTGTCCATAATTTCAATGGCAATAGTCAGGGGGATCGTCTTGATCTTTCGCAGCTGCTTATCGGTGAGCACGGACAAGCCGGTGATGTAGGCAATCTGCTGAGCTTTATTGATATCAGCACTGCCAACTTAGGGGGGGCAGCTGACTTGGATACGGTAATCAAGGTGAGTGATACATCTGCGGCGAATCCGGCGACTTCAACCGAGCAGACTATCGTGCTGCAGGATGTGAACCTGTTTGCTAGTTATGGTGCCGGAGTTAACGAAGCCAGCGTGATTTTGGGCATGCTCAATGACGGTAGCCTCAAGGTCGATGCTGCTTAAACCCAACTGAAGTAATCAGGCCCATTCCTCTCGGGGATGGGCCTTTTTGTTGATCATTACAAAACGCTATAGACCATGTGTCGGGTGATGCTGAGGTTTACTTAGAGCTGGAAGGCGAGTGCCTATTGCATTCTGCTCACTGGCAGAGCTTTGCCGGCCTGGATGCGTGTGAGGAATACAGCACTGGAGCCTTGATGGTGGCCCGGTGAGAAGTGCACTGGAAAACCCGCAATATCCGTGTTCAGGTCCTTAAGTGCGTTTGCAAGCTTGGATCGCGTGGGTTCTACACCAGCGGCTTGCAGTGCTTGTACGAAGACATTGGCATTTATGTAGCCCTCCAGGGACGTATAACCCACGTCTGCAGGCGGCACGTCGGACAAATACTGTCTGACGATGGCCAGCGAGGTGTCGTGTGGTGAGGGCATGACCTGGGTGATGTACACACCATCGCCGCTGGGGCCTGCGGCTGCGATGAAGTCCTCCGTGCCAATGAAGGATACGGTCACGAATCGTGCCCGGATACCTGCCGTTTGCGCCGCCTTGATGGCTGCAGACAATTGTCGGTAGGTGCCTACGAAAACAATCGCCTCGGGTTGAGCGCGTTTAAGTGCCGCCACTGCATCGACCATATCCAGCGAATTGCGGTTGATCCGCGCCTCGGCATGGATGCCTAGGTTGCGTTTGCTCAGGGCACCGCTGACGCCGCTTTTAACTGACTCGCCGAAGGAGTCGTCCTGCATCAGTAGGGCGATTTTCGTCACGCCGAGATCGGTGTTCAGGTGCTCCACCAGTGTTTCGGTTTCATCAAGGTAGGAGGCGCGCAGATTGAATACCCATTTTTTCACCGGGGTGCGCAGAAACTCGGCGCCGCTGAAGGGAAACAGGTAGGGCACCTCGGCTCGCATGGCAATGGGCAGGGCGGCTCTTGAGGTGGGGGTGCCGACGTAACCGAGTAGAGCAAACACGTTGTCGCGATTGATCAAGTCTTCGGTGCGCGCGGCACTGCGGGTGGGCTCATAGCCATCGTCTTTGACGATCAGGCTGAGTGTGCGGCCATGAACTCCGCCGGTGGCATTGACGCGGGTGAAGTAGGCTTGCACACCGGTTTTCATGTCAGAGCCTAAGCCGGATGCTGGGCCGCTTTGGGCGTTGACCATGCCGATGCGAATTTCGTTGGCACTGACACCGTCTTCGGACCATGCCACTGGGGTTGCAAGCGAGAGCGCGAGCGTGACAGCAAGGTGGTACAGCAGCTGTCGGGGGGGCATGTATGGACTCCTTGCAACTGGCGTTATCACTGTGGCTGCAGTGTGTTCACAGCACCGTGGATTATTGTTTTGCACTGCGATTTGAGTGGGCGTCGATCCGCCAGCGCGCGGGCTTGATTCAGTTCTATGCCTTGTTTCAGTGTAGTCGGGCAGGCGCAGGTTGCGGCGCAGCCGTGGTCTTGGCTCGCCGCGTGACATTAGAGCAGTTCAAGTTTATTGAACAGTAGCCTTAGGTGCTGTCAATCCTCCCAAGGCGCCGGTGCGCCGATCAAGCGGCCCATGGCGGCATAGATGCCCAGCTCCTTGAGTGCCTGGAGTTCGCCGGCGGTTTCCACCATCTCGGCCATCAGCGGCAAGTCGATGCTGTTGGTGGCGCGGAACATGGCCTCAATAAACAGGCGCTTGTCGCTTTCCTGGTCGATAGCACGGATGTAATTGCCGTCGATCTTCAGGTAGGCGAGGCCCAGATGGGTCAGGTTGCCGATCAGGCTGAAGCGGCCACCAAAATGTTGCAGTCCCAGCCGATAGCCGGTTTCGCGCACGGCTTGGCTGAAACGCTCCAGTTCGGCCGCCGGTGGCAGGTGGCGCTCATCGACTTCCAGAGTCATCAGGCTGGCATGCTGTGGATGGTTTTTGAGCAGGGCCAGCAGGCGAGCCAGGCTGGCCGGCTCACGCAGGGTGGCCGCCGAGAGGCTGAGGGCCAGCGGCTGTGGGTGCTGGTTGAGGTGGCGCAGGCTGTGTTCGAGCATGGCCAGGTCAAAACGTGCCAGCCAGCCCAGGCGTTCGATCCAGGGCAGGAAGCGGCCGGCGGCAATGGCTTCACCTTGCGGGTCGAGCAGGCGGGCGAGCACTTTGCGGTGGAGAATGTTCTGCGGCGCGGCGCATTCGACCACCGGCTGGAAGTACAGCTGCAGCTTGCCCTGGTTGAGGGCTGCGTCGATCCAGGTACGCCAGTCGTGCAGGCCTTGCGTGGGCAGGCTGTTGAAGTCATCGACCCGCGCCCAGGGTTTGCTCGGATTGCTTTGTGCCTGGGCCAGGGCCTGGTCGGCACGACCGAATACGCTGCCGACGGTTTCTCCCTGTTTAAACGCAGCCAAACCCAGGTGGGCCACGGGCGTGCAGTCGGAGGCGCCGGTTTGGCGCAGATTGTCCAGCGTGGCGCAGAGCTCGCTGACCAGTTGATCGGCATCCTCGCCCGTCAGGCCAGGGGCCAGTAGGGAGAACTCGCCCCCGCGGTTGCGTGAGGCTAGCCAGTCGGAGTTGCCGTGCTGCGCCTGCAGGCGTTTCAGGCATTCACCAATAGCGCTGATCAGAGCATCGGTTTGTTGGCCGCCCAGGCGCTGGTTGAGGCCGCCGAGGTCGTTGACCCGCAGTAACAGCAAATAACCTTCGGCATGCTGTTCGTTTTCAGTCAGCCGGTCTGCCAGGTGAATATCGAACAGGCGACGATTGGCGAGGCCGGTAAGGCTGTCCTGGTAGGCTTCTGCGCGCAGTTTTTCACTGCGAGAGGCTTCTTCGGCAAACAGGGTTTTGAGTTTCTCGACCATCTGGTTCATGGCCAGCACGACGCGCTTGAGCTCGGGCGTCCTAGGAATCTCTGGGGTGGTCAGGAATTCGCGGCGGGTGATGGCTTCGGCCTGGTTGACCATGTTGTCCAAGGGGCGCAGCTGGGTGCGCAGCAGCCAACCACCGAGGATGGCGCTGACCAGGCCGCAAATCAGCAGCCAGGCCAGGCTGCCGAGGGCGCTGTCCCACAGTTTGGCCAGGGCGAACTGCGGGTGGCTGAGCACTTCGACCCGGGCGGCCTGCTCCCAGCCGCGCATGATCAGGGCGTCGCCACCCTGGGGTTGCAGGTTGACCAGGCTGGCGAACCAAGCCGGCACAGGCTGCTCGCTGCTGCCGGTGGTGGTGCGCTCGACGATCACGTCGCCGTTGTCGATGCGCACCACGCGGATGCTGGCGAAGTAGCCGCTGTCGAACACCGAGCTGACCATCAACTCGATCATCGCCGGGTCATCGACGTGCGGTGTCATCGACAGCCCCAGCGCGGTGGCGGCATCCTGGGCGTGGGAGCGCAGTTGGCTGAGCAGCTGCTCGCGTGAGCTTTCCACGCCGGCAATGAAGCTGCCGGTAAAGGCCACCACCAGGAAGAGGCAAATTGCCAGAAAGAGCTGTTTGAGTAGTGACATGACCTTCTCCTAACCTTCGCCGATGGCGAAGCCTTCACTTTTCATTTTTTTCAGCAGGTCCTGCCAACGCGACAGTTTTTTGCTGTCGCTGGCCCGTTTGCCGCCGGCCGCGCCGGGCAGATAAAGGCCCTCGGCGTTGAATGCGTACACCGGCAGCAGGTCTTTACGCTGCGAAGCCGGGCGAATCTCACTGATCAGGTTGTCCAGTACCAAGGGCATGGCGCCTGGGGTGGCGTAGTAGGTGAGGACCATGTGCGCCTGGTTGTAGCGCAGCGCCTTGACGTAGGTGATGCGCAGTTTCTCGCTGGGCACGCCCAGGCGGCGCAGGGTGAAGTACTTGGCAATCGCGTAGTCCTCGCAGTCGCCAGCGCCCTTGACCAGGGCTTCGATCGGCGAGGCCCAGTAATCGTTCTGGCGCCAGTTCTGGCTGTCGTCGACGAAGCGCAGCTGGCGATTGAAGAAGCGATTGGTGGTCTGCAGCAATTCGCTGTCCGTTTTGCCCAGATTGCTGTTGATCAGCTCATCCCAGGCTTCGATGCGGCCCTTGGCCAGGCCGAGATTGCCGTAGCGCTGTTCGGCTTTCTGCAGGATCAGGCCGAAGTCCCAGTTTGCCTGGCTGATGGCCGCGCCGATAAGCAGGCAAGCGAGCAGCAGCCGGCGTAGCCATGAGGGCTGTGCGGGCCTGATCGCATTGCGGCGTTGCAACTTATGCAGCATGGCGGGTTACCTGGCTCATCTGCCAGCGGACTATGGGTGTGGTACGCGCGCCGGCAAGTTTTTTTGCCGGAGGATATACAGGCTGACCAGTACCGCGCTGGTGAGCATAAAGCCCCGCGCCCAGATCATCGGCACCAGGTAGCAGGACAGGGCGATGCTCGACCACATCAAACTGATAGCGTAGACCTTACCGCGCAGCGGGATGCCCTGACCGTCGAGGTAATCGTGAATCCAGGGGCCCAGGCGGGGATGGCCGATCAGCCAGTCATAGAAGCGTGCCGAGCTGCGCATGAAACAGGCCGCCGCCAGCAGCAGGAACGGCGTCGTCGGCAGCACCGGCAGGAAGATGCCGATAATCCCCAGCAGCACACTCAGCCAGCCAATCGTCAGCAGCAGGTAGCGCACGCCCAGATGGCGGTGTACGCGCAGGCTGCTGCTCATGGCTGGGCGGCGCTGTCAGTGGTGGCGCGGTTTGAGCAGGGCCGGTTTTTCGTCCGGGGCGTTGCACAGCAGGAACAGGGCGGTGAGCAGTTCGGGAATCTGCTCGACCATGTCATCGACCAGCTTGGCGTCGGTGGCGATGTCGCTGAACTCCGGTTGGTCGTCGAACAGGCCGGAAACCACCATGATCGGCAGCAGCAGCTCGCTGACTTCTTCTTCAGCGTTTTCAAACCAGGCCGCTTCACGCAGGAACACGCCTTCCATAAAGCCGATGCACCAGCCGCGCAGGTCCGAATCGTCCGGCTCGTCGCCGAGGTCGAGGTCGCAAGGGATTTCCGGCTCGTCGTCGCTGGCCAGCTGGCGGGCGATGTGGGCTTTGAGCTGGATCAGGGTGGCTTCGATCTCGGCGCGCTCTTCTTCGCTGCGGTAGTGCGGCGGCTCGGAGAACAGGGCGTCGATCCACTCGCGCTCGTCGGGCTGCTCGGTGCAGATCGACAGGGCGGTCAGGTAACCGTGGGCCGCGACGTAGTCCAGGGCCTCGTCGTGCAGCTCGTCGGCGTCGAGGAAGGCTTGCAGGCGGGTCAATTGCTCGGCGAAGGACATCGGGGGCTACCTTGAGGGAATAAGCGAAGGACGATTCTAGTCTACTGCGGCCGTGGGCAAAAGCACCGCCGATGGGCGTGGGCCTTTGTCGCGGCCGGCTCGCGTATAATGCCCGCCTTTCTGGTCGGGCTGGCAGCCATATGCCCTCGATAAGACCAGAGAATGATTTCGCGAAGGCTTCAGGGATGAGGTTTTCCGCCACGATTTGGAGTTTCTATGCTCGAACAGGCTCAACGCATCCTTAAAGACGTCTTCGGCTATGACCATTTCCGTGGTCGCCAGCAGGCGATTATCGAGCGCGTGGCCGGCGGCGAAGATGCTCTGGTGCTGATGCCCACGGGCGGCGGCAAGTCGCTGTGCTTCCAGGTTCCGGCGCTGCTGCGCGACGGCCTGGCGGTGGTGGTGTCGCCCTTGATCGCCTTGATGGACGATCAGGTGGCCACCCTGGAAGAGCTGGGGGTGGCTGCGGCCGCGCTGAACTCGACCCTGAGTGCCGAGGCCCAGCGCGAGATCGCCGCGCGCATCCGTCGGGGCGAGATCAAAATGCTCTACTTGGCGCCCGAGCGTCTGGTGCAGCCGCGCATGCTGGATTTCCTACGCGGCTTGCAGATCGCCCTGTTTGCCATCGACGAGGCCCACTGTGTGTCGCAGTGGGGCCATGATTTTCGCCCGGAATACCTGCAGTTAGGCCAGCTGGCCGAGCTGTTTCCCAATGTGCCGCGCATCGCCCTGACCGCCACGGCGGACATGCGTACCCGCGAGGAGATCGTTCAGCGCCTGCATCTGGAAAACGCCGAGCGTTTTCTCGCCAGTTTCGACCGCCCCAATATTTTCTATCGGATCGTGCCCAAAGAGCAGCCGCGCAAGCAGTTGCTGGGTTTTCTCGCCGAACGCCGCGGCGATGCCGGCATCGTTTATTGCCTGTCGCGCAAAAAGGTCGACGAGGTGGCGGCGTTCCTCAGTGCGCAAGGCTTCCCCGCCTTGCCTTATCACGCCGGCCTGCCCAGCGACCTGCGCGCCTATCACCAGAAGCGCTTCCTCAACGAGGAAGGCCTGATCATGGTCGCCACCATTGCCTTCGGCATGGGCATCGACAAACCCAACGTGCGCTTCGTGGCCCATCTGGACCTGCCCAAATCCCTGGAAGCCTATTACCAGGAGACCGGCCGCGCCGGTCGTGACGGGCTGCCGGCCGACGCCTGGATGGCATACGGCCTGCAGGATGTGGTGCAGCTCAAGCAGATGCTCAACAACTCCGATGGCGATGAGCGGCACAAACGCCTGGAACAGCACAAGCTGGACGCCATGCTGGCGTTGTGCGAGCAGATTCGCTGTCGCCGTCAGGCGCTGCTGGCCTATTTCGACGAAGACATGCCCAACCCCTGCGGTCATTGCGACAACTGCGTCGACGGCGTGCAGACCTGGGATGCCACCGAGCCGGCCCGCCAGGCGCTGTCGGCGATTTATCGCAGTGGCCAGCGCTATGGGGTTGGCCATCTGGTCGATCTGTTGCTCGGGCGTGACAACGACAAGGTCCGCAGCCTCGGTCATCAGCATTTGTCCGTCTTCGGGGTCGGCAAGGCCCTGAGCGAGGGTGAGTGGCGCACCTTGTTCCGCCAGTTGGTGGCCCGTGGCCTGGCTGACGTCGACTTGGAAGGCTACGGTGGTATGCGCCTGTCCGAGACCTGTCGGCCATTGCTGCGCGGTGAGGAGCCTTTACAGTTGCGCCGCGAGCCGAAAGCGCAAAGCAGCGGCGCGGGCAAAGGCTCTGGCAGCAGCGCCAGCCAACTGGTGCGTAGCGAGGAGCGCGAGCAGTGGGAAGCCCTGCGCACCCTGCGGCGCAACCTGGCTCAGGAGCATTCGGTACCGCCGTATGTGATCTTCCCGGATGCCACCCTGCTGGAAATGTTGCGCAGCAAGCCCGGCTCCCTGGCCGAGATGGCCCAAGTCAGTGGGGTTGGCGCGCGCAAACTGGAGCGTTACGGCATGGCCTTTCTTGAGGTGCTGCAAGGTGCTGCCGAGGCACCACGGGTGGTGGCCGACCTGCGCCATGAGCTGATCAGCCTGGCCTGTGCCGGCATGACCCCGGCGCAGATCGCCCGGCAACTGAACTGCTCGGAGAAGAACGTCTACAGCTTGCTGGCCGGGGCTATCGCCGCCCAGCAACTGTCTCTGGAACAGGCCCTGGATCTGCCCGAGGAGCTGCTGGGCGAAATTCAGGAGGCCTTTCTCGATGGCGAAGGCGAGCTACCGCCGGTGGCCAGTCTCACTGAGCAGTTCCAGGGGCGTGCCAGTGAGGGCGTCCTGCATTGTGTGCGTGCCGCGTTGCAGGCGGAGTTTGAGGTCTGAGGGGCGGTTCGCCGTGGACGTTTGCAGTCATTAATCTGGCATTTGTGTACGGCGTAAATGTGGCACTCTCAGGGCCAGGCTACAGTCAACAGAGTTCGGTGCTGGAGAGTGCAGGGTGGCGCAACATCACGAGTGGTTAGGCGACGTTGGCTCCAATTCATACGCGGATCAGCTGGCGGTGGGGTTTCGCCGGCTGCGATTCAGTCCGCTGCTGGAGCATGAGTACCTCGATTTTGTCCGTAACGACCGCTTCGAGCTGCAACGCACGGCGCTGCCAGGCGCCATCGTGTTGTGGTTGGGGTTTACGGCTGTCGATCAACTGCTGATTGAGTCCGTCGAGCGTTGGTGGATGCTGGCGGTGCGGCTTTCTGTGCTGGCATTTTTGCTGGTGTGTGGCTTCTTGCTGATTCAGCGCCGTTATACCCAGTTGCTCAATCCGCTGACGATCGCCTGCATTTCCGTGCTGGGCGTCGGCGCGGCGGCGGTCGTCGGCATTGCCCATAGCGTCGACCCCAGCTATCCCTACGAGGGGTTGTTGCTGGTCTGTATGGCCGGCTACTTTCTCGCCGGCTTGCGCCTGTCCGAGGCGTTGATCAGCCCGGCCTTGATGCTCAGCAGCTACCTGCTGTTCGAGTTGCTGGTGGGTATCCCGACGGCGCGACTGTTCAATAATTTGATGTTTCTCCTGTTCGGCAACCTGATCGGCATCGTCGGCTGCTACCTGTTGGAGTACAAATCCCGCGAGCATTTTCTGATTAGCCGCCTGATGCGGGTGTTGGCTGACCACGACAGCCTGACCAGTTTGCACAACCGGCGCAGTTTCAATCGCCAGCTGGAGCGCCTGTGGCGCTTGGCGCAACGCGATGAGGTGAGCCTGGCGCTGTTGATTTGCGACATCGATCACTTCAAGGCCTACAACGATCACTACGGCCACCAGGCGGGCGATTATGTGTTGCAGCGGGTGGGGCAGTTGCTGGCCCAGGCTGGTCGGCGGCCGCTGGATATGGCCGTGCGTCTGGGCGGCGAAGAGTTTGCCGTGCTGCTCTATGACATCAGCCTCGATGAGGCGCAGCAGCGCGCCGAGAGCCTGTGCGCAGCCCTCGAGCACTTGCAGATTGCCCACGAGGCCTCGACGACCGCAGCGGTGGTCACCCTGTCCGTGGGCGTGGCCTGTCTGCAGCCGCAGCCGGGTGGGGCGCTGACCCAGCTTTACGAGCGTGCCGATCGGGCGCTGTACGTGGCCAAGGGCGCCGGACGCAACCAGGTGGCACTGGCCTGCACAGCGGCCTGACGGCTGGCTGATTTGGTCCCTGGGGTTGGCGTGATGGGTGACTGGCACAGCCGTCGCGCGGTGCTAGCATCGCCGGCTTAGTCATTGTGAGCGGCGACGCATGGACCAGCTGATCAAGGCCGACGGCCAACCCCATTACGGCCAGTTTGCCGCTGCGCCGGCGCAGATCAATTACCGTGATTTTGACTTCCGCTCGCCCATGGGCCGCCCCTTGGGCCGCCTGGCAAAATGGCGGCGGTTTCACCAGTTCCAGTATTTCGGTTTGATCAGCGAAGAGCTGATCGGCGGTTGCGCCCTGGCCAATCTGAGCCTGGCTGGGGTCGGCTTTGTCTATCTCTTCCATCCAGCCTCCGGGCGCATGATCGAGCGCCAGTTCAAGTTGCCCCTGGGCTTTGGTAGCCAGTTTTCCCAGCAACCGAATGACGGCGTTTGTGAACTGCGCTGGGGTGGCAACCGCCTGCGCCTGGAAAATCATCCGCAGCCGCTGGAAAAAAGCCTGTTGGTGGAATTGGACGACGGTACGCGTATCGAGGCGCGTTTTTCCGAGGCTGAGCCGGCGTTCCAGCCCATGTGCCTGTGTACACCGACGGCCGCCAATGGCTGGGTCTACGCGCAGAAGGTGGCCGGAGTGCGCTGCAGCGGTACGGTGCACAGTGCGCTTGGTGATTTCGACCTGCAGGCGATCAATGCCTTTGCCCACCACGATTGGTCCGCCGGTTATATGCGCCCGGAGACCTTCTGGAACTGGGCGTGTCTGTCCGGTCAGGCGGGGGCACAGCGGGTCGGACTGAACCTGTCCTGTGGGGTCAATGAAACCAGCTTCACCGAGAATTGCTTCTGGCTGGATGGCGAGTTGCTCAAGGTCGATACCGTGCGTTTTGAGTTCGATCGCCAGCAACCGCTACTGCCCTGGCGCATCCACTCCTTCGACGGGCAGGTGGAGCTGCGTTTCGAGGCCCACGGCCTGCATGAAGAGCGGACCAACCTGGGCCTCATCGCCAGTAACTTCAAACAGATTTTCGGGCGCTTCACGGGTGTGCTGCGTCCTATTGGCCGTGCCGCGGTGCCGATCGAAAACCTCTGGGGCTTTGTCGAAGATCAATATGTGAAGTGGTAAGCGGGCGGTGATGCTTGTTCTCCAAGCGCAGGTCATGCTTAGCTGACTAATAATTAGTACAAGCAGCCGCACGAGCCTTCTATGCCGCAGTTCCAGCAACATCGCTTTGCCATGCAGTTGGCGCAATTGTCCCGGGCCTGGCGCGCCGAACTGGATCGTCGCCTGGTAGGGCTTGGCCTGTCCCAGGCGCGCTGGTTGGTTCTGCTCCACTTGGCCCGTTTCGATACGCCGCCGACCCAGCGTGAGCTGGCCCAGAGCGTCGGGGTCGAGGGTCCGACCCTGGCGCGCCTGCTCGATGGCCTGGAGGCGCAGGGCCTGGTCAGTCGCCAGGCAGTAGCCGAAGACCGGCGGGCCAAGCAGATCACCCTGAGTGCCAAAGCTCAGCCGTTGATCGAGCAGATCGAGGCCATCTCCACCCAATTGCGCCAAGAGTTGTTCGCCGGTATCGATCCGGTCGACCTGCAGCATTGCCAGCGGGTGCAGGAGCGCATCCTGGCCAACCTGGAGAAACACTGAACGAGCGAAGCGCCGGTTTATTGTCGGTAGCCGGCCTTGGTGATGGTGTTTTTTGTGATCGACTTCGCGCAAATATGGCTATTTGTGAGCCTGTTCGCCTATGCTGCAGGTATGCCTGATGGCATTTGGTCACCACGCCGGTCACTGGCGGGCGAGTGAACCATGCTGATCAGGTAGCCGGGTCGCACACGGACCGCAGATCCCCCGACATTGCACATGTATGTCTCACCCCCTTTCATCGCCACAGGGATGCGCTGGCGAGGGCGTCTGTATGACGTGGCGGTGGGCCATTCGGTTGGAGGTTATATGGCGCATGTACGCAAGCTGCTGCTGACGCTGGCGTCAGGCTCGGCCCTGTATTCCGGGCTGGTGCCGGCACTGGGGCTGGGCGGAATTACTCTGCATTCCGCCCTCAATCAGCCCCTGGAAGCCGATATCGAACTGCTGCAAATGGGCGATTTGGACAGCGGAGATATCCGCGTGCGGCTGGCCTCAGAGGCCGACTTCGCCCGTTCCGGGGTAGACCGACTGTTCTTCCTCAACGACCTGCGCTTTACCCCGTTGCTGCGTGGCAATCGCCATATCATCCGGGTGGTTTCCAGCAAGCCGGTGCAGGAGCCTTACCTGAATTTTGTTATCGAAGTGGCACGGCCCAATGGCCAGCTGCTGCGCGAATATACGGTGTTGCTCGACCCGCCCAGCTCCTCAGCCTATAGCGCAGTGGCAGCTGCCCCGGTTGCCGAGCAGCCGCGTGCCAGCGCTGCGCGTTCGGCCCCCGTCGCGGTGGCAGACTTGCCGCCAGCAACCCAGGGGCGGCGTTATCAGGTGCAGCGTGGCGATAGCCTGTGGCTGATTGCCCGGCGCCTGCGTGATGCGGGCAGCAGCCTGTCGCAGTCGGCGTTGATGGACGGGTTGTATGGCCTGAATCCACAAGCGTTCGTGGCCGGTGACAAGAATCGCCTGTCGCTGGGCGCCAACCTGCTGTTGCCGGATGCTGCAGTGACTGCGACTGCGACTGCGACTGCGGATAGCGTGACTGCGGATAGTGTGACTGCGGCGCCTGCCGTTGTGGCCGACGCGCCATCGGCAGCGCCGGCGAGTGCGCCCGAGGTTGCCCAGGTCGCGGCACCGGCCAGCGCCGAAGTTCAACAGCGGGTGGATCAGGAACTGGCCCAGCGGGCGGAAGAAAATCGCCAGTTGCAGGCGTCGATGCTGGCCTTGCAGGCCCAGTTGCAGGCGTTGCAGGAGCAGATGCAAGCCAAGGATCAACAGCTGGAATTGCTGCGTGCCGACTTGG
>Ga0209343_10006383_pt1 | contig 14093 bp, 15 predicted proteins | sample RifCSPlowO2_02_FD_184026 | JGI IMG/M metagenome (GOLD analysis project Ga0209343, IMG submission 184026) | Groundwater microbial communities from Rifle, Colorado - Rifle CSP2_plank lowO2_0.2 (SPAdes) (version 2) | ecosystem: Environmental > Aquatic > Deep subsurface > Groundwater | place... | reverse complement strand
TGCGTTCCCTCTTTCACTGCAGTTAATTACTATAGTACTTACCGCCAGAATGTCAATAGAATGAAACAAAAGCCGCAAAATCTTTGAAAATTTTCACACCCTCCGGGTTTTCGGCATCTCAAATTTCCGTCCCGCGCTCCCCGTGACAAAAAAGCAACGATCGTGTAACGTTTGTCCAATACCTAATTATCATATTTTCTGCACCCTTGGCAATCCCCTTAATAATCTTCCTTATAGCTCTCTCTCCTGACGACCGTTTCGATTCCACTCGAGGTCGCTCTGACCATTTCGACATTGCTCAAGGTCACCCTGAACGGGAGCTGAAGGGTGAGCGAAGTCGAACGAGCGAGGGGAGAGTTGGAGAGAGGGTGTTAACAACGACGGCTCTACTATACTTACTACATTCTCCAGCAAAAATCACAGAAGTAGTCTAACGGGGTCAATAGTAAAACGGTAAAATGAAAAATCAGTTAAAATTTAATGCCGCGTCCCGTTGCCCACCCCATTATGACAAACGTTACACGATCGTGTAACGTTTGTCATAACTATATTGCGGCATTTTGACTGTAAATCATAAATCAAAATGGTTGCGTAACTCTCTATCAATATCGATAAAATTCGTTTCGGCGTAAGTCGCAAATTTTGTCACTCCGTAATGCTCCGTAACCATCTCCAGCTCCTCGCGGCAATCATAAGGATAGACAAACACGCTCCGCTGAATATTATAGAGCCCGAGCTCCTTTAATTTTCCCCTCAATAGATCCCGACTGACTCTGACCTTCTCGGGAATATCAAAAATAAACAGCCGCCATTTTTTGTCCCACCGCGCAGGCCGGGGCAGTTCCAGGGTGCGCAGGTTCGCCGTCTGCAGGCGGTGTTCCCCTTTCTTGAGTAGACGAATCATCCAGCCTTGCGGTGTTTTGGTCAAAGCCACATATCCGCTCTGCTGCAGCCGCTTTATCTCCCGATGGAAATCGTTGCGGCGAAAATAGTATCGAATACCCCCGCGCGCCAAATAGTAAAGTCCGAAAGGTGACGTCAAAATCGCCGGTACCAGCACACCAACCATCATTGCTGTCACGATATGATCGGCAATGCGAGACCTAACTGTGGGTCGCCGTTGGCGCTCGAGCGGATTGTTTCCCGTACGATTAAGCAAGGTGGTTAAAAAATTCACAGTCAGCGTGACAAACGTCACACGATCGTGTAACGTTTGTCAAAGCTTTGTTCTAAAACTGCGGGTTTGTTTAGAAATTATTTTTCTGAAAGCTCTTGATCTAAAAGTTGTTGGAACTGCGTGTAAGGCAGGGCCCCCTCGACCGCGATACCGTTGACGAAAAATGTCGGGGTACCGCCAACGCCCGCTTTTGCTCCGTCCTGAAAATCTTTTAGCACTTCGGCGCGGTTGTCGGCTGAATCAACGCACTCACCGAAGGCAGATGCCGCAAGTCCCGCTTCTACCCCCCAGGATTTCAGATCATCCGCGGTGAAGGCGACAGTCCCCGCGCCCTGCTCGTCCTGCGCGGCGAATAGAGCGTCGTGAAATTCCCAAAATTTTCCCTGCTTTTGGGCGCACGTTCCCGCCTCCGCGGCAATTTGCGCCGCGGGATGGATATTGCTAAGCGGAAAATCGCGGTAGACGAGCTTCGCTAGGCCTTTGTCGATATAATTCGTCCGAAGCTGCGGAAGCGTCTCGCGCCAAAACTGCCGGCAGTAAGGGCACTGAAAATCGCTAAACTCGATGATGGTCACGGGCGCGTTTGCCGCTCCGAGTACCGGATCGTCGTCCGTCGAGACTTCAATGCGCTGAACCTCGCCGACGGTATTGGTGCCACTGGGTGTCGGAGTAAACGGATTTTTGGAGAAATAAATCCCGACGGCGATAATCGCGGCGCCGGCCAGAATCGCAAGCGGCGTGCCGTACTTTTGTAAAAAGCCGGTTTTGCCAGGTTCTAGGGCAGCCAAATTTTGCGCGGGTTCTTTCCGCGCGACAATGGGGGCGGAAACCGCTTTTCTCCTCACCACCCTCCGCTTGACTGGGTGCTTAAGTACGGCAGTCGAGTTTTCTGATTTAGTCATTCGAATTTATTAGTTCCTATCTTACTACTGCACTTTTACGAATTATTGTGTTTCTCGACTCCGCTCCGTCTGACGGAGCCTCGCTCGAAGAATATTGCTCCCCCATCTACCTGCCTCGTCCTTGACCTGTCTCGCTTGCGCTAGCCAAGGCGGACGAGTCAAGGCGGGCCATCTACCAACAACTACTGCACCGTAATTCGTCCGGAAATACCGTCTACCACGATTGTCTTGATCTCATCGGTGCGCACGTGTTCCATATTGATGCGCAAGATGCTGTTCGCTCTGTTGTTGATGACGATGTTCCCGAACGGAGAAATAGTCACGAGCGAAGTCTCCCCGCCCACGCCGGACCCGTCTACCGAAATATCGGTGATCCGAACGGCCGTCCCGAAAGTCACCGTTTCCAGTGTCGTGGTGCTGGTTTGCGTAGGGGAAACCCGCATCACATAGTTTACCTGATAATCCGCGCTATTGGGGGAGAACAAAAGCTCGTACGCCTCCGGGGGGGTAGCCTCGTCGGGGATGATTTTGCCGGCCAGCACGCTGCCCTGCGTGGAGCGAATCTTGGAAACGACGTCGAGTGCGGTATTCTGCAGTTCCTGCGCGGTGCGAATTTTATTCAGATTGCCCACTACGTACAAACTGATAACCATCATAAAAATACTAACGAAAAAAAGCTCAATCAATGTGAAGCCCGCGTTGCGATCCGAATGACCCGAATGCCCTCCCGAATGTTCCGAATGGAAATCCGGATTCAATATTCTTTTTGGTTTAAGAAAGCTTGCACGAAAGTTAACGATCAGGCCGAGTTCTTTCTTTAGGAGGGTCAGATATTTCATCATCTGATTATAGTCTTCTTTGGTGATTAAATTTCTTGGCTTTTACGTCGAGAACCACTGCCTTTTCAATGATGAAGTCCGGGCGACCCACGGCAATTTCTGCGTCATTAAACTCTGTTTTTAAATTCGGCTCTCTGGAAAAAGAAATTTTTTTTTCTCTAGCCGGGTCGCCAAGGCATCACAGTATTGTTTTTCCGTCAGAAACCTTCCGAGGTCGTTGTGTATGGAGAAGCAAATACCGGCAATCCGATAGGACAGCTCTCCTTCAACAAGCTCTTTCATCTTTTATTCGTGACATTCGGGTGCGATTCGTAAATTTGGGTCGCCTATTTTAATCCGACCAGACCAAAATACCAGTCCACCAGTTCATTACCATACAGCATAGCAACAAATGCCGCGAATGTTAAAAAAGTGCCGAACGGCAGACGGGACCGAAGCGATTTCGACCGGGAGGCGATGAGCAGCAGACCAACCACCGCGCCGGTCAGATAAGCCAAAAAAAACAAGACCAGAGTTTCGGGAAAAGGAATTAGGAGGCCCAAAAACACTCCCAGCTTCACGTCACCGAACCCTATCCACCTGCCGCGCGAGATGATGAATAAAAACCCGAAAAATCCCGCCAGGATGGCGGCGCCGAGAAACGCCTCAACGAGTCTGTCCTGCAAAATGGCGTAAAGGAGCGCGAGGGCGGCGGCAGGAAAAATTATTTTGTCCAAAATCAGATAGTGCCTCAGATCGTAGACAAAAATAATGATAAGGAAACAAGTGAAAACCGCTGAGGCGATAAACTGCAACCCCCCTCCTTCAATTCCTCCCACCAGGGGAGGAAAAGAAAAAAAGAAATTCCTCCCCCACGCTGGGGGCAGGAAAGGAGAGGGGGAACTAACATATATCAAAATAAAACTCAATGCCGTTGCCAGTTCGACCGCTGGATATTGCCAGGAAATTGGCTTGCGGCAATAACGGCAGCGGCCGCGCAACAAGGCGAAGCTCACGAGCGGAATCAAGTCGGCGGCAGAAAGCTCGTGATGGCAACGCGGACACCGGGAGTGGCGCGCGACGACGGACTCGCCAGTATGGAGGCGATGAATCACGGCATTGAGAAAGCTGCCGACAATCAGTCCAAAAATAAAAATAAAAAAAATCATACAAAACAAATGTCATTGCGAGGCCATCCGGCCGAAGCAATCCCGAAGACGCTTTGAGATTGCTTCTCCGTCAGCTGACGGATCGCAATGACAGATTAGTTACAACAGGTTATCGACCGACACTGGGTTGCCGCCACCGTCACGAAACACTCCGTCTTCGTCCATCGTGTAATAAGCGGCCTGTCTTTCCATAAAAAACTGGATACTGTATCCTGCGCGAACTGTCCCGCCGCAGCCGCTTCCGGATGCTCCGCTCGCGGTATAGTCGAAAGTATACAGCGGAGCCCCGGGATCGGGCGGGACGCGCATTATCACGCTCCCGGCGCAACTGATCGTGGAACCAACCGCCCACGCGGGCGTATCGGGATAACCGCCGCCGGAGGAATAAAACAGGTCCATCCCGGTTTTGAACTGCCGCATGTCCGAGAGCCTCTTCGTATCGCGGGCTTTCAGGCGGGAATTACCAAGCGAGAGGCTGATGATAGACAGGAGCATTCCGATAATCGCCACCACGACCAAAAGCTCGATCAGAGTAAACCCCCGCTTGCCGCGCAAGCTCACACCAAATTTTGGTGTGGGGGTAAACCCAAACCTGGCTTTTAGCTGGTAGCTTTTTGGGTTATTAAGATGCTTCCCCTCCCTTGATGGGAGGGGCGAGGGGAGAGCGATATGTGTTTTGTTTTTGCTCTGCACTGCCTAGAAAACTAAGGAGCTAATTCCCAAAAACCCTGCCGAGTCCAAATCATACTCAAACAGCTAAATCGCTTAGCTACTTGAGTATCTCCAGAAAAAAATTCTGGAGCATACTAACTATTGCAAGCCGGCTTGCGAAGCAGTGTGAGCTCCGGCGGAAAAACCGCCGGTGGTACCTTCCAGACAGAAAGTAACCGTGTACTGATCCAACGCTGGTCGGGCGTACGTGTATATCGTGTATCCCGTCACGCAGGAACCGCCTGTCAGGGGTGACGGATAGTCCGTCATATAAGAGCTGAAGGTATTTGGAGCAGTCCCATCACCTGGTGTCGGTTCGGATGCCGTGACTGTTGGGTATCGATTGTTGTCGTTAAAGAAGAGCTCAAATGCGGTCATAATTTGCCGGACGTCAGCGAGGCGCCTGGCGTCACGGGATTTCGCCCGGGCGCTGTTCAGGGACACCAAAACGACGGCCGAGAGAATGCCGATGATGGCGATAACGACCAAAAGTTCAATCAGGGTAAAGCCCCGGCTTTTGGCTAATCTATGAATTGTTTTCACTATTTTGTTTCACCTCCTTTCGAGGTAGTGTGGATATTTATCCAGGTACTATTAATTATACAACAGTTTGAATGCTTTGTAAATTTTTTCTCAATTCCCGGGACCGCCTACCCCGACGCTTGTCCGGTCGGAGCTCCGACCCAAGCGTCGGAGCTCTCTACCCCCTCTTCACCTGCCTGCCGGCAGGCAGGTCTCCCCCTGGTTTTTGCTTCCGCAAAATAGGGGGAGAAAGAGAAGGGGTTATTGCGCGCCGGCAAGATTGTAAATCGGCAGGAGGATACCGGCGACCATAATGGCAACCGCGATGCCCAAAAGGATCATCACGAACGGTTCCAGCAAGGTCGTGAGCGTATTGAGGGTGTTGTTGAGTTCCTTGTCATAAAACCGCGAAACTTTCAGGAGAATCTCCTCCAGGCTGCCGGTCTGCTCCCCGATTTTTACCATCTGGGATACAAGTTTGGGGATTTCCGGCCGATCGGCAAGAGCGGAAGCAATGGATTTTCCCTGCTCGACCTCCTCGGCGGCATGCAAGATGATCTGCCGATAAACCACATTTGTGATGATTGCCGCCACGGTCCGCAGAGACTGCACGATGGGGATTCCTCCGGCCACCAAACTCGATAAATTTAGTGCGAAACGATCCATATAGATGTTCAGGAGCAGTTTGCCAAAAACCGGCACGCGCATCTTCAGCGTGTCCCAGACGAACCGCCCTCCCGGAGAACGGATGTAGAAACGCAAACCGACGATTGTAGCGACCACGCCGCCGATCATAAACATCCAATAATTCTGCACGGTCTTCGTGGCAAAAATTAAAATTTTGGTAGTGATGGGCAGTTCCACACCCGCCTCCTCCAGCACCGTGATCATCTGTGGCAAAACGAAGACAAACATCAGCGCGCCGACGATGACGATCGCGCCCACGATGAAGGCCGGGTAGGCCATCGCTCCTCTGATTTTTGAAGAGAGGTCATAATCCTTTTCCTGCTGATCGGCAATATAGTTAAGCGCCTTGTCGACGGTACCGGAGAGCTCCCCGGCGGCGATGAGGTGCAGGTATATCTCGGGAAAAGCTTCCGGAAATCCGGACATTGCCTCGGAAAGACTTTTGCCCCCTACGACGCTGTTGATAATCTCTTCGGTAATTTCCTTGAGTCGGCGGTTACTGACCTGATCCACCATCACCTCGAGAGCCTGCACGATGGGAACCTTGGCGTTGATCAAGGTCGCGAGCTGCCGCGAAAAAACGACCAAGTCCTTTTTGGAAACGCGGTTTAGAAAACTCAAATACTGCTCGACTCGGATGCCTTGGGCTTGCGCCGTTAGCTCTAAAACCGTGAGCCCGTTGGCGTGTAGCACGTCCGAAGCCGCCGAGAGCGTGGATGCTTCGACAACCCCCTTTTTCGGGGACCCTCTTTCGTCTTTTGCCCGGTAAGTAAAAATCATGCTATAGCTGGCTTAAGGCTGCCTGTTTTGAATTTTTATCTCTCCAAACTACCCCGACGCTCTGGTCGGGGCTCCGACTGAAACGTCGGAGCGAACCACCATTTAAAACCTTTTCACCAGGGACCGCAGCAGTTCCTTGTTGTTCGCGTAGGTAAGGGCGTCCTCGACCTTCACCAGCCCTTTGCGCACGAGGTCTGACAGGCTTTTCTCCAGGCTGACCATTCCGGCATCCGTGCTGGTATGAATGATGTTCGGTATTTCATAAGTCCGCGCCTCCCGGATGACGTTCTTGACCGCCGTGCTGGTCATCAGGATCTCGACCGCCGGGATCCGACCGCCGCCCACTCGCGGGAGCAGGCGCTGGGACACCACGCCCAAGAGGACGCTAGCGAGCTGCGAGCGAACCTGGTTCTGCTGGTGAGAGGGAAAAACGTCCACAATCCGGTCAATACTCTGCGACGCGTCGTTGGTGTGCAGAGTGGCAAAAACCAAGTGACCGGTCTCCGCGACAGTGATCGTCGTCGCTATAGAATCGAGATCGCGCATTTCCCCGACCATCAGGACATTCGGATCCTCCCGCAATGAAGCAGCGATGGCCGCCGCGAAACTCATGGTGTCCAGATATACTTCGCGCTGGCTGATGAGCGCTTTATCCTGGGCAAAAACGTACTCAATCGGGTCCTCGACAGTGATGATGTGTTCGCTCCGGGTATGATTGATGATGTCGAGCATCGCGGCGAGGCTCGTGGATTTGCCGTGACCGGTGGGGCCGACGAACAAAACCAGGCCTTGCCGCGCTTCCACGAACACTTCCAACTCTTTCGGCAAGCTTAGCTCCTCGAGCGTTCGGATTTTCGCCGGAATGTGGCGGAGGGCGGCCGCGATTGTTCCTTTTTGAAAATAAACGTTGATCCGAAACCGCGCGTGGCCTTTGAAACTGTAGGAAAAATCCAGTTGTTTCTTTTCCTGCAGCAGCAACTTTTGCGCGTCAGTCAAAAGGACGTTGACGAGCTTCTCCAATTCCTGGTCGTCGAGCGTGGTATAACCCGATATCGGGGTGAGTTTGCTATCCACGCGGATCAGCGGCGGTTTGCCGGCGTGGAGATGCAAATCGGAAGCGTCTGCCTCCAAAACTTTGGCCAAGATGCGGTCCATTTCTACTTCCTGACTCTTGTACGATGTCATAGACTGGGAACTTTATTAAAACTTAATACTGCTTTCTCCAGATCCCGCAGTTGGTCGCGGCCCTTCGTAAAATAGGCGGAGATGCCGATGTTCAGGGAAGCCGCCATGTCTTCCACGTGCGTGATTTGCGAAAAAATAATCACTGGAAAAGGGTTCTGCTGCCACTCCTCCGAGATATCCTGCAAAAATTCATAACCGCTGACATCCGGCAACAAAAGCTCCGTCACCAGAACATCGGGTGGACTGCTTTGGAGAAATGCCGCGGCCCTTTGCGCGTCGGGGGCGATGAGTATATCGCCAAACTTTCCGAAAATTTCCCGGAAATGCGCGTGATAGTACTCGTCTGGTTCAACAAACAATATACGCATAATAAAACTAAAAACCGAGAAACAACGTCTTTGCGAGGAGCCTGCGACGAAGCAATCTCGCCTGCCCTGGGGTTGCTTCGCTTGCGCTCGCAAAGACATATAATTTTTTAAATACTCTTTCGTTCATACGCTCTTTCGTCATTCTTTCGTTACCCGGATAACTTCCTCGATGGTGGTCATACCTTTCAGTACTTTCAGGAGCCCGTCCTGTTTCATGCTGATCACGCCTTCCTTTATCGCACACTCCTTGATCTTGGCGATCCCTGCGTGTTCCAAAATCAATTCTTTCTGCTGGTCGGAAATCGGCATCACCTCCACAATCGCGATCCGTCCCTTGTACCCCGAATCGCCGCAAACCCGGCAGCCCGCTCCCGCGAATATTTTGACGTCCTTCTCCTTGAGGCTGATGCCGCGGGCTTCCTGGGCGGGGATGTCCTGGAGCTCGGTCACAAACAGTTTCTGCACGTCTGGAGGCACGGGGACCTCTTTGCGGCAATCCTTGCAAATCTTTCTGACCAGACGCTGGGCCATCACGGCATTGAGCGAGGCGGTGAGCAAAAACGCTTCGATACCCATATCCAAAAGCCGCGGAACAGCCCCGATCGCGTCGTTGGTATGCAAAGTCGAAAATACGAGGTGGCCGGTCAGCGCGGAGTGAACGGCCAGTTCCGCGGTCTCGCGATCGCGGATTTCCCCGACCATGATGATATTCGGGTCCTGCCGCAAAATGGAGCGCAGTCCGGAAGCAAAAGTGAGGCCGATGTCCGGGTTGATCTGCGACTGGTTGACGCCGTCAATGTAATATTCGACCGGGTCTTCGAGGGTGACGATATTGACCCCGATTTTATTGAGAATGTTGAGCACGGCATACAAAGTAGTGGATTTTCCCGAGCCAGTCGGCCCGGTCACCAGCACCATGCCGTGGGCCTTGGTGATGTTTTCCTTCAGGCGATCAAGTTTCATCCCGGTGATCCCCAACTCCTCGAGTTTCGGCACTCCGCCGGATTTGTCCAAAATACGCGCGACGACTTTTTCCCCGTTGACGGTAGGCAACGTGGAAACGCGGAAATCGACTGAGCGCTTATCGACATCCATATGAAACCGGCCGTCCTGCGGGAGACGCTGTTCGTCAATCTTGAGGTTCGAAAGGATTTTGATGCGCGACACGATGGCGGGGTGAACGATTTTTGGCACGATCAGGGAACTGTGCAGCACGCCGTCCACGCGATACCGGATGCGCAAATCGTTTTCCTGCGGTTCGATATGAATATCCGAAGCGCGCGCGGTGATGGCGTGGCGGATAACGACGTCCACGATCCGGGTAACTGGCGCCTCCGGGGCGATATTTTTTGTCGCGTCAACGGTCTGCTCGTCTTTCTTCTGGGTGACGACCGTTCGCTCTTTCTGCTTCATCACCTCAAGCGCTTCCCCGACTTCCGTGGTGATGGTACGGCCCTTCCGGAGCGCGTCTTGGTAACTGCCTTTCGACGTCAAATACAGCTCGACATGATACTTGTTCTGCTGCGCCAGAAATTCCAAAGCTTCCAGCGCCTGCAGATTCGACGGGTCGGTAAGCGCTACTTTGAGCACGCTGCCGGTTTTGGCGAACGGCACGAAAGAATAATTTTCGAGCGTCTCCTTCGAAACCAAAGACAGCGCCTCCTTCGGCAGAGACTGATTTCGCAAATCCACGTAAGGGATGCGGAAAAAACCCGCCCTGGCCCGGGTTAGTTTTTCCTCGTCGAAAAGATTCAAAGAAATCAGCGCTTCCTCGAGCGTGCCTTTGATCTTGGCCTGCTCCTGGCGGGCTTGCAAGAGGTCTTTTGAGGTCGCTAGCTTCTCCTCGAGCAGGTACTGCTCAAAAGTACGGGGAGCGCTGCTTTTTGCCTTGCCCCCCGTCGTTCCGATCACTGATTCAGGTGGAGAAACTGTCGCGGTCTCCATTTTGGTTATTGAAACAAATCAGTCTTACCCAGTTCCTCCGGAGTCAGCACCAGGGGTGCCGGCACGACCAGGGCCCGGAATCTTTCGGAGTCCAGGATCGCCGTGTCGATTTTATTCCCAAACGGGAGCAGCTGCGATGAAGGGGTCCGGGGAGCATTCGCGGACTGCGGCGGGGCCACGGGCGCGGAACGGCTCGTGAACCACAAATAACCGCTTGCCCCGGCGGCGAGGAGTAAAATCACCAAGTAGATGATGGTTTTCTTTTTATTCTCCGGCAAAATTTGCATTGCGGTGGTAATAAATATTGACGCTTAGAGTCATTTCCTGGGCTTCTTCACCGCCTCCCGGCGCGGTGATGGAAAAACCTTCGACATCCATCAGCCGCAGGTTCTGCTCCAGGGTGGCAAGGAAAGTTTTAAAACCAGTGTAGTTGCCGCGGACTTTTACTAACGCCTGCAGCTGGTGCAGATTTTTGGTTTCTTCCCGGAATTTTTCAATAAACAGAAAATTGGACTCGGGGATGTCCTCGAGCGGCGTGTCCAGATCGGGCAGGAGGCTCAAGCCCACGCTGTCGAGTTGCAGACCGCTCTGCGCGGAAAGCCGGTCGAAGTTCGCGAGCAACTCGGGAATTCGCGCGGCGGTAGGCAGGGCATCATCGAGAACGTTTAACCGCGTCTTTTTCTCGGCGAACTCTTGGACGAGATTCTGGATACTCTGCAGCTGCCCCCGCCGTAACTCTGCGTCAAGCAGCCTGGTGTCCAAAATCTGTTTTACGTCCTGCGTGCCCTGATATTTTGGCCAGACCACGAAATAACCGACCGCGATAATCGCCACGACCAAAAGCGGGACGAAGACGCCGCTGGAGACTTGGGAAAAATTGCCTTGCGGAATCTTCATTTTTTCAAAAGTATTTCTGGATCAAAAGTCATAAACATAACGAAGGCATAACCCCCCTCCTCCGCTCCTTTGATGCCGCTCGACTCCAAAACCGGATTACTGAAATACGGTGAACCCTCCAGCCCGACGAGGAGTTTGGCCAGATCGGTATAGGAAGGAATGCGGCCGCTCAGAAAAATCTCTGTCTCGCCGGGGGTGTAAAGAATGTCCGTATACACCGCCGATTTCAAACTCACCCTCTCCAGCTCCGCCATAAAAGCCGTCCAAAGCAGGTGGTTACCCAAAACAGTCTCCAGGTTTTGCAGACGATTCTGATAAGAGGTTGCCTCCTGGCGCTCCGCGGAAGTCTTGCTGATTTCCAGATCGACGTCGGCCGCGGCCCGATCCGCAGCGGCAATTTGCCCCTCCAAGTTTCCCTCATACCAAAACAGGCCGCCGTACAAAAGCAGCTCCAAAACCAAAAGCCCGCCGGTTATATACAACGCGATGCTTTTGCCCGGCCCTTCCATGGAAAAACTTTTGCGGGCCTGGGTGCTGTCTTTGAGGAGATTTATTTCCGCCATTCGACTTCGTTCGCTATCGCTTCACTCCGCTCACCGTCTCAACTTCGTTCGAGGTGACCTCGAGTGAAACCGAGATGGTCATGGTCTTCGACCAAAGAAGTCGAATCTCCTGACCGTTTCGACTGAAGCCCAAGGTCATCTTGAGCTAGGTCGAAAGATGAGCGAAGCCGAAGGACAACATTAATTATTCATTCCCGCATCGCGAGTCCCAGAGCGACGGACAGGCTCAAGCCCACCTCCTGAAGATTGGCCTTGAGCCGCGGGTCATAAGACACAAATTTCAAAGGTTCGCCGAGTTTGCATTTCAGACCGGTATCGTCAAAAAACGAGATTAGCCCCGGCAGCTGCGCTCCGGCCCCGGCGAGAATCACTTCCTGGATACGACCGCCGCTACTTTCAAAAATTTTTACGAGCTGCAATGTTTCATATTTAATCGTATCCAAAACTTCTCTGATCACCTGGGGCAGTTCCTTGATCTCCCCCGCGATGGACAAATCTTTTTTGAACTGTTCCGCGCGCCCCGAGCTGACCTTTAAACTTCGCGAGATGCCGTTGGTGATGGTATCTCCGCCTACCCCGAGGTTTCGCGAAACCCGGAGGAACCCTTTGTCCACCAGATTTAAGCTGGTGTTGCGCGCGCCCAGGTCAACGATCAAAATGCTGTCTTTACGGTTCCCCACCAAGGAGCGAATCAGCGCCAGCGCTTCAATTTCCAGCGCGACTGGCTCGAGGCCGGCAAGTTTAAACATCTTCAAATAATTCTCGATTACCGCGCTTGGCACTGCCGTCAGCAAAACCTTCATCTTCCCTTCCTGCTCCTCTTCGCTAAGCGCGGTCCAGGACAGCGTTACCTCTTCGAGCGGCAGCGGAACGTATCGCTGTGCCTCCCACTGGATCGCATTTTTGAGCTCTTTCTCCCCCATTTTCGGCATATCTATGACGGACACAAACACGATATTGTTGGGCAGCGACGCTACCACTTTTTTTGTGGAAGTTCGCGACTGTGCCACCAGCTTTTTGAGAACGCCGGCGGTTTCCGTGATTACGTCGAAATCCGCTTTTCCGGAAACGTCGTAATTAACCTTCACGACGCCGTAAGTTTCCAAAGAGTATGCCTCCTGCTCTTTTTTTAATTGTGCGACTTTGATACTGGAAGTTCCGATATCTATGCCTAATTTGCTTTTCGATCGGGAAAAAAACATTCTTTGGTTTCTCTTTTTGCTTTCAAATCGCCCGAAAACTACTTCGCAGTGTAGCATAAACCCCAAAGATTAGTCAAAGTGGACAAAAAAGCCGTTTTTTGGTAGATTGATGAAGCTTTTTAGAAAAATTACTCCCAAAAATCAGGAGCGCAACCGCCGCAGGCGGTGAGCACGGGTTTTTGGGAAAAGGAGCAGAATGGAGACCGCAGTAGCCCGTCGCAGATGGGATACGAAGGTTCACCCGTCTGCGACGCGGGTGGTGTAGCTCCCGCCTACGCTTAAAGCTTCGGACGGGCAGGCAGGCGGTTAGAGCACGCTGCGCCCCGTAGCGACGCGGAGCGTCTGCTACCGGGGTCACTGACCCCGATACCAAAGTTTGCGTGTGTAGCTCAGTGGTAGAGCACGTCACTGATAATGACGGGGTCGGAGGTTCGATCCCTCCCACACGCACCAAACGCAAATTTTGTACAGGGTAAATAATGACGAGGTCCGTGGTTCGAGTCCACGCACGCCCACCATCAAACGGATTCTAAATTCGAAGCACTAAATTCGAAATCCGAAAAAATCCTAATATTAAAACATTTAAAATTTAGGGCTTAGATATTGTTTCGAATTTGAGATTTTAAATTTCGTGCTTAAGTTATGAGATTTGTTTGGGGAACAATTTGGATAATCATCGGGGTGCTGGTGATGAAATACACTTACATCCTCACCCAGTTCACCGGCCGTTTCGACTGGGCGGAGAGATACTTTTCCGGCGGCTTCGGCGGGACTTACTTTTTTTACCGGCTGTTCGGGCTCACCATCATCATCTTTGCGGGGCTGTATATGTTCGGCATCCTTGATAATTTGTTCGGCTCCCTAGGCGGCGTCTTCGGCGGGATAAAAGAAGAGTAATTAATATTTAAGGCTCCCAAAAATTATGGGGCCCCCGAACAGCTAAAAGCTGTTTGGGGAGAGCGGGATTCGAGCAGAGATTGCAGAAAACCGCCCAGCGGTTTTCGAAAATCGTTGCTCCGATTCACGCGAGGGCCGTTAGCATAATGGTAGTGCACCACATTTGTCCCGACTCACATTTTGAATTTAGAATTAGTGAGGTCGAGGATCCACGATAACTCTGGCGGGCCCTTAGCTCATCTGGTAGAGCGCCACATTTGCAATGTGGAGG
>Ga0209343_10006380_pt1 | contig 14096 bp, 15 predicted proteins | sample RifCSPlowO2_02_FD_184026 | JGI IMG/M metagenome (GOLD analysis project Ga0209343, IMG submission 184026) | Groundwater microbial communities from Rifle, Colorado - Rifle CSP2_plank lowO2_0.2 (SPAdes) (version 2) | ecosystem: Environmental > Aquatic > Deep subsurface > Groundwater | place... | reverse complement strand
TATTATACTCCTGCCGGAAAAGATTTTGTTTATCGCGATTCACGTTTTAAAACCCGTCCGGATGAAAGCATAACAAAAACAGCCATTACAGAAATAAAAGAAACGTTAAAAATAAACGCAAAAAAGCTCCTGAAATTATTAGGCGTTAAATCGCTTGATTTCCAGGATAAAAATAAAAAATAAATTACGAGGAAATCTAATTTGAAATTGAATTTTAATGAAGTTGAAAGATAAAATAATCTGGATTACCGGCGCGTCATCGGGTATTGGAGAGGCATTGGCCTATTCATGTACCGCTGAAGGTGCGAAAGTGATTATTTCTGCACGAAGAGAAGATGAACTGAAACGGGTTGCAGAAAATTGTAAAACAGATTCGAAAAATATTTTTATTCTTCCGATCGACCTCGAGAATACTGAATTCATTGAAGAAAAGGTAAACCAGGTAATAACTGAATTTGGAAAAATTGATGTATTGATAAACAATGGAGGCATTGGCCAGCGTGGAAAAGCGGTAAATACAAAAACCGAAATTGACAGGAGGGTAATGGAAATCAATTTTTTTGGAACCATCAACCTTTCTAAAGCTGTGGCAAGAGTAATGCAAAAGCAAAAGAGTGGTAAATTAGTGGTAGTTACAAGTATAATGGGAAAATACGGAATGCCGCTTTATGCAACTTATGCTGCTTCAAAACATGCTCTGTATGGCTATTTCGAATCATTACGGCAGGAATTATATGCTGATAATGTAAAAGTATTGATTGTTTCTCCAGGCTTTATTGATACAGATGTAAGTGTAAAACTACTCACAGAAAATGGCTCAGCATACGGAATAAAAAGTGATGCCCAAAAAAAAGGCATGTCAGCAATGGAATGCGCAAAAGGTATTGTGAAAGCTATTAAAGGCAGCGAAAACCATAAATATGTAGGTGGATATGAACTCTTTTCAGTGTATGTAAAACAATTTTTGCCAAAAACATTTTACAAATTAATGCGCAAAATGACAAAAGAGTGATTGATGAGCTAATTAAATGATGTGCTAATGTGCTGATTTGAAAATAATAAAATGTATTAATATACAAAATTGAAAATGAGACAATTTTATTTTAAAAAAAATGGTTACACCTAATCAATTAGCGCATCTATTAATTAGCACATCAGCACATCATTTAATATCTTCATAATCAACATACTCTCCTTCATCATCGCTAATCCTCTTTTTAACGGGTGGTGCATAATCCACGGAAGTATCACCTTCCCTGCGTTTATTATTAGGGGAGGCATCATTAACATTGCCCGGCTTAGTCCTGTATCTACTAATGCTATTAATAATCCGCCAAAGAATCCAAATTATTAATATGGTATAAAAAACATCTCTCATTTGATGCCTCAAAGGTAATGAGTTTTATACAAATAGAATTATATTTGTACTTTTTAATTGTTGTTTTTAAAGCTGGATTTGAACTTCTTCAAATTGAAATTGATTTATTTTTCAATTATTTTATTAAGCGAGCTATCAATTACAAGAAAATATTATTTATCAAAAAAAATTCGGAAAACTTCAGTTAATCTAATGAAAATATATCCATTTTTTTTAAAATGCACCTTTGCCTATTTGTTCATTACAACACAATTCGCCTGCTCACCTATAAAATTTATAAAACCGTTAAAAAAAAATCAACATGGTGCAATGGTATCATTAGGCGGGCCACTCATTAAATATGGATCAGCAACAATACCCATCCCATTTTTAACCGCAAATTACGGTTATGGAATAGACAGCACATTAACGGGCTTTGCTTCATTCAATGTAACTTCGGCCTTATTTGGAAATTTTCAAATGGAGCTTGGCGCAACCAAACAGCTGCTTAAACAAAAAAAATATTTTCCCTCAATAAGCTTCACTCCTGTTGCCAACATTATTTTCCGTAATAAAGATGCTTACAAACTTTATCCGCAAATAGCGATGAATGCTTTTTGGGAGTATGGCAAACGAAAAAACCTGATTTACTTCAGCCTCGACAATTGGTTTGAATTTGCGAAAAAACGTGCTCATGAAGTAAAACAAACCAATCATTGGATATTTATGCCTACCGCAGGCCATATCTTTACAGGCAAAAAATGGAGCTTTACGGTAGAGGCCAAAATAATCGCACCGAATTTATCCAATGAAAAATTAGTGGTGGAATATCAAACACCATTAAAAAATAACGGGGCTTTTGGAATTTACCTGGGTTGTACACGTAAGTTTTAAAAAAGGAATTCAATTATTTTTCCTATGAAAAAATAAAAAAAAATACACATGAAAAAAATATTTTTTTCAATCTTAATAGGTATCAGCTTTACAAGCTGTCTGCGGTTGGATGATAATTTATACAACCCGAATGTTACAAAAATTACCAGTTACAAATTGGATAATTACACCGGAGATATCGACTTTCGTTTGGATGCTTCCTACCAAATCCACGATAGCTTAATTCATATTTTCCAACTTTATTCACAAGCGGCCGATGAATCCAATCCAACTAAAATTTATGCGCTTTACATTGGTAATACTAATAATATTGCAACTGATACCGTTATTATGTATTGTCATGGAAACAGGGATCACATGGACTTTTACTGGCCGCGTGCAAAATTACTTGCCAACACAAAGAATAAAAACCGCTTTGGCGTGATGATGGTTGATTATCGCGGATATGGATTATCTGAAGGTGCACCCACCGAAAATGGCTTATATGCGGATGTGGATGCAGCTCTAAAATGGCTTAAAAATAAAGGATTAACAAACAACAGGTTAGTAATTTACGGTTTTAGCATGGGCTCCGCTCCTGCAACCAGATTAAGCTCGGAAGATTATAGCATGAAACCTTCCAAATTAATTCTGGAAGCACCGTTTGCTTCCGCAGAAGTGATGGTACAGGATGCATCAGGGATCGCTATGCCGGGAACATTTTTTACTGATCTAAAAATTAATAACGCTGAAGAAATTAAAAAAGTACAACAACCATTTTTATGGATGCATGGAGAATCCGATAATTTTATTAATATCAACACTCATGGAGCAATTGTATATGGTGCCCATACCGGAATTTACAAAGAAGCACACCGCATTGCAAACGCAGAGCATGGTAATGTGCCTGATATATTTGGATTTCAGAATTATTTAGCAGCAGTAGGGAATTTTATTACAAACCACTAAAAAATAAAAAATCAGAATTATTTTTTTTTCAAGGAATAATAACCTACCTTATACATTATTAGATAAATCCATTACGATTAACAGATAAACTTTTTGTGTAAAAACTTTTTATAAATTAAATTTAAATATGAATTGTATAATAGTTGACGATGAAGAAATGTCGAGAAATGCAATGAAACATATGGTTTCCCAGGTTGATTTTCTAAATCTCATCGGAATATGCTCCAATGCTACAGAAGCTTTAAATTTATTAAATAATAACAAAATAGATTTAATGTTGCTCGACATCGAAATGCCCGACATGACCGGCATAGAGATGATCAAAAGCATTAAAAGCCCGCCATTAACTATCTTAACAACATCTAATAAAGATTATGCCCTGGAAGCTTTTGAATATAGTATCGTTGATTATATTATTAAACCAATATTACTGGACCGCTTTTTTAAGGCCATTGCAAAAGCGAAAGAAATTTTTGAAAATTCACCTCAAAACATCGATTTCTCAAGCAGCGAATATGTTTTTATTAAAAGTAACGGTGTGCTGGTAAAAATTAATTTAAAGGATATATTATGGATTGAAGCTTTAGGTGATTATCTTACCATTAATACCAGCGATAAAAAATATACAATTCATTCTACGATGCGGACCATGGAAAGCAAACTTTCTTCTAATAAATTTATCAGGGTACACCGCTCATTTATTATTGCTATTGATAATATTTCTTCCATAGAAGACAATGTTGTTGTAATAGGCAAAAAACTTATTCCCGTTGGAGCTGTCTATAAGGACAATTTAAAAAAACGATTAAATTTCCTGTAATTTTTTAACAAAATCCTTTAACTGAATTTTTTAAAACAGTTCATTAATCATCATATCAGTATTATTCCCTGACAAACAAGTTTTTTTGTTTAAAACTTTCTTTTGAAAGCATTCTGCATTTTAACAATAGTTTACATACCACAGGAAGAAAATCAGTTTCAAAAAAAAAATTCCACAAAAACAAATTTCAATTAAAAAAAATTACTTCCATAAATAAACTTTCCGTAAATCAATATTGAAAAAGAAATGGTTTCTTTACTCTGCTGATTAACAAAATTCGCAGGTTAAAATCAGAACCCTTCAAATCTGCAATTTAACTTGCCAAAACAATTTTTGAAAAAATTATTCCTAAGCACGGAAAAAATCAAAACAATTTTGAATTTAAAAATGCTCCAGAATATTATACTGGGAGAGTTTCCCGCTCTTTACCTATTATTAGTTTCATTTCAACGAAAAAAATTAAAAAAATCTGTTTCTGAGCGTAAAATTGTACTACAAAGTATAATTTTTTCAAGCTAACAGATTTTATATAATGAAAACAATTCTAGTCCCTACCGATTTTTCTGAAACTGCATTTAACGCGGTAAATTATGCAGCAAAACTCGCTCAATATACAAAAGCTAAATTGTTGCTATTTCATGCTTATCATGTTCCAATCCTGGTTACTGAAGTACCTTTTGTTTTAACGTCAGAAGACTTTCAATTAGAGGAGAGAAGCAATGAACAGATGAAAGTGATTGTAGAAAGCCTGCATAAAAAATACGAAAAAAAACTTGAAATAGAATATGTTTTGTCTCCGGGTTTCGCATCCGATGAGATTGTTGATTTAGCAAAGCATAGAAATTGTGATTTAATTGTTATGGGAACAGAGGGATCTTCTGGAAACAGTTTGTTTTTGGGCAGTAAAACTGTTGATGTGATAAAACATACGCAATGTCATGTGATGGTAATTCCCGATAAAATTAAATTTCAGAAAATTGATAAAATTGTTTTCGCATACGATTACAAACCTGTAAAAAACAAATTAGTTTTTAATCCGCTGCTTGAACTCTCCACCTTGTTCAACTCTGAAATTCTGATTTTTAACCTGGAAGATAGCCGCATTCAGCCATCAACAGATAAAGCAGTGGAAGGAATAAAAATCGATCATGTATTTGAAAATGTAAAGCATTCCTATTGGTTCTCTGAACATGAGAATATCGCAGTTGCAATAAATGAATTTGCAGATAAAAATCATGCTGTTCTGATAACCATGATACGAAGGAGCCATAACTTGTTCCAACAAATTTTAACAAAAAGTGTAACTAAACAAATGACCTTGGATGCGCAGCTTCCTTTACTCATTTTACATGAACAACCAGAAAAATAACAAAACATTTATATGAAACACTTATAATGAAAGCGATACGAATAATTGATATTTTATTGGTGGAAGATAATCCCGGAGATATAAGACTGACAAAAGAAGTACTTAAAGAAGGAAAGATAAAAAACATGCTGAGTGTTGTAAATGATGGAGAAGAAGCTATCGACTTTTTAAAAAAAAACGGAAAATATAAAGATGCTATTTCACCTGATCTTATTTTGCTTGATCTCAATTTACCTAAAAAAAATGGACGTGAAGTATTAATACAAATTAAAAGCGACCCTGAATTATCAAGTATTCCGGTAATAATACTTACAACTTCGGATGCAGAAAACGATATAATCAGCACATACGCAAGTCATGCAAATTGCTATATAACTAAACCTGTTGATTTTAACCAATTTATAAATGTAATAAGAGTAATTGAAGACTTTTGGTTAACCATAGTTAAACTGCCGAAAAAGTAAAAACAATTTTTCTCCCGTTTATTGCATCACCAGAATAGGAACTGCATTTTAATATTACAAATGAAATACCAAAAGCTAAATATTTCGATAGTTGATGATAACAAGCTGGTGGTTATTGCACTAAAAAATTATCTGACGAAAAAGTTTGGAACAAAAATTAAAATAACTTCTTATTATGATGGTGAAAGTTGTTTAAAAAAAATTGGCGGAAAAACCAACATTGTTATTTTGGATTATTATTTAAACAGCGAAAATAAAAATGCTAAAAACGGACTGGAAATTATTAAAGCAATAAAAAAATGTAATTCACAAACAGAAGTAATTATGCTCTCAGGCAATGAAGATATCGCTATACCAGTTGAGGCCCGGAAAGCAGGCGCAATAGGATATATTGTAAAAGGGGATAATGCTTTGGATAAATTGATATTATTTATTAACAAAATAATAGCTGAACCTGTACGCTTATTAGTAAAGGAATATGGTGTATCAAAATTTCTGGCAATTTTTATTTTCGTTTTTATTGGAATGGCTGCTATTGTTATTTGGATGTTGAACATAATTTCCTATTAGTTTATTATAAAAATTATAAGTTCCTACAAATGGAAAGTTAAAAGATTTGCAATTTATTTGTTATATGCAAAAAGTATATTATGAAAACAATTAACTAACATTTTATTAAAATGACCATCTATGAATATTTTTTTCAAAATTCACAAGACCTTTGCTGCATAGCAAATATCGAAGGGTATTTCGAGATTATCAATCCTAATTTTGAAAAAACATTAGGTTATTCTGAAAAAGAGTTGCTTGAAAATAAATTTTCCACTTTCATACACCCGGAGGACAGAGATGCAACTCAAGGAGAATTAGAAAAACTAAAAGCCGGTGCTACTATTATTAATTTCGTTAACAGGTATCGAAAAAAGGATGGCAACTATATATGGTTTGAATGGAATACCAAACCAGATCCAGTCAGTGGAAAACTTTACGCAATCGCACGTGATATTTCAGAGCGAAAATCAGCCCAAATAAAATTAGAGGAAAGTGAAGAAAAATATCGTGACTTATTTGATAATGCCTACGATATAATTCAAGGTATCGATTCTCATGGTAAAATCCTTTATACTAATAACGCCTGGAAAAAAGCTACAGGATTTTCAGAAGATGAAATAAGAATCAAAACGATTTTTGAAATCATACACCCAGACTATTTGCATCAATATAAAGAAATATTTGAAAAAATAATACAAGGAAACAATATAGCAGAATATGAGTTTGCGTATTTAACAAAAGACAAGCAAAAAATAATAGTGAATGGCTCTTCCACTGTAAAAATGCAGGATGGCAAATTCCTTTTTAGCAGAGGAATATTCAGAGATGTAACCCAAAAGAAGATTGATGAAAACAATCTAAATAAATCTATCAGTGAATTAAAAAAAAGTGAGCAACAAATCCAGGCTATTTTTAACAGTGCTCCTGATCCGGTAATAGTTATTGATTCAGAAAGTAAAATTTTAAAATGGAATCCAAAAGCAGAAACAGTTTTTGGATGGAAAACCTCCGATGTTGTTGAAAAATACCTCTATGAATTTATTATTCCCTCCAGATACAGAGAGCGTCATAAGGAAGGGATGCGAAGATTTTTAACTCTGGGTAAAAGTGAAATTTTAAATAAAACATATGAAATAGAGGCCATAAATCAGAAAGGAATTGAATTTCCTGTTTCCCTCAGCATTTCCTCCTACACGATGGAAGACAAATACTTTTTTATTGGTTTTGTACGGGATATTACTGAAAATAAAAAAAATTTAGAAGCTTTAAAATTTTCAGAAAGTTTTCTCAATTCAATCATCGAAAACATTCCGAATATGATTGTAGTTAAAAAGGCTGAAAATTTAGAATTTGTCAGATATAACAGGGCAGCTGAAAACCTCCTGGGATATTCAAAAAATGAACTAATAGGAAAAAACGATTACGATTTTTTTCCGAAAAATGAAGCCGATTTTTTCACCGCTAACGATAAAAAAGTTTTAAAAACCGGAAAACTTCTGGAAATTGAAGAAGAAGCTATTCATACAAAAAACAAAGGTGTACGATTACTTGAAACAAAAAAAGTTCCAATACAAAGCAATGGAAAACCAGTTTATTTACTCAGTATTTCCAGGGATATTACCGAGCAAAAAAAGTCAGAAAAAAGAATCGCGGAATTAGCAGCCATTGTGGAATCATCGGATGATGCCATAATTTCAACATCGCTTAAAGGAATAATTTTAAGCTGGAACAAAGCGGCAGAAAAAATTTTCGGATATCCATCTGGGGAGGCGGTAGGAAAACCGGTAACAATAATTATGCAACCTGAACAAATGGAAGAATTTAATAAAATTCAGGATAAATTGCTGCAAGGCGAACAACCTATAAATTATGATACCGAAAAAGTGCGAAAAGATGGAACAAAAATTATTGTGTCTCTCACCGTTTCACTAATCAAAAACAATGCAGGAAATGTCACGGCCCTTTCCTTAATATCAAGGAACATTACGGAAAAGAAAAAAATGGAAGCTAAATTATTAACCGTTTCCGAGGAATTAAAACGATCAAATATTGAATTAGAACAATTTGCATATATAGCTTCACATGATTTACAAGAACCATTACGAATGGTAACCAGTTATTTGCAGTTATTGGAGAAACGATATAAAGATAAATTAGATCAGGACGCTCAGGACTTTATTGATTATGCAGTTGATGGCAGTAAAAGAATGCGTACCCTGATTCTTAGTCTTCTTGAATATTCGCGTATTAATCGTGTTAAGCCTTTTGAAAATATCGATTTGAATATTTTGTTGAAAGAGGTTTTAGAAAATTTAAGTACTTCCATAAAAGAAAACAAAGCAATTATCCGGATCGATAAATTACCCACAATTAAGGGTGATCCGGTGTTGATAACGCAACTGTTTCAAAATTTAATAGAAAATGGAATAAAATTCAGAAACAGCAAAAATCCGGAAATTATAATCTCGGGGAAACAAATAAATGGAGAATATTTATTTTCTGTGAAAGACAACGGAATTGGGATTGCAGAAGAATATATGGATAAATTATTTGTAATTTTTAAACGACTTCACAGTAATGAAAAATATCCCGGTACTGGCATGGGTTTGGCAATATGCAAAAAAATTGTGGAAAAACATGGAGGAAAAATTTGGGTGGAATCTGAAGTTGGGAAAGGCAGCACCTTTTATTTTACAATAAAAGAGAAAAAAGAATAAAAAAAAACTACTAATATATATTTAGCGTGAATTAAAGGATCAGGTTACATTGGCATAAACTTTTCTTGATTTCCTCAGAACGGAAGTTTGAATCACAAAAAATGAAGTAAAAACCTTACAAAACTGCTCCCGATAAGCTCGAAAGATCAACAAATTTCATGTCAGGCTTATCACAGCTTGTTGTTGATTAGGTTAATGAATTAATTTCCATAAGCCCAACATAAAATATAATATAAGAATTTTTGAAAATAATATATTCTTGTAGAAAAAATATATAGTAATTTTTTAAACTACTCGTTGCAACAATTTTAAAATAAAAATTGAACAATCACCTGATGGAAGAAATTATTAAAATATTAGTAATTGAGGATAATCCGGGAGATGCTCGTTTAATAAAAATTTACCTAAAAGAATCGTTTGGTGATAAATTTACATTTTCGGCAGCCGATTATTTATCAAAAGGCCTGGAGTTATTATCAAAAGAATCTTTTGATGTTATCATCCTGGATTTGGCATTACCTGACAGCAGCGGTCTTGACACGTTTAAAAAAGTATATGAGAATTCCCCTCAAATTCCAATTATAGTACTTACCGGCCTTGAAGATGAGTCATTAGGAATTAAGGCTATGAAGCTTGGCGCTCAGGATTTTTTAGATAAAGGACAAATTACCGGGAAACAATTAAGTCGTTCGATCAATTACAGCATTGAACGATTTAAACTTTTAAAAGATTTAGCTGAAAATACAAAAAAGTTAGAAAAAAAAACACAGGATCTACTGTCCGAACAGTTAAAACTTTCGGAAGCACAACAACTTGCTCATATTGGCAGCTGGGAATGGGATTTAGAAAAAAATTCAATGACCTGGTCGGATGAATTGTATCGTATTTATGGCCTCGAACCGCACAATCCGAACATTACGATAGAGAAAATGAACAAAATGATGCATCCTGCTGATAAAGAGTATGTAAATGGATTATTTACCGAGGCAAAGAAACAACAAAAGCCATTAAGTTTCTATTTCCGCATCATTATTCAGGATGGCACCATTAAAACATTGCATGCCCGATTTAAGGTAATTACTAATGAAGCCGGGAAAGCGATTAAGATGACCGGAACAGCACAAGATGTGACTGAAAGTGTGCAAAAAGAAGAATTATCTAAATTGGTATTGGCTGCTACACAGTCGTACAATTCGGTAGTAATAATTGATAAAAAACAAAATGTTGAATGGGTTAATGAAGGATTTACAAGGCTTACCGATTATGCATTAAATGACATCAAAGGAAAATCGATAGGAATTTTAAGAGGAAATGGCAAACAAATTTCACAACAAAAAAATGTATTCGAATCGATATTAAAAGAGAAAAAAGCGGTAACCTTCGAAAATATAAATTACACAAAACATGGTAAAGGCTACTGGGTTATAACAACAGCTACTCCCATTCTTGGAAAAGATGGTGAAGTAGAAAGAATTATAGCTATTGAAACGGATATTTCTTTAAGAAAACAAATAGAAGAAGAGTTGGTTGAAGCTAATAAAATAGCTGAACAGTCGTTAAACAAGGTAAATAAAACACTGACTCAATTAACCAAGGCAAAAAAAGAGCTGGAAGAGTCGATGAAAGTAAAAGAACAATTTATGGCAAACATGAGCCATGAAATCCGAACCCCAATGAATGCAGTTATTGGATTTACCGATCTCCTTTTAAAAACAGAACTTACTCCTGAACAGCGACAATACATTGATGCAGTTAAAACTTCGGGCAAAAACCTCCTTGTTATCATTAATGATATTCTTGATTTTTCAAAAATAGAATCAGGAAAACTGGTATTTGAACAAATAAAATTCAGATTATCACAAGTAATATCAACTGTTATAGAATTAATGCTTTCAAAATCAAGCGAAAAAAACATTCGGTTATCAAAAAAAATTGATGAAAATATCCCGGATTATTTGATTGGCGACCCTACACGTTTAAATCAAATATTATTAAACCTTGTTGGAAACGGTATTAAGTTTACCAACAAGGGAGAAGTAAAGATTATAGTGAACCTGCTCCGCGAAGAAGATGATAATGTTGAAATAAAATTTTCTGTAATTGATACGGGAATAGGGATCCCAAAAGAAAAATTGAATTTTTTATTCAAAGCTTTCACACAACTAAGCAATGAAACAACTCGAAAATATGGTGGTACGGGATTAGGACTAGTAATTGCAAAACAACTGGTTGAATTACAAGGAGGAACCATTTCTGTAAAAAGCCAGGTGAATGAAGGTTCCACGTTCAGTTTCATCCTTAAATTCAAAAAAGGCAGTAAAACATCCGAAGAGAAAAAAAATGTAACTCTTCCTTATGATTTTAAAAAATTGGAAGGGACAAAAGTGTTGCTGGTAGAAGATAATCTGTTGAACCAGATACTTGCCAAAAAAGTTTTAACCGACTGGAAATTTAATGTTGAAGTTGCCGAAAACGGCTTGATAGCAATAGATAAAATCAACGAAAAAGATTTCGATTTAATTTTGATGGATATTCAAATGCCTGAAATGGATGGATATGAAGCAACCCATTATATCAGAGAAAAACTATATCCTCCCAAAAGTGATATTCCGATTATAGCAATGACTGCGCATGCCCTGGCCGGTGAGGCGGAAAAATGTTTAAATGCCGGTATGAACGATTATATCTCCAAACCTTTCGATCCAAAAGTATTATACGACAAAATAAACGGAGTACTAAAAAAGAAAGTTCTGTTAAAAATAAATTAAAATAAATCTAATCCCCTGATCATAATGGAAACAATTAACGAAAAACACATTGATTTAACCTATTTAAAACAACTTTCAAACGGAAGTAATGAATTCATCAATGAAATGATAACAGTTTTTATGGAACAGACTCCGATAGAAATTAGTAACCTGGAAAAATATTTAAACGCGAAGGATTGGAAATCGCTGCGGGCGACAGCTCATAAAATGAAACCCTCTTTCCCATTTATGGGAATTAAAGAGTTAGAAAGCATTATTAAAAAAGTGGAAGAATACGCGGCAAATGAAACAAATCTTGAATTATTGCCGGAAATGATAGACAAACTCAAAACAATCTCCAATGAAGCTATTAAAGAGCTTGAGATTGAAAAAAAAACATTTATATAAATTTATTTTGTCATTAATTGAATTTAGCTCACCGCATATTTGATATAGTTTAACGAAAATAAAGAAAATCTGATGATATCATTCGTAACCTTACATTAGAATATCTAATCCTATCATCATGAAAACGATAGCAGCACTTTCTGATTCTTTAGAAGATGATGAAAAAATGGTTCAAACATCATTAATACTTCCCGAAAAAAAAACCTCTATTAGTTTTACTAAAAATAAAACTTCAGGAAAAGCAAAAGCAGTACCACGGGAAATATTATTATTTATTGTAGATGATGATGCATTATATGTGAAAGCGTTAGAACATTCTATTAAAGACAAAATGCCATTTGTAAAAATAAAAACCTTTTCAACCGGTGAAGCATGTTTACAGCAGATAAAATTAAAACCCGATGTAGTTATTTTAGATTATTACTTGAATTCTAAAGTTCCTTATGCCTGGAACGGATTAACTATTTTAAAACAAATAAAAAAAATAAGTCCGAAAACAAAAGTAATCATGCTTTCGGTACAGGACAGCCTGGAAGTAGCTGTTAAATGTATTGACAACGGATCCTATGACTATATTTCCAAAACGGAATCCGCTTTTGTAAAAATAAACAATGTGCTGATGAATATAGTAGAAGATATAAAAACTACGGATAAGGGCATGAAACCTTATCAGGTAGTAGGTATAATTATATTTTTTATACTGTTACTATGTTTTCTATTAATTAAGTACTAAAAATTACTATTATGAAAATTCTAATTGTAGATGATGACAAACTGATGCTGGAGGTAATCTCGCATTATTTAGGAGCAGAAGGCTATGAAACTTCTATCGCAGAGGATGGCTTTCAGGCTCTTGATAAAATTCAGAAAGAAAAAGTTGATCTGATCATCAGTGATATTATGATGCCAAATATTTCGGGTTTGGCATTGCTAAACTTATTAAAGCAATTTTATTTTAGTAATATACCAATAATTTTAATTTCTTCTTTAGATAAGAAGGATTTTATCACTCGTTCTCTTGGATTGGGAGCAATTGATTTTATAACCAAACCAATTGATTTTAAGCAACTATCACATCTTGTTAGAAAATATGTTAAAGCAAAAATTTAATAGCATTTTTAAAAAATATATTTTACACTGAAACTTTGAAATCATGAAAACCTCCTCCGTATCTATAGAAAAATTAGGTATTAAAATAGGCGTTATTACATTCATAGCGCTTGTCGCCTATTTCATGTCAATGAAACTCTTAGGTTTATCCCATATACTTGAGCTTCGGTTTTTCAATTTTTTAATTTTAACAGTGGGAATTACATATGGTATTTATAAATACAAACGCGAATTAAATGAACCGGATTTTTATCTTCAAGGATGGGCGCAGGGCATTTACATTGCAGCCGTATCAATAATTTTATTTGCCATATTCATGAGTGTTTATTTAAGTTATTTCGATGAACCACTTATGCAGCATATCCGCGAAACAACAACTTTCGGATTTACCGTTGCTAGTGGATTTCATATATTTTTCGCCATCTTTATGGAAGGAATGGCATCAGCGGTAGTAATTACCTTAGCCGCAATGCAGTATTTCAAATCAGTTGGGAACACTAAAACAAGTGATACTTAAATTTATTGTAATTAAAATTCAAAAAATATTACCGATCGGTATTAACCTATAACAGACTAAATACATTCCTCTTTTCTAAAATACAACTGAGTTACTGCCGTTATATTATCCTTCTACAAACAGGGGTAATAGAATTATAGATATCCCCAAGATCGAGCTTACTACTTTTTACGTGTAATTGGCACAAACCTCT
>Ga0209343_10006379_pt1 | contig 14098 bp, 11 predicted proteins | sample RifCSPlowO2_02_FD_184026 | JGI IMG/M metagenome (GOLD analysis project Ga0209343, IMG submission 184026) | Groundwater microbial communities from Rifle, Colorado - Rifle CSP2_plank lowO2_0.2 (SPAdes) (version 2) | ecosystem: Environmental > Aquatic > Deep subsurface > Groundwater | place... | reverse complement strand
GTTGTATCGCCGTGTCACCCGCGGCCGCTTGTCGGAGGTGATGGGCGAGCGCACCCTGCCGATCGATCAGCGGTTCCTGACGCTGGGCCTGCGCGACGCCGCGGAAGCGGAGTGGCAGCGCGCGACGCCTGCAGTAAAGAGCGCTCTCGAACGCTATGCGGCCGGCGTCAATGCCGTGGCCATGCCGTTGACCGGCCGGCGCCGACCGCTCGAGTTCCAGTTGCTGGGCATTCAGGTCACGGAGTGGACGCCGGTCGATTCGCTCGCGGTGGGGCGGCTGCTGGCGTGGAGGCTGGCGGAGAATCACCAGGCGGAGCTCGTTCGCGGCGCCCTGGCAGCGAAACTCGGCGAGGAGTCGGCTCGTCAACTTGCGGGCCGGTATCCAACCGACGCGCCCGCGATTCTCGGAGGTCCGGTTCGTTCCCAGGAGGCGGCGGAGCTGCCGACTCCCACGAGGCGCGAAGCGCCGAGTCTTACGAGCGAAGCGAGTCCCACCGAGGACCGAAGGGCCGAGGCCCCAGCTTGGCCTGTCGGACTCGAATGGCTGGCCCCCAGCGCAAAGGGTGGCAACAGCAATAACTGGGTGATCGCGGGACGCAAGACGCGGAGCGGGCGGCCGATTCTGGCCAACGATCCGCACCTGCAGATCGAGTTTCCGTCGACGTGGTACGAGTTGCACCTCGTCGCGGCAGGACTTGACGTCACGGGCGTGACCATTCCCGGCCTGCCGTTCGTGGCGCTCGGCCACAACGCGCGCGTGGCGTGGGGCATGACCAACACCGGCGCCGACGTGCAGGACATGTACCTCGAGCGGGTGGACGTCGATCGCAAGCGCGCCATGTTCCGCGGGGAATGGGTGCCGGTGCAAGTGACGCCCGCGGACATTCCCGTGCGGGGCGGGAGCGTGCGGAAGTTCGAGATCTGGAAGACGCGTCACGGCCCCATCTATTCGGATATCGACTCGGACTGGATGGCGCCGCCCGTGTGGCTGTCGTCCGAGGGGCGGGCGCCGGGCGAGCAGCGCGCGTATTCGATTCGCTGGGATGCCGGCGGCGATCCGGCCGCGTCGTTCGAGGCGATCAATCGCGCCACCGACTGGACGTCGTTCATCGCCGCCGTCGGCACCTTCTCCGTGCCGTCGATGAACATCGTGTATGCCGATGTCGACGGCAACATCGGCTACGCGATGTCGGGCCAGCTGCCCATGCGATCGGGCGGTGACGGCACCATGCCGATCGATGGCAGTAGCGGCGGGGGCGAGTGGACGGGGACGATCGGCGCCGGCTCGCTGCCGCGCGTGCTCACTCCGGACTCGGGCTTCGTCGCCTCCGCGAACAACGAAATCGACCGCAGCTTCAATGGACTGATCACGCGTGACTGGGTGGCGCCGTACCGGGCGGCGCGGCTGATCGATCGCATCACGAAGACCGAGGCGATCGACATGGAAGCGATGGAGAAACTGCAGAACGATCGCCGGAGCCTGGCGGCGGATCACATCCTGCAGGGCGTCGAAACCGCCATCGCCAAGGCGAAGGGCAACGAGGCCGAGTCCACGGCGCGCATCGTGCTCGAGCAGCTGGCCAACTGGGATCGGCAGGTCGACGCGCGCCCCGTGGTGGCGCTCTACCAGGCGTTCGAAGACGCGCTCTGGCGCCGCACGTTCGTCGACGAGCTGGACGAGCCGCTGTTCCTGAAGTTCTACGAGTGGGCCGGGGCCGAGCGCTACGCCGGGCTGTATGCCGTGATCGGCGACCGCGGGTCGCGGTGGTTCGACGATGTGGGGACGGTGGATCGGCGGGAGACGCGGGATGAGATCTATCTCCTCGCCGCGCGCGATGCCGAAGAGCGGCTGCAGGCGGACTACGGCGGCGAGTCGCGCCGCGCGTGGGACCGCGTGCACGCGGCGCGGTTCGAGCATCCGCTGGGGACCGTGGCGTTGCCGTTTGCGTGGCTGTTCAACCGCGGGCCGGTGCCGATTACCGGCGACGGCACCACGGTGATGCGCGTGAGCTGGAACCGCCTCCGTCCGTTCCAGGCGTGGGAGTACCCGTCGTGGCGGCAGGTTCTCGACGTCGGCGAGTGGGACCTCTCGCGGGTGGCGCATCCGGCGGGGCAGTCGGGGCACCCGCTGAGCCCGTTCTATTTCGACCAGAACCCGACCTGGCGCGACGGCCAGTATCGCCGGCAGCTCTACTCGCGCACGGCGGTCGCCGCCGCCGCCCAGCACCGGCTCATCCTCGTGCCGTAGGTCGGGGTCGCACCCCCCACTTGACCAACCGGGGTCGTCTGAATAACATATGAACACTTGCTCATATGTTCACACATGATGACGTCTGCGACCTCGTTCAAATCGACCTGGCCCGCGTCCGCACCATTCGGGCGGCGCTGGTCGCACCCGAGGCGGTCACCGGCCTCGCCGACACGTTTCGCGCCCTGGGCGATCCGACCCGGGTCCGCATTCTCGACGCGCTCTCGCACGGCGAGCTCTGCGTCTGCGACCTGGCGGCGGTGCTGCGGCTGAGCCAGTCGGCCGTCTCGCACCAGCTGCGCCTGCTCCGCGGCCTGCGCCTCGTCCGCCCGCGCCGCGACGGGCGCGTCGTCTTCTACTCGCTCGACGATCAGCACATCATGGCGCTCTTCCGGCAGACGCTGCAGCACGTGGAAGAGCTCCGGGAACCCTTCGACTCGCGCGCATCCGCTGGCGCGGATGCGCGCTCGCTCAGGGCAGGCCGCACGCTCCGGACAGGCCGCAAGTGAGCACGGCCGCCACCGCGCCGCCCGTCGCCGCCGACTGCTGTGCGCACTGCGACGACCACGCTCCCGCCGCGACCGGCGCCAGCGTGCGCGGATGGTTTACGGCGGGCGCCGTGGCCCTTGTGGCCCTCGGCTGCCTCGTCGGCGCGATCACGACCGCGCCGTGGTGGAGCGCGCCGCTCTTTGTCGCCGCCGCGCTGATCGGGAGCGTCTTCCCGGCGCAGCGCGCCGTCCAGGCGCTGCGCAAGCGCCGCCTCGACATCAACGCGCTGATGGTGGTGGCCGTCATCGGCGCGATCGCGATCCGGCAGTGGGAAGAGGCCGCGATGGTGGTCTCGCTGTTCGCCGCGGCGCAGTGGCTCGAGGCGCAGAGCCTCGATCGCGCGCGCAAGGCGATCGCCGGCCTGCTCGATCTGGTCCCCCCGGAAGTGCTGTTGCGCGAGGGTGACGGCGATCGGAAGGTGGGCATCGACCTCGTCACGCCGGGCGCGCTGATGATCGTGCGCCCCGGCGATCGCATCGCCCTCGACGGCGTCGTCCGCAGCGGGCGCTCCGACGTCAACCAGGCGCCGATCACCGGCGAATCGCTGCCCGTGGAAAAAGCGGCAGGCGACGAGGTGTTTGCCGGCACCATCAACGGCCACGGCGCGCTGACGGTGGCCGTGACCCGGCGCCGCGCCGACACCACGCTCGCCCGCATCGTCCATCTCGTGGAATCGGCGCAGGCGCAGCGCGCGCCGACGCAGCAATTCATCGATCGGTTCGCGGCGTGGTACACGCCGGCAGTCGTGGCCCTGGCGGTGCTGGTGGTCACGCTGCCGGTGGTCGTGCTGGGCCAGCCCTTCGACACGTGGCTCTATCGCGCGCTCGTGCTCCTGGTCGTGGCGTGCCCCTGCGCGCTCGTGATCTCGACACCGGTGTCGATCGTCTCGGCGCTCGCCGGCGCCGCACGCCACGGCGTGCTGATCAAGGGCGGCGCGCACCTCGAGCGCCTGGCCTCCGTGCGCGTGATCGCGTTCGACAAGACCGGCACGATGACCACCGGACGGCTGGATCTCGACGAGACGCGGCCCGCCGCCGGCCACTCGGCATCGGAGGTCCTGGCGTTTGCGGCCGCGGTCGAATCGCAATCGGAGCACCCGGTGGCGGCCGCCGTGGTGCGCGCGGCGGTGGAGCGCGGCCTCGCCGTCCGCACCGCCGTTGACGTGCGCGCGCTGCCCGGCCTGGGCGCCGAAGGGTCCGTGGACGGCGCCGCCGCGGTGTGCGGCAACCCGCGCCTCTTTGCCGAGCGCGGCTGGCTGACGCCGGAGTGCGAGGCGATCGCCGCCGACGTGTCGGCCCGCGGGATGTCGCCGGTGCTGGTGGCCCGCAACGGCGTCGCGATCGGCGTGCTCGGCGTGAGCGATCGTCCACGAGCCGGGGCGGCGGCCGTGGTGGCGGACCTGCACCGGCAGGGCCTCACGCGTGTCGTGATGATCACGGGCGATCACGAGCCCGCGGCGCGCGCCATCGGGTCGCACCTCGGCGTCGACGAAGTGAGGGCCGCGCAGTTGCCGCAGGACAAGGTGGATTCGGTGGCGGCCCTGCGGCGCGATCATGGATCGGTGGCGATGGTCGGCGACGGCATCAACGACGCGCCCGCACTGGCGGCGGCCGATGTCGGCATCGCGATGGGCGCCATGGGCAGCGACGCCGCGCTCGAAACCGCCGACATCGCGCTGATGGCCGGCGATCTGGCGAAGATTCCCTACGCGATCCGCCTGAGCCGCGCCACGCTAACGAACATTCGCGTCAACGTGGCGATCTCGCTCGCGCTCAAGGCCGCGTTCGTGGTGTTGGCCGTCGCCGGCGTGGCGACGCTGTGGATGGCGGTGCTCGCCGATACGGGCGCCTCGGCGCTGGTCGTGGCAAATGCCGTGCGGCTGCGGAAATTCTCTTAAGCCCCGGAGCCCGGAGTCCGGCAGTTTCAGGTCTTCACCGACCGGAAGAAGTGCGCGTCGACGAACTCATCGATCGCCGCCTGATCCGACGGCTTCACCAGCGTGAACCGCAGCCCCATGCCCGCCTTCTGATCGCTCCAGCACACCAGCGCTTCCGTCTGCATCTCCTTCTTCGACCCCGGCAGCGCGAAGCGCACCCGCAACGTCACGCCGCGGCTGAGCGGCCCCGACGTGCGCACCGCCATGCCGCCGCGGCTCAAGTTGAGCGACAGCGCGGCGGCGATCTTGCCGCCGGCCCGGTACGACACCGGGATGCCCATCACCACCCGCGGGCTGTCGCGCCGGTTGAACGTCTCCGGGAACAGGTGCGGCGCGATCGACGGGAGGATGTGTTCCACCGCGCTGTACTCGTTGACGTAGCCGGCCACGCCCAGCGCCGCGAGGTCGCGCACCTCTTCGACGCTGGTCACCGTGCCGCTGAACACCAGGATCGGCAGGTGCCCCTGATCCAGCTTGCGGATGCGCTGCACCAGATCCACGCCAGAGGCGTGCGGCATGCGCAAGTCGAGTACGATGAGATCGAGGTCGGCGAGGTCGGCGCGCACGCGGGCAAGCAGCTGCGCGACGCTCTTGACCACCACGGCGCGGTGCCCGGCGGTGTCGAGGGCCGTCTTGAACCGGTCGCGCACGAAAGCAGTGTCCGCGGCGACGAGCACGGTCTTCTGCGAAGGCGATGAAGACGTCATATCACGTGCGACAACGCGCGCCGTTTCGTTGCAGACTGTATCAGGTTCTCGCTATAATTTGGGTGACCGTCCGCCTACTGAATCCGGCTGAAGCCGGACGCTACACACGCCGCCAAGGAGCGCCGAGCATGTCCGCGATTTGTCCCGAGTGCGATTCGCCCATCGATGTTGATGAATACGATGTCGACATCGGCGACGAGCTGACGTGCTCGGAGTGCGGCTCGCTCCTGGTCGTGTCCAGCGACTCTCCCGTCGAATTCGAGCTGGCCGACGACGAGGATGATCTCGACGACGAGAAGGATGAAGACGAGGTCGAAGACGAGGATGCAGACACCGACGACGACGAGGACGACGACGACAAGGTCGACGACGACGAGTAACGCGCTCGCCGCGAAGGCCGCGCGCCTGCGGGGCATCCTCGCCGGGTACGAGTCGGTCGTGGTCGCCTTCAGCGGCGGCGTCGATAGCGCCTACCTCGCCATCGCCGCGTCGCAGGCCCTGGGTCCCCGGGCCCTGGCCGTCACCGCCGACAGCCCAAGCTATCCCGATACGCATCGCCAGCTGGCGCTGTCGATCGCACGCGACTTCAAGCTCGCCCACGAAGTCATCCACACCGCCGAGCTCGACCGCCCGGAGTACCGCGCCAACCCGAGCAACCGCTGCTACTACTGCAAGGACGAGCTCTACGGCCGCTTGGGCGACGTCGCCCGCGAGCGCGGTTTCGCGGTGATCGTCGACGGCAACAATGCCGACGATCGCGGGGACTACCGCCCCGGCCGCCAGGCCGCCCGCGAGCACGGCGTCAAGAGCCCGCTGGACGAAGCCGACCTCACCAAGGATGACATCCGCGAGCTGTCGCGCCTCGAAGGCCTCGGCAGCTGGGACGAGCCCGCATCGGCGTGCCTGTCGTCGCGCATTCCCTACGGCAGTGCGGTCACCGACGAGGCGCTGCGCCAGATCGAACGCGCCGAGCAGGTGCTGCGCGACCTCGGCTTCCGCGTGTTCCGCGTGCGCCACCACGACACCGTCGCCCGGCTCGAGATCGCCCGCAGCGAGATGGCCCGCGCGCTCGATCCGGGGGTCAACGCACAACTGGTGTCGGCCATCAAGGCCACCGGCTACCAGTACGTCAGCCTCGACCTGCAGGGCTACCGCCTCGGCAGCCTGAACGAGGCGCTCCGGCTGCGACCGCTCTCGTGACGGCCCAGCGGGCCCTTGCCGCGCTCGCGCTGGTGTTCGCGCTGGCGCACGTGCCCTTCCTGGCGACCTCGCTCGAAGACATCGACTCGGTGAACTTCGCGTTGGGCCTGCGTGATTTCAACGTCGCCGAGCACCGCCCGCATCCCCCCGGTTATCCCGTCTACATCGCTCTCGGAAAAGCGGCAAAGGCGATCGTCGGGTCGATCGGCAGCCCATTCGACTCGCCCTCCGGGCTCGCTCAGGGCAGGCCGCCTGAATCGTCCGTCGAAGCGCGCGCGCTCGCGGTGCTCTCGCTGCTGGGCGGACTGCTGGCGATCGCCGGCCTCTACGGCGTGTTTTCCTGCCTGAACACGCGACGCGCAGGCGAGTCGATGCCGTGGACCACACTCGATGTCGGCGCCTTCGCGGCGACGGCAATCACCGTGTCGTGCCCGTTGTTCTGGTATCTCGCCGTGCGTCCAATGAGCGACCTGCCGGGCCTGGCGCTCGCGCTGGCGGCGCAAGCCTGCCTGATGCGCGCGTTCTGGCAGCAGGCGCCCGGGCCCGATGGCGACCGCCGGCTCTCGCCCGCGGCCACTGCCTCATCGGGCCGCATGATCGTCGTCGGCTCGCTCGTTGCGGCGCTGAGCATCGGCATGCGGTCGCAGACGGTCTGGTTCACGGTGCCGCTACTGGTGCTCGTGCTCTTCGATCGTGTGGGCCGCGGCGTGGCCGGCGCCATGATCGGCGGCGGCGTCGCGTTCGTGATGGGTGGGCTGGCTTGGGGCATTCCGTTGCTGGTGGCGAGCGGCGGCCTTGGTCCTTACCTCGCGGCGCTGGGCACGCAGGCCGGCGAAGACTTCGCGGCGGGGGAGATGCTCTATCTCAACCAGACGGCCAGGTCGGCGGCGTTTGCGCTGCTGCGGACGTTCGTGCACCCGTGGGATTCGACGACATTGGCCATCGGCGTCCTGTTGTTGGCCGCGGCCGGCGTCGCGCAACTGCTCTGGCGCGATCGCCGGGCTCTGGTCGCGCTCATCGTGCTCAGCGTTCCCTACGCGGTCTTCCACCTGCTGTTCCAGGACACCTCGTTCGTCCGCTACGCGCTGCCCCTCGTCCCCGCGGTTGCGTTGCTCGCCGTCCGCGGCGTCACGCTGATCTCGGAGCGGGCCGTGCCGGTGACAGCCGCGGTGGTCTCGATCTGGGCCGTCGCCGTGGCCAGCCCGGTGCTCGTGGCCTATGGATCCGAGCCGAGTCCCACTGTGCGCGTGATCGAGGCGATGACGGCGGAGGCGCGCGGCGCGCAGCCAGGCGCGCTCGCGATGCACCAGACGTTCAGGCGTCCCCTCGAAGCCGAAGTGGTTCCGGTCAGCGCCCGGTTGCCGTCGCCGCCGCGGCTCGAGTGGCTCGAGCTGGAAAAGTACTGGAACGACGGGCGCACCGATCCGATTTGGTTTCTCGCCGATCCAGTCCGCACCGACCTGGCGCTGATCGATCCGATGAGCCTGCGGGACGCGACCGAGTTTCGATGGCCGCTCGTGGCGCGTCCCGCCTTCGGCGGCATGCGTCCATCCGCGGTCCGCTGGTACCGCATGCCCGCGCCCGGATGGTTCGCCGAAGACGGCTGGTCGCTCACGCCCGAGACCTCCGGCATGGCGCGGTTGAGGGGGAAGGAGCCGCACCTTGCGCCGATTGCGGCCATGGTCCGCCGCCGCGCCGGGGCCGCGCGCCTGCTGGTGGGCGGCCGCAACCTCGCGGCGCCGACCGATCCGTCGGCGCGGTTCGTGCTCGCCATCGACGGGGTGCCGCTTCAGCAATGGGATGCCGCACCGGGGTTCTTCCTGCACGTCTTCGACGTCCCGGCCGGCCGGTTGAGCGGCGAGGGCCCGCTCGCGCGCCTGACCATTCGATCGGCCGCCATTGACGGCCCGCCTTCGCCCGACGGGCTTCGGCGGGCAGGTTCTGTAATCCCGACGGCGATCGAACAGTTCGACCTCCAGGACCCGCAGGCGCTGATGTGGGGCTACGACGCCGGCTGGCTCGAGGCCGAATACAACCCATCCGAAGGGCTGTGGCGATGGACGAGCGACCGTGCAACGCTGCGCATTGTTGCGCCATCCGTGCCAGTGCGCGTCACCCTGTCGATCGAGTCGCCGCTGCGATACTTCGACGCGCCCGCCCGGGTGCGGGTGAGCGCCGGCGCCCGCGAAATCGCTGTTTCCCTCGTGGGAAATACGCAGGAACTGACCACCGACGTGCCCGCCGACGCCCTGGCGGCCGCGGGTGGACTTTTGACGGTAGAGACCGATAAGACCTTCGTGCCCGCCGAACGCGGCGGCCCGCCGGACCATCGGCGCTTGGGCCTGCGCGTGTTCGGGATCCGCGTGTCTAAGCGTTGACACCACCGGAACCTACCCGCTAATCTGCGGGCACACAGAATTGTAACCCTCCAGATAGAGGAGTGCGGAATGACGACGAGTGTGCTCAGAAAGACGGCAGGAATTGCATCCTTCTGCCTGGCGTTGGGGTTGGGAGCGGCAGCGTGCAGCAAGAAGGCGCCGGCCGTAGCCCCGCCACCGCCGCCTCCGCCGGCTGCGCCCGCAACGCCGCCGTCACCGCCGCCACCGCCTTCACCGCCGCCGGCGGCCCCGGCGCCGCGGGTGTTGACCGAGGACGACAAGTTCGCGGCGATGTCGCTGGGCGACCTCAACGCGGCGCGTCCGCTGGGCGATGTCTACTTCGACCTCGACCAGTCCTCGATTCGTGACGACGGCCGTGCCGCCCTGTCGACCAACGCGACTTACCTCAAGCGCTGGCCAAGCGTGCGCTTCACCGTTGAAGGCCACTGCGACGAGCGCGGCACCGCTGAATACAACCTGGGTCTCGGCGAGCGTCGCGCCAACGCGGTGCGGGCCTATCTCGTGGAGCTCGGCGTGCCCGGCGATCGCATCGTGATCGTCAGCAAGGGCAAGGAGTCGCCGTTCTGCGCGGAATCAAACGAAGCCTGCTGGCAGCAGAACCGCCGTGGCCATTTTGTGATTACTGCCAAATAAAGGCAGAAGGCAGAAGGCAGAAACTACAGCGATGCGGCGATTGTCTCCGCCGCTTCGCGGGGATTGGGCGCGCCGGTAATCGGGCGCCCGATCACCAGATACGATGCGCCGGCCGCGATCGCCTCGGCCGGCGTCAACGTTCTCGCCTGATCGTCTTTCCCCTGTTGATCTGCGGGGCGAATTCCCGGCGTCACAATCTGAAAATCCGGCCCGCACGCCTGGCGAATGGCGGGCGTCTCTTGCGGCGACGCCACCACGCCGTCCAGACCGGAGGCCCTGGCGAGCTTCGCCAGGTGCACGACCTGCTCGAGCAGCGGGCGTGACACGCCCACTTCCGCCAGCGCGGCCTCGTCCATGCTCGTGAGCACCGTCACGCCGATGACGAGCGGACGCGTGCGTCCCTGCGCCGCCGCCGTCTTGCGCGCGGATTCCGCCGCCGCCTTCATCATCGCGGACCCGCCGGAGGCGTGGACGTTCACCATCCACGCGCCGGTGCCGACCGCCGACTGCACCGCGCCCGCAACGGTGTTCGGAATGTCGTGGAACTTCAGGTCGAGGAAGACGCGGTCGCCACGGCTGGCCAGTTGGTGAACGATGGCGGGACCGGCCGCAGTGAACAACTGCTTGCCGATCTTGAAGCCGCCTACGCTTCCGCGAAGGGCATCGGCGAGCGCGAGGGCCTTGTCGGCGGATTCGACGTCGAGGGCGACCAGGATTGGGTTCATGCGTGTCCAGACAAACCTAAAGGTTTGTCCCCACGACAGGTTTGTCCCCACGCACCGGGGACGGATCGAACGCGCCGATCAAGTCGCTGAGGCGCTCCACCTTGTGACGGGTCATGTAGTCCTCGATCCCCGCCAGCACCTTGCCCCACACGAACGGATCGACAAAGTTCTGCGTCCCGATCTGCACCGCGGTGGCGCCGGCGAGCATGAACTCGATCGCATCCCGCGCGTTGGTGATGCCGCCCATCCCGATGATGGGGATCTTCACCAGTTGGTAGCACTCCCACACCATGCGAACCGCAATCGGCCGGATCGCGGGTCCGCTCAGCCCCCCCATCACGTTGCTGATCGTCGGCCGCCGCGTCTCCACGTCGATCGCCATCGCCAGGAACGTGTTGACGAGCGACACGGCGTCGGCGCCGGCGTCCTCCGATGCCCGCGCGAACGAGGCCACGTCGGTCACGTTCGGCGTGAGCTTCGGGATCACGGGCAGGTGGGTGGCCTTCCTGACCGCGCTCACCACCTCGTAGGTGCCCGTCAGGCTGCAGCCGAACTGGATGCCGCCCTCCTTGATGTTGGGACACGAGATGTTGAGCTCGATCGCCGAGACGCCTTCCGCCTGCGACAGCACCTTGCAGACCTCGACATACTCATCGAGCGTCGAGCCGCACACGTTGACGAACGTCCGCGCGCCATGCGCGCGCAGTTGGGGCAGCTTCTCCTTGACGAAGCGATGCACGCCGATGCCCTGCAGGCCGATGGCGTTGATCATGCCCGCCGGCGTCTCGACGATCCGCGGCGGCGGATGGCCCTGGCGCTCCTTGAGGAACAGGCCCTTCGACACCACGGCGCCGAGGGTGGAGAGGTCGACGACCTGCTCGTACTCGAGCCCGTAGCCGAAACAGCCGCTCGCCGCGATAAGCGGGTTGGGCAGCGTCAGCGATCCGATTCTGACGGAGAGATCCATCTCAGTCCCAGACCAGTTCCGCCCCGTCGAAGACAGGACCGCTGATGCAGGAGCGCACGAGGTTCGCTTCCTCGTTGCCGTGCTTCACGGGCACGACGCAGCTGTAGCAGCCGCCGAGCCCGCAGCCCATCACGCGCTCGACGGACACTTGCGAGGGCTGATGGTACCGAGCCGCCAGTTTCGCCACGGCCTCGAGCATCGGCTCCGGCCCGCAGGCGTAGACCATCGCGCCATCGGCGCCAACGGACTTCAGCGCCTGCTCGAGCGGCGCCGTGACCCGGCCCTTCACGCCCCGTCCGCCGTCCTCGGTGGCGAGCACCAGCGTGACCCCCAGGCGGCCGAAGAAGTCCAGGTAGAACAGCTCGTCGCTCGTGCGCGCGCCGTAGAACAACGTGGTGGGTGTCCCGGAGGCGGCCAGGGATTCCGCGAGCGTCGCAAACGGCGCCAGCCCGACGCCGCCGGCGACCATCCAGGCCTGCCTCGGCGCCGACACGGGTGTGAACGGCAATCCGAGCGGGCCCAGGCACGAGACGACGTCGCCGACCTCGAGGTCGTAGAGTCTCTTCGTGCTGCGCCCCGCGCGCTTGTTCAGAATGCTGACGCCGGTGATCGCGCCGCGGCTGTCGCGCAGGATTTCAAAGACGGAAAACGGACGCCGCAGGAGCGGATCGGTGACGCCGGCCGGCTTTAGCATCACGAATTGTCCGGGTCTGGTCCGCGCGCCCACTTCGGGCGCGGCCAGGCTCAGGACCGAGTACTCGCGCGACAGTCTGAGGTTGGCCATCACTGTTGCGTCGACGTCAACCGGCGGCATCGATCGAGTATAGCAAGGCGGGTACAATGGCAGCGAACGCTGGCCCTCGCCCTCCAAGATGCGCTACCTCCGGATGCTCTCCAACGCGGTGATCGCCGGTGGCCTCGCCTCCGGGTATCTCACCGCGCTGGTGCTGCAACTCAACCCGTCGTTCCCGGTCGACCCCGGCACGCTCTTTCCGCTGGCGCTGGTGCTCGGCCTGGCCTACGGCGCCAACCTCTCCGTGGCCTTCTACGCGCTGATCGTCCTGCGGCAGATCCTCGCGGTGGAAGTGCTGTCGCCCGGATGGCTGAGCGTGCGCCTGTTGTCGTGGCTGTGCACGATTGCCGCGGGCGCGGGGGCGGCCATCATGTGGCTCAACCTGCGCGGCTTCGGCCCCGTGCTCGATCCCGCCACCGCCGGCCGCATGGCCGTCGGCGCCGGCATCGTCTCGGCGGCAGCCGTGGTCTTCCTGCTGATCGGGCTGGCGCACCTCGGCCGCCGCGGCGGCCGCCTGAGCGCCTCGATCCTCTCGACGACGATGGTGCTGTCGGTGGTCGGCCCGATCGTGGCGCGGGGCCCGGGACACCAGCCGCCGCTGCCCTCGCGGTTCACGGCGCCGCCGGCGGACGTGGCCGCCCGGCCCGACGCGCACGTCACCATGCTCATGCTCGACGGCGCCACCCTCGACGTGATTTCGCCGGCGGTGGCCGCGGGCCGGCTGCCGAACATCGGGCGCATCTTCGACCAGGGCGCCGTGCTGCACCTGGCGACGTTGCGGCCGACGCAGGCCGAGCCGGTGTGGAGCGCCATCGCCACCGGCCGCCTGCCGATGTACAACGGCATTCGATCGGCGTTCGTCTATCGCGTCCTGGGCCGCTCCGCCATCAAGCTGCTGCCCGATTACTGCTTCGCGCGGCTGCTCGTGCGCATCGGATTCCTCACCGAGCAGCCGCAGACCGCGGACGACCTGGCCGCCCGCCCGATCTGGAACATCCTCGGCGATCACGCCGTTCCCGTCGGCGTGATCGGGTGGCCGCTCACCCATCCGGCGCCACGGGTGAACGGGTTTCTGGTGAGCGAGACGTTCCACGGGCTGTCGGAGACGGCGATGGACTTCGAGGGCGCGTCGGCGCTGTCGCCGCCGGAACTGCTGGCCGACGCGCGCGCGGCGATGGCCGTTCCGGCACAGCCCGACCCGGTGGCGCTCGTCTCGACGATGGGGGCGCCGCAACCGTCGAACGACTACGATACGCGCCGCGATCCGACACCGGTCGTCGCCGATCGCGTGCACCTGCAGCTCCTCAACGCGTTCGAGACCGGCGCGCCGAGCTTCCTGGCGGCGCGCTTCCCCGGCATCGATGCGGTCGGGCACCTGTTCCTGCGCTACGCCGATCCGTCCGCCTTCGGCGATGTGTCGGAACAGGAGCGCGAGAAGTTCGGGCGCGTGCTGGACCAGTACTACGGCTTCGTCGACACGCTCGTGGGACACCAGATGGAGCGGCTGGGGCCGAACGACCTGTTGCTGGTCGTGTCGGCGTTCGGGATGGAGCCGCTCAGTCCCGGCAAGCGCGTGCTCGAGATCATCGCCGGCGATTCGCAGATCAGCGGCACCCACGAGCGCGCGCCCGACGGGTTCGTGCTCGCCTACGGCCCGCCCGTGGCCACGGGCCGTCCGCCGAGGGCCTCGGTGGTCGACCTGGCGCCGACGCTGCTGTATTTCCTCGGGCTCCCGGTGGGCCGGGACATGGACGGCTTCGCCAGGACGGACATTTTCAAGCCGTCGTTCACGAGCGACAAGCCGGTGACCTACATTCCGTCATACGGACGTTAACGGTGCGTACGGTTTCCGCATCTCGATTGCGCGGGCGAGCACATTCAGGCGATCATGCGGGCGGGCGCCGATGATCGTTAGCTGCAGTGGCGCTTTGGCTATCCCGT
>Ga0209343_10006378_pt1 | contig 14099 bp, 11 predicted proteins | sample RifCSPlowO2_02_FD_184026 | JGI IMG/M metagenome (GOLD analysis project Ga0209343, IMG submission 184026) | Groundwater microbial communities from Rifle, Colorado - Rifle CSP2_plank lowO2_0.2 (SPAdes) (version 2) | ecosystem: Environmental > Aquatic > Deep subsurface > Groundwater | place... | reverse complement strand
GAGATTGTGAGAATAGAGACACATCCGGCCTTCGCTGTGCGGAGCGGACCTTCGAGCTGGAAGGAAAAGGCAGGGGGCGGTGGAACGATTGAGATAGAACAGATATATAGGCATATTGTGAAATAGCCTGATAATCAGAATGCGCTCCATTGCTGAGGGTAGATCATAGGGACAATGAGGCCGTAAGCCAGCACACCAAAAATTTTGGTGTGATGGTAAAATATTGCGGCCTCATTTTTTATCTCTGGCTACTCCCAAAAATAGACATTTATTTTTTACAGGCCACTTCAATCCCTTGAAAAAGCTATACCATATATGTTACATAAGGAGATGAGAGTTTCTATTACCACTTTTGATTATGAATAAAATAAAGCATATACTGTGCCTTGCTATTGTCTCGCATCTTATCATTTTGCCAATATATGCATATGCATTAGAGTTAGAGGATAAATTTTCCTTAGGCTATAAGGCATATAAGGACGGCGATTTCGCAACAGCAGTAGAATATCTGGAATCAGCCAAAAGCAATGATTTTATCCTCTCAGACTTTGCCCTGTATTATCTTGGAGAGGCATATCTATCAACCTCTAAGCTCGATGAGGCATTAAATGCATTCCGTAATTTCACAGATTATCACACTAAAAGCCCTTTAACCCCTTATGCCATGGAGAGGATAGGCGATGTCTATTCAGCAAAAGGCAGTATAGCGAGTGCAATAGAGGCGTATAAAAATTTCTTAAATAAATATCCAAACAGCGCACAAACCCTGGATGTTATCTACAGGCTCGTTTCGATTCTGTTTTCTCATGATAGATATGAGGAGGCTGCGCCTTTTGTTAAAAGGCTTCTCGTAGAATTTCCTCAGGCAGAATTTAATGACGACTCGTTTGCTTCCCAGATTCTATCAAACGAAATAAGAAAGTTCAGTACAGATGAGTTTGCCATAAGGACTAAAGGTTTATTAAAGGCAGGAAGGCATAAAAGAGCAAGCACAGAAATCAAAGAATATCTGTTTGAGGGTTTACCATGGTTCCCCGCTGAAAAGCCTTCAGAACGTCACGACAAATTGCTTCTCATCCTTGGCCAATCCTTATATCAAGCACGAGATTACAAAAAGGCAAACGAGGTCTTTGAAGATATTTTTTTATATACAGATGATAAGAAGATACAGGCAGAATCCCTTATCTGGATTGCAAGGACTTATATAAGATTGAAGGATTTTGAGTCGGCAAAGGATATTCTCAACGCCCTTCTCTCCGATTACCCTGATACGAACTTTAGAGACGAAGCCGCATACAGGCTTGCCATGATTGCAAAGGATGAGGAAGACACAAAGCTATCTATTGCGCTTTTTCAGCAACTGATTAAAGAAAACCCAGCGTCAACTTATAAAAATGATGCCCTCTGGCAGATTGGCTGGCTCTACTATTCTCAGAAAAATTTAGAAGAATCGCTTAATACATTAAAAATTTTAGAAAATTCCCCTCTAAAGATGCGGGCTTTATACTGGCAGGGAAAGATATTAAAAATGCTTGGAGACGAAGACAGGGCTGTAAGACTCCTTAAAGCCGCGGCAGATAATTTTCCGCCCACATACTACTCAACCCTTGCAGGAAAAACATTAAATCCCGAAGTGTCGGGATTAAAAACAATATCCAGAACAGATATATTGCCTGTTGCACTCTCTGGCGATAATGGCCAGATAGAGCAAGACGAGAAAAAAGAATCCATACCAGTGAAAAGGGCGCGGAAATTGCTGGAACTCGGATTCAATGACCTTGCATTAAAGGAATTGGCATCAATGGATAAGCAGGAGAATCCGATGATTGTAAGCCTTCTCTATAGAGAAGCCGGCGAAGTATATCGCTCCTTTGTCATAGCCAGGGACCGCCTGGGTTATTCCAACCAATCCTATCAGCTTGTATTTCCAGAGGGATATAAAGAGATAGTTGAAAAGTCTGCAAAAGAGTTTGGAATAGATCCGCTGCTTGTCTACGCAATCATGATGCAGGAAAGCCAGTTCGATGCAAAGTCAGTATCATGGGCTGGCGCAATCGGTCTTTTACAGATAATGCCTTCAACTGGAAAGATGCTCGCACGAGAGTTATCTTTCTCACCTTTTAAAGAAGATGATCTATTTGAGGTATCCACGAATATCAGTTTTGGCGCCCAGTATCTAAAAATGCTTATTACAAAATTTAAAGGCAATCTTCCGCTTGCCCTCGCTTCTTATAATGCAGGTCCAAACGCCGTTGAAGAGTGGCGCAAAAGATGGAATTTGACGGATATTGACGAGTTTGTTGAAAATATTCCCTATCCGGAAACAAGAAAATATGTTGAGAAGGTGCTGGGATATTATGAGGCGTATAAAGCCATTTATGCCTCAACTCCCACACAGGCTTACATGCTTGACCAAACAATCAAAAACTATGATTGATTTGGCTTATATTCACCAACTATTCTTAAATTTTCAAGAACCTCATCTTTGTGCGGGGCATCGGCCATATAATCAGTGAGATCATTACCTGCATAATGCTCAAAATGCAGCCCATCCAAAAATAATGGGCTATCTGTAATGTCATATACTTTGCCCTTATATGCAAAGTATATTGCCTTTCCTTTCTGGCTGCCATCATACTGCTTTAATTCGTCTTCTGTAAAGACCTTCACCTGTTTTCTCCTTTAATGTGGAACAAGCCGACCGTTTCATGCTAAGCGTGATACGGTCGGCGTTTCTACGGCAACACGGTTGCCTTGCTCCAAATATTTATTCTACATACATCCCTGTTACCTTAAAATTAAAGTCATAATTCAATATATTTGACCAGTCTATTCCCTGAGCAGTTGAGAGGGTATCATCTGCGTCTCCGTAGGGATTGCCAGGGATATAAAACCAGTTTACAATCGCATCTTTAGAACGCCTTAAAATTATCCAGTAACGTCCCGGCGCTACAACAGGATTATCAGAAGCCTGCCCCTGCCTCCCCCTGTCCCCCTCAATGAGGGGGCCCATCGGGGAGACAGGAGATTCTTTAGAAAATTTAAAAGGAAACCACTGATAGCCTGGAAAATATTTTATTGTATCAAGATTAAGCGGATAACTCCTTATTCCTTCCATACTCGGCTTACCCTTCTCATCTTTAACCACATCTATCCAGAGGCTGCCTGCCCTACCCCCAAACTTGTGCATCGCTAAATTTATCTCGTCAATACGCAAGGGTCTTTCTATGCTAAAGGCCTGCGCATATGTATATTCAGAAGTAACATATTCAGCAGTCTCCTTATCCAAAGTCTTATAGCCAAGCTCTTCCCCTTTTGACTTAGTAAATATATCAACGAAAGATGGAAAGGCCATATTACCAAACTCTATCCTTTCCATGACCTTAGGCGGTTTGGGTTTTGGTTTTTCTACAGGGGGAACCTCTATAACTGGTTTTGCTACATGGGCTATTATTGCGTTTGTGAGGATGTAGTTGGATGGGTTTGTTTTTATATCCTTTAAAGATAGCTTTATATCATCTCTGACAAAGTTTGCCTGGATATCCTCTCTAAACGGGGGAAGTGTTGGCGAGGCAAGCCATGAATCGTTTATATCTTTTGCATCGAGTCCTATTGTCTGCTTTATATGTCTTGGACTCACAAATAAATGACTCTGCTGGGCATCATAGGGAACCCAGCCAATATCTTGATAATAGACCTCAAGCCATGCATGGCCGCCCTGGCCTATGCTCTGGACAAGTGTTCCATTCTTCAGAGGCACCTTCCATGATTTGCTGAGAGTAATGCCACCCACAATCCTTGCAGGTATTCCAACAGCCCTTAAAAGCGCTATTGACAGATGCGAAAAATTTTGACAGTTGCCTGTCCCTGTATCCAGGGTATAAATGGCATCATACTGGGGAGGATTGGTAGTGTACTTGACATTATCAACCACCCAGTTCAAAATCTGGATTACAGCTGATTCTTCTGTCTTTGCCCCTTTTGATAGATTATTGGCCAATTCTTTGATGCGTGGATTATCAGCCTGCACAAGCGGCGTTACGCTGAGAAATCTTTTTTCTTTCTGGTCTATCTCTTTTAATGGGAATAGCGCTGCGCTAACCAATTCTTTAAGGCTTATATTCATTGCAACAGCAAATTTACCATTTATCTCCGCATTTCTATTGATATTAAGCCATGTAACCTTGGTAAATTTATTTCCAAAGCTATCGGTTTCTGCTTCTACGGAAGATGGTTTTGGATTATATGCAAGACTATAGTCCTTCACTTCCTGTTTAACAGTCGGACTGGCAAATGATGTAGGATTTGCAAAGCGGAAGACAAGTTTTTTTAATCCTGAGGATGGAATTGTAAAACTCTGATTCTGCTCAATCTCAACAAACTCATTCATATCCCCTTCAATGATTACTGTTGCTGCAAAAGATTGCGTGGATAAGAAGAAAAGAAAGAAAGGGATTAAAATAATCTTACGCACCATAATTAATTTCTATTTTGTCTTTGCTATATAAACCCCATCCCAATCAGCAGATGGAGATGCTGTTATATAATCTATACATCTCTGAACGTATAATTTTGAAGGTCCGTCTTCATGAAACTTATACAGTATAGCAGAGAATTTTATCTTTGCCTCTTCAAACCTGCGGTTCTTGTAAAGATTAAGCGCCTCAGAAAAAGAGTTTACAAGCTCGTCTTTTGCTGCACTGGCAGGTAGTGAATCCAATAACTCATAAATTGCTACTGGCTTCTCCTTTCCTTTTACCCTCACCATATCAAGCTCTCTGAAAAGAAATTTGTTTTTTGCAAGCCTGTGCGTGTTTTCACTAACTATAATAGCAGTGCCATACAATTTATTCATACCTTCAAGCCGGGATGCCAGATTCACTGTGTCTCCAATAGCAGTATAATCAAATCTTAGTTCAGCACCCATATTGCCTACTACTGCCTCGCCTGTATTTATACCTATGCCTATGCCAAGGGGTGGATAACCTTTTTCCTGCCACCTCCCATTCAATTGTTCCAATTCTCTTATCCAGCGAAGCGCAATATCACATCCCTTTTCAGGATGATTAGGAAGGTCAAGCGGCGCATTGCATAAAACCATAATCGCATCGCCAATATATTTATCCAGAGTTCCCTTTTCTTCTAAGACTATCTTTGTCATAGGGCTCAGATACTCATTCAAGAGCGCAACTAATTCTTCTGGTGAGAGTTTTTCAGATAACGAGGTAAACCCCCTTATATCGGAAAATAAGGTGGTTATCTCCCTCTTTTCCCCGCCGAGTTTTAATCTATCCTGGTCTTTCAATATCTCTGTAACAAGCTCAGGAGAGACATATGTTCCAAATGCCTTTCTCAGAAAACGGCTTTTGCTCTCAACAACGATATTTCTGTATGCCTCTGCCATAAGATAGGCGAATAGCACACTTAAGGAAGGATACACAGCGCTTGGCACAAGATTATATGAAGAGAAAAGGTAAAAGTTTATAATTATGTGGAATGAAAGAAATGTTAGGAATATGGCAAGACTTATAAAAGTCCTGTGTACCCATGTGATGGCCAGACAAAGGCCTATGGGCAAGAAAATCATTAAAAACACATCTAAGGCAATTACCCTGCTGTCATAAGTAAGATACCTTTGCTCAATCACATTCGCAGCAACTGTTGCATGAACCTCAACGCCAGGATAAACCGGGTCAACTGGTGTTACCCTTAGGTCATAAATACCCTTTTCAGTTGCGCCTATAAAGACAATCTTATTTTCAATCTGATTTTTGGGTATCTTACCATTTACGATGTCAACCGCTGAATAGGTTTTAAATGTCCCGCCTGGACCGTAAAAGTTTAATTGCAGACGTCCTGATTCATCTGTAGGAATTTTTTTATCGTTTATAAATAGACTATCTACTCCATATGATGCAAGGGTTAACACACTATTGCTATCATAGTATTGCCTGAGCGCCTCAAGGCCGAGGGATGGATATAATTCGCCCTGATATAGGAATAAAAGCTGCGCCCTTCTTACAACACCATCGTTCTCATCAGGAAAGATATTAAAAAGTCCGAAACCTTTTGCGCCCGCTCCTATTACAGGGATATTTGCCTCAAGGCCAGGAAGTTCTGGAACAGGGATAGTTTCAACCTCACCGATAGTCTTCAGAAACTTTATCTTTGAGCGTTCAAGCTGATTTATAGATGCGGCATGAGGTAGTTCTGTAGCTTCTTCTCTTAAGAAATATCCTAAGACTACATTTTTAGCCTTCCTAACAGCGCTTCCAAGCGAATTATCCCTCTGTTTAGTTTCTGGCTCTGAAAAGACCACATCAAAGGCAACAACTTTGGCATGTGTAAGTTCATTGATAAGTTTTGCCATTGTTGTTCTCGGCCAGGGCCAGCGACCAAGTTTATTTATACTTTTTTCATCTATGGCAACTATAACTACTTCGCTTGAAGGAGAGAGCTGGCCTCTTGCCTTAAATCTTGCGTCACTTGCCTTTTCATCAATTCCCTCAATAAAAGGTAGCCTTATCTTGTAAAGGGTCAGAACTATTACCGCAGCCAAAACACCCAATCCAAGAAAAATCCAGAATCTGCTTGATAACAACCCTGGTTTTTTTGTCACCCTGTTAGAAGCCTCCTTTCAATATAAAACACCTGCTCCCATAGAACCGTTGCCCCATTTTTATACAGATAGCTTCAAAACTGGGCTCACTGTTTTTCTTCTTCCTTATCAAGTTCATTGATAAGTGTTTCCACTGTGTATATGTGTTTACCCTGAGGATATTGCTTAAGATATTTCTGAAGATATGACTTTGCCTTTTCCCTGTCACCCATATCTTTATATATAATTCCAATGGAAAAAAGCGCATTTTCAGCCTGTGGTAGCTGAGGATATTTATCAAGTATGAGCTGATATTCTTTCAATGCCTCTGGGTATAGGCTTAAGTTTCTTGAAAAGACACTTCCCCTTTGAATACGGCTTTCAGCGCCCATTTCAGGCACATCTGTTAAATCTGCTGCTATCTGAAAAACCTCTAATGCCTCTTTATATTTGCCGCTGTCAACAAGATAATGCCCATAATTTATATTCCATCTTGCAAGTATAATGGGCAGATTTCCTGTTGCCTGCCACTCTACTGACGCATCCACATCAGTTACTGCCTCAAGCTGCTTTCTTGCATCAGCAAGCGGCGTGTTTGGTTCCACCTTAACAGGGGTTATTGGCATATGCCCTTGAGTATTTTCTGTCATTGTATTCGGCAAAAGGGCAACTGTCTCTTTATCTTTGCCTTTTACGGCAACAGCCCCTTCCTGACCAAACAAGACATTAGCCTTGCCTTCATTCATAACTATAAAATCAGTCCCCTTTATACCTGCCACAGCAGTTGGGGTTTTAACCTTCATATCTGTTCTGCCTGAAAATTTGGCAACTATTGCCCTGAGTTTTCCCTTGATAAGAAAGATTGTTCCGCTCCTCTTGTCTTTATCAATCAAAAACCTCGTTATCTCCATCTCTGTATTATTTCCAATAGAAAGTTTGCTCCCATCTTGCAATAGAAGCTCCATCCTCCCATCAGTCCCTGTCCTTATTCTATCGCCTTCATTTATCTCTATATCCACCTCTGCCACAATCCATTTCTTTTCACCTTTGGCCTTGAAATATATAGCGCCACTCCCTTTGGTTACGCTACCTATCTCTGCAAAAGAACAGGCAGCAGGCAGCAGGCAGTAGGCAGAAAATAAGGCAAAAACAATAAAAAAAATCTTGCGCATAGAACCCCCTTTTTGTACAAGCCGGCAGTAAGCAGTAGACAGAAGACAGGAAAGTTTCATGTTTTTACTGCATACTCCTTACTGCCTACTCCATACTGTATTAATGCTGCTTACTCCTTACTATTTATTATCTATTTTCTGACTGAAGTTGCCATTCCAGTTCTGCGCTCCCTACCACGCTGGTTACAATAAGTTTCAAATAACCTTCTGCCTCGTCTGGAAATGGTTTATCGCCAGAGATTGTATATTTGGGAAATTTTATAATATAACCTGAACTCCACGGGTCAAGATATGGGTAAAACTCTTTTATAAGAGGGCTCTCAGCATCAACCTTTTTTATTTTAACGGGGGTTACTCTGTTACCATCAACATCCTCCATAAAAATCTTCCAGATAGAGTCTGAAGCGATAAAATCATTCCACTTATCAACCGGCGTGTATACTGCAATGAAGAATTCATTGAATTGTTCATCTATCTCCTTTTCTGAAGAAATAAGCCCTTCCTTCTGCAAAGAATCCATCCTGTATCGCCTTGCATATTCATCCACATACGCCTCTCGCAAGGCCCAGTTTTTATAGGTGGCGTATATAAACAATTTACTTTCAAGGCTTTCAATAACCTTTTTACTTTTTGTCATTTGATTTAATACCTCGAAATATCCGAGTGAAGGTTTTACCTCCTCTTGCTTTGAAGCACAACCAGTAAAAATTGTGAACAGTAAAAAACAGAAGATGAGAGGTTGAGAAATTGAGAAGTTAAGAATTCTTACCTTCTTATCTTCCCAGCTTCTTACCTGCCTGTGCGTGTCCGCACGCAGACAGGTCTTCTTATTAACTTCTTTTCCTATCTTCTGACCACTGACCACTGACCACTGACCACTAAACACTTGTTTCATTTTACCCTCCGGTAACATCCCTCTTAGTAAATATCGCCTTAAAATTATAACCTGCATCTCTTATCTTCTCTGCGCCACCCTCTTCTCGGTCAACGATTGCGAAAATAGCGACAACCTTCAGGCCTTCTTCCTCAGCCCTTTTTGCTGCTTGAAGAGATGAACTTCCGCTTGTTACTACGTCTTCAACTATAGCAACCTTTGCTCCTTTTGCAAGATTTTTCTTGCCTTCAATCCACTGGCCGAGGCCATGTTTTTTGGGCTCTTTTCTAACAATAAACGCTGGAAGGGGTTTGCCTTCAAATTGACTTACCACTGATATAGCAGTAGCAATCGGGTCAGCGCCCATTGTAGGGCCGCCAACAGCCTCTATATCAAGACCTGCCTCAATTATCATTTGGTAAAGAATCTTTCCAACAAGATAGGCGCCTTCTGGATGAAGGGTTGTCTGACGGCAGTCAATATAGAAGTCGCTTTTTTTGCCGGAGGCGAGCGTGACTTCTTTTTTTTCGTAGGACTTTTCTTTGATGATTTTAAGAAGCTTGTCCCTAAAGACATGCCCTCGAATGTCTCTATCGGGGGTCTTAATCAGGGAGTGGGATTTCATTTGGTCTGATTCTTTACTCATCGCTCCGCATCTCTTAATTTTAATAAGTATCCTCCGGCAAAGCCGGAGGTTTTATGATTGCTGCCCCCTCAAAGGGGGCTAATCGCAATCTGTTAAAATCAAAACCATCGAATCGTCATTCCCGCATGTATTTAGCGGGAATCCATATTTTATGACTGGATGCCCGATAGAACCATTCGGGCATGACAACAGTGAGAACCGAAATATTTATAGCGGAGCAAAGCACAATCCTGTAAATGTCAAACTCTGCGAGTCCCCCAGCAAAGCTGGGGTTTTACCTATTGTTGAATTATATAGCATGATTCAGCAGTTATTTAAACAACGCCATTTGCGGTTCTTTACCTTCAAAAGGAAATTCTACAGGATATTTTCCGGTAAAGCATGCGTCACAGAAACTGCCGCCTGACTCTGAAACAGCCTTATACAGTCCCTCAATGCTCAGATATTTCAGAGAGTCTGCTGTGATATAGGTAGTTATCTCTTCAATCATATGGGAAGATGCAATAAGCTCTTTTTTTGTAGGTGTGTCTATGCCATAAAAACACGGACAAATAGTCGGAGGGGAGCTTATCCTCATATGCACCTCCTTTGCCCCAGCATCCCTAATCATCCTTACAATCTTTCGGCTGGTTGTGCCTCTTACAATCGAGTCATCTATAACCACAACCTTTTTGTCTTTTAAAATACTCTTAACAGCATTAAGCTTTATCTTTACGCCAAAATGTCTTATCGCGTCTTTTGGCTCAATAAACGTCCTGCCCACATAGTGATTTCTGATTAAACCCATCTGGAAGGGAATCTTAGCTTCCTCAGAAAATCCTATGGCAGCAGGCACACCGGAATCAGGCACAGGTATCACTATGTCTGCCTCTACCGGATACTCTTTTGCCAACTCTCTTCCAAGATTTTTCCTTACATTATATACATTAGCGCCAAATATATGGCTATCAGGTCTAGCAAAATAAATAAACTCAAATATACACGGAGTATACGGCGCCTTGTCAAACGGTCTGAATGATTTGGGTTTAAATCTATCTATGAGAAGCATCTCTCCTGGTTCTATATCCCTTACATATTCAGCCTCAATAAGGTCAAATGCGCATGTCTCAGAGGCAATCACCCATGCATCCTTAAGTCTGCCGAGGGCAAGTGGCCTGAATCCATTCGGATCTCGGACAGCAACCATCTGATTGCCTGTAAGGAATACCAGAGAGTATGAACCCTTCACCTGCTTGAGCGCATCTGCAATCCTATCAGTCAAGTTATTTGCCCTTGATGTAGCAACGAGGTGAACGATAATCTCTGTATCCATCGTTGACTGAAATATCGAACCATATGCCTCAAGCTCATCTCGCAACAATCTTACATTCACTAAATTTCCATTATGCGCAACCGCAATCCCGCCCCTTGCGTAATCAACGACAAAAGGTTGGGCATTCTTTAGATGGCTTTCACCTGTAGTTGAATATCGCACATGGCCGATTGCAGCATGGCCAGAGAGCTTCCTCAAAACATCCTCTCTGAATATATCAGCCACCAAACCCATTGCCTTATGGGAATGTAGCTGGTATCCGTCAGATGAGACAATCCCTGCGCTTTCCTGCCCCCTGTGCTGAAGCGCATAAAGGCCAAGGTATGTTAAATTGGCAGCCTCTGGATGACCGAATATCCCGAACACGCCGCATTCGTCTTTATATTTGTCAAACATATTACCCCTTCAGTAACTTCTCAAGAGAGCCTGTCCATGCTGCTTTTAATTCATCAAGTGATGAATCAATTATCCCATTGATTCTCAATCGCTCTCCTCCCACCTTCCCGATAACAATCGCAGGAATCCCAAATTGATCCGCTATAGACATAAATCTTGCCACATCTTCTCTTGCTATGCTCACCACTATCCTTGATTGACTTTCGCCGAACAGGAGCGCATCGGTTCTGACACTGGGGACAGATTTTAAATCTGTCCCCAATCCAGGTAATGTAATCTCTGCTCCAATAGGATCATACGATGAAGATATGCAGCACTCTGCCAGCGCTACTGCAATGCCGCCCTCCGAGCAATCATGCGCAGATTTTATTATACCATCCTGAATCGCCTCCAAACAAGCCTCTTGAACCCTTTTCTCTGCATTTAAATCTAAATGCGGCGGCTTGCCTTTATCAAGCTTATGCATAATTTTAAGATATTCGCTTCCACCAAGCTCCTCTTTGGTGTCACCCAACAAAATTATAACGTCCCCTTCTGTCTTAAACCACTGGGTTACATGCTGACCAACATTTTCTATCAAGCCAACCATACCCACTGTTGGCGTTGGATATATGGAAGCGCCTGATGTTTCATTATAAAGGCTTACATTTCCGCTTATCACAGGTATATCAAACCGTTTACATGCCTCGGTCATACCCAAAATAGACTGTTCAAATTGCCACATGATTTCTGGCCTCTCAGGGTTTCCAAAATTAAGGCAGTCGGTAAGCGCAATGGGTTTAGCGCCTGAGCAGACAAGATTCCTTGCCGCCTCTGCAACGGCAATTGCGCCTCCTGTCCATGGGTCAAGATAGCAATAACGGCTGTTGCAGTCAGCGGTCATTGCCAGGGCCTTTTGAGTGCCTTTTATCCTCACCACTGCTGCATCAGAGCCTGGCAAAACAACCGTATCTGTCCTGACCATATGGTCATATTGACGATAAATCCATTCCTTACTCGCAATATTGGGAGACGAAAGGAGTTTGAGCAAAATATCAGAGGTTGAGAGGTTAAGAGGTTGAGAGGTTGAGTTTTTTTTCTCATCTTCCAAACTTCTCATCTTCTCAACTTCCATCTTTTCCACTGGCTCAGGGATATCTTTAAGATTAAGGCTCTGGACAGTATCTTGCCAGTCTGGCATCTTTAACGCCCTTTTATATACAGGCGCTTTATCAGTCAAAAATTTTACAGGAATCATAGCAACTATTTCATCCCTTTCAGCAATGCGCAGCAGTCCACTATCTGTGACCATACCTACAGCAACTGCCTCTAAATCCCATTTATGGAAAATCTCCTTTACCTTATCTTCACACCCCTTTTTTACTACCATGAGCATCCGCTCCTGGGATTCTGAAAGCATGACTTCATATGGCGTCATGCCCTCTTCACGCCTCGGCACATTCGATACATCAATATCAATGCCCGTATTGCCGCGCGACGCCATTTCTACAGATGATGAAGTAAGACCTGCTGCACCCATATCCTGTATGCCTACAATATAGTCTGTCTTGAATACCTCAAGGCATGCCTCAAGCAGGAGCTTCTCAGTAAATGGGTCTCCAACCTGAACAGTGGGACGCCTCTCCTCTCCACCTTCGCCAAATACATCTGATGCCATAGTAGCGCCGTGAATGCCATCCCTCCCTGTTTTTGAACCAACATACATAACAGGATTCCCAACACCTGTTGCAATGCCTTTAAAGATTTTGCTGGTTTTCATTATACCGACTGTCATGGCATTTACAAGACAATTGCCGTTATACGACTCGTGAAAATATACCTCGCCACCAACTGTGGGCACCCCTACGCAGTTTCCGTAGCCAGCAATCCCAGAAACAACGCCGCTTAGCAAGTATTTTGTTTTAGGGTGTTCAAATGAGCCAAACCTGAGGGAATTTAAAGATGCAATAGGCCTTGCGCCCATTGTAAAAATATCTCTTAATATTCCGCCTACGCCTGTTGCAGCGCCCTGATAAGGCTCAATGTAGGAAGGATGATTATGAGATTCCATCTTAAACGCAACTGCCAAACCATCGCCAATATCCACAATACCTGCGTTCTCACCTGGGCCCTGCAATACATATTTCCCTGTTGTTGGAAAATTTCTAAGATGCACCTTAGATGATTTGTATGAGCAATGCTCGCTCCACATGACCGAGAATATGCCAAGCTCAAGCATATTGGGCTCCCTTCCCAGTACATCCAAAATCTTCTTGTATTCCTCTTGTGTAAGGCCGTGCTGGGAGATAATGTCGGTTGTGATTGAATGGTTTTTCATAATAATCTTAAAGAAGTATGTCTCGCTATTAGCTCAAAGTGTTTGTCATGATGGAGCAAGGCGCATTTATTTTTAATAGCAACTGCGGAAATAAGTATATCGGTAGACGGCACAGAAACACCTTTTCTTCTGAGTTCAAAATGCAGATCAAAAGCGAGTCTCCATACATCTTCATCGGCAGGAAGTTGGTAGAGCGCTAAAAGATCATCCATAAGTTCTTCATATTCATGTTTTTCCTTTGCGCCGCCTGCCAGCTCAAGGATAATCAATTCTGTAGAAGCAGCCATCCTTTCTTTTAATACATTTCTTACCTTTTCTCTTATTTGTGGAGAACCGTTAGGCCGCAAGGCATGAATCCATGCCGAGGTGTCTATCAACACCAAGTTGCTACTCATCCTTTCTCATCCTTTCAATATCTTCTGGAGTTAATTTCAGGGGAAATTTTCCAAGACTTGATATAAGTCTTTCTATCCTCTTCTGCCGGATTAATTCTTCCAAAGATACCCTAATCAATTCCCTCTTTGTTCCTATCTTTGTCAGCTTGATAGCCTCATTTAAAAGCCTTTCGTCAATCTCCAATGTAGTTCTCATACGCATCACCTCCAGGCATAAATTAACACATATTTTATATGCCTGTCAATAACATCTTAAATCCGTAAAAATCAATGCCCCAGTTCAACAAGGAAGTGCAACACTTAGGAAAGGAAGGTATCCTAAGTGAATGCACAAACAAACATATAAACATCTCTCCAGCGAAGAGAGAGACCATATAGCCGTTCTTCGC
>Ga0209343_10006374_pt1 | contig 14104 bp, 13 predicted proteins | sample RifCSPlowO2_02_FD_184026 | JGI IMG/M metagenome (GOLD analysis project Ga0209343, IMG submission 184026) | Groundwater microbial communities from Rifle, Colorado - Rifle CSP2_plank lowO2_0.2 (SPAdes) (version 2) | ecosystem: Environmental > Aquatic > Deep subsurface > Groundwater | place... | reverse complement strand
CGATTGACCCACGGCGACTGACCGGTTGGAACCGCCTCGCGGAGCGGTCGATGCATGCATCGACCGCAGTCAGGCATCCGCAACGCACGGCGTTCAACCGCGTGCAGGATCGACATTCGACAGCGGGGTGCCGCACGAACGCCGACGACGCGTGTGGATTGCCGGTCAACCGATCGAGCGACGGATCTTCGTCTTATTTCTGGATTTTGCGATCGAGGAAGATGCTATGAAACGGCAGCGATACAACGTCAGCTTCCCCCCGAGCGAGCCCGCTCAGCTTGGACAGGACGAAGCCTATTTCTACCTCGTCGAGGACGGCCAGGAAATAAGGCTTCGCTTCCATGACTACGGAGAAATCTACAATCGCCCTGGCCTGTATGAGCAGCTGTTCTATCAACGCCTGAAGTGCGCGTCGCCGAAGACGGTGTGTGGAATACTGGCCAATGTGCTGCGCGCCAGCCGCGTCGAGATGAGCGAACTCCGGGTACTCGACCTCGGCGCAGGCAACGGCATGGTCGGCGAATTGTTGGAGGTTGCCAGGGTCATCGGCATCGACATCAGCCGGGAAGCCTATGTGGCCTGCGAGCGCGATCGGCCGGGGGCATACGATGCCTACTATGTGACCGACCTTTGCAATCTGAGCGATGCCACGCGGCAGGAACTTCTCGACTGGCAGATCGACTGCCTGACCTGCGTTGCCGCGCTCGGTTTTGGAGACATTCCCACCAAAGCGTTCTCGACCGCGTTCAATCTGGTCAAGCCCGGCGGCTGGGTGGCTTTCAATATCAAGGAGACGTTTCTGCAGGAAAGCGACGTCTCCGGGTTCTCGCGCCTGACCAAACACCTCCTGGTCAGCGACACGCTGGAGGTGCATCACCTCGAGAGATACCGGCATCGCATATCGATCGACGGGCACCCGCTGTTCTATTACGCGCTGGTCGGAAAGAAGGAAACCGATATTTCGCGGGAGATCTTGCGTGAATTCGAGAATTCATGACCGGTGCGCACTGTTGAAAACGGCCGCGACGCGACGCGGCTTCCGCGGGCCGCGCGGCCGCCATCGAGCCATGCGGGTGCGTGCAGCGACCTTTGCGCGAGGCCTCTGAATGTACGTTCCGCGGCATTTCGCAGGATCGGATCCGGATCGCATGCGTCAGCTCGTTCGCGCCCATCCGCTCGGGGTTCTGGTGACGCTCACGCCGGACGGGCTCGACGCCAACCATATCCCGTTCCTGTTGCATGACGATCCTGCGCCGCACGGGGAACTGCACGGACATATCGCCCGTGCGAATCCGCTGTGGCGAGACCATTACGGCGACCTTCAAGCGTTGGTGATCTTCAGGGGGCCCGAGCATTACGTATCGCCGAGCTGGTATGCAAGCAAGAAGGAATCCGCGAAAGTGGTTCCGACGTGGAACTATGCGGTGGTCCATGCCCATGGGCGGCTGCGGATTGTCGAGGACCCAGTGTGGATACGCGCGCATCTTGAAGAAATGACCGGCCGACAGGAAGCGAAACGGCGGGATCCATGGGCGCTGACGGACGCTCCGGCGGACTACATCGAAAAGATGATGAGCGCAATCGTCGGACTGGAAATCCGGCTCACGCAACTGGTCGGCAAGTTCAAGCTGAGTCAGAACCGTACGGATCGCGATCGCGATGGCGTGGTCGACGGGTTGCTCCAGGAGGGCACGGAATCCGCCAAGGAAATGGCCCGCCTGGTGCGCGAGGCAGGAAAGCTGCCACCGACCTAGAGTTTGAGCGGCTTCCAGTAACCGGTGAGTTCCAGATAGCCCCGGCCCGCGAGTCTTGTCCGTTCGTGCGCCCTGACGGCACCCTCCCAGTAAATGGTGCCCGTGCTTGCGCGCGCGTCCAGTTCCTGGTCATCCATGCTTGGGCCGAGCACCAATTCGATGTTCCCCGCCTTGATCCTCATCATGACGGGATATTCGATCTGCGTGCGCGGCGAACGCCAGTGACGCAGCGGCGTGAAATCGATCTCCCCGGGTCTCAGCACGCGTACGCGGCCGGTGCCGTCGCGATGCGTGCCACCCGCCCAGAACAAGCCGGCCCTGCGGTCGCGGATGCGGAAGGCCATCAGCGCGCCGCCATCGACAAGATTGAGCCCGACCCAGTCCCACCCCGCCGCCTCAGGCGCCAGAGCCTGACTCGACCATTCGTGATCCAGCCAGGTACTCCCGGTCACTGCCGATTTTCTGCCCTTCACGGTCACGATACCGGAGACCTGCATATGGGGTCGACTGTAGTAATAGCTCGCCTGACCTGCATCCGGACCCTTGCGGCTGAATCCGGCTTCGCCTTGAAGCAGCAGCGGCTGAGCGGGCCGGAACTTCAGCGCATAGTCAAATTCACTCGCAACGATGTGCGCTTCGTATTCGCCGCCGTGGCGTGCAAGCGACCAGTCCAGCACGTGCACATCGGTATCCGTCCGACTCGCGTCGGCAAGTCCGAAGCCGGCGCGCGCGGCTCGCTGATCGTGCAGCAGGCGGCCCACGCGCGGGTCGGACAAGGCCGCATGGGCGAACAGCAGCTGCCTGGGAGCGAAGCGGCTCGGGTTCTGCCCGCCGAACCCGGGCCGGTTGCGGAAGAACGTGATCTGCACGCCCAGTTCTTCGCCCTTTTCCGAGCGAAGCCAACCGGTGATGTACCACCACTCGGTCCGATAATCCGGGTGGCTGCCGTGGTCGCGCGGAAAAACGAGCGGTCGCCCTGCGCGCACCTGCGCGTAGACGGTCTCCGCAGCGACCGGAAGGGCCGTGAGCAGAAGCATCGGGCTGGCGAGGAACGCCCTGCGCTTCACCAGTCTTCCTTCACCGCTCGCACGGCCTCATGGCTCATGGCACTGCGACCGCTCGCGAGCGCCGTGACAACCGCCAGACCCAGCATCGCTGCAACGAATGCCGAGAGAGTACCCCAGGGCATATGAAGCTCCATGCTCCAATGGAACGACTGACGGTTGACGACGTGGATCAGGACCATGCTGATCAGCCATCCCAAGGCAATACCGGTGGCGAGCCCAAGCGCCGACACCAGCGCGCCTTCGGCCGCGAGCATCCCCCCGATCTGTCTGCGCGTCATGCCTATGTGTCTGAGCATGCCGAACTCACGCCTGCGGGCGAGCACCAGTGCACCGAAGCTCGATGACATTCCGAACAGGCCAATGATCACCGCAACCGCTTCCAGCCCGTAGGTCACCGCGAAGGTCCGATCGAAGACGCGCAATGACCTGGCCTTGATTTCGCCCGGCAGGTGGATCTCCAGGTTTGTGCCTCCGGGCAGGCTGGCGCGGATCGCCTCTTCGACCGAAGCGGCCATTGCTGAGCGTTCGGCCGCACTGCCCGCATCGAACCAAAGCGCAGCTTCATTGACGTCGCGGTCGCCGGTCAATCCGACGTAGACGTCGCGCTCCATCACCACCGAGCCCTGATGGCGCGCGTAGTCACGCCAGATTCCAGATACCAGGAAGCGCTCGGTTCGGCCGCCGATCGGCAGTTCGACCGTTTGACCGACGCGATATCCGTAGAGATCTGCAACCGCTTCGCTCACCCACACCGGTGGCGGGCCCCCGATTTTCGCTACGACCTGCGCTCCGACGAGCGGGATGCTCGCCTCGGGTTCTTCGCGGTCGATGGCACGTGCCAGCAGCAGCACGCTCGGGCGGTCCGCGGCGAGCAACAGTTGCTGTCTGCGCAGGAACTCCGCGCGTCGCACCCCCGCAATTGAACGCACGCGATCCTGGTTCTCCGGCGACAGAAACGCCGCATCGTTGAACAATCCGGTGCGCATATATAAGTCGGCTGGCAGCAGCCGCTCGAGCCACGCATCGAACGAAATCCGGAACGATGTCACCATGATCGCCATCGAAACCATCAGACTCACGCTGGCAACGATTGCGGCGAGACTGACCATGGACTGCCCGGGGGCGCCGGCGACCTGAGCCACCGCCAGGCGCGCCGATACCGGACGCGGCGACGGCATGCCGCGAAAGCACACCAGCGCCAACTGTGGCATGAGCATGATGGTGCCGACCAGGAAACACGCGATTGCGGCGTATCCGAACAGCGGCAATTCGAGCACGGACGGGCCTTGTGTCAGTGCAACGCCAACCAGAAGCGCGAGCGCCCCGGGCAGCGGCGAGCGCAGGCGCTCGAACATGCGTTGCTCGTCGCCCGATTTCAACGCCTGCGCGGCTGAAGCCCGTACTGCGTCGAGCGTCGGAACCAAGCTGCCTAACACGGCCGTGCCGATGCCGAGCAATGTAAACAACAGGAATCCAAGCGGATCCATCCGCACTTCCGGAACCATGCCCCTGAACTGTCCGGCACCCAAGTCGGCGCCCAGATGGCGGATCACCAACTCCGCGGCGAGATGTCCCAGCGCCGCCCCCGCCAGTGCGCCGACAGCACCGACCACCGCTGCGCCACCGATAAGGGCAGTACGAATCTGTCCGCCGGTCATTCCAAGCGCGCGCAGCAGTCCGGTCTGCGCGCGGTGCTGCACGACTGCCAGCGTCTGTGTGGAAAACACGAGCAGACCGCCGGTAAACAACGCCACCAACGCAAGCACGTTCAGGTTGACCCGGTACGCGCGCGACATGCGCGCACCGCGCGTTACGTTGGCCTCGGGACGTTCAATCAGCACGCCGGCCGGCAACAGCGATCGAACACGTGCCTGGAACGTCTCGACACCTGCCCCCGGCTTCAAGCGCAGGTCGATGCGGTTGATCTTTCCGAGTTTTTCGAGGCGCCATTGCGCACCGCCGATGTCGACGATGCCCAGAGGCTGCCTGAAGTTCGCTCCACGCACGATGCCCGCCACTTGCAGCCGGACCTCCGACAGTCCCACCTGAACGCCGATCTCGCCGCCGACTCCAACGCCCAGCCACTCGGCAGCCGAGCGCGACAGAAATATCCGATCCGGGCGAAGAAAGTCGATCGATTCCACGGCGTCGCTGAGGACCAGTTCGGGCTGCACTTGCGCGGCCCGAAACACGTCCACCGCCATCAGCATGAGGGGCTCGCGCTTGCCGGCGATTCTCACCAGGAGCTCGAGGACGGGGCTCGCCACGGCGACCTCCGGCATCCGCGCAAGAAGCGGGTACAAGGACTCATCGAAACCCGAGCGTGGACCGCGAACCTCCAGGTCCGCCTGGCCCGAAAGCGCCTGCACCGCTTGCGTAAACTCGTTCACGGCCGTCTGATTGATGAGCTGGACCGCATAGCCCAACGCAACGCCGAGCGCGATGGCGATGATGGACAGAATCGAGCGCCCCTTGTGTTCTGCGATCGGCGCCAGAAACAGCCTGCGGCGTACCGATGCGGCGCTCAACTCCACCCTGAGTCCTCGGGTAATCACGAAATCACTTCAAGACCCCGCTCCGTGAGCAGGAAGATTCGGTCGGCTGTCTCGGCGGCAGCGCGCGAGTGCGTGATCAGGATTCCTGACGCGCCCTCCTTGTTCGCGCATTTGCGCAGCAGCGCCAGCACATGCGCCGCGCTTTCCGGATCGAGATTGCCAGTGGGCTCGTCCGCGAGCACGAGACTCGGGCCGTGTATCAACGCCCTCGCGATTGCAACGCGCTGCATCTCGCCCCCGGAAAGTTCACGCGGCATGCTTGAGGCGTGTTCATCGAGGTCGACGTCGGCGAGCATCCGGGCAACCCGGGCCGGCATGTCCGCGTCCGGCACGCCATTGAGTACCAGCGGCAGCGCGACATTCTGGGCCACGCTCAGATAGGGAAGCACGTGGAAAGCCTGAAAGACAAAGCCCATGCGCCGGCGTCGCAGGACGGTCATCGCATCGTCATCGAGCCCTGTGAGGTCAGTACCGTCGAGAGTGACGCTGCCCGAGTCGGGGCGATCCAGTCCGGCGATAAGGTTGAGCAGCGTTGACTTGCCGATCCCTGATTCGCCCATGATCGCCACGTACTCGCCCGCGGCAATATCGAGGCTCAGTCCGCTCAGAACGGTCTTGTTGCGCGGGCCCGCAAATGACTTCGACAGACAACGTATGGAAAGCACGCCGCGAGATTATCCCGCCGGTGTGTCGGCTGCAACCGGGAAGGAAGGCCCTGGCCGAGGCCGCCAGCGAACAAGCCGCGCCCCCGATTCCTTCGCCGGCGGCCATCGAGACTCCGGATTTCCGGCCACGCCCGCCGCTGACGCGCCGCGGCGAAACCGCCGGCCGCGACCGCGTGATTTTCCATTTCTCGCATTACAATCCCTCCAGTTCACCAACGAGGAGTGGCGATGCGAGTATCGCGTGCTGTGCAATGGGGGTCTCTGACCGGAATGCGGAAGATTGAAACGCCGGAGCAGATGACCGAGGAATACCGTGGAACGCTGATCAAGATCGTCTATGCGCTCGCCTCCACGGAGTTTGCGTCCGTCGAACAACACCAGCCGTGGATCAATCAGGCGCCGACGGCCGAGGACCGTTTCATCCAGGCGCAGATCGCCGCCGACGAAGCGCATCAAGGTTTCATCGACTGCCGCATGCTGCGCCATTTCGGCCAGGAAGGCATCGATATGGCCGACCGGCTGCTGACGCTGCGCATGGGACAACACCCGATCGCGGCGTTCAATGTGCCCATGGAAAGCTGGGTCGAACTGGTCGGCTTCTGCTTCTGCATGGATCTGGTCGCCTGGTATCACCTGCGCGCCATGGAAGACTGCAGCTATGCCCCGCTGGCGCGTGAAATGACCACGATGGTGGGCGAAGAGCGATTCCACGCCTCATTCGGCGCCAGGCGCATCAAGGACCTGGTTCGTGATCCGCATTATCAGGACCTGTGCAAAGCGGGCCCCGCCGAAGCGCAGAAAGCCATCGACAAGTGGTATCCGCACGCGCTCGATACCTTCGGCTCGGCCAACTCGAAATTCAGCGAGCTGGCCGTCGGCTACGGCATCCGCAAGTGGGGTAACGAGGAACTACGCCAGATGTGGCGCGCGGACATCGACCCGCAAATCGAGAAACTGGGATTGCTCGTGCCGGACCCGGAAGCCGGGCGCGCGATCCGCTAGATTGAATTTGGCTTCGCGACCCGCTAGTGATAGAACGAGTCGAGGTAGGCCTCGTACTGGGGCCGGATGTTCGGCACGAACAGTTCCTCCACGCTCATCTTCCGGGCCGAAAGCCCCTGTTCGTCGAGGTACTGCACCAGGGCTTCCAGGGTTGGACGGCTGCCTTCGATCGAATAATCCCAGACATCTCGGCCAAAAACGCGGCGCGACCTCTCGATCTCGTCAATCAGCCACGGCAGGCTCGCGTGCAGGGCATCCGTATCGTAAAGAAGCCGATCATTGATCTGCTTGGCCTGCACGAACGCCTTGTACAGGCTGATCGCCACCCAGGGTTCGGCTTCGAACAGGCTCGATCTCAGCACGACGGTGTGCATGATGGGGAAAATCCCGGTGCGCCGGAAATAGGCTTCCTCGATGCGCCTGTAGTCCGGAAACAGGCGCCGTACGCGCCTCGATCCGGCAAGGAACGACCGCGGAAAGGTGACGCCAACGAGCGCATCCAGCTCGCCGTTTTCGAGCATCGCGTCCAGCGATCGGTCCGGGCCGATGTTCTCGATGCGTATCCGCTCCGGGATGCGGACGCCTGAGCGGACAGGCGCACCCACAACCCAGTTCAGATCCTCAGGCAGAACCCCGTACTCGTGCTGGAGGAACCCCCGCGTCCACACCGCAGCCGTCATCTGGTAATCGGCGGCGCCCAGCCGCCGGCCCTTGAGATCTTCCGGGCGCCGAATTCCGGAGCGGGAGTTAACGTACAGGCATGACTGTCTGAAAATCCGTGATGGAAACACCGGCAGAGCGATGAACCGCTCGTCCCCTTGCGATCGCAGGATCGTGTAGGAGGAAAGGGACATTTCCGATGCATCGAACTCTTCATTGTTCAGCATGCGCCAGAAGGTCTCCGCCGGACGCATCGGAACATAATTCAGCTCCATCCCCTCGGGCAATACGGTTCCGTCCGACAGCGCATGCGTTCTGTCATAGTTCCCGCAGGCAATGGTGATTTTGAGCTTAGCCATCGCTGATCATTCGCCTCCACGTCGCACATTGCCGGAATACGCGTCGCCCACCGCTGCCTCCGCGAAGCCGGCCGACTCCACACCGGATTCGGCAGGCAGCCTGGCAGGCAGCGTTCAGAACGCGCAATCCGGCCGGAAACTCGGCTGGCGCTTCTCGCGGTGCGAGGCCAGGCCCTCCTGTACATCAGGCCCCGTGAAGTTCAGGATTTCCAGGGCCAGCGAATTGTCGAATGCGGGCCCGGCGGCGCGCAGCCAGTTGTTCAGGCTGTATTTGGTCCAGCGAATCGCTGACTGAGCGCCACCCGCGATTTTCACCGCGACCTCGCGCGCCTTGTCGACGAGCTGGTCGTCTTCGGTGCACATGGACACCAGTCCAATGCGCTCGGCCTCCTCGCCACTGATCGGCTCACACAACAGCAGGTAGTACTTCGCTTTGGCCATCCCGCACAACAGCGGCCAGACGATCGCCGAGTGATCCCCTGCGGCGACCCCCAGCCGCGTATGTCCGTCGATAATGCGGGCATTTTTAGCCGCGATCGATATATCGGCGAGCAGCCCGGCTACCAGTCCGGCGCCGACAGCCGGTCCATGCATCGCCGAGACGACGATCTTGCTGCAATTGATCAGGTTGTAGACCAGGTCCTTCGCCTCGCGCCAGACGCGCGCGCGCATGTCAAAGTCGTTCATGACGGCCTCGATCATCGCAAAGTCGCCGCCGCCGGAGAATCCCTTGCCCAGTCCGCGCAGAATGGCGACCCGCGTCTGCGAGTCGGCGTCGACGTCGCGCCAGACTTCCCCCAACTCGCGGTGCCCGTCCATTCCTGCAGTCGCAAGCCTGCCCTCCTCCCCCATCATGATTTCAAGCACGCCCGGTGCCGGACGGTCAAACTTGAGCGTTTTGTAGTCTTCGTAACGCATTCCTGTCTCCATATCATCATTGTTCAACCGTCGGCCTGGTTTCGGTAATCGAGATCCGGGCGCAGCGAAACGTCCTCACCAAGATTCCACAAGGCCAGGTGCAGCTCCATGTCGGCGTTGCGCAGCATGTTCTCGATCTGCGGCGAGTCGCAGCCCGCAATAGCCGAAATGACCAGCTCGCGGGCCTGCCGGATGCGGGCGACACGATCTTCAGAGTTCATCGTTACCTCCTAAACAGGCGAAACCGAAAGCACACTGCGGCTTTACGCCCCTGTTCTCCCGGTCCGGAACCGATTAGCGATCCAGCGCGCGGCGGAATTCCTTGGGCCGCTGGTCGAACATGCGTTTGGTCTTCAGTTCATACCGCGGCAGGCTGCCCGGCTCCACAGGCACGACATTCAAGCGCACGTGCAGCGAGGCGTGAATGCGTCTGGCCGCCTCGTTTGCCGCCTGCTCCCACAGCGCGCGATTCTCGGCGATGGCGCTCTGGGGTTCGAATCGCACCGTCATGACGTCATTGTCGCCCTCCCGCGTAAGCACCATCTCGTAGTGCATGCTCACCCCGGGCACATCGGCGAGGATGTTCTCGACCGCCGTCTGATAGACGTTGGTGCCGCGCACCGTAACCATGAAGTCGGTGCGCCCCAGCACAGCCCCTTCGAATTTCCGCCATGTCCTCCCGCATGAGCAGCCCGCCCTCCATCTCACCAGGTCGTGCGTGCGGTAGTTCAGCAGCGGTTGTGCCGTCTGCGCATACGCGGTGACGATATTCTCCCCGATCTCCCCTTCGGTCACCTCTGTTCCCCGTTCCGGATCCATAGACCAGGCGAACACGTTCATCTCGTTCAGGTGCACCCCGTCGCCGTTGGGACAGCCCGGCGCCATCGCGTCGACCTCGGCAATGCCCAGGAGTTCCCCGGCCTTTGCACCCCAGGCGCGCTCTATTGCGGCCCGCATCACGGGCAGCGCAGTCGGTCCCGGCTCGCCCGCGTGATAGGTGTACCTGATCGAGGAGTGGGCCACATCGATGCCCATCTCCGCCGCAACGGCGGCCATTCTCAGCGCGAAGGTCGGCGTCGAGATAAGCACCGTGGGTTTCAGCCGCTGTATCGCCTGAATATGGCCCTTGGTATCGAGCCCGCCACCCGATATCACCCGGCACCCCAACCGGCGTGCGCCCCAGTAAGCGCTCCAGAAGCCTGCGAAGTTTCCCCAGCCGAATGCGAAGTAAAGCGTATCGGCGGGTCGAATGCCGAGTCCCCACCAGCCGTATACCCAGCTCTCGCCATAGCGCACCGTATCGATCATTGAGTACGGAATACCCAGCGGCAGGCCGGTGGTACCGGAGGTTTCGCAGTGGTGGACGACAAGCTCCTCGGGCAACGCCAGCGTCGGCCCGTAAGGCGGGGTCTGCTGCTGCTGCTGAATAAACTCGCTCTTGTCGGTAAGCGGTACCTTGCGCTTGAAATCTTCGAGACTCCGGACGTCCTGCGGCTTGAACCCGGCCGCGTCCCACTTCTTGCGATAGAAGGGACTGCGCTCGTACGCGAAATGCACCAGGCGCTGCAGCCGTTGAAGATGCAGCGCATCCAGCCGCGCGCGCGGCATGGTCTCGATTGCCTGATTCCAGAACCCGCTCGCGCGGGCCGCCGGCCCGGGCGCTGAGGGCGGAGCGGATGTCATGGCGAGGTTTTCCTCCACACTGTTTTTGACGACCCTGGAAGTCTGTCCAAGTTGCCGGTCCGGCGCAAGCGGGTATGCGGCGTTCCGGCGCGCGCCGGCGGTCACCGGCGCTGGTCGAACCTGCGCCCTATGAGCGCCGCGGCGATGTTCACCTTCTGCACGTCGATGGTGCCCCCGGCAATGCCCCAGCCCCAGGAATCGCGCAATCGGCGCTCCATGTCGAACTGTTTGCTGTAGCCGTAGCCGCCCATCAGCTGCATCGCCGCCCCGGCCACCTCACGCACGATCTCGTTGGCGAAACACTTTGCCATCGAACTCTCCAGCACCGACGGCAAGCCCTGCACGGCATTGGACACCGCGCGATAAAGGAGCAAGCGCGCCGCATCGACCTTGAGTGCCATCTCCGCGAGCTTGATCTGAACCGCCTGGAAATCAACGATCGGCTTCCCGAACTGGTGCCGTTCCTGTACATAGCCAATCGCGTATTCCAGCGCGCCCGCGGCGACTCCGAGCGACATGGTCGTGTTGCCGCAACGTTCGAGATTGAAGGCCGCCATCAGTTTGCCGAACCCCCCGGCGGGCAGCACGATGTTGCTCGCCGGGACCTCGACCCCGTCGAAGAACATATCGGCCGTCATGATTCCCCGGAAGCCCATCATCTCCTCGCGCTTGCCGAAGCTGAACCCCGGCGTGCCTTTTTCCACGTATACCGCGCCTATACCCGCTGCGCCGGGGGCATCCGACATGCGGCAGTAGACCAGATAGCCCTGCGCGTGCCCCGCGCCCGAGCACCAGCGCTTGGTACCATCGATCGTAACGTGGTCGCCGCGCACTTCGGCCCGAGTCCGCAGATCGGTCAACGCGGTACCCGCATCCGGCTCCGACATGCTTACGGCCACAATCAGCTTGCCCGCGCATACCTGTGGGAGAACCCTCCGCTTGAGTTCCTCGGGGGCAAAGTGAACCAGAACCGCCATCGGTCCGAAATTTGCCTCAAAAACCGGCATCGCCACCGCCGAAGACAGCTTCGCAAATTCCTCGAGCACCAGCACCGCCTCGAGATGCCCCATTCCCTGCCCGCCGTATTCGACCGGAACGTTGATTCCGAAAAATCCCATTTCCGCGTAGCGGCGCATCCAGTCATCACCGACTGATTCGTCCCGTTGCTCCAGTTCGCGCGCGACTTCCGGCAGTTCCTGCTGCGCGAAGCGCCGCGCAGTCTCCTGCAGCATTCGCTGGTCTTCGTTGAGTGCAAAGTCCATGTCAATACGGTCCGTTCGTTCGTCGATTCGCCCTGGCCCGGGTCGCGATGCGCCGGATTGATCCTGTGTGATAACCACGCATCCGGACTGGCTTGCACCGACGCGCGCCATCCGGCGCTGGCTTAACGGGCTACAGTACCCGATTGAACCAGGCCAGAGAAAGCAGCCCCGAGATCATCGCGAGTGCGACGCCGAATGCCGCGAACAGGGCGCTGACTTCGGTCAGTCGGCGGTTTTCGTTGGTAAGCTTCGCACTCAAATGGCGGTAGATCCGTTTCAGATCCACCGCGTTATCGGCCCGAAAATACTCCCCGTCGGTCTTCAGGGCGATCTTCTTCAGCGCCTCCTCGTCCAGGCGTACGCGCATCGACATGCCGTCGGTGGTCAGCGTCGCTCCGTCCAGCGTACCCACGCCTACGGTGAAGATGCGAACGCCGTGCTCGGCGGCCAACCCGGCGGCCTGCAGCGGATCAGGACCGGTATTACTGTGTCCGTCGGACAGCAGCACAATAGCGGCCGAAGTGTTCTCACCCGCCGAAGCAGGCCCGACTTTCCGTACCGCATCCGAGTCTACCGAGTCGCGAGCGGCGCGAGTCCGCTTGCTCGTCAGCGATCCGGCGTCGATCCCCGCGTCGGGCAGCAGCGTCGCGAGAGCAATGGCGAGTCCGCTACCCAGGGCCGTGCCTCGCTGAAGCTGAAACCGGTCAATGGCCTGAAAGATGTCATCACGGCTGCCGGTGGGCGACTGAACGACCGCCGCCGCGGCCGCGATCGACACTACCCCGATGCGCACGTGACCAGGCTGATCCTCGATGAAAGCCTTGGCCGCATTCTGCGCGGCTGCGAGCCGGTTCGGCTTTACATCGGCCGCGCGCATGCTGCCCGAAACGTCCATCGCGAGCATCACGGTATCGATCCGCGATGGCAGCGTGATGACCGCCTGCGGCCGTGCCACTGCAAAAATCATCGAACACAGAGCGAGCAGCAGAAGCACAGCCGGAAGGTGCCGTCGAAGCGCACCGCCGGTAACCTGGCCAGCCTCGGCAAGACCCGCGAAACGCAACGCGCTTTTTCGGCGGCGTCCAAGGCGCCGCACGTAGAACAACACCAATGGCGGCAGACCGGCGAGCAGCCATAACATCAACGGCCAGTGAAAGCTCATTTCGCGCCTGCGCCCGGTGCTCAACCCGTACGCAGCCGCTGCGCTCCGGCGCCGGCAGCCAGCCGGCTGCGCTGTTTGCGCAACCCGATGAAACGCAGCAGTGCTTCGACGAGCCGCTCGTCGGTCGCCAGTTCGAGGCAGTCGACACCGGCCTCGGCGAGCGCTCCGCGCAACGCCGCCTCGCGACGGCTTGCGGCCTCGGCGAAACGCCTCTGGAAATCCCGCTCACCGGTGTCCAGATACATCTGCTCGCCGGTCTCGGCGTCCTGCAAGACCACGAAACCCAGATCGGGAAGTTCGACCTCCACGGGATCGTATAGCCTCACGGCGACCACCTCGTGCCGCCGGGCAAGCAAGGTCAGCCCTCTTGCCCAGCCGGGCTTGCTGATGAAGTCGGACACCAGGAACACGACCGAACGTTGCTTGATCACCCGCTGCGCCTGCTCGATCAGCTCGGACAGATCGGTTTCCCTTCTCGTCTCCGGCTCCTCGCGCCGAAGCATCCTCTCGAGCAGATGAAGCACGTGGCGCCGGGTGCCGCGCGGGGGAATGACGGCTTCCGTTCCGTTTCGATAGAGCAGCGCGCCAACACGATTGCCGCAGCGCGTAAGCAGACGCGCCAACACCGTGACCAGCTCCGCCGATACGGCGCACTTGCGCTTGTCGTGCGAGCCGAAATCCACCGAACCGGACAGGTCCAGAAGAAACCACGCCGCGACCTCTCTGTCCTCCTGGAACTCGCGTACGTGCGGTGTCTGCATCCGTGCTGTGACGTTCCAGTCTATGTAGCGCACGTCATCGTGCGGTTGGTATTCGCGCAGGTCCGCGAGGTCGAGCCCAAAGCCGCGAAACAGGGTCCGGTAATCTCCCTGCAGAATGCCGTCAAGACGGCGGATGACGGTCCACTCGAGCCGGCGCAGTACGCTTACCGGATCGTTGCGAGGCAGCACCGCGCTGCCGGGGGCGGATTTGCTGTCAGAGCGCGCCATGGCCCGTCACCTTCGTCGCCTAGGAACC
>Ga0209343_10006373_pt1 | contig 14104 bp, 12 predicted proteins | sample RifCSPlowO2_02_FD_184026 | JGI IMG/M metagenome (GOLD analysis project Ga0209343, IMG submission 184026) | Groundwater microbial communities from Rifle, Colorado - Rifle CSP2_plank lowO2_0.2 (SPAdes) (version 2) | ecosystem: Environmental > Aquatic > Deep subsurface > Groundwater | place... | reverse complement strand
TCTGGCAGCGTCCGGCATCCGGGGCAAGGGCGCGGTGCTCGACGTGAACGATGCGCAACGCGTGGAGGCACTGGTCGGGGAAATCGAAAAAGAGTTCGGCGCCGTATCGATCCTGGTCAATAACGCCGGCATCAACCGGGACAATCTCGCCGTGCGCATGAAGGAAGCCGAGTGGGATGCCGTGATCGATACCGATCTCAAGTCCGTCTTTCGCCTGTCGAAAGCGGTGCTGCGCGGCATGATGAAGGCGCGTTCGGGCCGCATCATCAACATCACCTCGGTGGTGGGATCGAGCGGCAACGCCGGCCAGATGAACTACGCCGCTGCCAAGGCGGGTACCGCCGGATTGACGCGGTCGCTGGCGCGCGAGATCGGCAGCCGCGCGATCACGGTCAACTGCGTGGCACCGGGTTTTATCGACACCGATATGACGCGGGCGCTCTCCGAAGAACAACGCCGGGCACTGCTCGCGCAGATTCCGCTCGGGCGCCTGGGCAGGCCCGAGGATGTGGCCGCGGCAGTCGTGTATCTCGCCTCGCCGGACGCCGCATATGTCACCGGAGCGACGCTGCACGTGAACGGCGGCATGTACATGATTTAAAACGATCGCCGTCGCGTTGCGCGTTGCGAAAACGCGAATCCGAACGGGCGCGATCAAAGTGCACTCCAGGCCACTTCCGGGGTGGGAATCTGATAAGATTTGCGCCTTCGAAATATGCAACGGCAGGGGAGAAGGAGCCTTAAATGGAAAATCTGGAACAGCGCGTCAAGAAGATCGTTGCCGAGCAGCTCGGGGTGAACGAGGCGGAAATCAAGAGCGAGTCCTCGTTCGTCGATGATCTGGGCGCTGACTCGCTCGACACCGTGGAATTGGTAATGGCTCTGGAAGAAGAATTCGAAATGGAGATCCCGGACGAAGAGGCGGAGAAGATCACCACCGTTCAGCAGGCGATCGATTACATCAACGCTCACGCCAAGAAGGCCTGATTTCGTACCGTCGGGGATCAATTGACCGATCGTCGAGTCGTCGTTACCGGACTGGGAATCATCAGCCCCGTAGGCAATTCGGTGGCGGAAGCTTGGTCCAATATTGTTGCCGGCAAGTCCGGCATCGGCCGCATTACCCGCTTCGACGCCTCCGCGTTCTCCTCGCAGATCGCCGGGGAAGTGCGCGGCTTCGACGTGGCGCAATTCCTGCCGCCCAAAGAGGCGCGGCGCATGGACATCTTCACCCAGTACGGGATGGCGGCGGCGATTCAGGCTGTGCGCGACTCGGGCCTCGAGATCACGCCGGAGAATGCCGAGCGCATCGGAGTCAACATCGGCTCGGGCATAGGCGGACTTTCGATCATCGAGCAAACGCACAATGATTACCTGGAGGGCGGGCCGCGCAAGATTTCGCCGTTCTTCATTCCAATGGCGATCATCAACATGATCTCCGGCAACCTGTCGATTCTGTACGGGCTCAAGGGGCCGAATCTGGCCATGGTCACCGCGTGCACCACCGCGACACACTGCATCGGCGATTCGGGCCGGCTGATCGAGTACGGCGATGCCGATGTGATGATCGTCGGCGGGGCCGAGTCCACCGTGACGCCGCTCGCGGTGGGCGGGTTCGCGCAGGCGCGGGCCCTGTCCACCCGCAACGATGATCCCGCCACCGCTAGCCGGCCCTGGGACAGGGACCGCGACGGCTTCGTCGTCGGGGAAGGAGCGGGGGTGGTGGTGCTCGAGGAATACGGGCACGCAAGAAAGCGCGGCGCGAAAATCTACGCCGAGCTGGTGGGCTACGGAATGAGTGCCGACGCATATCATATGACCGCGCCACGCGAGGACGGCGAACAACGAGCGATCCCTTCATGGCGGGGATAGTCTAGCCGACGCCTCGGAAGGCAGGCAAGGGAAAATCCAGGGATTGTCTGCCCATGGGACCCCGTCGGCGGTCAGCCTCTTTCAGGAGGGGGCGGAGGACCTTGACCACCCGCTCCGCAATCAGCCGATGCCCCTGGGCGTTCGGGTGGATCGCATCCACCTTGAGATCCGGCTTGCCCAGGATACCGCTCAGAATGTCCTCTGCCAGGACGGCGCCGTACCGCTCCGCCACCGCCCGGTAGCCCTTCAGGTAGGGATCGCCCATCAGCCCGACGTTCACCTCCAGGATCACCACCATCATCCCCTGGGCGATCAGCGTCTTCACGATGGCGTCCAGGTTCTTGAGGGTTTCCTCCAGCGGCACGCGGCGGAGAAAATCGTTCCCGCCGAACTCCACCAGGGTCAGGCGCGGCTGGTGGGGCAGGACGTCCCGTTCCAGCCGGGCGAGCCCGCCGGCCGTGGTGTCGCCGGTGACACCCGCATTCACCATGGCGATCCCGAGATCGCTCGCGACCAGGCTCGGGAAGCTCTCCTCGGCACGGACGCCGTAGCCCTGGGTGATGCTGTCCCCGAAGAACACGACGACCTCTCCGGGCGCCGCCAGGTTGGCCACCCGGCCGAGGTCCGGTCCCCGCTGTCGCGTCAGATACCAGCCGGCCACCAGGGCCAGCACCAAGAGGCCGGTGAGCGCGAGCGGCCATCGCCTCCTACTTTGAGTGGTGCCTTTTGCCCTCTTACGCAAGGCGTTCGGTGGTTCGAGGGTTCGAGGGTTCGATTGTTCCTGCCGAACTACCGAACCACCGAACCACCGAACAGTCGAACGCTTTTGCCTCTGGGGACTCGTCACTCGCCCTCCGCAACAGTCGTGCTCTCCAGCCGGAGGGCCAGTTCCTCCCACTTGCCGTAGAGAGACGCCGCTTGCTCCTCCAGCGCCTTCCGCTCCCGCGCGACCTCGCGCGCCCTCTCGCCATCCCGGTAGAGATCCGGATTCGCCATCTGGTCGTTGAGGTCTCGAACCCGTGCTTCAATGCTGGCGACCTCCGACTCCAGCTCCCTCAGGCGGGCCCGGAGAGGGGCCGCCTCCCGACTCTTGCGCTGGCGATTCTCCGCCTCGACCCGCCTGGCCTCCCGCGTCCGTGGCTTCGGTGCCGACGCTCTTTGGGGCTGGGGGCTAGGGGCTGGGGGATGGGGACGGGCCTCAGGAGCCCGTTCCTCCCGTCCCGGCTCTCGGCGCCCCCGCTCCGCCACGCTACGCGGAGCGGAGTCGGCGCTCGCGGCCACCCGCGCTGGAGCGCGGGTACCCGGCTCTTGGCTCTCGGCTCGCTTTTCGAGGTAGTAGTCGTAGTCCCCCGCGAACTCCCAGAGCTGCCCGTCTCTCACCTCCACGACCTTCGTGGCGATCCGGTTGATGAAGTAGCGGTCGTGGGAGATGAAGAGCATGGTGCCGTCGAAGTCCTCCAGCGCCTCCTCCAGGACCTCGCGGGCGGTGACGTCCAGGTGATTGGTCGGCTCGTCCAGGCAGAGCAGGTTGGCCGGCCGGAGCAGCATCTTGGCCAGGGCCAGGCGGCTCTTCTCGCCGCCGGACAGGACCGCCACCGGCTTCCCCACGTCGTCCCCCGAGAACAGGAAGGCCCCCAGGATCGTCCGGAGGCGCGGCTGCATCTCAATATCGGCAACCGCCGCCAGCTCCTCCAGCACCGAGTGCTGCGGATTCAACGCGTCGAGCTGGTGCTGCGCGTAGTAGTGGACGGAGACGTTGTGCCCCAGGACCCGGTCCCCAGCCTCGAAGGGGAGGAGGCCGGCGACGATCTTGAGCAGGGTGCTTTTCCCGGCACCGTTGACCCCGACCAGGGCCACCCGGTCCCCCCGCAGGAGGCGGAAGTCCACGCTGGCATAGACGACCTTGTCCCCGTAGGCCTTACGAATCCTGCGAAGCTCGCACACGGTCGTGCCGCTCCGCGGGGGCTGGGGCATGCGGAAATGGATCCGCTTGGGGGCGCGGATCACCTCGACCCGTTCCATCCGGTCCAATTGTTTGATCCGGCTCTGGACCTGGCGCGCCTTGGTCGCCTTGTACCGGAACTTCCGGATGAAGCGCTCCACCTTCTCGATCTGCTCGGCCTGAGTGCGCTGTGCCGCCTGGATCTGCTCTTGCCGCACCAGCTTCTGCGCCTGGTAATCGTCGTAATCCCCGACGGAGAGGGCGAACCGCCCCAGTTCCAGCTCCGCGATCCTGTCCACCACCCGGTTCAGGAAGTACCGGTCGTGGGAGATGATCACCACGGTCCCCTCGTAGGCAGCCAGGAACTCCTCCAGCCACTGGAGGGATTCGAGGTCCAGGTGATTGGTGGGCTCGTCCAGGAGGAGCAGGTCCGGCGCCTGCAGCAGGAGGCGCCCCAGGGCCACGCGCATCCGCCAGCCCCCCGAGAGCTTTGTCAGGGGCGCGAAGAATTCGTCCGGCCCGAAGCCCAGGCCGCTCAGGATCGCCTTTGCCCTGGCCTCCAGGCTGTAGCCGCCCAGCGCCTCGTACTGGTGCTGGAGGTCGCCGTAGCGCCGCATGAGATCTTCGGACGCTCCGTTCTCGACCTCGGCCATCTCGGCAGCCAGGAGCTCCAGCTCTGCCTCCAGCCGCTCGATCTCGGGGAATCCCGCCAGCAGGTGGCCCAGGACCGTTCCGTCGCCGGCCGTGGCGATCTCTTGCGGCAGGTACCCGATGGTCGCGGACTTCGCCCGCCGGATCTCACCCGAATCCACCTCCATCTGGCCGGTCAGGATGCGGCAGAGGGTGGTCTTGCCGGCGCCATTGGGGCCAACCAGGCCGATGCGCTGGCCCCTAGTGATATGCCACGTCAGGTCCTGGAACAGCACCTGCCCGCCGAAGGATTTGCTGATGTACTCAAGCTGGATCATGGGAAGCCTGTTGATTTGATTCTACCGGCCCACTGATGGCACGGGATTCGACGCCGCGCCAGAAGGGCACGGAACCATACTACGAGAATGCGGGCGGGGCAAGGAAGGTGGCGGGATTGCGCTGGACTCAGGACCGAGGTGGACTATTGGGCAATCTGGCGACCTGGCAATCGGGCAACCTGGGGTTCCGAGTTGCCAAATTGCCTGATTGCCAGACTGCCTGGTTGCCAGTGACCGGTTCAGGCGAGAGAAGGGGCCGGTCTGCGGCGCCGGAGGGGCATGAGCGAACGGGGCTGGTTGACCTGCTGGGATCGGCGGGGAACCCGGTCCAGGGCAGTGGCGATCTCCTGCTCGATCTCGGCCCGCGTCCGCCGCTTCCGCTTGCCCGTCCCGAGGTTCATCTCGGCCAGGGTCAGCCTGATCTGGTTGGCCGCCTCCACGATGGCCAGCAGGCTGGGGGCGTAGAAGCACCGGACCGTGTACCCGCAGACCGTGCAGCGTTTGTAGAAGAAGCGCCAGTTCCCGTCAAAGGCGGGGCGCCCGATCCGCTCCATATGATCCGTGCAGCAGGCCGAGGGGGCCGAGGGAGACACGATCCGCCGCGGGTAATCATTTGCGGGCGTTCGATTATCCCGGTATTCGATGATGTTGTCCATCTCCGGCTCCGGATGAGGGGCGGGGCCCATGCCGCTTGGCAGGCGACACGGCCCCGTACCCATTCCAACTCTGCCCGGCCTATTTCAGTTCCAGCGCCGCGAACTGGCTGGCGTCCCCCCGGCGGAAAAGGAGCAGTAGTGACTGGGCATTTGGCTCCTTCTGGGTCTCGGCCTGGGCCTCCTTGACCGATGTGACTTTTGTTCGGTTCACCTCCAGGATGACATCCCCGGTCCGGATCCCGGCCCGGTCTGCGGGGCTGCCCGGCTGGACAGCCACCACGACAACGCCCTCGCCGGAGGTGAGGCCGAGCCGCTCCGCCGTCCGGGCATCCAGGTCACGCAGGGCCAGGCCCCACTTTCCCTGGGCGGGCTCCGCCGGGCCGGGCATTTCCGCACGCTCACCCGGCATCCGCCCGACCGTGACACGCAGGATCTGGTCCGCCCCGTTCCGCAGGATCGTGACCGGCACCTCCTTGCCGATCGATGTCGCGGCGACCAGCGGCGGTAGGCTGTGCATCTCGGCAATCTCCTTGCCGTCGAACCCGATGATGACGTCACCTCGCTTGATGCCGGCAGCCTCGGCAGGGCTGCCCTTTGTCACGTCGGCGACCAGCGCGCCCTTCTTGTCCTTGAGGTTCAGGGATTTCGCCAGTTCCGGCGTGAGGGCCTGGATATTCACCCCCAGGTACCCCCGGGTCACTTCACCCTTGGCCTCCAGTTGGGGCAGCAGCCCCTTGGCCAGATTCACCGGAACGGCAAAGCCGATGCCCTGCCCGTTGGGGATGATGGCCGTGTTGATCCCCACCACCTCCCCCTGCAGGTTGAAGAGGGGTCCGCCCGAATTCCCGGGGTTGATCGAGGCATCGGTCTGGATGAAATCATCGTAGGGCCCGGCGCCGATCACGCGCCCCTTGGCGCTGACGATGCCGGCCGTGACCGTATTGTTCAGGCCGAAGGGATTCCCGACGGCCACGACCCAATCCCCGACCCGCAGACGGTCCGAGTCCCCCAGGGCCGCCACGGGCAGCGTCCCCATTGGTTTAATCTTCACCAGGGCGATGTCGGTCTTGGGGTCGCGCCCGATGACCTTCGCCGGATACTCTTCCTTGCTGGCCAGCGTGACCGTCACTTCCTTTGCGCCCTCGACCACGTGGTTGTTGGTGACGATCAGCCCATCCTTGCTGATGATGAAGCCGCTCCCCGCCGCTTGCTGCCGGAACTCCCGCGGCGACCGCGGCATCTCCCGGAAGAAGCGGTCGAAGAAGGGGCCGAACGGAGAGTCCTGACCGAATTCCCCTTCGGGCCCCATCAACCCCGGCCCGGTCACCCGCTCCACCTTGGTGACCCGGATGTTCACGACGCTCGGGGCCAGCCTGTCCGCCAAGTCGGCGAAGCTCGCGGGCGCCCCAGACGGGCCCGTCGCCGCGGGCGCCATGCTCGCCGCCCGGGCCGCCAACGGCTGAAGCCAGCCGCCGCCCAGCCCGGCCCCCAGGACGCTCCCTACCAGGAGCGCGGCCAGGGCGACTGCCACCGGACCCTTCCGGACCGCCATCCAGCTCTTTCCTGCCTGCCGTCTGTTCTTCCACACCTGCCACATGTTCACACCTCCGATTGACGTTTTTGCCACGTGCGGGACATTACACCACCGCACCCGCCCAAGAGCATAGGCCACGAACATGGGAGTCGGATTAACGGCGGGTTAGATTTTCTTAATCCGTGGAGGTGACTGCTGGATCGGAAGATGGAGGGGGGCTACCGCCAGATGGTCGGGCCAGAAAGGTGCAGGTCGGGAAAGTCGGGGTGGGAGACGGTCGCCTCGGCGCTGCCCGTGGCAACGGACTGGTATGTGCCTCCCGCTAATCGGTAGCACTCCACCTGCCGAGAGGCGGGATCCACAAGCCAATAGTGCGGGACACCCGACGTAGCATATCGCTGAGCCTTGGTAGTACGATCGTACTGTGCGGTGGCGGGAGAAAGCACTTCGACGACAATCAGCGGTGCGCCTTCGATTCCCCGATCGGAGACCTGGGCGGGATCCGCTACGACCACCAAGTCGGGTTGCACAACATCGTGGGGCGTGAGAATCACATCAACAGGAGAGACCAGAACCTCCATCGGAGAGCGGAAGTGATCCTCAAGGATCCTGAGGAAACGTTGGACCAGCCGTTGGTGCGAGGGGCTGGGCGCTGGTGTCACATGCACCTCCCCGGCAACCAGTTCGTACCGCTTGCCGTCAGGGGGAATCGCGCAGTAGTCGGCGTAATCGAGTTTTGTCTTCAGCCCAGTCTGCATGGTGACTCTCTGCCAGTCAGTATATCTGAAGCTGGCCCGAAGTCAACGAACCGCTTATTGTGCTCCTTCCCAGACCTGTCGCTTGGCCAAGTGGGCGTGCCCGGCGGCGGCGACGCATGGCACCATTACAATGGGGCGAGGAAGCACACTACGGGAGAGGCCCCGCGGGGGCGAGAGGTCAAACCCGCACGGCGACGCACCGACATCGAGGGAGGAATTCTTGATGACACCGAAAAAACGACCCGGTCCGCCATTACGCCCCATTATGCAAGAGTCGGCGAAGCCGCGGTGAGCTACTCCTAAATTTCGCCATGCCTATGACCGCAGGGTGTTGATTGCCATTTCGACATCTTCAGCCAGGATAATCCCCCAATAGAAATTCTTATCCTTTTCCTGCAACCGTCGAAACTCCAGTTGCCATGCCTCCCAAGCCCATATGTTGAATCGATGACTAGTGAAAAACTTCATCGGAGCTGCAAGAAGAGAAGCCCTTTTGCGTTCCCTCCTATTACCAGGTGGAGTCAGGACAAGATATCGAGCGAATAATAATGGCTGGCCAGCGCCATGAAAGTGCCCTCCCTCACCCTTGATTTCCATCGTAGCGTAGACCTCCGGGGTTTCCAGGGTTATGTCCGGCCGCATACCCCTGGCGTCCCAGTCGGTTTCTTGAAGAGGGTATGGCAATTCCTTCTGTTCGATCTTCTTCTCAGTCAGATTCTGTGTCACCACCTCTTCCGATTTTGGCGGTGAGTCTGGCATGATTGTAAGCAATGACCAGTCGGTTACTTGCTCAAGGTGGCCATGGGTTATGCGATACAGGGGAATTCCCAAGAATGCCCGCCAAGCTGATTCGTCACCCGCAGAATTCTGCAAGAGGGATATGACATTGCGCGTCAGCACCTCTTCACTGGAAGCCATGTCTACCTCCTTGAGATTCTTCAACCTCAGTCAAATGCCTTTCCCTTTTCTACTCATCAGCATGGCTTTTGCCTCATCCCGAATTATGGTGCGGAGAAAGCGCGGAGCTACGACCTTCGCCGCGCTTCCCCATCCGAGCACCCACCGCATAATCTCGAACTCGCCCCCGGCTCGGAAGGTCATGATGGTGTCGCCGTTGGGGAGATCCTTGAAGGTCTGGGCGGGGTGCCAGATACGTTCCTTCACGTAGGGTACCTGATCCTTCCGGAAGCGGATCTTGACGGTCATCGGTTCACCGTGAACCACACCGAAGGCCTCATCGCGGAGCCGCTCGAAGGAGAAGGCGGCGGGGATTGTGTAGGAGTCTTCGGTTGGGTCGAGCGAGAGAATCCGATCAATGGCCAGGGTGATGACTTGGTTGTGCTTGGGAATATGGGCGAAGAGGTAGAGGGAACCATCGAACTCGAACAGTCTGTACGGGTCAATGGTGAACTGTGTGGGGTGGGAGCGGTTGGGCGACTGGTAGGTGACCCGGCAGCGCCGACGTTCCAGCATGGTCTGCAGTAGCCGGGCGAGGGTCTCCCGGTGGGGACGATAGTCCTTGTACCCTTTCTTGAACGAGCCGAAGACTTCCCTGGCAGCATTGAGGAGAGGGAGCGTTTTCGTGGGGACATGGCTCTTGATCTTGGCGATGGCGTCCTGCAGGGCGCCGTGGAGGTTGGTGCCGGTGAGGTGCTCCGTCAGCGTCGCGCTGAAGCAAGTCGCAACCAGTTCGGGCATCGTGAAGGGGATCGGCACGAGCTTGGCCTTGTAACCCTCCTGGAGTCGCGGGCGAGACTTGAATCCACGGAAATCTCCACTTATGGGAAACCCCAACTCCTCCAGCGCCCGGAGGTCGCGGTAGATTGTCTCTCGCCGGACTTGGAACTTGTCGGCCAATCCTGGGACGGAGAGCCGCTCTCCTCGCAGCAGCCCAAGCATCAGGGAAACCATCCGGATGACCTGCCGGTTTCGACGCACCGGGTCCCCCGCTGTCCAGTCGCGACCCCGTTCAAGACCTTCATAGCAAGGGCCCCTTCTCCGGGTCAAGCTCGTTTCTCGATTTGTGGATCGGGACAGGAATTCGTTTGCGCTACGCACACCTCCGCTGCGGGATTTCCCGGCCTCAGGCGTAGAACCCTGCCGGGCCGGGCAATTGCTTCCGAACAAGCCGGACCGCCTCGCGGAGTTGGCCTGCTCTCAATTTCGGCGGTTCTGCGTAATTCAGAGGCTGTTCGTCCAGTGCAGCCTGCACAGCAAGGTGAACGACTTCCTGGAGGTGCGCTCCGGCGAGGCCGTCCGTGGCCGCTGCAATCTCGGGCAATTCGTCCTCCGGGTGGATGATATTTCGGAGGAACCGGGCCAGCAGTTGCTGCCGTTCCGAGAGGCGCGGCGGATCGAGGCGGATCAACCGGTCGAAGCGGCTGGGTCGTTGTGCTAGGGCTGGCTCGATGGCCCGAGGATCGTTCGTGGTCGCGAGGGTCAGGATTCCCGCGTTATTCGGGAAGCCGTCGAGCTGGTTGAGCAACTCTCCAAGCAGGGCTCCCCCGCCATTCCCACGGTGACCCGCATACAGGTCCAGGTCCTCCAGGAACAGGATCGTGGGTTGTAGCTCCCTCGCCAGCACGAAGAGACGTTGAACCTGAGGTGCATCGCTGACCTCTCCTGGGCTCACCCAGATGAAGGTCGTCGATAGGGTCGAGCATAGTACCTTGCCCAGGAGCGTCTTACCGGTACCCGGGGGCCCGGCCAGCAGGACCCCACGTTTCAGGGATAACCCGAACGTGCGGTAGCGGGGGATCCGTTCGAGGAACTGGATAATATGCCGGGCAATCTCGGCCCGAGTCGCGGGGTCGAGGACGATATCGTCCCACGTGTAAGCATGATCCAGCATGAGCAGATCTCCCCTGGCATCGAGTTTGGCACCCCGAAGGTGGGGATTGGCATCCATCCAAGCTTCCAGTCGGTCGAGTAGGTCCCGGAGAAAAGACGCCTTTTCGGTGGGGGCAATGAGCGTAAGGCAGGCAACCGAACCCGCCGGGCTCTCGTTCTCCAGGTCGATTCGGGCCATGAGCCTTTCTCTCTTCCCGTCCTCGAAGCCAAGGTGGCATCCCAGCACCGCCACGTCCCACCTGCCGGGACCGCTCGGGACCAGAACATGCTTCAGCGGCGCTTCGCCGGGCGTGTGACTCCCGAATCCAGCCGCCAACACCTGCCGCCAGCCGGGGAGGCAGGCGATTAGGGCTCGCTGGAGGAGGTACAGCCGATGCGGCGGATAATCCCGATGGAGGCTGCACAGGCCTCGCGCCGGTTGGCGAAAGAATTCCTGCTTCAGGTGGTCAGCCGGGGCCTGTTGCCAACGATGAAACGCCTGGAAGACCTCCAGCAGGCCGTCCCAGCGGTTCCCGTTTAGGCCGGGCACGTTGAGGGTTGACGGGTGGTGCTCGGATGACGGCTCCATGGTTCCTCCTTTCTGTGGTTGGTTCGGGCGCCAGGATACTCTGGACCTGTGACACCTGAGGTCACAGAAAGTTGAGCAAGGGAACGTGGAGGTGGGGGGGCAGGGCTACGAGATGGAGGTTTGGGGGGAGTAGAGGACGAAGGTGCGTCAAAGGCCAGGGGTCGGGGCGGGCTGCTGAGAAAGTCGGGTTCAGGGAGCGAGCAGCAGGCGTCGCGGTGAGGGTGCTGCCGGCTCCCCAGGGGGCTCGAATGCCTGGCGCGGCCTAAACAGATGGGGTATGCTATATCTCGGGGAGGAGGCCAGCCATGAAACCGATATTGCTTTCCCTGCTTGTCGCGCTCTCGGTTCCCCAGGCACCGCTGACGGTTCCCAGGGAGCCCGAACTTGGAAGCAATCCGCTCAAGCCATCCAACTTGCCCGCCCACGCCCAACGCGTTCAACCTGCCGTGGTGGGGGTCAAGGTCCGGGTCCCGCTGGATCGCCCCTCTGTCCTCACCCTGGGTGCCGAGCGATGGGGGAGCGGCGTGATCTTCGATCCTGCCGGATATGCGGTCACGGTCAGCTACGTCCTGCTGGACGCCGCGCTGATCCAGGTGTCCCTCCGCGACGGCCGGGTTGTGCCGGCGAAGCTGGTCGGCCTCGACCTCGAAAGCGGCCTGGGAGTGGTCAAGCTCGAAGGGGATGGGCCGTGGCCCGCCGCCTCCCTGGGGGACTCGTCCAAAGTGGTGGTCGGCCAGGCCACGGCGACCATCGGCGTGGACGACGACAATGATCTGGTGGTCACCCAGGGCAGCGTGCAGGAGATCCGCAGCTTCGCCGGCTACTGGGAGTACATGCTCGACCGTGCCTTCGTGGTGGCCCCGTACAATCCCGCCTTCGGCGGGAGTCCCCTGGTGAACGTCCAGGGGGAGGTCATCGGGATTACGTCCCTGAGGATTGGGGAGCGTCCCCCCGTCAATCTCGCCATCCCGATCGAACTCTTCACCGCATCCAAGGACGAGCTGATCCGCCAGGGCCGAGCTGTCAGCCGCCGCCCCCGCCCCTGGCTTGGCCTCTACACCGTGCCGGCCGATGAAGGCGTCGTCGTGGCCGGGATGTCTCCCATCGGTCCCGCGCGAGGCGCGGGATTCCAGCGCGGCGACGTGATCGTGAGAATCAGCGGGGAGAAGGTCGAGAGCCAGGAAGAGTTCTACCGAAGGCTCTGGCAAGCGCAAGTCGGACAGGAAATCACCCTGGTCGTGTTGCGGGAATCCCGCTTTCACGCCATTACGGTCCGCCCGGTAGACCGCTACCAGTTTTTCCAAACGGGAAATTAGCTCTGGGCGGTATTCGACCGGTCGCCTCTCATTTGTCGTCCGGGATCGACCTGTGCGAACCTTGCGAAACGGGACATCGATTACATCTTCAAATCTTCGTGACCTGACGCCGAGCCAAGATCAAAATCAGAGCGCCCTTCGGCCCGGACTTCTGTCTCCTGCACGCTAAGGTTTTCTCCTCCGGCTCACGCTCCCCATTTTCGGAAAAACAAGGCCTGGCGTTTGATCTCTTCGGTCCGTGCCGTCAGCCCGCCGAGCCTTTGCTCGTTCAGGGGGGTGAAATCCCTGGCGATTCTCACGTTCTCTTCCAATTGCTCCACATTGTCGCAGCCGACGATCACCGTGCTCACCGGCAGCGAGAGGACGTACTCCATGGCCTCCTTCATGTTGATCGTGCCGCTCCGGCTGGCCCGTTCCCGGGGTGGCTGCGCCTCAAGCGGTGGTGGCGTCCAGGAGGAGAGGATGCGCCCCCGCGCCGGGATCTTCATCCCGATGATGCCCAGCCCTTGTTCCAGTGCGAGGGGCAACAGGTGCTCGATGAAACTGAGATGGTGGCGATCCGCAGCATTGACCGCCATGAGGATGGTGTCGAAACGGTAGCGCTTCAACCCATCAGCCAGGACATACGGGTCTGCATGACCGGTGATCCCGAGGAAGCGGACCACCTTTTCGGATCGGGCCTTTTCCAGGGCATGGATGGCCCCGTCCTTGGCGAAGATCTGATCCAATTGCTCGGTCTGGCTGACGTTGTGGAGCTGCCACAGATCAAGATGATCCGTGTCCAGTTGCTTCAGACTGCTCTCGAGGAGTTTCATCGACTCGTCGTAGGTCCGCCTGTGGGTCTTGCTCGTCAAGAAGACCTCGCCCCGCCGATGCTTCATGACCTTGCCGATGTATTTCTGACTCCACTGATCCGGTCCGCCGTATGCGGCCGCCGTATCAACGTAATTGACCCCGAGGTCAATGGCGCGATTCACGATGGCGACCGACTGTTCCTCCATGTTCGGCTTTTCGATGGTCGCCTGTCCACCGAGACTGAAGATCCCCACCCGATAGCCTGTCTTTCCGAGATTCCGTGTGGGCATGGCGCTGGAAGTACGCTCATTGTGTGGGGCGGGGCGCTGCGTGCCTGCGACATCCGCAGCGGAGGCGGTTGATCGAAACCCGAGCGTCACCCCGACGGCCCCGGCCACCCCCGTCTTGACGAACTCTCTCCGGGTAGAGCCTGGGTTCTCTGCATCATTCGTGGGATGCTCTGCTTGCATGGCGGCACCTCCGCTACCCTACTGACGCTCCCAGGGCATTTTTGGTGGGAAACGGCGGACCTCGACTTCTCATCCGAGAAGCGCTATACCGGAGGCCAGGGGCCGCGTCAAGGTCGGGATGTGCCTTTGTAGACTCTTGCGAACCTTCTCAAGCCTCAGCTCGTCACACCGGATCCCTGGGCTGAGCCCATCGAGCTTTACAGTTCGCAGGATGTCTGGATGGGAGGGTTCAACCAGCAAGAGGCAGGACTATCGTAAACGTGCTGCCGGCGCCGGGGATGCTCTGGACCTCGATCCGGCCGCCGTGGGCCTCGGCGATGGTCCTGGCGATGCAGAGGCCCAGGCCGGCCCCGCCGGCCTCGCGCGGGCGGGCCG
>Ga0209343_10006369_pt1 | contig 14108 bp, 16 predicted proteins | sample RifCSPlowO2_02_FD_184026 | JGI IMG/M metagenome (GOLD analysis project Ga0209343, IMG submission 184026) | Groundwater microbial communities from Rifle, Colorado - Rifle CSP2_plank lowO2_0.2 (SPAdes) (version 2) | ecosystem: Environmental > Aquatic > Deep subsurface > Groundwater | place... | reverse complement strand
CGCCAGCCGCATCGCGCCTTATCTGGCGGAAGGCAGCCTGTGCCTGAGCATCGCGAAGGGGCTGGATGAATCGGGGCGCACGGCTGCGCAGGTGTTCGAGCGCGTGCTCGGCGGCAGGCATCACTACGGTGTGGTGTACGGGCCGATGATCTCGGAGGAGATCAGGATGGGGCGGCATGCCTTTGCCGATGCGGTGTTGTCCGACGCGGCGGATTTCGAGGTGATGCACAGCCTGTTCCGAGGCAGCACGCTGATCTGTCAGCAGGCGTCGGACATGCACGGCAGGAGCTGGTCGGTGATCCTGAAAAATGTGTATGCGATCATATTCGGCGTCGCCGATGAACTGAAGCTGGGCGACAACATGCGCGGGCATCTGATGGTCGCCGCGATTGCGGAATTATCCGGCATCGTGCAGTCATTCGGCGGGCAGGCGCACACGCCCTACAGCTATGCCGGGCTGGGCGATCTGCTGACAACGGCGACCAGCGAGGTTTCGCACCACCATGCGCTCGGGCGCCGTCTGGTGCTGGGCGACTGGTCGAACATCTCCGGCGAGGGGGTGCATACCTTGCAGATGGTGGAGAAATATCGTCTGTTCGATTGGCGCGCCTATCCGCTGTTCTCGCTGGTGCGCGACATCGTCACGGCGCCGGAGACGCTGCATGGGCGGGTGGAGGATTATCTGAAGCAATTGCGAGAAATGGAGAGTTGTGCGATTTGATGAAACGCTGACTGCCACGCCAGCCCTTCGACAGGGGCGAACGGCGCCAATAAACAGGAGCTGCTACCCCGCTTTACCCGCAGCGGCGATGCCTGAAATCTTGCCGAGCATATCGGTCAATTCTTTGACCTTGGCATCCAGTTCGGCCACTTCTTTTACTTTGGCTTCCAGCCCGGAAAGCTCCTTTATTTTAGCTTCCAACGCAGCCATCTTCTTGGCCATCTCAGCCGTTTTGGCCTGTTCCTGTTTGAGGCTTTCTTTAAGCTGTTCGATCGTCTTCAAATGCTCGAGTGACTTTTTCTTTTCTTCTTCGATCTGGGCATTCTTCCTGGCGAATTCATTGGCTTCCAGCGCTGCCAGATCGTTTACTTTAGCTTCCAGTTTGGCCGTCTTCGCCGTCATCTCGGCCGACTTGGCCTGCTCCTGCTTGAGGCTTTCCCTGAGCTGCTCGATTGCCTTCAGATGCTCGAGCGACTTCTTATTTTCCTCTTCAAGCAGTGCATTTTTCTTTACGAGCTCAAGCATCTTATCCTGATCTTCCGTAAGATTGCTTTGTGGGGCATTATCCTTCGTGTCGCCAGTATATTTGCGAACTTTTATTGTTTTATCCATGATATCCGTCCTCGTGAATTCGGGCTTGTAACGCCTATAGGATACAATAAATTCAGCATAATGCGAGTTGGTTATTGCGCCTGAATTGGCTAACCTGCCCATCGCAATCGGGAAAATACATTAAATGCCCCATCTCGTCGTATCCATCTCCGGCCACGGCTTCGGCCATGTCGCGCAAACCGCACCGGTTCTGAACGCATTACATCGAATGATGCCGCAATTGCACCTCACGGTGCGTTCCACGGTGCCGCTTGCCCACCTGCATTCGCGTATCAAAGCACCGTTCGAACATCTGTCCAGCGAAGGCGACATCGGCATGGCGATGTCTTCGGCGGTGGATATTCTCGTCGAGGAGAGCCGCGCGGCCTATCGCGCCTTTCATGCGGACTGGGAGGGCCGCATCGCCAAAGAGGCTCGTCTGCTAGACGAAATCGGCGCAAACATGGTGTTGTCGAATGCCGGCTATCTTCCGCTGGCGGGCGCGCAGCGGGCAGGCATCCCGAATGCCGCGCTGTGTTCGCTGAACTGGTTCGACATCTACCGCCACTATTGCGGCGATGATTCCATCGCCGCACAGATACACGTCTGTTACGCCAATGCCGATGCCTTCCTGCGCATCGCACCCGGTCTGGCGATGGAGCATCTGCCCAATATCGTGCCGATTGCGCCCATCGCCGATGCCGGCAGCAACCGGCGCGATGAACTCGACCGCCACTTGAGGTTATCAAAAAAAGAAAAGCTGGTGCTGGTCAGCATGGGCGGCATCGCCGGTCGCCTGCCCATCGAACGCTGGCCGCGTATCGGCGGCATGCGCTGGCTGGTACAGCAAGACTGGCGTGTGGAACACCCCGATGCCATCATCATCGAATCGCTGCCGATGAGCTTCAGCGACCTGCTCTCAAGCAGCGATGCGCTGATCTGCAAGCCGGGCTACGGCAGCTTTGTCGAGGCCGCGTGCAGCGGCACGCCTGTGCTGTATGTCAGCCGCGCCGACTGGCCGGAGACGCCTGCCTTGGCCGGATGGCTGAAACAGCACAGCCTGTGCCGCGAAGTATCGAGGGATGCGCTGGAGCTGGGAAATTTTGCCGGTGCGCTAGAAGAAATCTGCAATGCGCCGCACCGCAAACCGGTTATTCCGGAAGGTGCGGATCAAGCGGCAAATTGGATAGTGGAGCGGTTACAGGGGTAGCTACCGCGAATTCGGCGCAGCAACGGCGGCGGGGTTGCCGCCGCCGTTGCAGGCGATGCGATTATTTGCGGGTAAAATCGATGATGATCTGGCCGGGTTCGCGGGCGACATAATTGATATCGATGCCTTCGCCGTAGCGGTCTTTCAACTGCGCGAGCAGCGGCAGCGGATCGTGGTCGTTGCAAAAATGCATGGTTTCGCCGGGGTGCAGCGAGTCGAGCGCGCCGAAAATAGCAGCATGGCGGAATCGTTTGGCGACGCCACGGGCATCAAAAGGATAACGCATATCGGGATTGGTGGAGTTGGCGCAATTGTGGATCATTTCGAGGTTCCTTAAAGATGGGTGGGTTGAAAAATAAAGCTTGACTATTTTAATGGGATATACCGAAAATGCAAGCCTATTCCGAGTGAACTAATTCCATATTCATGGTTCACATGTTGGAATTGTGGGTGCGGATAAGCAACAGGCATCACACAGTTGATAAGACAAAATCTTATGACTCGCCCGGATAACCCGCATTTTATTGCTGCGATCTGACAATTTACATCGATAGACTGATAATTATGACCAACATGCAAAAACAAATACTGATAGCCATCGCATCCCTCGCGCTTTTTTCCGGGTACGGCAACCCGAATAAGGCATTTGCGGCAACTGCGGTTGGCGACACCGCAACTTCCAAGGCGGCAGCGCCAGATCTGGCAACAGGCGAGAAGATATACAAGAAATCCTGTTCCACTTGCCATAAATTCGGGGCAAGCGGTGCGCCGCGCATGGGCAGCAAGCAGGATTGGGAGCCTCGGCTGGCGCAAGGCGGCGAGGTTCTCTACGACCATGCCATAAACGGATTCAAGGGGAAAAAAGGCATCATGCCGGCCCGCGGCTCTAACGCCAAACTGTCCGCGAGCGAAGTAAAATCGGCAGTGGACTATATGATGGCGAATGCCGTATCAAACTGAACCACGGTAACGCCACGCCGAAACCTTTACGGCAACAGACTCTCAGAACGTGTTTTAAAAGTGTGGCGAGCAGGCCGAAGTGCAAGGCGCACGGAGCGCAGGAACCGGAATGTACTTGAGTACATGAGGATTCCGAGTACCGCGCAACGCCGCAATTCGGACGCGCAGTAACTTTTAAAGCATGTTCTCAAGCATCGGAAAAAGCTCTCGCTCCTCGAACCGTACATGATCCGACAAGAGTTTGCCGAAGCGATCTAATGCCTCGATATTGTTCTGCCGCAAGCCATCGAGCAGCGCGCGCAGTTGCCGGTGATCTTCCCATGTTCGCTGCTCGAGCGGCTGGTTTTCCGGGCTACGCAGAAGCGGCAACAGCGACTGTTCCTCATACTGGAAGTGGGGTTCCAGCTCATCGGAGAATGCTTGAATTACGCGCTGGCAGGTTTTATTCACCTTCTCTTCATCGCGCGATTGCACAGCCCGCTCGCAGGCCTTTGCCAATGCAAGAGCGGTGTGGTGTTCCCGCGACAGGGGTTGCAGGGCTTCGCTTCGCTTCATATTTCAATCAACCAGGCATTACGACAAACACTTCCGGATCGTCGCGATAATCCATCAGGATGCTGCGCACCCTTCCCTGCCACAATCGCCGAAACTCCGCAGCCTCTTCACGGGTTGCCGTGCCGGACATGCAATTTGACATCAGCTCGGGCAGATCCGGTGAAGCGGGTACCAACTGCAGGTAGGCCGCAACGGATACGGCTTGATTCGTATCGAGCCGGGTGAAACGCATTTCCCCCGGCATCTCCACCGCAAAAAATAGCCGCTTCCGCCTGTCGAAACGCCCGCCAATCCCCTTAAAGCCATTGTCGGACATCGCGCCGGTCAGCATGCTGACCACATTCGCGATCACGCCGGTGACCCCGCTCGTGCTGCCCTGATTGAACTCCACCTTGATATCGCCGCGCACCGGCATCGCATCCGGATAAAGTGCGGCCAGTGCCTTGCAGGTAGCCCAATAGGCCGAGGCAACCGTCGGGCAGGAATGCCCGGCCAACCGAACCGCATCGAAATAACCGTATTGCAGAACCCCGCCTTCCGTCGCGCCGAGAAATTCGGCCAGCGGGTCATACAAACTGATCTTGGGCACTGCATCGTAAAAATCCGGGTAGCTCATATTCTAAAAATCCTTTGTTGTAACGAACTGTGAATTATCGGCCAAATCCGGAAGCGTCAGCAAATCCATTATTCTTAAACCGGACGAGCCGGAACAAAATGTAGGTCGGGCTTTGCCCGACATGGTGGGCACAGCCCACCCTACGGTTACTGCGCATTCATAGCGTACTTATTCCAATTTCACAGCCAGGCTTGCAGGCAATACCAGCTTGGCCACCAGACCGCCTCCGGCGCGGTCTTCCAGATGAAATTCGCCGCCATGCAGCCGCGCGGCGCGTTCGACAATCGCGAGGCCAAGACCTGATCCGGTCGCGTCGCTGCGCGCGCTTTCCAGCCGTATGAATGGGCGCTTCGCGGCTTCGCGTTGCGCGGCGCGGATGCCCGCACCGCGATCCTCAACCGTAAGGACGACACGGCTCCCATCTTGCCTAAGCTGCACGGTAATCTCGCCACCGCCATATTTGACGGCGTTATCCAGCAGGTTTGAAAGTGCGCGCTTCAGCAGCAACGGGCGCACGGCAATCGGCGGCAGCGGCTGCAAATCGAGCGTGAGCGACTTGGCCTGTGTTGTGAATTGCTGCGCCGTTTCTTGCACCAGCACTTGCACGTCGGTCGAAACGGCGGTCTCGTTCTCGTCGAGGCGCGCATAGTCGAGAAATTGCCGGATCACCGCGTCCATCTGCTCCACGTCGGCAACCAACCCGTCGCGAAACGATTCGTCCGCGCTCAATTCGGCGGCAAGGCGCACGCGCGCCAGCGGAGTGCGCAAATCATGCGAGATGCCGGCCAATACCAGCGCACGTTCGCGCTCGTCGGCGGCGAGGTCGGCCGACATCTGATTGAAAGCGCGCGATACTGCGATGATTTCCTGCGCGCCCTGTTCAGGCAACGGCTGCGGTGTTGCACCCTGGCCGACCTGTTGCGCCGCCTGCGCGAGCCGTTTCAAAGGTCTGGCCACCTGGCGCGCGATGAAATAGGCGCCGAGCAGGGCCAGTGCCAGCACCACGCTGCTCCATACCAGCAATACCTGCGACACAGGGTGTTCGACGCGCTCTCTGGGGAGTGCTACCCAGAATTCATCGGCACCGATGAAAAAACTCACCCAGAGCGCTTCCACGCCGTTACGCCGCGATGCGAAGCGGGTATTGCCCCCCAGGCTGTCGCGCACTTTCTCCGTCATCATGTGCAATTCTCGCGGGCGGGCGGGCAAGGGTTTGAGCTCGTCGCTGGCATCCGCCATCTGCACATGCAACCCTTCCGTCTCCGCCAACTCGGCGAGCAGCGCACCACGCCATTCCGGCGCGGCAGACAGCACAGCCGCACGCGTCAGATTGACCACCGACACCACCAGTTGCGCCATCTGACGGCTGCGCGGCTCCAGTTCGACATGCCGGAATATCGCCACGGATGCGGCAAGCGACAACACGATCAGCAGGACGATGAGCAGGAAGGAGCGCGCCAGCAAGGTTCTCGGCGGGTTAATCAAGATTTGGCTTCCCCATCCGGCACAAACACATAGCCATGCCCCCACACCGTCTGGATGAAACGCGGCTTGGCAGGGTCGGCTTCGATCAGTTTGCGCAGCCGCGATACTTGGACGTCGATGGCGCGATCGAATGGCTCGTGATCTCGGCCGCGCGCCAGTTCCATCAGCTTGTCGCGAGACAGCGGGTGGCGAGGATGGGTCACCAGCGCCTTGAGCAGCGCGAATTCGCCTGTGGTCAGCGAAACCGGCACGCCATTCCTGATCAGCGCCCGCGTCGCGAGGTTCAGCTCGCAATCACCGAATGCAATGATCCTCTCTTCGGCATCGGGTGCGCCTGCCGGCAGCGATCCCTTGCGCCTCAGCACCGCATTGATGCGCGCCACGAGCTCGCGCGGGTTGAACGGTTTGGACAGATAATCGTCCGCGCCCATTTCCAGCCCGACGATACGATCAATTTCGTCGCCCTTGGCGGTAAGCAGGATCACCGGCACGGTCTCGCCCGCGCCGCGCAATCGCCGCAAAATCGCCAACCCGTCTTCGCCAGGCAGCATCAGGTCGAGTACCAGCAAGTGGTAGCGGTTCAGCGACAAGGCCTTGTCCATTGCGCCGCCATCCGCCACCGCCCTGGCCGAAAATCCCTGCTCGACGAGATAACGCAGCAGCAACTCGCGCAGGCGCGCGTCGTCGTCGATGATAAGAATGCGTTGCGAATTCGTCATGCTTGCATGATAGAACGAAAGGCTTTTGAAGCTGTAAGAAATTATCACTCAACTGCATGCCTGAAACAAACTTTTACAAATCAAGTACTGGCATAAATACTTTGCTTACAGTTCAATCGCATCATGCATCCGCACCAATCGTGGAATCCAGTCAAGGAGAAAATCATGAATAGCATTTTAAAAACCCTGTTAACAGCCGGTATCGCCGCGTCGTTCAGCTTCAACGCAATAGCCGCCGGTACTGTTGCCGAAGACAATGCAGCCATGCGCGAACGCATGGCTTCCAAACAGCCTGCTGGAGATCGCGAAGCGATGCCCAGGGAAAAACAGGATATGGCTCCTGAGCAACGCGAAGAGCTCCGCATGAAGATGCGGGAGCGTTTTGAAAAAATGTCCCCGGAAGAGCGCCGCGCCATGCGCGAAGTGATACATGAAAACATGAAGAGCATGGCTCCCGATGAACGCGGCATGCATCGAGAAGGGATGCGCGGTGAATGGAACAATATGAACCCGGAGCAACGTGCCGGAAAGCACAAGGAAATGCGGGAAAAGTTTGAGAAAATGTCGCCGGAAGAGCGCAAGGAGATGCGTGAAAAAATGAAGGCGCGTTGTGAAGAAATGTCCCCGGAAAAACATGCGGCGCGGCATAAGGAAATGCGCGAGCGCTTTGAAAAAATGTCACCTGAAGAACGCGCGGAGCGCCGCAGGGAGATGCACGAGCGCTTTGAAAAAATGTCACCTGAAGAACGTGAGCAATTCAAGCGCGATATGGGCAAAAAAGGCGGTATGCCCCCGCCGTCTGCCGACCGCGACAAACTGGCGCAATAAATCGGATGGCCAGCCCGCAAGATGCGAAGCTAAATTTTTTCAAATAAGGCGATGGACTCCACATGAGAGGTGTGCGGGAACATGTTCATCACGCCCGCCGCCTTCAGGGTATAACCCTGAACCTGAACCAGCACCTGCGCGTCGCGCGCCAAAGTGGCGGGGTTGCAACTCACATACACGATGCGGTGAGCATGTTCGCCTCCCCCATTCACGCAACTTAGCGATTTCACCAGTTCGATTGCGCCGTCGCGCGGCGGATCAATCAGCAGCTTGTCGAATCGCCCAAGCTTGGCGAAAGCCCCCTCGTCCATCTCGAACAGGTTCATCGCACGAAACTCGGTATTGCCGGTCAAGCCGTTATGCGCGGCATTCTGCTGTGCGCGTTTCACCAGCGCGGCGCTCCCTTCGACGCCCAGCACCCGTGCGCCGCTGCGCGCGATGGGCAGGGTGAAGTTGCCCAGGCCGCAGAAAAAATCCGCGATGCGTTCGCCGGGTTGCGGATCGAGCAGGCGCAATGCGCGGCCGACCATCACCCGATTCAAGGCGCTGTTCACCTGGGTAAACTCGACCGGTGAAAACGGCATCTCGATGCCGAACTCGGGCAAGGTATAGGTGAGCTGCGGAGCAGCCAGAGGATGGAACGGCACAACGGTTTCAGGCCCCTTGGATTGCAGCCAAAATTGAATTCCGTGTTTATCGGCAAAGGCACGCAGCGCGGCTTCGTCGCTCGCCGAAGGCGGCTCCATCACGCGCAGCACCAGCGCATCAACCTGCTCGCCCACCGCAACCTCAATTTGCGGCAGCCTCTCTCGAATGGACAATCCCTCGATCAATTCCGCCAGCAACGGAATCAACCCGGCGATCTTCGGCGCGAGGATTTCGCAGTGCTGCATGTCGGCAACGTAGCTGCTGCGCTTCTCGTGGAAGCCCACCAGCGTCTTGCCCTTCTTGATGACATGCTTGACCGACAGCCGCGCACGCTGGCGATAGCCCCATGCCTGTCCATGGATCGGCGGCAGGATGGTTTCCGCCTTGACCTTGCCGATATGCCACAGGCTGTCTTCGAGGATGCGCTGCTTCACCGCAACCTGTGCGCCAGCCTCCAGATGCTGCATGGAACACCCGCCGCACACGCCGAAATGCGCGCACTTGGGCTGCACGCGCACCGATGACGGCTTGTAGATTTGTGTGACTTGCGCCAACTCGAAAGACGGTTTTTTGCGATATGGGCTGTAGCCGACCACCTCGCCGGTCAGCGCGCCCTCGATGAAGATGACCTTGCCGTCAAAGTGCGCAACGCCGCGCCCTTCCTGATCCAGCGACTCGATTTTTACTCTGTTTTCTGTGGCCATTTATTCAAAATCTATTGTTGTAAAAAACTTTATTTAACCAACAGTGTAGGATGTGGTGAGCTTGCGAACCGCATCAACCTCGTCACTCCCCGGCTTCAACCTCAACCATCCCGCCGCACCAATCCACAGGGTAAATTCCGCGCCGCACACAATCGTGAAAACTTGAATGCGGCCAATCGGCAACACGGCGCACCCATCCATGCTTGACCGGATTCCAGTGGATATAATCCACATGGCGATTAAAATCATCCTGATCTCGAATCAGGTGTTCCCAAAAGCGGCGTTGCCATATTCCCCTTTCACCGCGCTTGCTCCGACTTTGAGAGATACGTTCGCCGTCTCCAATCGTGCGTGAAAAATTACCCTTGATCAAATTCCAGCGAGTGGAAAAATCCGCGTCGTTTTCAGGCAATGTCATAATGCAGTGCAAGTGTTCCGGCAAAATCACCACCGCATCGATACGAAACGGATGCAGTACCTGTACTTTTTTAAACGCCGCGCGCAACATCTCTATCCGATCAATGAGCAGGCTAGTACCCTTGCGTTGAGCAAGGTTCACCGTAAAAAACCAGCTTGCCCCAAGAACATGAACGCGACGATATTCAGTCATGACAATTTTGCCTGTTTATGAATAGTTTATGTTCATCCATATGATGAGCTTGTGAAACGCATCAATCGCGAACGATGCGCTTCGTGCCTCAGCACATCCTACTGGGTTAATTTTTTTGTTCAGGCCAGGCGGCCAGAAATTCGCGCCAGTGCGGCTGATCGAGTTTGCCCAGCTCGGCGCGCACCAACTCCAACTCCTGCCGGTAGCGCGCTCTGGTGAATTGTCCGCGCATCATCTGGAAGCGCGCGAACACCAGCCAAGTGTTCACCACATCGGTCTCGCAGTAATTGCGTATCTCGGTGAGCCTGCCCTGCTGGTACGCCTCCCAAACCTTGCTGCCGTCCATGCCCAGCTTGCCGGGGAAACCGATCAGCTTCGCCAGCTCGTCGAGCGGCGCGTTGGCACGACCGGTGTACATCGCCAGCAAGTCCATCAAATCGAGGTGGCGCGTGTGGTAGCGGCTGATGTAGTTGTTCCACTTGAACTCGCGGTCGTCCTCGCCCATATCCCAGTAGCGCGAACATTGCACGCCGTGGATCAGGCCTCGATAGTGCAACACCGGAAGATCGAAGCCTCCGCCGTTCCACGAAACCAGTTGCGGCGTATATTTGTCGATACCGTCGAAGAAGCGCTTGATGATACTGGCCTCGTCCTCATCCGGCTCGCCCAGCGACCAGACTTTAAAGTTATCGCCCTCGCGCAGTACGCAGGAGATCGCGGCGACGCGTTGCAGATGATGCGGCAGGAAATCGCTGCCGGTTTTCTGGCGGCGCAACTGGAAAGCCATCTCCGCCACTTCCGCATCGCCAACATTCGCATCCAGTTCATGCAGCGCGCGCAGCCCGGCGATGTCGGGGATGGTTTCGATGTCGAAAACAAGGGTGGGAGTCATATATTGACCAACCTGAACCGGGCAAGCCGGGGCTAAATGTAGGTCGGGCTATGCCCGACATGGTGGGCAGAGCCCACCCTACGGTTACTCTCCCAATCCTTTCCCGTTTACAGGAGAGGGTAGCGCGCTAGCGCCGGGAGAAAAATTATTTCTGTTTCCAGGCACCGCCGCTCTGCACCCACCAACCCGGCTGGGCGCGTTGGATCCAGCGTTGCGCGAAAGTGCTGCGAATTTCGGCCTGCCATTCCGGATGGCCGTTGGCATTGGCAATTTCCGCATACAGCGCGCTCCGGTCATTATTCTCGGCTGCCACCAGCGCGTTCACCGCCTGCCGTTGCGCCATCGGCACGGAGCCGACATCGCGCAATGCAACCATGCCATCCGCCGTCAACCCAACCGCGCCGCTGCTATAGTGGGCGGCAAGCTGTCCATGGCGCACCTGCATGCTCTGTTTGATGGCATTTATGCCCGGCGTATTGACTTCGAGGTCGGCGGCAGCGAATACATTCAGCGCGGCAGCCATCGCAACCATCGCAACAAAAAATCTGATCAGGGCGTTCATTTTGTCTCCTTTACGGCAGGTTGCGTCTGGTTAGGTATCGATTGCGCGGGTTTCTGATTTTTCCAGACCTCATCGATAATCATGTCCGCCGCTTTTTCGGCGGCTGCGGCAGGAAAATAGATGTTGATGGTGACGCAGGCACTCAATGCGAATATTGTCAGCGGTAGCGCTATCCAGATTTTCTTCATTGCCACTCCTATATCGATAAACGGCTTATGTCCACGAAAGACACGAAAAACACAAAATGTGGTAGGCAGGCATTTCCCCATAAGTACGGTACTCACAAAATATTTTAGCGGGAATATTTCGTGACTTTCGTGTATTTCGTGGACGGTTGTTTTTCCGGTTTTACTTAACCACAGCCTGTATATTACCCTGCGTCACGCGCTTCAATCGCGTGAGCAGCTCATTCCATCCGACATCGCGATTGTAGCCCATCACGGTGATTGCCGGAATGCCGCCGCCTTTGACGATGGCATAAGCCCCGCCGCTGCCGTCCTCCACACCACCCATCGCGCACACGCCGTTGCGCAGCTTGCAGCTCCAGCCGATGCGATCGTAGCCAAAATTTTCGAAAAAACGCAGATAGCTGCGCTGAATCGCTGCCGCCGCGCCCGCACCACCCAGCGCGGAGATGTTCTGCACCGCTTTTTGACTGATTTTTTTGGGATAGTTTCCCGCGCTGCTGGACAGGCGCGCATCGAAGCGCGCCGGTTGCCAATCCTGCAACTCAAGATTGTTCACATCCACATCGATGCGCCCCTGCATGCTGCCAAACGAGAAGGTGCGCGTCAGCAAATCGAGATCGAGTTCGCGCATGCTCAGGTTACCGGATAGGCGCGGCGCGCGCCCGAATGGGTCAGCCAGTTTAAGCTGTGTCGCCGCTACCGTGCCGTCAAGCACATTGAACAACAGCGCACCCTCCACACTGATTTCTTTTCCATCGTAGCCAACCTTCGGAATGCTCCCCGACAATGTGCCGAGCATCTTCGGCCAGCCCGCCGCCCGGCTGAATTGCTCCATCGAAATTTCGCCGAGCGAAGCACCGAATTGCCATCGCCACGCGTCATCTTTGCGATACAGCCTGAAATCGCGCAATTCGAGCTTGCCGTCCAGAACCGGCAACACGCCCTGCGCCATCCCGAATTCCATGCCACTCATCTGCACAGCCCACTTCCCGCTGCCCAGTGGCATGCCGAGCAATGCGCCGCCCGCGAAAGCGATGCTGGCGGTGCGCGGTGCATCCGCCTGCCAGTCAATTTCGCTGTTCACGCCGAGCAACGCAAAACGCCGTTCCGTATCGGCGATGCCCGCATCGCGCAGGATCATGCGAAGCGATTGCGTCGCGCCGTTGCGATATTGCCAATCCACATCCGCATGGCCGTACAGGGAAGACTCGGCCAGCGAGCCCTTGCCCAGAAACGGCTTGGCGTAGTCTGCAAACAATTTTTCGAGCGCCAGGTTACCGCCATGTGCCGTGCATTCCACCAACGCACTTTGTTTGATATCCCAGATCGCGGTGAATTGCATGCGCCCGGCTTCCGGCAAATCGACTACGGCCTGCTCAATCTTGAGAGATGCGCCATCAAGGCTACCTGATGCGCTAACCCTATGCTTGCCGCTCAGGTACAGAGGCTCCCAGAATATCTCGCCGGACTGCCACTCGACATTGCCTTGCCAGGCCAGAACAGTTTCCTTGCCCGCAGCTGGCAGCTTGGCGGCAGAAAATTTGATCGTCCCGTTCAGTTTTTCTGCCGCATGCAAGCCGCTTGTATCGCTGAATCCCACATCGGTCATCTGTATGCCAACGTCAATAGCGGCTATGCCGGATGCGTCACCGCTGATGCTCAATGAGCCGTCCAGCTTACCCTGTGTAGGCAACGGCATGTCCGCTGAAAGAAGAGCTGCGAATTGCTTGCCCGGCACATTGTTCAACTGCGCCGAAATCTCCCAGCTTCCTGTATCGAACCGGTAATCCAGCTCCATGGTCACGCCGGGTAACCGGGGCAGCCTGCCGCCATGACAACTGATGGTTGCCGTGGAAAACGCAAATTTCGCGCAATGGATATGCACGTTGCGCAGGCCATGCTGCCGCACATTCAGTTCGGCGACGCGCAAATCCGCCGATCCGCTCTCCGGCAGAACCAACGTGATGCCGCGCGCGGAAAAATCAGGCGCGGCGATGTCGGCAATACTCAGGGAGAATTCTGCGGCGCCTGCCGTAACAGGCGCCAGCAATGCAAGCGAAGCGCAGCGCGCCAGCCAGCCGAAGCGTTTATGGAAGTAGCCGATTGTCCGGCGCATAAAACGCACCCGGTTACTTATTGAGGTTACCCCTATGAAACCGCTGCACCGCAGAAAACAGGATCGCAACATCCTGCTGCGTCAGGTCCGGGTATTTCTCATGCAAGGCCTGTCGCGCATAAAGCGTCAGGGGTTTACCGCCCCACCCCTGCCCGGGATCGAAGAATGGGGCCGTTATCTGGCAGGCAGTCTCGAAAACCACGCGCAAATGCGCATTGACGCGCTTGTCTCCGTCACCCGCATTGTCCTGCCCACTTGGCGCGCCGAATGAATTCATACTCCCCTACAATTGGCACGCGGGGGGTACGGCCTTCACTCCCCACACCTTGTCGGCGTATTCCTGAATAGTGCGGTCACTGGAAAATTTGCCCATCCTGGATACGTTAAGGATGGCACGGCGCGTCCATTCCTCCTGATCCTGATAAAGCGCACTCACTCTGTCCTGGGCGGCGATGTAGCTGGCATAATCGGCCAGCAACAGGTAATGGTCGCCGTTTTTCGTCAGATTATCAAACAGGGTACGGTAGCGGTCCGTGTCTTCCACCGAGAAAAAGCCGTTCCCGATCATATCCAGTGCCTGGCGCAACTCCGCGTTCCCGTTGTAGTAGTCCCAGGGGTTGTAGCCGCGCGCGCGCAGGTCGGCCACCTCGGGCGTGGTCAGGCCGAAGATGAAGATATTCTCATCGCCCACTTCCTCGCATAT
>Ga0209343_10006365_pt1 | contig 14112 bp, 14 predicted proteins | sample RifCSPlowO2_02_FD_184026 | JGI IMG/M metagenome (GOLD analysis project Ga0209343, IMG submission 184026) | Groundwater microbial communities from Rifle, Colorado - Rifle CSP2_plank lowO2_0.2 (SPAdes) (version 2) | ecosystem: Environmental > Aquatic > Deep subsurface > Groundwater | place... | reverse complement strand
GTGTCGATATTGCAGTTAAAGCCGCCCACAAACTCGGAGTAAGATTGACAATTGCCGGAGAAATCAGAGAAAGTGATCGGGAATTTTTAGACAAGGAGTTCTTTCCTTATGTTGACGGCGAACGAATAAAGTTTATTGGTGAGGTCGGGCACGAAGAAAAAAACCGTTTATTTTCCGAGGCTGACGGTGTTCTTTTCCCATCTCGTTGGAATGAGGCTTTTGGGCTGGTAATGGTTGAGTCTATGGTTTGCGGAACGCCAGTTATTGCTTATAGGCGCGGATCGGTCCCCGAAATAGTAGCGGATAAAAAAACGGGTTTTATAGTTGACAATTTTGAAGAATTTAAAAAAAGAATCGAGATAATAGATACAATTTCTCGCGAAAAATGCCGCCAAGAAGCAATTGCAAGATTTGATCTAAGTTTGATGACTCAAAATTATGTAGAATTATATAAAGATATTCGAGGGAAAAATTAAATGAGTAAAAGAATAGGTGAGGTTATTCCTTTGATGAATACAATTCCACCCAAAAAGTATGGCGGTATTGAAGTAATAGTCCAAGAGTTATCATTAGGTTTTGCCAAAAAAGGGTACAAAATCGGTGTCTTTTGTGCTAAGGGATCACAATTGAAAGAAACGAACATTCATCTGATAGAAAGTTCACCATATCCTACTATTGAAGATCTTTCTCAAAACAGGAAATTTGAGATAAATGAATTCTTAAAGGTATTATCCAATCAATCAAATTTTGATCTTTTTCATTTTCATTACGAACCTATTGTTTTAAATTGCACAATAGATAGTATTGAATTTAATTTTTTGAATTTTATCAAAAAGCCCATTTTAATTACATTTCACAATACGACTCATATTCAGGAACATATAGATTTTTACAAAGAGCACAAAAATTTATGGCAGTACGATTATGTTTTTATCAGTAAAAATCAAAAAGATCCTTTGAAGTTTTTTCCAAATTCTACGATTATTTATAACGGCATTGACATCAAAAAACTTCCTTTTAAAAATGAGCCGGGTGATTATTTACTTTTTTTGGGTAGGATCACAGACTTTAAGGGTATTTTGGAAGCTATTCAAATTGCAAACCTTGTTAACATAAAATTAGTGATTGCAGCAAAAGTTGATCCTACAGACGAAGATTTTTATAACCAAAAGGTTAAACCTCTTATAGACGGAGTAAAAATTGTTTATGTAGGGGAAGTTGATTTTAATCAAAAAATAGAATATCTAAAAAATGCCCTTTGTCTTCTTTTCCCAATTAAGTGGGAAGAGCCTTTTGGATTGGTCCTAGTAGAGGCTATGGCTTGCGGAACACCGGTTGTTGCTTTTGATAGGGGATCGGTGAGTGAAATTGTTGAAGATGGCGTGACGGGTTTTGTGGTAACTAATGTTGATCAAGCCGCAGAGGCAATTAGCAAGATTGGCCAAATTGACAGAGCGAGGTGTCGAGAAAGAGTGGAGAAACATTTTTCGCAAGAGACAATGCTAAATGCCTATGAACAACTTTATAAAAAATTATTAGCTTGATTACTTCAGCTTCTCCAGGTTAGTCTTTTTTATCATTTACGCATCCGTTCCACGGCTGGTCGTAAGGAATATATTTCCACTGGACTTCAAAGGAGGAGAGTAAGTATCAACGAACGATAAATGTAGCATTTGGTATTCTCCTTGAAAAAGTGCTAAAAACTCGCGATAGAGGGGAATCCCGTCTGTGCTCTCCGCCAGTCCAAATCTTGATACTTTATCCATTCTTCCCTTCGCGCGGTAAAGAAGAAGTATCTTGCCATCACTTGCAACGGCGCCCGGATTAAAAACGAGCATATCCTCCCACGGAAGATCTGATGGAGTAATAATAGGATTCTCCTCAGCCCTCGTAAGCTTAACCATAACAAAATTATACAGGAAAATGTGATAAAATTGCCAAATACTATGAAAGTAGGAACCGTTGCTTTAGTTGGTCGGCCGAATTCGGGCAAATCAACGCTTGTCAATAATTTGGTGGGACAAAAAGTAGCAATTACCTCCCCAAAACCGCAGACCACTCAATTTCCTATTTATGCTGTTTATGAGTCGGAAGATACTCAAATAATTTTTGTTGATACGCCGGGAATTTTTGCCCGCCTGCCGGGCGGGCAGGCAAAAGCGCAGAATAAAAAAGTGAATCTTATGGCAGAGCGGGTACTTCGTGAAGAAATCGATGCCATATTATATATAGTGGATCACACAAGAAAGCGCGGGATAGAGGAGAATAGAGTGCTTGGAATTCTTCGAAAAATTAATATTCCCAAGATTCTTGTTATCAATAAAATTGACAAAAGGGAACCTTCGTATCGAGAAGAATATCGATTTATGGAAGATGAATTTGATTCGGTGGTTGAGATTTCGGCAATTAAAGCTAAAAATTTACCTCTTTTGGTTAAGGCGATTCTGAAATATCTAAAAGAAGGGGAGAGAACAGTTGCCAAAGAGGAACTTGCCTATCCGGCATTGAATATTGATTCCAAACTTTACATTGAGGAAAATATCCGCGAGAAAGCATTTCTTGTTTTGCGGGATGAGTTGCCGTACAATGTTCGGATCACAGTGGATCAGGTAGCAGAAAGAGAAAACGGAATGTTTTATATCAAGGCTCGGCTTATTACAGCCGCCGATCGTTATAAAAAAATGATAATCGGCGCCGGAGGCAAGAGAATAAAAATAATAGGCAGTATGGCGCGCCGCGAACTTGAGCTTGCAACGAGCCAAAAAATATTTCTAGATTTAACAGTGGAGGTAGAGGAATAAAAATGAGAGCAGAAAAAAAAGATCAGGACTATACAATATATTTAAGCCGGGAAGAAATTATGAAACTTGGCGAAAGAAACGGCACTTATCCGTTGGGAAATAATGGTTTTGAGCCTCTATCGGTGCTAGTTGAAAAGTCGGGATCAGAGCCAAATCAGGAACGCATGAATGTCATGTGCACGCGAAGCGCAACTGTACTGTGGGACGCACGAACCCATGATAATATATACTTTAAAAAAGACGGCCTAGAAATACTGGTAATGATATACCCGCCGGTTTTGTCACGAGTTCTTGATCGAGGTCTTGCTGTAGCAAGGTATGATGGACACGAAAACAAAATTTGGATAAGAAGGGACGATTCAGAAAAAATCTTAAAGGAAAATCAACCTGAAAGTTTAAAACCCTAAGACTTCTTTGACGATTATGTCGGAGTAAACTTGACCCCGTTAGATAGATACTTATCTAACGGGGTTGATTTTTGTGTTCAAATTCGGCTTAATATAATTAATGCCCGATTTTAAATTTGCCCACATTCCTTCACTTGAGAATTGGATAATCCTGGCGCCCCGGCGTGCCAAGCGCCCCGATATCCATGAGAAACGGGGAGCGTTTTGTCCCTTTGATCCGGGAAATGAAAAAAGAGAGCCGGAGGTTTACAGGATCGGAGGAGAGCCGGGGGATGCCAATTGGTCCGTTCGGGTAATCAAAAATAAATATCCGTTCGCGCCAATTCATGAAGTAATAATCCACACATCAGACCATCTGCGGAGCCTGTCGGATCTTTCCGTTGAGCAGGTGAAGCTTGTAATCGAATCGTTCGTGAACAGGTTTAACACGCACTTGAGGCAGGGGACCGTGTGTATTTTCTCCAATTCGGGACACGACGCGGGAGAAAGCATCAGCCATTCCCATTCCCAGCTCGCGGTTGTTCCAAAAGAAGTGCCAATTGTGGTCCCCTCACTTGAGGAATTCCTGGATTACAGGGGAGAGCATTTGCTTGTTAAGGATTTTAAAATTGTTTGTCCTCCATATTCCCAGTGGCCCGATGAGGTTTGGATAGTGCCTGAAGATCGGGGAAAATTATTCGGCGAAATAACCTATGAAGAGATGGAGGCTCTTGCTTATGTTTTAAGACGCCTCGTTTGGATTTTTGAGGCAAGGCACGGACAGGATTTTCCCTATAACTTCTACATTTACCCCCGGCGCGACTGGTATGTGCGGATTATGCCGCGCGCCAAAATCCCGGGAGGTTTTGAGATTGCAACAGGAATTTTTGTTAACACCCAGGATCCGCGCGATACAATGCAGTTTATAAAGAAGCATTTCTTTGAAGAAGAAGAGGAAAAAATCAAACTCTCACCCGCAGAATACAGACGAGGAGTCTAATTTAGACTTGGATTTTGATAGCTGGGGACATTGTGGATTTTAGAGTGATGTTTTCAATTTTGCCCGCTCCAATGGCCGATATTGCCGCCTTAATGTTTTCAGAAAGCTTACTTTCATCAAAAGATAATTTTCCAACAGACATGTGGATGATAGGGTTTTGTGCTTCGGTTTTAAATGAAACCTGGCCTTTGGATAATTTTTCAACCACCGCTTCGGGCTTGTCGCTTATCGTGCCTGCTTTCGGGTTTGGCATAAGTCCGCGAGGCCCTAAGATTTTTGCCACTTTTGCTAAGCGAGGCATAATTTCCGGAGTTGCAACCAGAATATCAAAATCAATTTTACCTTTTTCGATCTCTGAGATTAGTATTTCATCCGCGATCTTAATCCTTAGTTTCTTCCCTGTTCCGTGAGGAAGAGTCATTTGTCCCGCGACCCCCTTTTCCTTAACATTTACATGTAACTCCACTGTCTCGTCAAAATTTCCGTTTTTAAATTTTTTCAGAATTTCAATGCCATTCCCGATTGGATAAATTGTATTTTTGGCAACAAGCGAAGCATTTTGCGTATATCTTTTGGAGAGCTTTTTCTTTTTGGCCTCTTTAAATTTTTTCTTGCCGGTTTTTGTTTTTTCTTCAGCCGGAGTTTCTGCGGTTTCAACTTTCTCCAACTCTTCTTCAGTTGGTCCAACAACCACAATTCTTTGCCCACCACCAAGCCCAGGGGCTTTCGCGCTCCTTTTTGCCTCTTTTTTTTGTTTTGCTTTTTCTTTTTGTTTTTGTTCTAAGGCTTCGTCCCCTACAATCTTAAGTCTGATTTTACCCATGTTTCCTCCTTTCAGTCAGTCAAGTTAAAAATTAAAAGTTAAAAATTCAAAATTGCAATCTTAAGTTTAAAGTTTTAAAAATTTTGAACTGCCAACTGCAACTTTTAACTTTGCACTTTGAACTTTAAACTATTCCGTCTGTATTCCCATTGACCTGGCCGTGCCTTTGACAATTTTTGCCGCCTGTTCAACATTTTTAGTATTTAAATCATCCATTTTAATCTCGGCGATTTCTCTTGCTTGTCGATCCGTTAATTTTCCCGCCGATTCTCTTCCCGGTTTTTTTGATCCTGATTGAATACCAAGTGCCTTTTTTATAAGTTCTGCAACCGGCGGTTTTTTTACGATAAAAGCGAAGGTTCGGTCCTCGTAGACCGTAATAACTACAGGCAGAACTGTTCCCTTTTGCTCTCCTGTCTTATCATTGAAAGCCTTAACGAAATCCATGATCGGAAGCCCGTGTTGACCAAGAGCCGGGCCAACCGGTGGGGCAGGAGTTGCCTCTCCGCCTTTTATATTTAATTTTATTAATGTCTTAATTTTCTTAGCCATATTCGCTATCGCTCAAATTAAAAATTAAAAGTTAAAAATTTAAAATTACAATTCAAAGTCCAAAATTTTAAACTCTCAACTGCAACTTTTAACTTTTCACTTTGAACTTTTAACTATATTTTGCTTACCTGTAAGAAATCTAATTCAACCGGTGTTTCCCGGCCAAAAATAGAAACCAAAACCTTAACTTTCCCCTTTTCTTCATCAATTGATTCAATTGACCCCAGGAAATCCGAGAAAGGTCCATCAATGATTTTTACTGCCTCGCCTGCTGAGAATGAAGACTTAAAGACAGGCGTTTTCATTTCAGAGAATTTCTGAATTGCCTCTACCTCTTCGTCACGAACCGCTGTGGGTTTGTTTTGAGCCCCGACAAATGAAGTAACTCCGGGAGTAGTGCGCGCAAGAAGCCAGGATTCGTCATCAAGAATCATCTTTACAAAGATGTATCCGGCAAAAATCTTCTCTTTTACAGTCTCTTTTTTGCCTGAGCGTACCTTAACAATTTCTTTCGTAGGCACAAGAACATCCAGAATTCTTTCCTTAAATCCCATTGCTTCAACCCTTTGCATCAGAGTTTTAGCCACTTTGTTTTCATGCCCGGAATAAGTGTGCACAATGAACCACCTGGGCTTTTTTTCAGAACCTGTTTCCATAATTTGAAAATTATCTTATGAGTATTCCGAGAAGGTTAGTGAATAAAAAATCAAGACCCCCTAAGTATATTCCGACCAGAACGCTTATCCCAATTACTATAAAAGTCAGTCTTGAAACTTCAGAACTTCCCGGCCAGGTTACTTTGTCAAGTTCCGATTTCACTTCCTTCAGGAATGTGAACATAATCTTTAGAATTCTACCATAATCGCCGCTTGCTTCGCAAGAAGAAAATGGGCATGTCTTTGCCTAGGAGTATTTTTTGACTTTTTGGAACTTTCGAACTAAAATTAGGAAGATATGTCAAAAATAAGGAAAGCCGTTATTCCGGCGGCGGGGTTTGGGACTCGATTTTTACCTCAGACAAAGGCAATGCCCAAGGAAATGTTGCCAATTGTTGATAAGCCTGTTATCCAATATGTGGTTGAGGAGCTGGTTGACGCGGGGATTACGGACATAATTCTGGTAACAGGTTACCACAAAAGGACAATTGAAGATCATTTTGACGCGGCAAATCTTGACCTTATTGAGAATCTTCGTATGGGCGGAGATAAAAAGCTTCCGTTACTGGAGCAGGTCGAGAAGATTTCACTAATGGCCAACTTTATCTATGTCAGGCAGAAAGGGCCTTATGGAAACGGAACGCCTCTTTTAAATGTTCGACATATTGTGGGGGATGAGCCTTTTATCTATACATTTTCTGATGATTTCATAATGGCTGAGCCGTCAAGATTTAAACAAATGATTAAGGTTTATGAAAAATATGGAGCGTCAGTTTTAGGAAGCGTTAAGGCTGTGCGTGATGAGGATTATGACAGGTATGGGTTTGCCGGAGGGCGTGAACTTGAACCCGGAATAATTGAGGCAAATGTGATCGTTGAGAAGCCAGGAAAGAAAAACGCGCCTTCAGACCTTGCCAATGTTTCAGGGTATATTTTTACTCCTGACATTTTCGATTACCTCGATCAACTGGTTGAAGGGTTGGATGAAGGAGATGAGCTTTATTATAATGACGCGCTAAAGTTGATGCTTGGCGACGGAAAGAAAATAATTGCCGCGGAGATAAAAGGCGGAAAATATTATGATACCGGAAATAAACTTGAATACATGAAAACTATTGTTGAATTTGCTCTTCGCCATCCGGACATCAATGGCGAATTCAAAAAATTCCTCAAGGATTTAAAGCTCGACTAGTTTTCTTTGCGTTGCGCTCCGCAAGTATTCTTCTTGCTTCCTCCTCAATTACAAAAATGCGGTCTCTCACTTTTTCAGCCTGTATTCTTCCTTTCCCAACTGCATTGCATACATAGTAATAATCTCGAGCTGAATTAGTTATAGATGCGGGATCTGAAAAGCCATGTGGAGGCATTATGTGCCTTCTGGGAACACGCCGTTTCAGCCTTTTTGCTCTAAATGTTTTAATATCTTCTGGTTTTATATAAATCCGTCCGCCGGATTTAATGGCAAAGTCTGAGTGTATTAGGGCTTCATATTCTGCTTGCGAAGCCGCGGCATCATAGGCCAGAGCATATCCGTGGGATTCCAGCAAATCATCACCTTGTCTGGGAGTTGAATTTGTCCGTGCTTTATACCTTGCGACTGCTTCGGGCGTTGTATAGTAAAGATTTAAAAATTTAACGCCCTCAAGCTTCCCCTCACGGACAGCCCTATCCAGATGTGTTTGTGTATAACTTTCGCCACGAAAAGCTCTAAGTCTTCCATAGCCTGCCGGAAAAATTAATTCGGGCTCAAGTTTAATCCTTGCATAATAAAGCGACGTCCTGATAGTGCCCTCTTTTTTACCGAGGGCGCCTGCTATATCAGGCGGTGTTAGTCCACTTAGGGCAAGTCTGACTATTTCTTTTTGAAGAGGAGGCAGAAGCTCATCAATTTTTACCCTGAACAATTCCTGAAAATCTACTTTTGGCCGGCTGACCTCTGATTCCTGACCTTCCTCTAAAATTACTTCTCCAAGTCTATTTTCATCAAATTCAGTTTGCTGGGGCTGTCTTTTCTGTCTTCTAAACTCATCTCGACGGACATTTCTTGCAATTTGTCTTGTCCAAGAAATCCAGCCTAAGCTGAAATCACCTGTTCTTCCTAATGTTGGATCAAATGTATCTAATTGCGAAAATATTTTAAATTTTGTATCCTGTAAAAGATCAGCTCCGCGATCTCCCATAGAATAAAAACCGCCGCGTAATTTTGTATCCAGGATACCGTCAAGCTCAACCCATGCCTGTTTGTCTCCTGATTTTGTTCTATTCACCAACTCCTCAACATTCACTTGAGGAACGGTTATTTCCTGAGGTATTTGTGCCCTTGCTGATATTGCTGTTTCAGAAATTACCATATGACAATTATAACATCCCTGAAGAGTATGGAGAATTCTGCAAAATCCTCCGCGACCTCGACTTGGGATAGATTCCCTTTACTATTTTGATTGTTGGCTTTAAAATTAGAGAATGCAGAGAAAACAACTTGAAATTGTAGGCATTAAAAAGCCCCGTATGATAAACATACGGGGTAAGTAAATATATTAAATCAAAAGTAACCTTATTTGTCAATACGACGATGAATGCGAAGAAACTTATAACCGATAACTTATTACAAATTGTTCGAAAGTTGATGAAAGAACCTGTCGATGCTCAGGTTTCGATCTCAGAAAAAGCAGAGCAGGGGGATTATTATACAAATGTGGCCTTTCGACTTGCTTCGATTCTCAAAAAGAAGCCGCTTGATGTTGCATATGAAATAAAAAGCGAACTAGAGAAGGGTACCAAGAGTATCAAAGGTACCACGGGTATCACGGGGGATTTCAACTCGGCTATTGATAGGATTGAAGTAGCAAATCCGGGGTTTGTCAATTTTTTTTTAAGCGAACAATATCTACGGGAGACTGCCGAATATATAAACAAGAAGGGTGATAAATTCGGTGCTGGCGAAAAACTTAAAGACCAGAAGGTAATGGTTGAATTTACTGATCCCAATCCGTTTAAAGAATTCCACATTGGGCATTTGTATTCGAATGTAGTGGGGGAATCTTTATCGCGCCTGTACGAATCGCAAGGAGCCACGATTTGGCGGGTGTGTTATCAAGGAGATGTTGGTCTTCATGTTGCCAAGGCAATTTACGGGATGCAAAAGCTAGCAGATCAAATGCCGGATGAATCCGCGCCTTTATCTATTCGTGCACAGTTTATGGGGGAGGCTTATGCGCAAGGTTCGAAGGACTATGAATCGAATGAAAATGCAAAAAAAGAGATTAACGAATTAAATAAAAAAATTTATGAGCAAGATAGTTCGATTCGAGAATTATACAAAAAGGGAAGAGAATGGAGCCTTGAGTACTTTGATTCTATATACCAGAGACTTGGGACCGGCTTCAAGCGCTTTTATTTTGAAAGCGAAGTAGGAAGAGTTGGAGCAGAACTGGTTCGTGAATTTTTGAAAAAGGATATATTTGAGGAAAGTGATGGTGCAATAATTTTCCCAGGTGAAAAGTATGAACTGCATAACCGCGTTTTCATAAATTCACTTGGCCTTCCTACATATGAAGCAAAAGATTTAGGACTTGTACCAACAAAATATAAAGATTTTCCTTATGATCGTTCCATTATTATAACCGCCCAAGAGCAAGTTGAATATTTTAAAGTCGTTTTGAAAGCGCTCGAGAAGATTAACCCCGAGCTTGCTTCAAAAACCACCCATATCTCTCACGGAATAGTAAAACTCCCCGGTGGAAAAATGTCTTCAAGAACAGGAGAGGTAATTACAGGCGAGTGGCTAATGGACGAGGCAGTTTCAAGAATTAGAAAAGACTATCCTGAAATGAACGATAAGATTTCTGAAAAAGTAGGATTGGGTGCAATAAAATTTGCCTTTTTAAAAAGCGTGATTGGCCGCGACATTGAATTTAACTTTGATGAATCAATTTCTTTGACGGGGGAGTCGGGGCCATATCTTCAATATACTTATGTTCGTACAAAAAGTGTGATCGAAAAGAATCATGAATCAAGAATCATGAATCAAGGGAAAGATACAGAAAGTGCTTTAAATTTGGAGGAATTGGCGGTTTTAAGGCAATTAGTGCATTTTCCTCAAATTGTAGAAAATGCGCAAAGTAAGCTTTCTCCAAATTCAGTTGTTTCTTATTTGTTCGAGCTTTCCCAAAGATTTAATCTCTTTTATCAAAAGCATAGAATTGCCGGAAACGAGCTTCGTCTAGAATTGACTCGCGCGGTGGGGCACACTCTCAAAAACGGCCTCAATCTTCTTGGAATTGAAACAGTCGAGAGAATGTAACAAGAGGAGAAGAGGATTGTCAATATCCTATAATGCTGATATAATCCTTCTTTAAATATGCCACGAGTTGAATCACAAACTATTGATATTCATTCTTACGCACCCTCAGATGTTGCTGAGGCGGTTCGCACGCGTCGAGAACGAAAAACAGCTTCTTCCGATATCGCACTTGCTGGAGGAAGAGGCCGCAAACTTCAAATGATACAAGATCGCGTAGAGCTTACAGCCGGTATAATGGAAAATCTTCACGCTCAATGGATTGAGAAAAAGGTAGATTCTCTTTCTGATTACTTCTCAAAAGCCAACGGAGAGGATCTCGACAACGATTTGAATAACAAGACTAAGTCAATCGGGGACTGGCGGATTGCAATAAAAGAAGCCTATTGGGATGGGCTTTCAATGACAGTTACACAGGAATATAGGTTATCAAAAAAGGAAATTTTATCCGCTGCCAAGGCAAACCTTGAAGATTATGACTATATTCAAGATTTAATAACTTCATACACATTTGATTTCTACAGAACTCTAAGAGTATGTGAAAGGCTTAATGTTGATCCTGGTACAGCCCTGCGTCTTGCAAAACTTGCCTACCACCACAATCCCAATATATTAATTTCCCTTTCTCAAAAATATCCTGACATGGGCGTTCGTATTATCAAACACGCCGTAGTGCACAATTCTTCCGATCCTGAAGATTTCCTTAGAAGGGTTAAGGAAAATATCTAAGACCTTACAGCAAAATATCCTGACATAGATCCTCATATTATCACTCTCGCCGCAGTTGGTTATCCCTCAAGCCCAGATGCTTTCCTAGCTAGTGTAAGAAAAAGAAAAGCGGAAAAGCGCCCTGATGCTCCCCGAGTAGATATAGGGATTGGGGGGAAATATTCAGAATTTTGGCAAATTATCAAAGAGAAAAATTTAAAGAGTGAAGTTTTAAGACGTAGATTGCTAACACCAGACCAATTGACTATGTTAGAAAACCATTTTGAAAGTGGAAGTAAAGTAAAAAAAATACCACCGGAAGTTTTATGTAAGCTTACGATAGCCGTAGCATGGCTTTCATAAGTCCTCAAAAACAGCCTCAATCTTCCTGGAATTGAAACAGTTGAGAAGATGTAATGGAATCCATGCGTGGTCGAAGCACAGAGAAGTCCACTTACATCGCCCCAAAGCTTCGATGAAATATTAACCTTGAGGCCTACCCAGATATCACAAATTAGTTGTCAAAATTCAAAAATGGTCAATTTTTCCGCGGCCGCTGAATTTTTGACAAACCCAATATCATGTGCTATAAATTTGGACAGTAGTAAGCCCCGCACCAAACGCTCGCGCGAATGGGTCATTGTGGTGCAGGGTAAATAAAATACATTTATGGATGAAGCTTCATCTAAACAGAACTCTATTGATCAATTCCAAGAATTATGTTCTCAGTTGGTGAAAAGATACACTGAGGAAGCGCGAGAAAAACGAAATGCAAAAACCAGGGAAGTACTTGCAATGGTAGGGAAAGGATTGCTTTTTGCGGGAATGATTTTTGCCCCAAAGCTTTCATACGCATATAAATTTCATGACGAGAACAATCCTTCCTGGCGAGAGCTTGAGAAATATTCCAAATATTATAATTTGACAAGTCTTAAGAGAACATTAAAAAGGTTAGAGAAGCAGAGGATGGTAGTTGTGAAAGAAACTCCCGATGAACAAGTAGTAGAACTTACCGAAAAAGGGAAAACCAGAGTGATAAAATATGCAATTGGAGATTTTGATATTGAAAAACCCGACAAATGGGATGGGAAATGGAGAATAGTAATTTATGACGTTTCAGAAAAAAGTAAAGATATTCGCGACATCTTAAGAAACACCCTTAAGAGGCTTGGTTTTCTGAAACTCCAGGGCAGCGTTTATATTTTGCCTTTTCCGTGTGAAAAAGAGATTAGATTTTTGCGAGCATTTTATGGATTAGATAGTGATGTTACTATGTTAGTTACGTCAAAAATTGAGAATGACGAAGCCTACAGACAATATTTTGCGATTTAAGCTTATCATCGCGTGATTTTATATTGGTAAACTTTTCCGCGGCCGCGATATTTTGTACCAGTTTCTTTCATGTTAATGTTTTCATGAGTAAAGATAGATATTATATATAACGAGCCTAATGTTTAATAGCTATTCTAATTCTACTATCTAAATCGATCTTCTTGGGATTGAAACAGTGGAGCGCATGTGAGATAATAAAGCTACAGAATAGTTAGAATAGGCCTGCTGGTTGCATAGTTTAAAACTGTGCAGCCATTTAACTATTTAGCCATTTTCTTTTCCATGAATTATCATCAATCCACACTCAAAAATGGTTTGAATATTGTAATTGTGCCTATCACCGAGGTTGAGTCTGCGACAACCATGGTTATGGTTGGCGCAGGATCCCGCTATGAAACTCGTGACAACAATGGAATCTCGCACTTTCTTGAACATATGGCGTTTAAAGGCACGAAAAACCGCCCGACCGCGATTGAAATTGCCACATTAATAGACGGCGCGGGCGCGGAGTCGAACGCATTCACAGGAAAGGAATACACCGGCTACTATATAAAATCGGCAGCCCACAGGGTTGAATTATCTCTTGATATTTTATCCGACATGCTCGCGAATTTGTTGCTTGATCCCAAAGAAATTGACAAGGAGAGGGGAGTAATAATTGAGGAAATAAACCTGTATGAGGATACCCCCCCAAGAAAGATAGCCGATGTTTATGAATCGCTTTTGTATGGGGATACTCCAATGGGCTGGGACATTGCAGGGAGAAAAGAAGTGATCCGATCAATTGCCCGGGAAGATTTCCTTTTATACATGAGGAGGCTTTATTCTGCTTCAAATATGGTTATTGTAATTGCGGGAAAAGTAGAAGTAAACAAAACATTAGGTCTTGTTGAGAAGTATTTTTCTCTCCATCCGACATTTACAACTGAAGGCCATAAATCCGTAATCGAAGGTCAAAAGGACCCTCAAGTTAAGATTCATCATAAAAAAACAGACCAGGCGCATTTTGCACTGGGCGTGCGGACAGTAGGGCTGCCGGAGGAAAAAGAACGGTATCCCTTGACTGTCTTGTCATCAATTTTAGGAGGGGGTATGTCGTCCCGCCTTTTTCATGAAGTTCGCGAAAAAAGAGGCCTTGCATATTATGTTCGCACCGGTTCCGAGAATTACATGGACTGCGGACACCTGACTACCTTTGTAGGTTCGGATCCCGCGAGGATTGATGAGGCAATAAGCGTTGTGGGGGCAGAGTATAAAAAAATGATTTCGGATAATGAAATCACAGAGGAGGAAGTTAAAAAAGCAAAGGAATTTTTAAAAGGGCATTTTGTGCTCGATCTTGAAGATACAAAGTCTGTGGCTGTTTTTTACGGATCAGATTGGATTCTTGAGAAAAAGCTTGAGAATCCCTCGGAAATAATTGCAAAAATTGAAGCAGTCAAAATCTCAGATGTCAAAAGAATGGCCAAGAAATTTTTAACCTTGCCTCTCAATCTTGCAATAATTGGAGATTACGAAGACCACGACCGCTTCAGAAAACTCCTCGCCTAGCCT
>Ga0209343_10006356_pt1 | contig 14122 bp, 11 predicted proteins | sample RifCSPlowO2_02_FD_184026 | JGI IMG/M metagenome (GOLD analysis project Ga0209343, IMG submission 184026) | Groundwater microbial communities from Rifle, Colorado - Rifle CSP2_plank lowO2_0.2 (SPAdes) (version 2) | ecosystem: Environmental > Aquatic > Deep subsurface > Groundwater | place... | reverse complement strand
TGGAACGGATCGCGGGCCAGGCGCTGCACTACCGCGCCCGCGGGCGGCCGACGAGAGTGGCGTCTCCATAGTCCTTTAAAGGGGTGCGTCCCCTTTATATGTGACCCCGCCCCGTTCAACGGGCGGTTTTTCTTCCGAGGCACGATTCCCCATGACAGCCATTACTCCCGTCACCCGTTCCCGCCACGCGGCGATGCGCTGGCGGGGCAACGCCTCTTATGCCTTCGCCGCGGACCGCGCCGTCATCCCGCTGGTGGCGGCGGAACTGGCCGGGGCCGCGCTTTCGTTTCCCATCGCCTTCATCGCGCAGGGCAAAGACTTCGTTCCGGCCGCCGTGCTCGGTCTGGAATCGGACCGCAACCTTTTCGTGGCCGAGGACGGGCGCTGGCTCGGCGGCTACGTGCCCGCCGCCCTGCGCGGCTACCCCTTCGTGCTGGGCCGCACCGAAGACGGCCAGCAACTGCTCTGCGCCGACGAGGCGAGCGGGCTCGTGAGCGACGGGCCGGAGGGGCAGCGCTTTTTTGAAGACGATGGTACCCTCTCGGAGCCAGTGCGTCGGGTAATGAATTTCCTCACCAAAGTTGAACAGAACCGCGCCGCCACGGCCGCCGCCTGCGCCGCCCTGCAGGTCCGGAACCTGATCGAGCCGTGGACGATCACGCTGAAGACCGGCCAAGGCGAACGCAAGATCGAAGGGCTGTTCCGCGCGAGCGAAGCTGCGCTCAACGCGCTGGACGATGAAGCGTTCCTGGGCGTGCGAAAGAGCGGCGCGCTGCCGCTCGCCTACGCGCAGCTTCTTTCCATGCAGCAGCTCCGTGTGTTGGGCGAGTTGGCTGCCGCGCGTGCGCCGCGCGCCCGGCGGACGCAACTGGGACAGGAACTTGACCTTTCCTGGCTCGAGGGTGACGGTATCAAGTTCGATTTCGGAAAGCTACATTGAGAATGGGCTGTCATTCCCGTGCCTCGGAAACGAGACAGTAAGCTGTCATTCCCGTGAAAGCTTGTCCTCAAATGCTTAAATCGGGGACGGGAATCTAATTTCGGTTCGCGTGAGATGAACCGCCCTATGAGGTTCCCGCTTCCGCGGGAACGACAAACGGGGCGGGAACGACAAACGGGGCGGGAACGACAAACGGGACGGGAACGACAAACGGGGCGGCAACGACATAGAACGTAATTCACCCCAATTCCGCCAATCCCGATAAAATTCCACCTCCCCAGCAACTTCCAGGGCGCGAATTCATGAGCGACTGGACCTACGGCTACGTCGCCGATATTGGTTACACCTTCGGCTATTACACCGAACTCAATCCGCTGCGGATGCGGCTCGCGTTTCTCAACGCGGGGCTGGCAACACCGCAGGTCGGCGCGGCCTGCGAACTCGGCTTCGGCCAGGGCATGAGCGCCAACATTCACGCCGCGAGTTCCACCGTCCAGTGGTGGGGCACCGACTTCAATCCGGCACAGGCGAGCTTCGCCCAGGAACTGGCGGCGGTTTCACGAGCGGAAGCGCGGCTCTACGACCAGGCGTTTGCCGAGTTCTGCAAGCGGGGCGATCTGCCGGACTTCGACTACATCGGCCTGCACGGCATCTGGAGCTGGATATCGGACGAGAACCGGGCGGTCATCGTCGATTTCATCGCGCGCAAGCTCAAGGTGGGCGGGGCGCTTTACATCAGCTACAACACCATGCCCGGCTGGGCGGCGTTTGCGCCGATGCGCAACCTCATGACCGAGCACGCCGAGGTGATGGCGGCGCCCGGCCGCGGCATCGTCTCCCGCATCGATGCGGCGATCGATTTCGCAGAGAAACTCCTCGCCACCAATCCCAACTATGCCCGCGCCAATCCGCTGGCGGCGGAACGCATCAAGAAGATCAAGGACCAGAATCGACATTATCTCGCCCATGAGTATTTCAACCGCGACTGGGACCCCATGCCGTTCGCCGACATGGCGCGGTGGCTCGAGCCGGCGAAGGTGAACTACGCCTGCTCCGCCCACTACCTCGACCATGTGGATGCGGTGAACCTCTCGGCTGACCAGCAGGCTTTTCTCAAAGATATTCCCGACCCGATGTTCCGCGAAACGGCGCGTGACTTCATGGTGAACCAGCAGTTTCGCCGCGATTACTGGGTCAAGGGACCGCGCCGGCTCTCCGCGCTGACGCAGTCCGAATCACTCAGGCGCGAGAAGTTTATCCTCGTCACCCCCCGGGCCGATGTGTCGTTGAAGGTGAGCGGCAGCCTTGGCGAGGCGACGTTGCAGGAGCCGGTCTACGGCCCGGTGCTGGACGCGCTCGCCGACCATCGCGCGAAGACGCTTGCCCAGGTCGAGCAGGCGGTGCAGGCGAAGAGCATCAACTTCGCACAGTTGCTCCAGGCGAACGAATTCGCTGACAAGCGCCTGCCGATTCTCAAAGCGCTCGAAATCGCCTGAAGGGGAAGCGGAATCGTGGAAAGCGGAAGGATTAAGGTGGGGGGAACTCAAAGATTGCCAGCAGGAGCGATGACGCCCCGCTGACGCAGACAGGAGACGACCTGATTCACGCAGGCGTCCAGCGGCGCTTCACCGGTGGGGATGATGAGCGCCGGGTTTTCCGGGACCTCGTACGGGGAGGAAATGCCGGTGAACTCGGGGATCTCGCCTTTTCTCGCGCGCCGGTAGTGGCCCTTGGTGTCGCGCTGCTCGCAGATTTCGATCGGGCAACGGCAGTAGACTTCGATAAATTCTGCGTCGCCCGCGAGTTCGCGCACCCTCCGGCGATCCTTGGCGAAGGGCGAAATGAAGGCGGTAAGCGCGATCATGCCCGCTTCCAGGAAAAGCTTGGTCATCTCGCCGATGCGGCGGATGTTCTCCTCGCGGTCGTGAAGGGAAAACCCCAGGTCGGCGCACAGGCCGTGGCGCACGTTGTCGCCGTCGAACACGAAGGCGCGGCAGCCCAGTTCATACAATCTTTCCTCCACCGCATGGGCGAGCGTGGACTTGCCGGAACCGGACAGCCCCGTGAACCAGACGATGACGCTGCGGTGGCCGTTGAGGCGTTCGCGGTCGGCGCGCGTAACGGTGGCGTGGTGCCAGACGGTGTTGCCGCTCTTGATCAACTCGATTCCGTCCCAAGAAAATTTTCGTGACGATGCTTTTACATTTTACCCCAGTCCATCCGCCGGCAGACCGGCTTCCACCAACAGGCTGTCATTCCCATGCAGATGGGAATCCAATTTTGACAAGGTCATTGGGGTCAGGCTTGCAATGTTGCATTCCGCGAAGGCCCAGCCTTTTTTCATTGCCGGTGGAGACAGGACGAGAAGAGAACGCATAAACTGGGCCCGCCACGCCGCGCTTGGATCATGGGGGTCAGGATCATGGGGGTCAGGCTTGTAATGTTGCATTTTCTACGGCGTCGTTCTAGTCTGCCCGCATGGCCCGCAAGCCTCGACTGCATGTGCCCGGTGCGCTGTACCATGTCATCCTTCGCGGCAACGCGCAGCAGGACATTTTCTTTGCGGACAACGACCGGGCGATGTTCTACGCGTTGCTGCAAGAGGGCGTCGCTCGCTTCGGTTACCGCGTGCACGGCTTTTGCCTGATGCGCAATCACGTTCACCTCGCCCTCCAGGTGGGCGCCGCGCCGTTGTCCCGCGCGCTGCAAAACCTCGCGTTCCGCTACGCCCGCCACGTCAACAAGACGCAGGGACGGCTGGGACACTTGTTCCAGGGCCGCTACCACGCGCTGCTCGCCGATGCGGAGAGCTACCTGCTCGAACTGGTGCGCTACATCCACCTCAACCCCGTGCGCGCCCGCATCGTGCGGGATCCGGGCGACTACCCCCACAGCGGGCATCTCGGCTACCTGGGGAAGAAGCACTTCGCGTTTCTCACCACCGATTGGATCCTGTCCCGTTTCGATGACCGGCCGGGCGTTGCCCGCCGCCGCTATGTGCGGTTCGTGGCCGAGGGCATGGCGGAGGGTCACCGGGACGATTTCTACCGTGGCGCGGATGAAGTGCGCGTGATCGGTGCCGACAAGTTCGTCGAACGCGCGCTGAAGGCCGCGGGGGAGACCGACCACAGGCCACCCGCACTGAAGCGTATCGTCGGATTCATATGCCAGCGTCTCGATATCAAGGAGGCGGGCCTCGACGCGCCGGGCCGGCGCCGTGCGGCGGCCCGCGCGCGCGCCTTGATCGGGTGGCTGGCGGTGCGCACAGGTGCGGCGCCTCTGACGGAGGTCGCCCGCCGCTTCAACCGCGACATCTCAACGCTGAGTCGAGCGGTGGGGGCGCTGGATCGGATGGCAGCCGCCGGCGGTCCGGAGGCGAAGGTGCTGCGCGAGTATGAAAATGCAATTATGCAAGCCTGACCCCGTCATTTCAAGGTGCTGCGCGAGTATGAAAATGCAATTATGCAAGCCTGACCCCGTCATTTCCGTCATTTCGGTCATCATCGTGAACTTCAATGGCGGGAGGCTGCTGACGGCGTGCGTCCGTTCGGTGCTGGGGTCGAGCGTGCCCGTCGAGGTTCTCGTTTCCGACAACGGCTCGACCGATGGCAGCGTGGCCGACCTGCGCCGGCGCCTCGGAGATGACCCGCGGCTGCGCGTCGTGGAAAACGGGGCAAATCTCGGGTTCGCGCGCGCCAACAACGCGGTCCTGCCCATGGCGGCCGGCGACTATCTGCTGTTTCTCAATCCCGACTGCATCGTCCAGCCCGATACGCTTGAGCGCATGCGCGCGGCCATGGACGCCAACCCGGCTGCCGGCATGGCGGGATGCCTGATCCGGAATCCGGACGGCTCCGAGCAGGCGGGCTGCCGGCGCTTCGTGCCCACCCCGTGGCGCGCGTTCGTGCGGGTTTTCAGGTTGTCGCGGGTTTTCCGCAACAGTCCCCGCTTCAGCAGTTTCATCCTCACCGGCCAGCCGTTGCCCGAGCGGGCGACGCCGGTGGAAGCGATTTCCGGCGCCTTCATGTTCGTGCGGCGCAGCGCGCTGAATCACGTCGGTTTGATGGATGAAGGCTACTTCCTGCATTGTGAGGACCTCGACTGGTGCATGCGCTTCCGCGCGGCGGGATTCACGATATTGTTCGTCCCCGACGTTGAGATCGTGCACGCGAAGGGGGTGGGGAGCGCCGGCCGCCCCATTCACGTGGAGTGGTACAAACACAAGGGCATGATCCGCTTCTACCGGAAATTCTTCCGGCATACGTATCCGACGCTGCTGCTGTTCGTGGTCACGCTTGCCGTGTGGACCCGGTTTTCGGCGATCGCTGCCGTTCTGGCCGTCAGGAAGTTCTTCTCGCGCGGAACGAAGGACGCCACGGGCACGTCGCTGCTGGTTTCGCTGCCAGCCGACCAGCGCCTGCCCGGTGTCATCGTCACCGGCGCCACCAGCCAGATCGGCTATTTCCTGATCCCGCGGCTGCGGGAAGCGGATTATTTAGTCCACGCCGTCAGCCGCAGGCCGGCGACCGGACAGCAACCCGCCGCGGATTCCCTGGTCTGGCATGAAATTGATATCGCGCATGACCGGAATGCGCTGCAAAAAATCGCCGGCGCGAAGGTGCTGATCCACCTCGCTCCCCTCGGGACGTTGCCGGACCTGATCGACACCCTCGCGCAGATCGGCGTGCGCCGGATCGTGGCCTTCGGCTCCACCAGCCGCTACAGCAAACTCACTTCGACCGATCAAGGAGAGCAGGAGTTTGTGCGGGAACTGATCGAGTCGGAAGACGTCCTCGCAAGAAAATGCGCTGAATACGGCATCGCCTGGACCCTGTTCCGCCCCACGCTGATTTACGGCTGCGGGATGGACAAGAACGTGACCACCATCGCCCACTTCATACGCCGCTTTGGCTTCTTTCCGATATTGGGAGAGGGCAAGGGGCTGCGCCAGCCGGTGCACGCCGACGATCTGGCGGCGGCATGCCTGGCCGTGCTGGATTGCCCGGCAGCCCATAACCGGGCCTATAATCTAAGCGGCGGTGAGACGCTGACTTACCGGCAGATGGTGGAAACGGTTTTCGAGGGGCTGGGAAAGAAACCCAGGATCGTCAAAATCTCCCTCGCGGTATTCGCCTTGTTGCTGAAAGCAGCCTCGGTGCTTCCCGCCTACCGGCATCTCAACCTGGAGATGGTGAACCGGATCAATCTCGACCTTGATTTCGATTACCTCGCGGCACATCGGGATTTTGGCTACGCTCCCAGGAAATTCAAATTTTCCCGGACCGCTGATCCGCATCATGGCGAACACCGGTACCCGGCCGCCGCCGGGGGCGGATAGCATCGCCGGCAAGCCGGCTCCCACGACAGCTTGCTTTACTCTAACAGTTTGTCGGTCTCAGACACGACAAACTCCTAGCGCGTTATCTCGCGATAGACCTGAAGCGTGCCGCTCCACATGTTGTCGAGCGTGAACTCGCGCTTTGCCCGCGTGTAGCCCGCCTCGCCCATTTTTTCGCGGGTGCGCTCATCGTCCAACAATTCGTTGAGGGCTCGGGCCAGCGCGCCGGGGTCGCGTGGCGGCACAACCAGGCCAGTCACGCCGTGCCGGCTGACATAGTTCACGCCGTTCCCGAGATCGCAGCAGACGACGGGCTTCCTGCAGGCCATCGCCTCGACTTGAACCAAACCGAAAGCCTCGCTCCGCTCCACCGACGGCATACAGAAGACGTCCGCTGCGTGATAATGCGCCGGCAAGTCTTCGTCAGCGATCCGCCCCAGGAATATCGCGCGATCCCCGAGCCGCAGCGATTGAGCCAGCGCCTTCAGGCTCTCCGTCAACGGGCCGTGTCCGCCCACCAGCAGGACGGCGTCCGGTCTCACGCGCGGCATGGCGCGCACCAGGAATTCCAGCCCCTTGTAATAGACGTGGCGCCCGATGGCGAAGATCAACCGCCGGCCGGCGAAACGCGCGCGCAGCGCCCGGCCCGCCGCGATCGCCCGCAGCTGCTCGAAAGGCAGGAAATCGATGCCGTACGGCACCACGCGCAGCCGGCTCCGGTCGGCGCATGCCGTGAGCTGGGTTGACGAGGAAAAGTGCAGCGGCGTAGCGGCGATGATCGCGTCGGCGCGGGCGACGATGCGGTCGAGAAAGGGACGATACAGCTTGAGCAGGTTCTTCTGGCGCACGACATCGCTGTGCCAGGAAATGACGAGCTTGATGCCGCGCGGCAGCGCCAGGGCGGCCAGATGCGACATCGGATCCGGAAAATGCAGGTGCGCGATATCGTAGCGCTCCTGGCGATGGAGTTTGCGCGCCCACCACGGCATGGTGGGGCAGAGCGCGGCCCCGGCGGCGATCCCCAGTGAGGGCGCCTTGTAGACACGGCAACCGTCCACCTCGATCCTGGTCATCGACAGGTCTTCGCTCGCCACCAGATTGTCGACGTGGATCGAGCGGGTCAGGCCCCTGAGCAGCAGCGCGACGTGGCGCTCGAGCCCGCCGAAGTTCCCGCCGTAAAAGCGACCGAAGTGCAGGACTTTCATTGTTCTGCTGATGGGTGATGGGTGTGGGTTTCACCGTTCACGATTCGCTGATCGCTTTGCGATACACCGCCAGCGTTTTCTCCGCGCAGGCGCGCCACGTGAACCGGGCTGCTTGCGCCAAGCCCAGCTCCGAGCGACGTTTCGCTTCCTGCTCATCCTCGAGCATCCGCAGCATCGCTTCCCGCAAGGCTTCGCGGTCGTCCGGATCGACCACGATCGCCGCTTCACCCGCGACTTCCGGCAACGAGGCCCGGTTCGAGGTGATAACCGGAATGCCGCTCGCCATCGCTTCCAGCACCGGCAGTCCGAAGCCTTCGTAAAGAGACGGATAGACCAGGAACCGGGCTCCCGAGTACAGGACCGGGAGCACCTCGCCGGGCACGTATCCCAGCCAGCGCACCTCCCCCTTGTCCTCGTATTTCCTGATGCGCGTTTGCAGCTCTTCGGTCAGCCAGCCTTTCATCCCGGCGATCACCAGCGGCGTCGATTTTCTGACCGCCTCAGGCAATCCAGCGTAGGCGTCAATCGCCTGGATCAGATTCTTACGCGGCTCCAACGTGCCTACGGCGAGGATGTAGGCGCGATAGGCAAGACCATATGGCATGAGCGCCGAGGCGCTTTCTTCCGCTCGCCGGGGCGTATAATGCCCCGCCACGCCCAGATGTATCGCGTGCACCCTGGCCGGATCAACGCCGAAATGGTTCACCACCTCGCTTTTTACAAACTCCGAATCCACAATGATCTGCACCGCCAACGCTATGGACGGCGGCAGATACTTGTTCATTGCATTGACCCTGCTCTCGGGGTGCATTTCCGGATAACGGATGTGCGACATGTCGTGTATCGTGATCACAACCGGGCCGTCGAAAGAAAAAGCCAGGTAATTCGGGTCGTGGTAAACGTCGGGCTGGTAGCGCGCCACCCCGGCATTGAACATTCTTTGCTGGACGAAGCGGTTCACTTCGTAGGCATAGGGAACCAGTTTCCTGACGAGACTCTTCACCGGCATCGCTGCCGGCAAGGGCACATCGCGCACGCCGCGCGACCAGGCCACGCCGTAAAAGAAAAAGGCCTCCACCTTACCCGACTCCAGCAACGCTTGCGCCAGGTTGCGGGTGTAGGAGGCAATCCCGGTCGCCGGCGAGAGCAGGCTCGAGGCGTTGATCGCGATCCGCATGCCCGAATCCGGAACGAACGTTGGGCTATTTCACGATGGCCAGTTCGAAGTAAATCGTATAAACGGGATAAATGAATGCGTATCTGTTTTCATATTTCTCCTTGTTACGGTTCGCCCATTTGAGCAGCCAGCGATTGAGCCCGCGCCTATGCTGCAGCTCAAACTTATCGTATTCGACGGATAGCAGCCTGAATCGCGCAAGGCTGTACTGATAGTTAACCGATTTCGTGCCCTCAATGAAATAATCGAAGCTTCTGGAAGTAAAAGCACGCCTGTGCGTCGGGTCGGAAAAATAGTTGACGCTGCTCATGAACGGACCCGAGATTTCAACCGACGCGCCGGGCCTGCCGATTCGCCAGATTTCTTCCACGGTGCGCACGAAGCTGTCGACATGCTCCAGGACCTCCCGGCAAATAATCCGGTCGAACTCGTTGTCCGCGAACGGATAGGGAAACCGGTCCAGATCGTGGATGACATCGGCCGCCGAGCGAGGATTGATATCGAGCCCAATCGCGCCAGGCGTCTTCTCGAAGCCGCATCCTAGTTCAAGAATTTTCTCCGCCATAATCCTGAAAGCTCGCCTAAAACCTTTTTGTCGTCCGCGCTCAGCAGTCCTAAAGCACGCCACGCCAGGTGGAAAACGGCGTAACCGCCCGTCCCGACCAACAGCAGCGAAACCCAACCTCCAACCAGAGGCCGCATCGCGTAAAGCGCAAGAAACTGCCCGGCGATCACGCCAAGCACCGACAGATAAAAACCGCGTCTGGCCTTGAACCAGCCGAGGCCCAGGTGGGCTTCAAGCGCGCCTGCATACACCACTGCCTGCAACATCCCCAGCAGAGAGGCGGCTGCCGCCCCCATCATGCCGAACAGCGGCAGGAGGATTACACACCCGCCGACGTTTATTAGTGTCCCGGCGGTCGCAAAAAGGGCCCCTATTCTTGCATTTCCTATCCCATTGAAAATCTGCGACGGCACCACAGACAATACCGCAACGACGTAACCGAAGCACAGGACTTGCAGGAGTGGCGCGGCCTGTGCGGCGAACGCCGGACCCAGCCAAATGGCAAGCAACGGCTCGGAGAGCATGACCGCCGGCGCAAGCAAAGGCGCAAGCACGAGCAACTGGTAGCGCGAGGCCCGGGTGTAAAAAGTCGTCAACGCCGGAATGTCCGCCGCGGCCGACAGCGCCACCGCCCGGGGGAATACGAAGTTCGCCATAGCCGCGCCCAGGCTGAGAAGCTTGCTCGCAACATTTGCCGCTACCGCATAGTAAGCAACCGGTTCGGGTCCCAGAAAGTACGCGATGAGCAGCCTGTCCGCATGGTAGGCGAAAGCGGAAGTGAACTGCCCGACGAACGCGTAGAAACTGTATCCGAAGATTCCCGGCGTTTCCCTGAAAGTGCCTGCCGGGCGGCAACTGAAAGCCGGCAGCAGCCTTCGGCTGAATATGAGAAAAGCGAGGCACACGAGCCCGCTCAGGAACGTAGACCATATGACGACCAGCAAAAGCCCGGGGCCTGAATCCAGCGCCAGGAGCGCAACCGCGCCCCCCCACACCGCGATATTGGCGAGCACCTGGATCAAGGCAATGGCCGGGAACTGTTCCAGCGCCCGCGGCAGCAGCGAAGCCCACGCGGTCAGCAACTGAAAGAGCAATGAGACGGCCAACAGAAACACGACCCATGCAGCCTCCTCCGCACCTATCACGTCGTTCATTCCCAGCAGCGAGACTACTTGCCGGGCGAAGACAACGAGTGCCGCAAATACCGTGAGCCCGACAACCACAAATAACGAAAGGTATTCCCGCAGCAACTGCACCAATCTGTCGTTTTCCCCCCGGGCGAGTGCCCTGCTGATTTCGCGTACACCGCCCGTCGCAAGCCCGAAATCGAGGCTGCCGAGGATGGCGGTCAGCGACACCACCAGCATCAGGATTCCATATTGCCCCGTTCCGAGGCGTGCAACGAGGTATGGGGTCGTGAGCAGGAAAACCGCGAGCGGAACCGCAAGCCCCAAAAGACTCGCGACAGCGCTGGTCAGCCCCGAAGGCCGCTGCTTAGCCATGCACCCGGATTAACTGGACCGTCATTGCCGACCGTAGCGGTCTTCAAAGCGCACAATATCGTCCTCGCCCAGGTAATCCCCGCTCTGCACCTCGATCATCACCAAATCGAGCATGCCCGGGTTCTCGACGCGGTGCTTGCGCCCCGGGGGAATGAAAGTCGACTCGTTGACGTTGACGAAGTATTCCTCCTGATCGCGGACGACCCTGGCGATGCCGCTCACCACCACCCAGTGCTCGCTGCGGTGGTGGTGCATCTGCAGCGACAGCGAGGCGCCGGGTTTGACCACGATGCGCTTGATCTTGAAGCGGTCGCCCTCCTCAAGCAAAGTGTAGGTGCCCCAGGGGCGCGTCACCATGCGGTGCACCTTGTAGGTCTCGTGCTCCCTGAGCTTGAGCTGCTCCACGACTTTTTTCACGTCCTGGGTGCGGTCGCGGTCGGCCACCAGCAGCGCGTCGGGTGTATCGACGATGATCAGGTTGCGCGTGCCGACCGCCGCCACGACACGGCCTTCGGCGCGAATGAAGGTGTTTTCGGAATCCACCAGCACCGCCTCGCCCACCACGCGGTTGCCCGCCTCGTCCGGCCGCACCAGGCTGCTCACCGCGTTCCACGAACCGATGTCGCTCCAGCCGAACCCGGCGGGGACCACCGCCATCGCGCGGGATTTCTCCATGACGGCGTAGTCGATCGAGAGATCCGGCAAACCTGAAAACGTCTCGGCATCGATCTCCAGCACGTCGGGGCCGCCGCGCGAGCGGCCTTTGGTTTTTTCCCAGCAGGCCTGCGCACCTTCGCAGATGCGGGGGGCGTGCTGTTTCAGTTCGTCGAGAATGGCGCCGACGGTGAAGCAGAAAATTCCCGAGTTCCACAGGTAACGCTCCGCGGCCAGGTATTCCTGCGCCACCTCCAGGGTGGGCTTTTCGACGAAGCGGGCCACGCCGTACCCGCCGGTCGTGCCCAGCGCCTCGCCCCGCTCGATATAGCCATAGGCGGTTTCCGGTGTGGTCGGCTCGATGCCGAACGTCACCAGTCTGGATTCACGGGCGAAACCCGCCGCAATGCGGACCGCGTCCCCGAAAACCTCGTCACCTTCAATCAGGTGGTCGGCGGCGAGCACCAGCATCACCGCGTCCCGTCCCCACCGCTCGCCGACCATCAGCGCGCCCAACGCGACCGCGGGACCGGTATTGCGTCCGATGGGCTCCAGCAGAAACGCCTTGTTCACCTTCGCGTCGGCGCCGAGCGCTTCGTAGTCGTCGCGGGTCTTGAAGTAGTACTCGCGGTTGGTCACGGTGAGAATCGTGTCGACGCCGCTCAATCTCGCGGCGCGGGTGAAGGTTTTCTGCAGCAGGCTCTGGCCGTCGGCGAGCTGCATGAAGGGCTTGGGATGGGCCTCGCGCGACACCGGCCACAGGCGCGTGCCCGCCCCGCCGGACAGCAGCACGGGAACGAGCTTGCTACTCACGCGCCACCCGCTTGAGATCGGCTTCGATCATCATCACGACCAGTTCTTCAAGGGACGTTTTGGGTTTCCAGCCGAGCTTCGCTTTCGCCTTGGCGGGATTGCCGAGCAGCACCGCGACTTCCGCAGGGCGGTAGAACTTCGGATCGATCACCACGTGTTTCTCAGGGTCGAGCCCGACGTGGCCGAAAGCGAGCCGGCACATGTCGCGTACCGTGGTGGTGCGGCCGGTCGCGATGACGTAATCGTCGGGAGCAGGCTGCTGCAGCATGAGCCACATCGCCTCCACGTAATCCCCCGCGTAGCCCCAGTCGCGCTGGGCATCGATGTTGCCGAGACGCAGCTCTCTCTGCTTGCCGAGCTTGATGCGCGCGACCGCGTCCGTCACCTTGCGGGTGACGAACTCCAGGCCGCGCAGCGGGGACTCGTGGTTGAACAGGATGCCGTTCGAAGCATGCATGGCAAAGCTCTCGCGGTAGTTGACGGTCATCCAGTGGCCGTAGAGCTTCGCGACACCGTAGGGGCTGCGCGGATAGAACGGTGTCTGTTCGTCCTGGCGCTCGGCCTGGATCAGGCCGAACATTTCGCTGGTTGAAGCCTGATAGAACCTCGCTTTCAGATTGACCAGGCGCACTGCTTCAAGAATGTTGGCCACCGACACCCCTGTCACCTGCGCAGTGAGCAGCGGCTGTTCCCACGAGGTGGCGACGAAGCTTTGCGCGGCGAGGTTGTAGACTTCTTCGGCTTTCGACACTTCCAGCGCCCGAATGAGGGATGATACGTCGGTCATGTCGCCGTTTAGCAGGCGCACATCCTGTTCGATGCCCAACTCGCGCAGGCGCCACAGCGTATCGCTGCCGCGGCGCGCGATGAAGCCGTGGACCGCATAGTCTTTTTCGAGCAGCAGCCGCGCCAGATAAGCGCCGTCCTGCCCGGTGATACCGGTGACCAGAGCTGATTTGGGCATATTTCTCTACTTCATTATTGAGCTTTACTTAACTGCGTGACAAGCTCAATCCCTCACCCCCGCCCCTCTCCCGGAGGGCGAGGGGAGATTCGAGACATAAATGAATGTCATTCATTTACGTAAAATTCAATAATCGGCAATGTACGTTGGTTCGCATCACCTTCCCCACCCCCACCCTGACCCTCCCCCGCCCGAGCGGGGGAGGGGATTTTAATGGAGCGCAGCGCAATCCGTGGGCAAGCGCACGCAGGCCGGATGGAGCACAGTGCAATCCGCGATCGTGCATTTACGCGTTCCCGGCAAGTTTGCTTTCCCAGTATGACAGTACGTCCCGCAGCGACTGGTCGATCTCTATCGCCGGCTGCCAGCCTACCCGTTCATTCAATTTGGAGAAGGAGCCGCATATCCTCTTTTGCTCGTTGCGCCTGACACGAGCGTTATCTTGCTCGATGCGGCAATCGATGCCGGCGAGCGCGGTCAGCCGTTCGAGGACTGCGCGGATGCTTTGCTCTTTCCCCGAGCAGACATTGTATGCCTCTCCCTTCGCGCCCTTCTCCAACAACAGGAAATAGGCCCGCACCACATCCCGCACGTCGGTAAAGTCACGCGTTACGTCGATAGAACCGACCTCAATCACTGGATCGCGCAACGCCAGCTTGACCTCCACTACCTGCCTGGCAAAGTCGGACACCACGAACCACTCCGCCTGGCCGGGCCCGACGTGGTTAAAAGGCCGTGCCAGCACGATGTCGAAATCGTGGGTCTGGGTCCACTGGTAGCACAGCAACTCAGCCGCCGCCTTGCTGACCGAGTAGGGATTGCGCGGCTTGAGCGCTTGCGCTTCCGTGATGGGCATGGCCGACGGCTCCACCCAGCCGTAAACGTCCCCCGAGCCGACGTAAAGCATGCGGCCGGTGAAGCCGCGCGCCTCAAGCGCCTCCAGCAAATTGAGCGTGCCGAAAAA
>Ga0209343_10006351_pt1 | contig 14129 bp, 15 predicted proteins | sample RifCSPlowO2_02_FD_184026 | JGI IMG/M metagenome (GOLD analysis project Ga0209343, IMG submission 184026) | Groundwater microbial communities from Rifle, Colorado - Rifle CSP2_plank lowO2_0.2 (SPAdes) (version 2) | ecosystem: Environmental > Aquatic > Deep subsurface > Groundwater | place... | reverse complement strand
GACAATTGTAGTGAGGCTTAAAGAGAATGAGGTCTATGCCCTATCGGCTGTCTGCACACATCTTGGATGTATAGTTAAATGGCATGAGGATGCAAAGGAATTGTTATGTCCGTGTCATGCAGCGAGGTTTGATTTGTATGGGAATGTCCTCGGCGGCCCCGCACCAAAACCACTCCCTGCATACAAGGCGGCTGTAGAGGAGGACAGGATACTGATAAGAGAGGCGTAAAAAAGCAAAAACCTAATAAAACCATAGAGGGACACGGATAAACACAGAGAAACAATGAAATAATAAAAAGATTTGTCTTGTCCGTGTTTATCCGTGATAAGTCCGTGGTGGTTTTTATAATTTTCTATATATGAATGAGCTTAAATTAGGGCCAATACTGATTCGCAACAGATTTCTTATATCCATGTATAACTTTGTTGAGAATCGCCTTGGGATTAGAGAGATACTTGATTTAGAGGTATTTTATAAATTGGCACCCTCGCACCTTGGTATTTTTTCATGTTTTGGAGGGATAACATTTTTTATTTTTACCCTTCAGGTCATAACAGGGATACTTTTACTTATATATTATGTCCCGACAACAGCACAGGCTTATGACAGTGTAGTTCATATTACAAACAATGTCTCATTTGGATGGCTTATAAGGGGGCTTCATCACTGGGGTGCAAATATTATGATAATAACTGTCTTTATACACATGGGAAAGATATATTTTCACGGCATATATAAAAACCCAAGGGAATTGAACTGGGTAACAGGCATTATTCTTCTTGTATGCACACTTTCTTTTTCTTTCACAGGCTACCTTTTGCCGTGGACACAGTTGTCTTATTGGGCAACAGTCGTAGGAACGGAGATACCTTCTGCCATGCCTGTTATAGGTGAGTATATAAAGATTTTTCTGAGGGGCGGTACTGATGTATCACAGGTTACGCTGACAAGATTCTTTGCAGTTCATATAATGGTATTGCCCGCCGCAGTTGTTATATTTATAGGACTGCATATCTTGATGATAAGGAGACAGGGGATTTCAGGGCCATTGTAAAGTGATTTTACAAGGCACTACAGTTATATAAGGAGTGGCATAAGGAAGAGTGTAGAACGGATTATCTTCGCCATATTCCATAGACAAAATAAGATATGGGGGAATAGCCTTATATAAAATTACACATGAAGATTGACATTACCAGCACGGGGATAATATATTATAAATGTAGAGAGGGTATAGGACTATTTAATCAGGAATTCTCTTAAAAAATTGATAAGTATTAAATCTCGCCCTAATACCCCTTCCTTTCTCTCTCTATGCAATATTATTCCCCATATGCCTTAGGATTTCAAGACCTTTTGTGTCTGAAAAAACTTCTGAAAACTTCATAAGAACCCAAAAATATTGTTAAAGCCTAAATACTATGGTAAATTTTGCTTAAATGAACCGTGAAGAATATAACTTGTCTTAGGATTATTTAACTGCTGTGGAGTCATTTGAAATGCATGATAAATCAAGAAAAGATTTTTTGTTATCAGCTATTGCAGAAGCCGAAAAACACCTATCAACCATTGATGGAAAGAGACACAGGATAATTGCTAATCTAAATTCTCTCCGCAAAGAACTTCAAAGCCTTAACCATGATACTACAGTTGTAAAAGATACATCTGCTTTGCAAGATAAAATTCTTTCTAAGACGTCCAGCCCTGAAGAAAAGATAGCCCTATTTAGAGACATATTTCGTGGTCGTGATGATGTTTATCCGCGTCTATGGACAAATAAAAAGACTGGTAAGGCCGGATATAGCCCTGTATGCAACAATGAGTGGGTAGCAGGAATGTGTGAAAAACCAAGAATAAAGTGTGGTAAATGTAAAAACCGCTCTTTTGCATCTGTTACGGATAATGTAATCAGGGAACATCTTGAAGGCAAACATATTATAGGAATCTATCCAATGCTTACTGATGAAACCTGCTGGTTTCTTGCAATAGATTTTGATAAGGAGTCATGGGAAGATGATGTTAGTGCTTTTATGGAGACATCCAGAAAATTTAAGATTCCTGCTGTTCTTGAGAGGTCTCGTTCAGGCAAAGGGGCTCATGTATGGATATTCTTCTCAAACCCCACTTCCGCTTCTGCAGCGAGAAGGCTCGGATGCTATCTTTTAACCGAGACCATGACGATGCATCATCAAATAGAAATGGACTCTTATGACAGGCTCTTTCCTAATCAGGATACCATGCCAAAAGGGGGATTCGGCAATCTGATTGCACTGCCTTTTCAAAAGGAGGCATGTAAAAATGGCAACACCCTTTTCCTTGACCAAGGACTAAAACCTTATGATGACCAGTGGTATTTCCTTTCAAGGATACAAAAGATGACAGCCTCTGATGTAGAGATTATAGTCAGTGAAGCCGAGCAAAAAGGACAGATTATAAATGTTAAAATCAGCCAAAGCGATGAAGATAATGAACCATGGAGACAGCCCCAAAAGTTTAAAGAGAAACCCATTGACCTTCCTTTGCCTGATAAGATTGAGATGGTGATTTCTAATTTGATATATATTGAAAAGAAAGGATTACCTTCAAAGATCCTTACTCGTATAAAACAGACTGCAGCCTTCCAGAATCCTGAATTCTATAAGAAACAGCGTATGCGATTTTCTACTGCACTGACACCGAGAGTAATTTCATGTGCTGAAGATTTTCCTGAAAAATTAGCGATTCCAAGGGGATGCCTACCGGAGATTGAGGAGTTGTTTAAAATTCATGACATTAAAATTGATATGAAAGATGAACGTTACAGTGGCAAAGAAATAGATGTATCTTTTTATGGAAAATTAAATTCTTCACAATATGAAACCTCACAAGCCCTTGTCAATCATGAAAACGGAATACTTGTTGCCCCTCCCGGATTTGGCAAGACTATCGTTGGGACTTATCTTATCTCTATGAGAAAGAAAAATACCCTTATACTTGTACACCGCAGTGCCCTCCTTGAACAATGGCAGGTTAAATTGGCGAATCTTCTCAATATGAGTATAAAGGAAATAGGTGTTATAGGCGGAGGAAAGAATAAACCAACCGGCATTATTGATGTAGCTATGTTTCAGAGCCTGTTCCAAAAGAGAGAGGTAAATGATATGGTCTCGCAATATGGGCATGTAATTGTTGACGAATGCCATCATGTATCTGCTTTTAGCTTTGAGCAGGTTCTTCGCAGAATTAGAGCAAGGTTTATACTCGGACTTACTGCAACACCATATCGCAGAGATGGACATCAATCTATAATTCTTATGCAGTGTGGACCAATTAGATATAAGGTAAGTCAGAAGGAATCAACCAAGAACATCCTCCAACACCAACTCATCTGTCGTTATACAAAATTTTCAATACCTTCTATGGAAACAGGTCAGGATATTCACCATATATACGATAGACTTATAGGAAATGAGGAGCGTAATCAGATGATATTTGATGATGTGCTTCAGGTAATTGAGGAAGGACGCTCACCAATACTTCTTACTGAGAGGAAGGAGCATCTGGAGATTCTCGCAAAAAAATTTTACTCCTTTGTAAGAAATGTTATTACCCTTAAAGGAGGTATGAGAGTCAAAGAGCGTAAATCAATTATGGAAAAACTTGCAGCAATACCGGATGGAGAAGAACGTTTATTGCTTGCCACAGGCAGATACATAGGTGAAGGTTTTGATGATGCCCGACTTGATACACTATTTCTTGTAATGCCGGTCTCATGGAAAGGAACTCTTGTTCAGTATGCAGGACGGCTACACAGGATATACCAAGGAAAAAAGGAAGTGAAAGTCTATGATTATATTGATAGTAATTTACCTATGCTGATGAATATGTTCAAAAAGAGATTTAAAGGTTATAAGGCATTAGGTTATGAGATTGTGTAGCGATAGAATAATTCCTATTTTGTAAATCGTGCATAATTGATTACCCACTGCGATTAACCTTGACCATTAATTCCGTTTTACTTCAAAAATATCTAACACAATAAAGTTACTTTAGAGTATAATACTTAAGAGTATACTTATTGGAGAGATATGGTATTTATAAATCGTGAAAATGAACTGAAATATCTGAATAATGAATACAGAGATAAAAAGTCTCGGTTTGTTGTCATCTATGGAAAGAGGCGGGTCGGAAAGACCGAACTTGTCAAACAGTTTTTCAAGGATATACCCCACATCTATTTCCTTGCAGACAAGGCACCAGAGAAAGACCAGCTTCAATTGCTATCGGAAAAGATAGGGCTCTTATTCAATGACGAATTTCTGCTCTCCAGGGGATTTGGCACATGGTATGAATTTTTCAGATATATAAGAAATAAAGGCAGGATTGCAGTTATCATAGATGAATTCCCCTTTCTCATTGAGGCAAACAGTGCAATACCATCAATATTCCAGAAAGGATGGGATGAAGACCTTAAAAACTCAGGGACATTTCTTATACTCCTTGGATCAAGTATAGGTATGATGGAAACAGAGGTTCTTGGTTATAAATCTCCCCTCTTTGGCAGGAGAACAGGTCAGCTATTCATAGAGCCTCTCACTTTCTGGAACTCAAAGAAATTTTTCCCTGAAAAATTCAATGATGAGTTTATGTACATATACTCAATTCTCGGAGGGACACCTGCATATCTGCTCCAGTTTGAACCATCAATGGACTTATGGGCAAATATAAAAGAGAAAATACTTAAACCACAGGCTTATCTCTTCAATGAGCCAGAGTTTATATTGAGGGAAGAACTTCGTGAGCCGAGAAATTATTTTTCTATCCTTAAAGCAATCTCAATGGGTAAGACCCGTGCAAGTGAGATAATAAACGAGACAGGATTTGAAAAGAATGTTGTAGGAAAATATCTATCTGTTCTTGCCGAGCTCAGGATTATAAGAAGAGATGTCCCTGTTACTGAAAAATCTTACGAAAAAAGCAAGAAAGGTATATACATGATTAATGATAATTTTTTCAGATTCTGGTTCAACTTTGTTTTCCCGAATAAAAGTTATATAGAAGAAGGGGAGATTGAATATGTTATCAAAAACAAAATAAAATCAAGACTGGATATTTTTACCTCATTTATTGGGAGATAGTTTTCCGCCACCTTCAATGGGGAGCCACCCAGTTGTTTTCAGTAGCCATAGAGGATAAGAAGGAATAGATTGACTCGATAGCCTTCTATATTTTTGCTTACGGGGAGGACAAGTTTTAAAAACTGCATCCTTATCGCCGTCAATACGCCACGAGTCAATATCTGGGTTTACTGCTATCCAACACAATATCGCATGTGGATCAGCAGTGGCAAGTATTTGCTCCAATTTATCAATACTTGTTACATTTATTAACTCCTTATTATAATGCCCTCTCATCTCATTAATATTTTCAACTGTAATCTCCGCAAACCTTGCAGGATATTTTAAAGAAGACATTATATACGATAGAAAATTGTTCCCATAAGAACTCATGTCGTTCGCTAAGTATTGAAGATTCTTATTAACCCCCACCCAGCAGAGAAAATCCTCTATTTCCTTAGAAACATCAGTAAAGCCGAGATTCTCTGGATTGGCGATGAAAGAAGTGGGGTCAATGTGAGCATATAGGTATTCCAGAATCTTTCCATTTTTATACTCTTTACCAAAATATAGATTTTTCGCTGAATCAAATTTATTATCTCTTGTTGGCAAGATTATGGTGATTTTTTCAAGGTGTTTTACCTTTTCTTCATTTGAGGAATATAGATTCCATATCAACTGAATTGCCTGCTGCCTTAACATCAGTTCTTCATCTGGTCTCTCCTTGCATCTCCGATTTGTCTCGGCTTGTATTGCTGACACAAAAGCAGTCAAATCATATTTCTGCACATCGAATGGGTCTAATTTTGAAGCCAAATCTGCCACTGTGAAAACTTTGAACTTATTTCTAAGTAAAGTAATCAATTCACCATTTAATATTCTTTGAGGCACCCAATCAGGCAAAGAAAAGACCTTCCCTCCTGGTGGGAAAAAGACCGGACTTTGAGATGAGATTTTTTTATTATCGCTGTCTATTAGAAGTTCCGGAGGATCTTCTTTTATCAGATCATTTTCCAACAGTAAATATGTGAGTTCTGTCCTTTGTTCTAATGTAAGTGTATCTGAAATCATGTTTAGTCGATTTCTGAGTTCTTTATACTGTATATACTTGACATCAAGATTCTGTAATTGTCTATCAATAAAAGTGTCAGCTACATATACACATAAATCACAGAACAACTCGCCCGTCAGTAAACTATCAAAATTTCCTTTAATGCGTTTAGATTTGGCTGGTGTCTCAAAGCAACTATTTTGTACTGGTATAATTGCATATTTCTTTGCATTCTCTTTTAATAAGTCAAGAAAACCAAATTTCTCTAATATTGGGTCTATATCACCCCTCGGTGAGATTATTGATAATGCATGCCAAGGATTATTGGGATTTTTGATTTTCTCTGCTGATTCTGCCATCAAGTCGGCGAGCTGTCTTGTAATAAAACGATTTACTTCGCTATCAATCAGATGTTGCCTGTTGTCGCCTACTTCAAAGGTTGCGTGAACTATAATAGGGAATGGAAATCTTACCTCGTTTCTGGAGTTGCTATGTCCGGGTTTACAATAACTTCATTTTCTCTTCTTTCCACAGTCCAGCATTCATTCTTTTCAGAACTCTCGATGTCAATTCTTTCCAAAGACTGCAAAAATAGTAGTATTTCATTTCCCAAGGAGTTTATTTGCTGTTGTACTTGCTCTCTGGTTTTCTCAACATTCTTAAATAAAAGACAGATAACAGTGTCATAACCGCTTTTCAGAATTTTCTGCCCTTTCGCATAAATCGAATTTAGTTCCGCATTAAGTTGCTCATTTTCTGGAGAAATCAGATAAGGTATGCTTAAAGTTGCAATCGGGGTGGGAGATGAATCTTCGTGTTTTTTTACCTTAGCATCAACCTTTGAATGTTGTCTCCTTAAATCCTGAAGCCACTTCTCAGCCAATTTTTCATTAAATCCGATTGATAGCCTTCCACTCAAGATAATTATTGAAGAAGCCAATCCCAAAATTGATCTAAAACCCAATCCTTTATAACCGATACATTTTGTTCTTAAAAACTGTTTGGGGCTGTTATCACTTACCATTAAGGACTTTATTCCTTCAGGACTAAATGGAATACCTGTATTGGCAACAAACAGTCCAGAATCAGACAATTTTATCAATAATCTGTTATGTCCTATCCCGGCATCGTCACCATTTTGAATCAATTCGAGAAGTTCTCGCCCATGATAATCTCTGGCATGACTCTTTTCCCTATTATAACTGGCAATCAATTCATCCGGATCGATTGAAAAAATTTGTTTTCTTTCTTCAAGTCAAGTCTATCCTTAAGCCAGTCAGCCCAATCACCAACTGTCCATTTTAACCAATTGTTCGTCTCTTGCATATAACCCATTGGGATTCCCACTTTATATATTCAACTTTATGCATCTTCCCTAGAGAAATCCCTTAGTTTGCCTGCACATTTATAAACGGTTAACTTCCGCGTGACCCTCTCTTCCCGTGCTACAGGTTGTGTGCCGGCAATGGAGGATTTAATCTCTTCTTTTAGTAAATGAACGATCCTTGCTAACCGCTGTTGTTGAAAGCGAGGCAACCCCTGAACCTCTTTTAAAATATTTTTCTCATAGACATTTTTTGTTTGCATAACTGCCTCCGTAAGAAATTTACCATTGAGAGATGGAAATAATCAAGGAGAAAAGAGGACTTGAATACAAAGTGGCAAATCTAAAATTTTTTGATGTATAGGAAATTATAAAAATTGCTCTTTGAAACCATTTGAATTTAATAGTATTATTTGGCTAACTGTCAGCATATTCAATAAAATCAATATTCCATGACCATTGGAAGTCTCTAAAACAAGAATTATCAAGGAGACCTGTCTGCCGACAGGCAGGTATGAATCTTCTCACTGGGAATCGATTATTGAATCTGTAGAGAAGGTGCTCGGATGACAAAGACCATTCCAATGGGTATGCAGAGTATATCTGCATGAAGTGCGGAACGAAGGAAAGAGTTCCCTTTACCTGTAAGAGTCGTTTCTGCACCTCCTGTGGAAAGAAGTATGTAGACGAATGGGTAGACAAAACAGTAGATGAGATAATAGATGTTGCTCATCGTCATATAGTTTTCACCATACCCGTCCTTGACATCAAATGTCAAGGACGGGATATAATATTCGAAGGTCGCTCTTTGATAAAAGGTATGATGGACTGTGCCCTTGACAATAATCATTGTCATAGGGCATGGAGGATATGGCATCCTGAATATGGGGATATATATAACTTCAGCAGAGATGCCCCTATTGTCGAAGATGAAGAAGATACGAAAGAAGATAAAAATAAAAAGTTCATGGAAAATCCAAAATGGGAAAGTCAGTTATGTCTGCTCTCAGTGTAACACAAAAGAAGATATACCGGATGATGTTGTAAATCTCTTTGACATCCTTGATACTGGTGATCCATCAGTTCCACCACTCCACCACGATTTAGTTGTGAAAGATGTGGTGGCATTATGTTATCTGTTTGAATTCGCCCGAAGGGCGTTTTGTTCAGTTGAATGATGAGAAAGAAAAATTCAAAAAGGGGACAGTTGAACAGGCTCGGAAAAATAGTAGTGAATCAAGCTACCTACTGTGGAAAAAAGAGATTAAACTGAATAGATAATTTGGATTAAAAAGAATAGGAGGTTTATTATGTTTGGATTAGGTATGCCTGAGTTAATAGTTATCATGGTCATTGTCCTGATAATATTTGGTGCTGGTAAGCTGCCTGAGATTGGTGCTGGACTTGGGAGGGGTATAAGAAATTTCAAAAATACAGGAAAAGAGATACAGGATGAAGTAGAAACTACTGCAAAGCTAAATGAAGAAGCACATAGTAAAAAAAGTTAACCTATATAATTTATTCTCATTATGGATATGAATTCTGCATTATTTGTGTTTCTTGTTCTGATGTCGCTTGTGGCATTTCTTTATTCTTCTGTCGGACATGGCGGGGCAAGTGGTTATCTTGCGCTCATGGCAATATTTAATTTCAGTCCTCAGGCGATGAAACCATCAGCTCTTATCCTGAACATCCTTGTTTCAAGCATTGCATTTTATCATTATTACAAGGCAGGAAATTTTAAATGGAAAATATTTATTCCATTTACAGCCTTATCCGTACCGATGGCTTTTTTTGGTGCGGGAATCAAAATTGACACCTCGGTTTATAAAATTATTCTTGGAATATGTTTAATTATAGCTTCTCTGCGATTGCTTGGATTTATAGGAAAAGAGAGTGATGAAATTAAACAGATTCATATACCATCGGCAGTTATTATTGGGGGAATGATAGGATTTCTTTCGGGAATGATTGGAATTGGCGGAGGAATTATTTTATCTCCTCTATTGCTTTTGCTTCATTGGGCAAAAATGAAAGAGACTGCCGCTATTTCTGCTTTATTTATATTTGTCAATTCTGTTGCGGGATTAGCTGGAGTGGCAAACACAGGAGTGGCTTTTTCTTCTCATCTGGTATATTTCATTTTTGCAGCCCTTACTGGAGGAATACTCGGCTCATATTATGGCAGTGGTAAGTTCAACACAGTTGTTTTAAAATATCTTCTCACTTCGTTGCTGCTTTTTGCAAGTGCAAAACTTTTTATCATTTAACTTTAGTTATGATTACCGTTGAAGAGGCAAAAAATAAGCTGTTAAAGAACACACATATATCATCACAAGAGTTGATTGGTATTGATAAAGCCATCGGCAGAGTGTTGTGTGAAGACATTTACTCGCCAATTTCACTTCCGTCTTTCAATCAATCGGCAATGGATGGCTATGCATTGAAATTGCAAAATAAAAATAAATATGAATTAATTGGGGAAATTAAAGCTGGCGACAATCATAAAATAACAATAAAAAAAGGACAGGCAGTAAAAATTTTTACCGGCGCAGCAGTGCCAGTCAATGCCGATTGTGTTGTCATTCAAGAAATAGTTAAAGAAGAAAATAGATACATTATTATTGGCGATTATACCCCGGGAAAAAACGATAATATCCGATTAATCGGCTCGCACATACAAAAAGGAGAAATTGCCTTAAAAAAAGGAACAATGCTGACCCCTGCGGCAATCGGGTTTCTTGCATCACTTGGAGTAAGGCATATCAAAGCATATAAGAGTCCGGTTGTATCAATTGTTACTACTGGAAATGAGCTGCAGCAGGCTGGAAAACCGATAACAGCAGGAAAGATATACGAATCAAATTCCTTTGCCCTATCTGCTGCATTGCAGGAAATCGGAGTGTATCCAAAATTTATAGCTCAATTGCGTGACGATAAAAAAATTCTTCATTCAACCATCCAGAGATTACTCCGTGCTTCTGATGTTTTAATTCTTTCAGGAGGAATTTCAGTAGGGAAATACGATTTAGTAAGAGAAACATTGCAAAGGCTTGGAGTGAAGGAATTATTTTATAAAGTGGCACAAAAGCCGGGAAAACCTCTGTTTGCAGGAAAAAAAAGAAATAAAATGATTTTTGGATTACCGGGAAATCCTGCTGCAACACTGGTGTGCTATTATGAGTATGTTTATCCTGCCATAAGAAAGATGCAGGGATTCAGTGAGTATTTTATGCCCAAAAAATATGTTAAAACGAGTGAAGCAATTCGTAAAAAAGCAGATAGGGCATATTTTTTAAAAGGAAAATCAGCTTATAATGGTGTGCTTCCGTTGGAAGGGCAGGAATCGCATATGATGAAATCATTCGCCGAAGCAAACTCACTCATTTATCTTCCCCTTGAAAAAGGAGATGTTAAAAAGGGTGAAGAAGTAGAAGTTCACTTATTGCCCCGCACATAACCCTCTGCGAAGAGATTCTTCGTAGTAGGTTATGTGCGGGGTCTGCGGTGAATTTTATAATTTCTTTGTAAGTAAATGAAAATTAAGGTCATTGCTTTTGGATATATAGCTGATATTCTGGGTAAGGATGTACTGGAATTAGAAGGTATTTCAAATACAGATATGCTTAAAAGCAAGCTGTATGCTAAATATCCCAATTTAAAAAGAAGAGAATATAAAATTGCAGTGAATCAACAAATTATATCCGAAGATATTTCATTAGATGAGAATAGCGAAGTTGTTCTGCTTCCGCCATTTGCTGGAGGATGAATTATTTAAAACAGGATGAGTTCACAAAAGAAAAAGAACAAAGTATTTATTGAAGGGGCAATAAATCCTGTATTTATTGCTGATTCCATTGCGAAGCACAGCAGCAAAACCGGTATCGGTGCGCATACAATATTTCTCGGACAGGTGCGAAATGATGTGATTGACGGTAAAACCGTGCAGGCAATTGAATATTCAGCTTACAACGAGATGGCTGAAAAAGAATTTCACAAAATCAGAGAAGATGCTTTTGCGAAATACGAATTGACTTGCATGCATATCTATCATAGTTTGGGAAAAGTGAAGGCAGGAGAAATCAATATGTATGTTTTCGTTTCTTCAAGGCACAGAAATGATGCGTTTAGTGCATGCCGCGAAATTATTGAGCAAATTAAAACCAATGTGCCTATTTGGGGGAAGGAAATACTTGACGATGATACTTATGTATGGAAACAAAACCTGTAGCAACAGGTCTAAAGAACAACCCCCTACCCCCCTTTATTAAGGGGGAATTGTTTCACACATTATTGGGATTACATTATGATTAACATTACGAACAAATCCACCACTCTCAGAAAAGCTATTGCTCAGGCTATTGTAAAAGTAAGCAGGCAGGAAACCATAGAAGCGGTGAAAAACAATACCGTTCCTAAAGGCAATGTGCTTGAAACATCGCGTGTGGCGGGGCTTTACGCAGTTAAGCGCACCAGCGATATGATTCCTGATTGTCATCCGATGCCAGTTGAATTTGCAGATGTGCGTTATGAAATAGCAAATCTTGAGATTCATATTGAAATTGAGGTGCACACGATTTACAAAACCGGCGTTGAAGTAGAAGCAATGCATGGGGCATCGGTTGTTGCACTCACTATTTACGATATGCTCAAGCCGATTGATAAAGGAATTGAGATTTGTTCTATAAAATTGAAAGAGAAAAAAGGCGGCAAATCAGATTGGACAGATAAATTCAGAAAAGACCTCAAAGCTGCAGTAATTGTGTGCTCTGACAGTATTTCCGCCAGAAAAAATGAGGATAAAGCAGGAAAGGCAATCATCAAAAAATTGGAGCAGTGCAAAGTTTCAGTTTCAGATTATTCCGTTATTCCGGATAAATTAAAAGTTATTAAGGGAAAAGTATTAAAGCTCTATAAAGCAAAGAACGATATGATTATCCTGACTGGAGGCACAGGGCTATCTCCTACCGATGTTACACCCGAAGCCATTCGTCCCCTGCTTGATAAAGAAATTCCAGGGATTGTTGAGGCAGCAAGAAATTATGGGCAGGAGCGAACACCATACTCTATGTTGTCACGCAGCGTAGCAGGGATGAAAGGGAAAACGCTTATACTCGCACTTCCAGGCTCAACTAAAGGTGCACAGGAAGCCATGGATGCACTTTTTCCTTTTGTGCTTCATATATTCAGAATCATAGAAGGGGCAAGGCACGATTAATGATTGATTTCGTATGTGCCATCTTCCCATAAAATAACCTTTACCTTTCAACCTTAAGCTGACTGCAAACCGCTGTAACAGGAATCTTTTTTTTAATAACCTTGATATGAAAATACCTGTCTCATAGAGAATGACCATGGGAATTGCCATTATGAACATTGTGAACACATCACTTATTGACAAATATAATAGAAAAATTGAATACATCCGTATATCTGTTACAGACAGGTGTGACCTGAAATGTCTCTACTGCACACCGAAGGATAGCGATAGTCATTCAAGACGGAGGGCGATACTCAAGTTTGAGGAAATTGCCAGAATAGTAAGGTGTTTTGCTGATATGGGCGTGAGTCGTGTAAGGATAACCGGTGGAGAACCTCTGGTCAGAAAGGATATGGTATCGCTGATTAATCAATTATCTCATATTAACGGAATAAATGACCTTGCTATGACAACAAACGCCACCCTGCTTTCTAAATATGCAGCTGATTTAAAGAATGCAGGATTAAAAAGGGTAAATATCAGTCTTGACACACTAAAACCTGAAACATTTAAAATGATTTGTGGATGTGGAGAACTGAATAATGTATTAGATGGTATCAGGAAGGCAGTAAATGCTGGTTTGACGCCTATTAATCTCAATACTGTGGTAATGAAGGGGTTGAATGATAATGAGCTTATTGACATTGTCCATTTTGCCATAGAAAACAGTGCAAATATAAGATTCATAGAGTGTATGCCCGTGCGTCGTATTATAAATTTAAGCAAAGAAAGGTTTATCTCAATAAAGGAGATAAAATCTTTGGTTGAAAGCCATTTTGAATTAGAGCCTGCAAAGTCATCAGGAGGCGGTCCTGCTTCATATTTCACTATAAAATCTGCAATCAGCAATCCACAATCCGCAATCAAAATCGGCTTCATCTCGCCGATAACACAGCATTTCTGTGAATACTGCAACAGGGTAAGACTGACTGCAGAAGGAATATTAAGGTTGTGTCTGGGTTATAAAGATGGAATAGATTTAAGAGATTATATTCGGTCAGGAATTAGTGATGAGTCCCTCAAAGAGATTATTATAAAAATTATGCAGAATAAACCTCAGGGGCATCAGTTCTCTAACGACAAATGTATTCCTATTGGGCAATCTATGTCAATGATTGGGGGATGAATAAAGAATCCTATAATGCTCTTTTAATAAAGATTAGGGAGATATTGAATGGATGACTTAAATCGTGGCGATTAAAAATATAACTCCTCACTTAATATCCATATAAAGCCGTAAATAATCCATTACGAAAATTAGCATTTGAATGCCCCGCCTGGAAGGGCGGGGATGAAAAATGCTTGCTGCTGTAAGCAGCAAAGTTAATATGATAAAGTGGTTACATGGTAAAAAGAGTTAGCCACTGTGTATACGATACAAAATATCATTTAGTATG
>Ga0209343_10006350_pt1 | contig 14129 bp, 9 predicted proteins | sample RifCSPlowO2_02_FD_184026 | JGI IMG/M metagenome (GOLD analysis project Ga0209343, IMG submission 184026) | Groundwater microbial communities from Rifle, Colorado - Rifle CSP2_plank lowO2_0.2 (SPAdes) (version 2) | ecosystem: Environmental > Aquatic > Deep subsurface > Groundwater | place: Rifle... | reverse complement strand
GGACGAGCCCATCCAGGCGATCGCCGAGGACATCGAGCCGGGCGACGAGGAGGAAGAGGACGACGAGGGCGAAGACGACGGCGCAGCCATGGCGGCGAGCCTCATGCAGCTCAAGCAGGACTCGCTCGGCCGCTTTGCCAAGATCCGCCGTCTCTACGAGAAGATGAAGAAGGCGCTCGCCGAGAACGGCCACCGCAGCAAGGAATACGTCAAGGTCCGCGACCAGATTTCCGCCGAGCTGATGGGCATCCGCTTCACGGCGCGCATCATCGAGAGACTGTCCGACACCGTGCGCGGCATGGTGGAAGAAGTGCGGCGCCACGAGCGAGCGATCATGGACCTGTGCGTCAATAAGAGCCAGATGCCGCGCCCGCACTTCATCAAGGTGTTCCCCGGAAACGAGACCTCGCTGCGCTGGGTGAAGAACGAGATCGCCGCGGGGCGGCCCAACGCGCATGCCCTGGTGCGCTTCGAACCGAACATCCTGGAGGAACAGCAGAAGCTGATCGAGATCCAGAAGAAGATCGGTATCCCGCTGAAGGATCTCAAGGAGATCAACAAGCAGATGTCGACCGGCGAGGCCAAGGCGCGGCGCGCCAAGCGCGAGATGACCGAGGCGAACCTGCGCCTGGTGATTTCGATCGCGAAAAAGTACACCAACCGCGGGCTGCAGTTCCTCGACCTCATCCAGGAAGGGAACATCGGCCTCATGAAGGCGGTGGACAAGTTCGAATACCGTCGCGGCTACAAATTTTCGACCTACGCCACCTGGTGGATCCGGCAGGCCATCACGCGCTCGATCGCCGACCAGGCCCGCACCATCCGCATCCCGGTGCACATGATCGAGACCATCAACAAGATGAACCGGATCTCCCGGCAGATCCTGCAGGAGACCGGCCAGGAGCCCGATCCGGCCACGCTGGCGCAGAAAATGGAGATGCCCGAGGAGAAGATCCGCAAGATTCTCAAGATCTCCAAGGAGCCGATCTCCATGGAGACGCCGATCGGGGACGACGACGACTCGCATCTCGGGGATTTCATCGAGGACCAGTCGACGCTCGCGCCCAACGACGCGGCGATGTATGCGAGCCTGCGCGAGGTGACCAAGGACATCCTGGACTCCCTCACGCCGCGCGAGGCGAAGGTGCTGCGCATGCGTTTCGGCATCGAAATGAACACCGACCACACGCTGGAAGAGGTCGGCAAGCAGTTCGATGTCACGCGCGAGCGGATACGCCAGATCGAGGCGAAGGCGCTGCGGAAGCTCCGGCACCCCTCGAGGTCCGAGCGGCTGAAGAGCTTCCTGGACCAGAGCTGATCGTCGAGATAGCTGCAAGACGCCCCTTCGCGGGGCGTTTTTTTTGAGCCACCATCATGGCCTTCGACTTCGACCTTTTCGTGATCGGCGCCGGCTCCGGAGGCGTGCGCGCCAGCCGCGTCGCCGCAGGGTTCGGGGCCGGGGTGGCCATCGCCGAGCATTACCGGGTGGGCGGGACCTGCGTCATTCGCGGCTGCGTGCCCAAGAAGCTTCTGGTCTACGCCTCGCACTTTGCTGAAAGCTTCGAAGACGCGGCCGGCTTCGGCTGGACGCTGGAGGGCGCGCGCTTCTCGTGGCCCTCGCTGATCGAGGCGAAAAACCGGGAGATTTCACGGCTGGAGGCGGTCTATGAGCGGCTGCTGGAAGATTCCGGCGTCAGGCTGCTTCGCGGACGTGCGAGGATCCTGGATGCGCACACGGTGCTCTGCGAAGACCGGACGGTGAGCGCGGCCAACATTCTGGTCGCAACCGGCGGCTGGCCGCATCTGCCTGCCATCCCGGGCGTGGACCTGTGCATCACCTCCAACGAGGCGTTCGAGCTCCCCGAATTGCCACGCCGTATTCTGCTCGTGGGCGGCGGTTACATCGCGGTCGAGTTCGCCGGAATTTTTTCGGGATTGGGCTCCGAGGTCACGGTGTCGTACCGTGGCGAACAGATCCTTCGCGGCTTCGATCGGGATGTACGGCGTCACCTGGCGCAGGAAATGTCCAAGAAAGGCATACGGATCCTGTTGCGCAACGACGTGGCAGGCGTAATGCGCATCCCGGCGGGCAGCCTGCTCGCCGACACCGCGGGACCGCAAGGGCCTCTTGAGCTCGAGTGCGACGCCGTCATGTACTGCACCGGACGTTGGCCGTGCACCCAGGGGTTGGGTCTGGAGCGGGCTGGCGTGCTGCTCGATTCCGACGGCGGAGTGATTGTGGATGCGCATGGCAGGAGCAGCGTGCCCAGCATCTTTGCCGCGGGCGACGTCACCAACAGGATCGCGCTGACGCCGGTGGCCATCCGGGAAGGCCAGGCGATCGCGACCACGCTGTTCGGAGGCGGCGAGGCGGTGCCTTGCGATCACGACTTCGTTCCCACGGCGGTGTTCAGCCGGCCGCCGGTGGGAACGACAGGCCTGACCGAAGGCGAGGCGATAGAGGCCTGCGGCGAGATCGAGATCTACCAGACGGAGTTCCGCCCGCTGATGCACACGCTTTCCGGCCGGGACGAGCGTACGCTGATGAAACTGATCGTGCAGCGCTCCACCCAACGGGTGGTGGGCGCGCACATGGTGGGGGGCGATGCGCCCGAAATCATCCAGGGCATCGGCATCGCGGTCAAGGCCGGGCTCACCAAGCGGCAGTTCGACGCCACCGTGGGCATTCATCCGACCGCTGCCGAAGAATTCGTCACCCTGCGTGAAAAGCGCGTCGTCAGCCGAGCGGAAAGAGGATAGCCCCCTCCAGCCGCTATAATTTCCATCGCTCCCCGGGGCCTGTAGCTCAGCCGGTTAGAGCAGAGGACTCATAATCCTTTGGTCCCTGGTTCGAATCCAGGCGGGCCCACCAGTTTTCTCAAGGGGTTGCAGAACGCGTTTCGATTGCTCTGCGCTTCCTGCTGCCAGTCGGGGTCTAGCCGAAAAGCACCAGCAGCCAAATCGCGCCGGCGGTGATGAGCGACAGCATTACCGCTGCGCTGCCCATGTCCTTCGCCCGCTTGGCGAGGCGGTGGTTTTCGAGGGAGATACGGTCCACGGTAGCCTCTATCGCCGAGTTGACCAGCTCGACTATCAGGACCACCAGCAAGCTGCAGAGGAGCAGCGCACGCTCTATGCCGCTCCGCCCGAGCAACATGGCAACCGGCGCAAGAAGCAGCGTCAAGGCGAGCTCGACGCGGAAGGCATCTTCGTGGCGCGCGGCTGCGGCCAGACCGCAAAGCGAGTAGTGCATCGCATTGAGCAGGCGGCGCAGCCCGGTCTTTCCCTTGTAGGGACTCTCGCCCTGCACGTCATCGCGCACGTTTTCCACCTCGGATTTACCCGCTACACATTCTGACGCTTCCGCCTGAGGGTGCAACCGGTCCGGATAAGCTGGAAGATGATATGTGTAAGTTGTTTGTAAGCTTGTAAAGGCCTGTTGGTTCAGTCGGCTCATGATTTACCCGCAAAGGGCGCGCGAAATCTGAACATGGTCCGATAGGATGAGACCGGAGTCGGATATGAATGGCGATGTCCGCACGAACCGGGAGGAATTCCATGAGGTTATTCAGCGCCCAAGCAGCGTTTCGCGCGTCTACGCGCGAGCAATTCACGCGCACTCGATGGTTGCTCACGATCAAGCTCCTGCTGCTGACGGCCTTGTTAATCGGCACCAACTATGGTGCCTGGCAACACGTGCAGGTCATTGAGTCGTATTTCAGCCTCGGCGCTTTTTTCGTGATGTGGATCCTTTCGGCGTTGGGGGTACTGTGCATTGCGTTCTCGCCCTCCCGGTCGTGGCGCTACACCTGGACAGCCGTCCTAATAATCTTCGGCTTCGTCGGCCTTGCCTACCGGCTGATCACAAACAGCGATCTCGGTCTGGCGGAGGCGGAGCAGCTGCTGGAAGTGGTCGCTTTCGCGGATAACGTTACGGGATTCTACGCACGTGCTCTGCTGGTGGCAGGCGCGCTATGCGCAATCGGGATCGTGGCGATCAATATGCCGCCGTATTGGGACTTCAAAGTCCGCGGCAATCCGAAGTGGCTGGTGTCGCTTTTGCTGCTCGTGCCGTTCGTCCCTGTAGGCGCGACCGCTGGAATTCTTTACGTCCGCGGCGGCGAAGGTACCGAAGGTCTCGCAGCGGAGTTCAACGGTCCGGCGTTTGCGCTCGTACTGGGTGTCGAGCGCCTGATTTCGGGACCGCAACCGAAGAGGCGGGCAGTCGCGATCGCACAGTCCTCGGTGCGTCCTCCAAAGACCGTGGTCGTGATCATGGATGAGAGCGTGCGCGGCGATGTGCTCGACATCAATAGCGCCTCGGGTGCTTACTCGGGGTTGCTCCGCTATTCGAAGATCATGGCCAATTTTGGCCTGATGTCCTCCATAGCGAACTGCTCCTCTCCTTCGAACGCCGGCTTCCGCTACGGCGTTTCCAGAAAGAGCTATCTGACTGATATGAAAACCAACCCCTCCATCTGGAGCTACGCGAAGAAAGCCGGATATCGAACCGTCTACATAGATGGCCAGCGGCATGGCGGCGGATTGCATAACATGATGACAGCCGAAGAGGCGAGCGCGATCGACGATTTCGTACAGTTGCCGGCCGATACACCGCCGTATGAGAGGGACATGGAAATTGCGCGCCGTATCCGCAAGATCGTCGAGGACGGCAAGCAGTATTCGTTCGTGTACGTGAACAAGATGGGTTTGCACTTTCCCTACGAAGGGAAGTATCCACCCGGAAAGGCAATTCACCAGCCGATAATGCAGCAAACCTACTTCGGAACGGACATCGATCCGAAGAACATCCTGCGCCCGCAAAACGAAGATGACGAGAGTCGCCTGCGATTCCGAAACTCCTACTTGAATGCAGTTTCCTGGAACGTCGGCAATTTTTTCGATACGCTGCTCACCGGGCTGAACCTCTCGAATGCGGTGGTCGTGTACATGTCGGACCACGGACAGGACCTTCACGAGGACGGCCGCCCGGGCTCCCGAACCCACTGCACCACGAAAGACCCGGCCCCGGGCGAAGGCATCGTTCCGCTTGTGGTTGTGTCTGGAATCGAGCGGCTCGCCGCCGAGATGCGGCAGGCGGCCGGCCTGAACCGCGACCGGGTCAGCCAGTTCAACGTCTTTCCCACGGTTCTTGCGATGCTCGGCTACAGCCACGAAGACATCGCCCGTTCTGCCTCAAGCGAGCGCATGTTCGATGCGGAGCTGCCGGCCAATCAGCAGAAGTTCCTGTCGCGCTATTTCACTCGCTTTGGCACAAAGCCATTGTGGAACTCGATCCGGCTGGACGGTGAGCGATACAAGGGCGTTGTTGCGAAGGAACCGTAAGCAACAGCGCGGCGGGGGGCCTCGCGCTGGGCGCCGTTGTTTTCGGCATCGGAACGTTGATTTCCTGAAGTTTTCCCACCGGTCCCCGGACGCCATGGTCCGAAAGGATCAGGGCCCTCCGGCACGTCTCTCCTCAGCCGGTCCGCACACTTCTTCCTCGCGCAAAACACCGAGGCCCGGTGGCCAGGGGACCCGATCAAGGAGGCACATGAAGATCATCAAAGAGGTTCGCCGCAGGATCCAGATGTGGCAGAAACGCAGACACATCGAACGCGTCTCCGAGCACATAAACTGGCTCGTCGAGAACGTGGAGTTCGCCCGCAACGAAATACCCAAGTACGAAGCGGCCCGCAATCGGCTGCAGGCCGAGTTGTGGGCGATCCAGCCGGCCGACGAGCTGGTCCATACGGCTCTATATGGCGGAGGGTGCTTGACCAAGGGCTCCACATCCATTTGCTAGGTTGGCCGTTCTGCCGTTTCGGCAGGGCCGCGGTCTGCTTGCCATGGACGTTCGCATCGCACCCGTCATCAAAGGCCTTCTGAGTTTCATTCCCGGGGCGAGCGGGCTGCTTCCCGAGGGCGGTGGGGATACCAAGTCAGCCGAGTATTGTTACGGGGTGTGGATAAAGCATCTCGTCCTGCTATGGGAAAACGGCATGCGCGCCATGCCGCATACCCTCGCGGAGCTCGGACCGGGATACTCGCTGGGGGTCGGGCTGGCAGCCATGCTTTCGGGCGTGAGCCGCTACTTCGCGCTCGATGTCGTCAGACATTCGCATACCGACCTGAACCTGGAGGTGTTCGATCAGCTGGTGGAGCTCTTCAAAAAGCGTGCGGGACGCAGCGCGAAGGGGTGGCCGGACTGTTCACCTTATCTCGATGAAGCTTCATTTCCGAGCCACATATTCACCGAAGATCGGCTGGGAGCCAGCCTCGCCCCCGAAAGAATCGCCCGGATCAGAAGCGCGCTCATGAACCCGGGGAGCGATGAGGGCGGAATGACGGTCCGGTACATCGTGCCCTGGTCAGACCCGCGGATCCTGGAAAAGGAAAGCGTCGACCTGATTCTTTCGCACGTCGTGCTCATTCATGTCACGGATCTGCCGGGCACCTATCGGGCGCTCAACGCCTGGCTGAAGCCGGGAGGCCTGATGTCGCACCAGATCAACTTCGGCTCTCACGGGTTGACCCGGACGTGGAACGGACATCGGGCCTACCCGGAGCTCCTGTGGAAGGTGGCTTCGGGAAGGCGGCCGTTCTTCATCAACAGGACGGCGCACTCCGATCATATCGGGCTGCTCAGGAAAGAAGGCTTCGATATCCTGTGCGATTTGAAGCTGGTCGAAAAAGACGGCATCGAACGGCGCCAGCTATCCAGGCAGTGGAAGAACATTTCCGATGAAGACCTCACCTGCCGTAGCGCCTTTATCCAGGCAAGGAAGCCATTGGACAGAGCCCCCTCGCGCCACTGAGGCGCTTCGGCCTCCTGCCGCAGCACCGGGCCGGCTGCAGGCATCGCTGTCAAACCCCTGATAGCATGTCGCGCGCGGATGAGGACAACCGGGCGGCGGCTATCATGCAGAACATCCTGAAGGACAAGCTCGTGCTGGTGGTGGACGACATGTCCGCCCCGCGCATGCTCGTGTCGACCTCGCTCACGCATTACGGCGTGCGGGTGCTCGAGGCTGCGGATGCCAAAGAGGCGTTGCGCATCGTCGAGCGCGAACGCATCGACGCCTTCATCATCGACATCCACATGCCCGGCATGGGGGGCATCGAGCTGTGCCGGTCGATCCGGGCGATGGGCCCCTACGCAACTACGCCCGTCATGTTCATCACCACGATGGATCAGAGCGAGGCGCTGCAGTGGGCGCTCGACGCCGGAGGCGACGACTTCATCCACAAGCCGGTGCAGGCCGTGGTGCTGAGGGCGCGGCTGCGCAACCTGCTCGAGAAGAACGCCTATCTGACCCAAGTGGAGATGATGAGCCGATCGCTGCAGCGCTACGTGTCCCCGCGCACCGAGGAGATGGCGAGGGCATTCGCTGCGACCGGCGAATTGCCGCCGCCGCGCCGCCAGGACGTGTGCGTGCTGTTTTCCGACGTCCGGGGCTTCACCGAGTTGAGCCAGGAAGTGGAGCCCGAGGTGCTGTTGCAAAGCCTGAGCGACCACCTCGCAGCCCAGGTGAACCTCGTTCAGGTCCACGGAGGCTACATCGACAAGTTTGCCGGCGACGGCCTGATGGCGGTATTCGACGGCGAGCAGCGAGTGCTGAAGTGCTGCCTGTGCGCCCTGGATATCGTCGATGCCTCGATCCAGCAGGTGGAACACCTGAAAATCCGCCAGCTCGGCATCGGCATCCATGCGGGGCCGGTCATCACAGGCAACCTCGGCTCTTCCAGCCGCCTGGATTACACGCTCATCGGCAAGACCGTGAACCTGGCGGCGCGCCTGTGCAGCATGGCCCAGCGCATGTCCATCGTGGTGTCGCAGGCGGTTCGCGACGCGGTTCCGCCCGATCCGCGGCTCGCCTTCCGAAATGAACGCGACGCCACGGTACGCGGCTTCAAAGAGCCGATTGCCGTGTTCGACCTGTGTCGCGGAGCGCCGTCCGGCGAGGCAAAAGGGTGAGGCGAGCCTGAAGCTAACGAGGGGCGCGCGGCGGCGGGGGCGGCGGGGGCGGCGCGTAGCCGGGCGGCAGCGATCGCTCGGTAAAGCGGCCGGTCACGGGAATCTTGTGCCCCTTGGCGTACATGCACTGTCCAAAGGCGTAATCGTAGCGCCGTTGCAGGCCGTACCCGGATTGCGCCCCGGCGCCGGTGCCCGCCAGCCCCCCGGCCAGTAGACCCACACCCGCGCCCACTGCAGCGCCATGGCTGCCGTCGACGGCCGCCCCGGCCAGGCCGCCGAGCACAGTCCCGAGCGCTGCGCTGCGCACGCCGCTGTCGAGCGCAACGCTGTCCGGCGTCGCCCCGCCCACCTGGCCGCTGGCAAACTGGCGGCACTCCAGATCATCGGCGCGAAACTGGTCGAAGCTCTTTCCCGTACCAGGGAGCACCATCGCGCTCGGGCCAACGGGCGTGCTGGCGCATGCGCTCAGCGCCAAAACCGCAAACGCCGTAACCAACGTTGTTTTCATGTCCAGCGCTCCGGTCAGCCCGGCGGCTGGGGCAACACCCGTTCCCAGCCTCCAGGACAGTGCTTCACATACGGGTAGTAGGCATCTGCACCGCGGCAGTAATACCAGTAAGCCTGCGCCGGCGGCGCCGCTTCGGGCGCAGGCCCGCGCTCGATGTAAGTCGGCGGGGACGGAACCACTACCGTGCGCGGATAGTAATAGTAAGGGGGCGGGTAATGCCACACGAGAGGTGCTCCCACCACCACGCCGAACCTGACATGGCCCCCGCCGTGGTGGCGCCCCCCGTGCGCCCAGGCAGGCGCCGCGGCCATCGCGGCCGCTGCCAGCATTATTGCCGCTCTATCAAGCTTCATGATCTCACCCGGCGCGGATTAGGCCATGCCGGCGAGCAGCGCGCTTGCAACGAAGATGAGCAGTCTGCGCGTCATGGGAGCTCCTTGTTGCTGCGATGACGATGCTATTTTGATGGCCGCGGCAACCGGAAATCCCGCACAAAAGAGTAACAGTCTGTTAAAGCCGGCGGGCATGTTACGCAGGCGTCGCCTAATGGCGACAGTTCCTTTTCGGGCCGGGCGGGTTTGCTATACTGCGAGTGAAAATACCAAAACTCTACCGCGCAGGTAGAGCGCGACTGCGCGGCATGGGAGGCATGATGAAACGCGCCGTGACGTTGCTCGCCGCCACGGGGGCCGTCCTGGCATTCAGCTGGGTCGCACCGGCATTCGCCCAGCAGTCGGAAATCCCGCGCGCCGAACAGTTGATGAAGCAGGGCAGGGCGGCCGAAGCCTATGCCTTGCTCGAGCCGCTGGAAAGCGCCCAGGCCGGCAACATCGCGTTCGACTATCTCTTCGGCACGGCCGCGCTCGATTCCGGGCACCCCGACCGGGCCACCATCGCGTTCGAACGCGTCCTGCTGGTGAATCCCAATTTCGCCGGAGCCCGCCTGGACCTGGCGCGGGCCTATTTCGCCATGGGCAGCGATGACCTCGCCAAGGCGGAGCTGGATGCCGTCTTGCAGGCCAATCCGCCGGAGAACGTGCGTGCGGTGGTCACGCGTTACCTGGAGGCCATCGAGCAACGCAAGAAAAAAGATCAGCCGCAGCTCGCCGGTTATGTGGAAGCGGGCGCGGGCACCGACAGCAATATCACCGCGGTGACGACCGACTTCACCGGCGCGGTGCTGCAGGCGTACAACTTTCCCAACGTCCAGCCTACCGGCAACTCGGTGAAGCGGGAAGGCACGTTCAGCCAGGCGGCGGCGGGCGCGGAATACACCCGACCGCTCCAGGATTATCCCGGGCTCGCCTGGTACGCGGGCGGCGATGCGCGCGAACGCCATTACTACAGCAATAACGCGGCCTTCGATACTCAGCAGCTGGACGTTCGCGGCGGCCTCGCCTATACGCTCGGGGCGAATCTTTTCAAGGCGGGCGTTCAGGACCAGCGCTACTTTCAGGAAGGCGCGGCGCCGCCTGCCGCGGACGGAACCCAGGTCACGAACGACCGCAAGACCCTGGGTTATGCGCTGGAGTGGCGCCGCGTCATCGCCCCCGGAAGGCAGCTGGGCGCCTTTGCGCAATTCAATGAGCAGCGCTTCCTCACCAACAACGCGCAGGACATCGATCAGACCCTTTACGGGCTGCAACTCATCAACGCGTTCCAGGCCAGGGGAAACCCTCTGGTGTTGCTGGCGCTGTTCCAGAGCCGTGACCGGGCGCTGCGGCCGCAGAACGTGGCCGGGACGACGGATGTCAGCAAGACTGTCACCGGGGCGCGCGCCTATGCACAGTACACGGTGCACGAGCCGTTCGACGTGTTCGCCTCCCTCGGTCACACCGAGCGTCAGGACGACAGCATGTTTTCCCGCTCCACTGTCATCGGCTACGGCAAGGACCGGACCTTCGACGTGACTCTCGGTATTAATTGGCGATTCGCCCCGGCCTGGATGTTGAGATTCCAGGGCACCACGACCGAGAATCGATCCAACATCGCCTTGTACGAGTACTCGCGCACGGAGCTCAGCGTGAACCTGCGCCGCGATTTCCGCTGAGGCCGGTTGAAATGTATTTCACGCGCTCTTTTGCGGGGCGGCCTGGAGCATGACCATGAGCAGACACACTTGCACTTTCCAGCGCGTCTTGTCGGTTGTTTTGGTGTTGCTCGCCAGCCCCGCCTGGGCCGTGCCCGCGGGCACGATCGAGTTCGTGCTGGGAGACGTGCGCATCCGTGCGGCGAACGGCGTTGAGCGTCGGGCTGCCAAGGGCAGCGTCGTCGAAGTCGGCGAGACGGTCGTCGCGGCGTCCAACGCCAACGCGCAGATGCGCATGGTGGACAATGCCTTCCTCGCTGTGCGTCCCGACACCGAGCTGGTGGTGAGCGAGTACAGCTACTCAGGCAAGGCGGACGGAACGGAAAACGCGCTGCTGCGTCTCGTGAGAGGCACCATGCGCGCCTTTACCGGGGCCATCACGCAGGTGCGCAAAGACCGGTTCGTCATGCGCACCGCCACCTCCACCATCGGCATTCGCGGCTCCGGCAACGTCGCTCATTATTCGCCTGCGCTGGGCACCATCAACCACACCATCGAAGGCAGCCACGTCACCACGAGTATCAACCAGCAAGGTCAGGCGATCGGTTCGGTGATCACCAACCCCGGGCAGACGGTCCAGGTGCAGCTCAACCAGCCGCCGGTGCGCATTCCCACGCCGACGTTCATCCTGCAGGCGGTCACCGCCGCGGCCAAACCGGCGCCCGCAGCCGAGCCGGCAACGGCTGCCGCGGAAGCGGGTGAGGCGGCGCCGGCGACCAGCACAGAACAACAGGCCGCGGCGCCTGCGGCAACCACCACCACCGAGACGGCCCGCGTGAGCGCGACCAGCGACACGGCGCTCGCCAGCGTTGCGCCTGCGCCGACCCTGGCCACGACGACAACTGCGTTGGTGACTGCGCCGCCGCCCGCCCAAACCGAATTGACCGGTTCCACCAGCGCCGGGACGATCGACCTCAGCTCGAGCACCTTGACCACCAGCACCGGCACCGAAGTGGCCATCACGCCCGGCAGTTCGATAGAAAGCCTGCTGGGGGCGCCTCCGCCCGACGCAGCGAACGGGTATTTCAGCGCGCTGCTCGGAATCGAGCCGGTCGGCTCGGGGTTTATCAACGTTGACCTCGTGCCGGACGTTGTGCTGGCGGCCGAGCACTTCCTGCTGGACGGTTCCGGTAACCTGCTTGAAATCCGCTTCCCTGACCCGACCGGCACGAGCGCCGGCGCGTCCATCAAATTCAGCGGCGGCACGGCGCAGGACACCTTCAAGTCGCCCGACGAAACCGTGTTCCTCGGTCGCTGGGAGGGCGGCAGCCTCGACTTCTTTTCGGATTCGGGCTCGACCGGATCACTGTCATTGGATGAATCCTTCGCGCTCGGTCCCCGCAGCGCGCATTGGCTGCTGGTCGCTGCGCCACCTCCCGAATACACCTTGAAGCTCACGGGCACGACGGGCTATTCGCTCATTGCTTCGACGCAGCCGACCGACGCTCTTGGCAACGTGGGCACATTGAACAGCGCCAGCCTCACGGCGGACTTCTCCGCACAGACCGTCGTGGCCGGCCTCGACCTGTCGTTTGCCTCGACCGGGACGAGCATCGTGATGAGCACGCCATCCGTGCCGATCGACCCGAACGGGGGTTTCGAGTCCACCACAACCTCGCCTTACCCTCCTTCCATCAACGGCTGCGCAGGTACGAGCTGCCCGGGCTACCAGGGCGGCATCGTCGGCGGTTTCGGCCGTAGCAATGCCTCGGCGGCCGCGCTCGGCTATGCATTCATGCCGAATCCCGGTGCGAACCCGGACGGGGCGTCGAGCAACGTAATAGAAGGCGTCGCCGCGTTCGAGGCCGGCACCGCGCCCACGGTCGGCACGAATCCCACCCCGGTGAGCAGCGGGCAGTACGCCACGCAGGCTTTCTATACCGTTGACGGCTCGGGGGGCGCCCAGTTCCTCGCCGCCAATCGCACCACACCTGCCACCGGCCGCCTGCCCGCGACATCGTTCGTCTTCCAGGGAAATGGCCTGGTGCGCGTGGTCGGGGGGGCCTGGAACGTTTTCGACCGCGGCAATGAGACGCAGTGCCTGCTGGGAACGCCTTGCCTCTTCCCCGCTACCCTCCCGGGCGATTCAAGCTCGATATTCTCGGTTTCCAGCACGGTGGGCACCGGTGGTTTCACCTTCGCCAACGGACTGCGCAGCGGCAGCGGCGCGACCGAAAGCTATGACGACGGCACCGGGATCCGCTTCGGCCGCTATCAGGGCGGCACGGTGAACGCCTCCTCCGATGACAGCGGATCCTTCAACAGCGCCGTCACGCCGCTCGGCGGCAACAGCCTGTTCTGGGTAACGCGGGAAATACCGAGCTCGCTTCCGCTGACTGGAACCTGGCACTACACGCCCGCGTTCGGCACCGCGCCCGCGGATGGGATAGGCAATGTCGGCACACTCAATTGGGCGCGGCTGGAAGCGGATTTCTCGAGCCAGACCGTCAATCCCGGCGTATCGGCCACCATCAACAACCAGACCCTCACCGCCTGGGCGCAGCAAGTGCCGATCAATATTTCCAGGTTTTCTTTCGACGTCTCCACATCGGCCACGCAAAACTCGACGTTCACACCGGTGCCGCCGTCGCCTCTTGCTGTGACATGCGCCGGCACCAACTGCGCGCCACCGCCCGTCGGTGTGCCCGGCGGCGGCTATGGCGGACGCATCAGCGGCGGATTCGCCGGCTCGGGGACCGCGGACAGCGCGTTCATGCGCTACACCTTCAATACACGTTACGACCCTGCAGTAACGCCTGGATCCGGCTTGACGGGCGCTGCGCCCAGCGGGCGCGTCGCGAACGACTACATCAATGGCATGGTCGGATTCACCAAGGGGCCGGAAATCCAGCAGCCTTCGCTCGCGGCGCTGGGCAACCATGTTCTGGCGAGCTACTATTACTACACGGGACCGTCGTTGTTCTTCGGATCGAACGACTCCCGTGTGTCTGCGGACTTTTTCCCCTTCGAGAGCACAGCCACCTTTGCCGGTCCGAACGGCAATCTCTCTTCGGTGACCGAGCAGACCGGGCTGATCCCCGGCGCGCGTTCGCTCGTCATCGGGGGCGATACCAGCGCTGCGTCCACGGTCAGCACTTTGTCAAACGGCCTTTCCTTCGGGCGCTACAGCGGCGTGACACAAAACGCGGTGGGCCCGGCGTTGACCGTGAGCGGTGTTGATCACCAGGGATCGTTTACCGGGCGCAACATCGTAGGCGACCTGCACTGGATCACGGGTCCGGGGATCTGGCCGATCTTCGCCTCGGAGGTGCTGACCGGCACGGCGAGCTACTCGGTCGCCGCCGCTTCCGGCCCAACGGACCAGAACAACGTCACCGGAACGCTCAACAGCGCGACGTTCAACGTGAATTTCGATCGCCAGGCGGTCGATACGTCTCTGGATGTCACCCTGCCGGGGAGCCGCCACTGGGTGGCCAGTGCCAGCAATATCGCGCTCAAAGATGGCGGCGGCTTTCACGCCGATACCGACAACAATTTCACCGCGCCGCTTGCGCATCGAAGCCTCACCGTATCATTGAATGGCGACTCCACCA
>Ga0209343_10006349_pt1 | contig 14130 bp, 13 predicted proteins | sample RifCSPlowO2_02_FD_184026 | JGI IMG/M metagenome (GOLD analysis project Ga0209343, IMG submission 184026) | Groundwater microbial communities from Rifle, Colorado - Rifle CSP2_plank lowO2_0.2 (SPAdes) (version 2) | ecosystem: Environmental > Aquatic > Deep subsurface > Groundwater | place... | reverse complement strand
ACTTTCGCGCGTGTACAACAAAATCCAGCAGGCCCTCGCCGCCGCCGCCCGTGTGTTCGAGCTGATGGACACCCAGCCGCTTATCACCGATACGTCCGGCGCGGCGGAACTGGCCCCCGTGCGCCGCTCGATTGAATTCCGCGATGTCCGGTTCGAGTACGAGGAGGGCCGCCCGGCGCTCGACGGCGTCACCTTTACCGTCCGCAAGGGGCAGGTGGCTGCCTTCGTGGGCGCCTCCGGCGCGGGCAAAACCACGCTGGTCAACCTGATCCCCCGCTTTTACGATGTCACCGGCGGCGCCATTATGTTCGACGAAGCGGACATCCGTGACGTCACCGTGCGCTCCCTTCGCGCGCAGATTGGCATCGTTACCCAGGAAACCTTCCTGTTCCACGACACCATCCGCAACAACATCGCCTACGGCCGTCAGGACGCGCCGCTGGAGGCGGTAGAACGCGCCGCCCGCGCCGCCTTCGCCCACGACTTCATCATGGAGGCGCCCCGCGGCTACGACACCCCCATCGGCGAGCGGGGCGTAAAGCTCTCCGGCGGCCAGCGCCAGCGCCTGGCCATCGCCCGCGCCATCATGAAGGACCCCGCCGTGCTGATCCTCGACGAGGCCACCAGCGCCCTGGACACCGAATCGGAGTTGATGGTCCAGCGCGCCCTGGAGAACCTGATGCGCGGACGCACCGTATTCGTCATCGCCCACCGGCTCTCCACCATCCTCCACGCGGACCTGATCGTGGCCATGGACCGGGGCGCCATCGCGGAAATGGGGACGCACGACGAGCTGTTGCGCCGGGGCGGGGTCTATCAAAAACTGTTCGAGCTTCAGTTCAAGGGCGCCTTGGGCGCCGCCCGCCGCCAGGAAGCGGGGCTGTGAGCGCGGTTAGTTCCCGCTGGGACAAAGCGGGCTGGTTCTTCCTGTTCACCTTCGCCGCAGCCAGCCTGTTCTCCATCTCCGTGGCCCAAATCGCCGCCGCGGGGCTGGGAGCCGTCTGGGCCGGGCGCCATGCCGCCGCGCGCCAATGGCCAGATTTTTCCCCCCTGGCGTGGCCTTTCGCCGCGTTTATCATAGCCTCGCTCATCGCCGCGCTCTTTTCGCTGGATGTCAGGGAGTCGGTGAAGGACTCCAAGGATTTAACCCACATCGTCCTCTACTTCGCCGCCTATGACCTGCTGACCCGCGGGTTCGCCCCGGCGGGGGCCTTGCTGCGAACCGTGGCGGCCTGCGGATTCGCCGCCGCGGTGGTCGGCTTCGGGCAGGCGGCGCGCAAGGGGATCGAACTGCACGACCGCATCTCCGGCGCGCAGGGGATGTATATGACTTACGCGGGCTTGCTGATGCTGGCGTTCGTCATCGCGCTGTGCGCGGCGCTGTTCTCGCGCCAACGGCGCGACTGGTGGCTGTGGCCCGCGCTGGCGGCCTTGGCCTTCGCCATCATGCTCTCGCTTACCCGCAGCGCCCTGATCGGCGCCCTGGCCGGCTCGTTGGTGGCCATCGGCCTGTGGCGGCCCAAAGCCTTGATCGCCGCGCCGGTGTTGCTGGCAATCGCCCTGGCGCTGGCCCCGGCGGCGGCGCGGGAGCGGGCCTTCTCGGTGTTCGACCTGGAAAACCGCAGCAACAAGGAGCGGTTGTACGTGTGGGGCGCGGGGGTCAAAATCGCCGCCGATCACCCCCTGTTCGGCGTAGGCCAGAACTCCTTCCCGCTGGTCTATCCCCAGTACCGCCACCCGGAGGTGACCGAGCCGGACATCTCGCACCTGCATAACAACGTTTTGGAACTCGCCGCCGAACGGGGCCTTATCGGGCTGGCGGCGTGGCTCTCCATCTGGATCGCCGCGCTGGTGGTGATGATCCGCGGCTGGCGCGCTCTTGCCCCCGGCCCCTCCAACAAGCGCGCCGCGCTGGCGGCCGGCTTCGCGGGTATGGCAGCGTTCCATTCGGCGGGGATGTTCGAGTACAACTTCGGCGATTCCGAAATCCAGATGCTCATGTACCTGCTCATGGCGCTCGCCGCCGCCGCCCCTGCCGCGCGCGCCAATGGCGGATCGAGCGCCCTTTCCGCGGGGTAAAAATTCCCTTGCGGACGGGGCCGGACGGGGTTAGTGTGGAAGATAAGGGATTAGGAAAAACCAAGGCTTCGAGCGCCATGAAATTTTCCGATAAGGATCACGAGCAGATAAAAAAAGCTCTGCTTGACCAGCGCGAGGCGTTGCTCAAGGAGGCGGACAAGACCGTTTCCTCCGATTTGGGCGTGCTTGAGGAGGAACTGGCGGACACCATGGACCGCTCCGCCGTGGAAACCGACCGCAACTTCACCCTGCGCCTGCGCGACCGGGAGCGCAAACTGCTCAAAAAAATTGACGACGCCCTGGAACGCCTCGAACGCGGCGATTACGGCGACTGCGACCAGTGCGGCGAACCCATCGGCCTCGAACGGCTCCGCGCCCGCCCCGTGGCCAACCTCTGCATCGGCTGCAAGGAGGAGCAGGAGCGCGAGGAAGGACGAAGCGCCTAAACCCCGCCCTACACCGCCTCCGCCTTGGCCATCAGCGCCCCATGCCACCGCATCACCCGCCGCGAATACCCCATGCTGGGCCGCTCGCCCAGGTTCAGGATTTCACGCAGCCGCGTCGGCCCCAGGTTGTACGCCTCCAGCGCCAGCGGCAGGTCGCGGAAGCGCCGCTTCATCTGGGCCAGGTAGTACGACCCAAGCATCACGTTCAACTCCGGGTCGGCCAGCCGCGAGGCGACGGTTTCCGGGTTAAGGTTCAGTTCGGCCGCCAGGGCGCGCGCCACAAAGGGGCGCACCTGCATCAGCCCCACGGCCCCCTTGGGGGACACCGCGCCGGGCTGGAATCCGCTTTCCGTGTTGATGACCGCCAAAAGCAGCAGCGGGTCGTGCCCATGCTCCGCGCAATAGCGGGTGATGGCGCGTTCCACCGTCCGCCGCTCGGCGGGGGAAAGGCGCGGGGCCAAGGACACAAGCGCCCGGCCCACCACGCTTTGGGCGCGCGGCGCGGGGAACCCGGTCTGGAGCGTCGCCGCCAAGTACGCAGCCTCGGCGGAAACGGCTTGCGCGCCGCTCCACAGCCAAAGGCCCGCGCTGGTCACCACCGCCAGGTAGAGCGCTAAAGGTATCGCGATTCGTGCGATCATGTGGGTTGCTCCTGGTTAGTGAAATAGGGCTGTTGGATTTGGAATGGATATTGAATCGGAGTTAGGTAAGTACGGTATGGTGTGGACACTATACCCGCGATGGTGGTGGTTGTCAAGCGCGGATTCAAGGAAATTTCCGCGCGCCGGAACGTGAATAGCGCATACTATTACAGGGAGTTGTGGTGACAACGCGATGATTGACAGGTTTTGGCCCGCGCCAAAATCCTGCCATGACGGCGTCAAAACTCTGGTCGAAACGTATGAAGATCACCTGTCCGCGCTGCTCCGCTGTCTATAAAATTGACGCGGCGGCGCTTTCGCAAGAGGGGGCGTACCTTAAGTGCGCCCGCTGCGCCAACATCTTCTTCGCCCGCCGCCGCTCCAAGTCCGAAGTGGACCGCCTGCGGTCGTCGCGCGTCAAGCCCCGCGTGGCCGCTCCCGTGGCCGCGCCGCAAGCGTTTGAGCCGCCCGAACCGCCCCCCGCCCCCGAAACCTCCCAAGGGGACATATCCGCCTTGGAGGACTTTGTGCTTGCGCCCTCTGAAACGCCGGACGTAGCCATTGACACGGGTCTTGGCGCTGTCACGCTGGAGGAGGAAGCGCCGCCGCCCCCATCCGTCCAGGACGATATAGACGCCATCCTGCGCGCCAACGCTCCGCGCCCCGAACCAGAGGCCGCCGCGCCGCAAACCTCCCTCTCCAACGACGACATCGAAGCCCTCCTGGCCGCCAACGCGCCCAAGGAAGAGGAAGAAACCCCGCTTGAAATCGCCGTGGAAGAAACGCCCGCGCTCTCTTCCGCCCAAGACGACATAGACGCCATCCTGCGCGCCAATATGCCGCATCACGAACCAGAGGCCGCCGCGCCGCAAGCCGCCGTCTCCAATGACGACATCGAAGCCCTGCTGGCCGCCAACGCGCCCAAGGAAGAAGAAGCAGTTCTCGAAGCGGCCGAAGAGCCTGCCCTGCTTTCCGGCCAGGATGACATAGACGCGCTTCTGGCCGCCCATGCCCCCAAGGATGAAAGCGCCGCGGCGGCGGTAAAAGCTCCATCGCCGCAGGACGATATTGACGCGCTTCTGGCCGCCCATGCCCCCAAACCTGAAAAAGAGGAAGAAGGGCTGGACGATATAGACGCCCTGCTGGCGGGCGCCGCTGGCGGCGAAGCCCCCCCGGCCCCCCATGTGGAGGAGGAAGAAGAGCCTCTCCCCGAACCGGCTCCCGGCGGCGGGTTCGCGCGGCCCCAGGAAGAAACCGACATCATTTCGCAGGATGACATAGACGCCCTGCTCAAAAGCTCCGGCGACGACGTGGCGGTGGACGAATCCGCCGGGGAAGAAGAAGAAACCGAAATCCCCGTCATCGAGGAAACGGGCGGCGACGAGTTGGACAAGCTGCTGCGCAGCCAGGACGACAGCGTGGGCGAGGACCTGTTCGGCGAGGGTGAAACCACCACCGCGGGTCCCAGCGCCGCTCCGTCGCTGGACGACATGCTGGCCACCGAAACCGTGGAGGTGGAACCCGGCGCTTCCGGCGAGGAGACTATTGACACCGACGCGGTGCTGGGCATCCCGTCCGCTCCCGCGGGCCGCCGGCGCGAGCCTGCGCCCGACCAAACGATGTATGAACCAATCGAGGAGCTTGAGGAGCCTGCCGCACGCCCCGGCGTCATGGATAAAATCATGGCGCTGTTCGGGGTGGCCATGGGCGTCGTCACCGGGTCGCTGGCGAAACTGCGCCTTCCCGGCCTCTCCCCCCGGTTCGGCAAGGCCGTCGTGGCGATAGCCGCGGTGGCGGCGCTGGCGGGCGGGGGGTACTGGTTCTTTTTCGGCCATAAAAAAGCCGGGGCGCCCGCGGAGGAAACCGCGCCCGCGCAAGGCGAAGGCAAGCCCGCCGCCGGGGAGGCCGCCGCGCCGCTGGGCGAAAGTCTGCTCGCCTCCACGGGCGTGGCCAGCCAGCAGGAACCGGCCATGAGCTTCACTATTTACCTGCCGGTGGAGTTCGACGCGGAAATCAGCCGCGTGATGAAGCTGGACATGACCATGATTTTCGAGAACTTTGAAATCCGCGACGACGCCATGCAGCGCTCGTTCTACCTCACCGTCCAGGTGGAGAACACCGTGGACGCTTTCTTCGAGGACAAGTTCTACGCCGATACCGTCTTCGCACAGGACAAATTGGAGGAATTCCTCAACGAAAAGCTGAAGGCCATGGCGCCCATGGCGGGGCTGCGCCAGGCCCGCGTGGACGGCATCAGTTTCGAGGAAGAGGCCGCACCCAAACCCGAAGCCGCCCCCGCCGCGCAGGCCGCGCCTGAAGGCAAGTCAGCCGCGCCGTAATTCCTCCAGACTCATTCGTTTGGCCGGCAGGGTGACGGTGAACGTGGTCCCTTTTCCCGGCTCGCTTTCCAGCCGCACGCCCCCGCCGTGGAGCATGGCCAGCAGTTTCACCATGTACAACCCCACCCCCAGCCCTTCGTGGCGCCGGTTCAACCCCCCATCGGCCTGCCGGAACAGCTCGAAAATCGGCCCGCGCTGGTTTTCGGCGATGCCGCCGCCGGTGTCGTGCACCTCCAGCGTCAGCGCCCCCTGCCGCTCCGCGACGGTGACGCTCACCGCCCCGCCGCCGGCGGTGAACTTGAGCGCGTTGTCCAGCAGTTCGCGCAGGATCTTGTGGGCCACCTCCTGATCCACGTAATACGTGGCGCGGTCCAACTCGATGTCGCACCGCAGCGAAATGGCGCGCGACTCCGCCTCCGGGCGGTACCGTTCCACCGTTTCGCGGAACAGCTCCGCCACGTTCACCGGCGCGGGCCGGAAGGGTATTTCACCGGACATCAGGCAGGTGATGTCGGTGAGTTTTTCAAGCGTGGACAACAGTTCCCTGGAACGCTGACCGATGATGCCCAGCATCCGCCGGGATTTGGCGTCCAGCTCCTCGCGCCCCGTCAACAAATCCGTGAAGCCGATGATGTTATGCAGCGGCGTGCGCAGCTCGTGGGAAAGGTTGTTGAGGAACTGCGTCTTGAGCTGGTCGGACTCGGTGGCCCGCTTCATCTGCTCCTGCAACTCCGCGGTGCGCTCGCGCACCTGGTCCTTGAGCGTATCGGCCTGCCGTGACAGCTCCAGGTTCTTCTCCCGCACCGCGCGCGACAGCGCTTCAAGCGCCCGGGCCAAGGCGGCGGTCTCGTCGCTGGGATCGAGGTTGAAGGTCAGCGCATCCTCGCCGATGGTGTAGCGCTCCACGGCGCCGGCCAGCAGGCGGACGCTGGCCTCGCGGGCGGCCTTGCGCTCCAAAAGCTTGCGGAGGAAAAAGGGCATGATGACAATCGCCCCGATCTTCCCCGTTTCAAGCTCCCAATGCAGGCTGGCCGCGTCTTCCGGCCCCGCCGCCACGATGTACCCCGTCAGCACCGTCAGGTAGCCCGCCAGCGACAGCGCCGAGCTGTACAGCATAATCGGCCAGCCCGCGTACCGCACCGTGTTGCCGATGATGATGACCAGATAGAAAAAATAGATCGGGCTGGTGGCGGGGTGGGTGAACCACGTGGACACCGACACCAGCACCACGTCGAACAGCACGGTGAACCACAGCCGCCGCGTGCGGCGTGGGAACCGGCGGATGTTCACCGCCGTGTAACAGACCGAACTGACGTACAAAAGCAGGGTCAACAGCAGCAGCAGCCCATCGGTGGCCGATGCGCTGAATGAGTGATGCAGCGCCCACGGCGCCACCACCAGCATGAACACCATCCGGACGTGGTTCTGCTCGCGCTCGTTGAGCGCGCGGTCGCGCTCGGCGGAGTTCAACCCCGCCCACGCATCGCCGTCTGCGCCGGAAAATGTCCCCATCGTTTCGCCCATGCTGGCTTTCGCCTAAAGTGTAGCAAGCGCCCGCTTTGGCGGCGAGAAAATTCACCGCCAAAACGGGCAATCGCGCCCCCGATCCGCTATACTTTTTCATTTAACGCGCCGCGCGCGCCACGGGACACGACATGGAATTCGAAGCGGTCATCGGGCTGGAGACGCACGTCCAGCTTTCCACGAAATCGAAAATCTTCTGCGCCTGCTCCACGGCCTTCGGCGCGCCGCCCAACGCCAACACCTGCCCGGTGTGCCTGGGAATGCCCGGCGTGCTGCCCGTGCTCAACGAGGATGTGCTGCGCCGCGCCGTCATGGTGGGGCTGGCCACCGGCTGCCGCATCGCGGAGCGCACCAAGTTCGACCGCAAAAACTACTTCTACCCCGACCTGCCCAAGGGGTATCAGATCAGCCAGTACGACATGCCGATAGCCACCGGCGGCGCCATCACCATCACCCTGGACGACACCGAAAAGGTCATCGGGCTTACCCGCGTCCACATGGAGGAGGACGCCGGCAAGCTGATCCACGGCGAAAATCTTGGCCACCCGGACTCCTCCTACGTTGACCTCAACCGCGCCGGTGTGCCGCTTTTGGAAATCGTCTCCGAGCCGGACATCCGCTCCGCCGAGGAGGCCAAGAAGTACCTCGAAAAACTCAAAGCCATCCTGGAGTACCTGGACGTCTCCGACTGCAACATGGAGGAAGGCTCCTTGCGGTGCGACGCCAACGTCTCCATCCGCCCCAAAGGGCAAAAAGAATTCGGCACACGCGCCGAGATCAAAAACATGAACTCCTTCCGCTTCCTCCAGCGCGCCATCGAGTTCGAGATCGCCCGCCAGACGCAGGTGGTCACGGAGGGCGGGCGCGTCATCCAGGAAACGCGGCTGTACGACTCCGCCCGCGACGTCACCGTCTCCATGCGCGGCAAGGAGGAGGCGCACGACTACCGCTACTTCCCGGAGCCGGACCTGCCGCTGTTCACAGTGTCGCCGGAATACGTCGCCGCCGTGCGCGCCTCGTTGCCGGAATTGCCGGACGACAAGCGCCGCCGGTTCGAGAGCGACTACGCCCTGCCCCGGTACGACGCGGAAGTGCTCACCGCCAGCCGCCCCGTGGCCGACTACTTTGAGGCCGCCGCCAAGGGCGCGGCCAACCCCAAGATCATCTCCAACTGGGTGATGGGGGACATCCTGCGCCTGGTCAAGGAGCGCAACATGCCGCCCGAAGCGCTGCCCGTCACCCCCGCCATGCTGCGCGAAATGGTGGCCCTGATGGACGAGGGCGTGATCTCCGGCAAAATCGCCAAAACCGTGTTCGAGGAAATGGCCGCCTCCGGCAAAACGCCCCGCGCCATCGTCGCCGAGCAGGGCCTGACCCAGATCACCGACACCTCCGCCATCGAGGCCGAAGTGGACAAGATCATCGCCGCCAATCCTGACCAGGTGGCCTCATTCAAGGCCGGCAAGGACAAGGTGCTCGGCTGGTTCGTGGGGCAAGTGATGCGCGCCACCAAGGGCAAAGCCAGCCCCGACGTGGTGAACCAGATATTAAAGGATAAGTTGTCCTTGTAACCTCTCGTTAGAAAGTGTAAATTTCCGTAAGGAGAGGGAATACCTGCCGTGGAATTCAAGCTAGGTGAACTGTTTTGCGGCCCAGGGGGAGTAGCGGCGGGCGCGATGGCGGCAAAAGCAGCCGCCAAAGAAACATTTTCTATATCCCACGCTTGGGCGACGGATTACGACAAGGATACCTGCGCCACTTATCACAACCGAGCTTCTGTTATATCAATTCGGATGTAAGTGAGCGGTGTCCAATTGACAAGCGTTTTTCAAGCATTGTGAAGGCGATGGGAAAGCACAGAAACTATGAATTTTTGAATTTGGTTGGTTATGGGCTTGCCAAGTTCGATTTACGATTTGTTCGCTGTTTTGGTTTTAAAACAAAAACGGCTTTTTATGACTTTGTAGTACAGCACGGTATTGCGGAAACCGTCGGCACAGTAAAAAATCGGCAGGATTTGTTTGACCCGTTTTTCGACAACAAAAGAAAAGGATGGTGGCAAAAAGGAGAAACTTACATCCATCGTAAAATTTTTATCGATTCCCTTTTTGGTGATCTTGATGCCCGTGCATATGTAAATATTGTGAAACTCTATCTAAAAGATAAATATGCAGTTTCCGGCGATACTCTCAAAGAGATCAGCCCGGTATTGAAAAGTAAGTTTAAGCAATTACAGGTCACCGGGCAAGAAGCTGAACTATTTTTCATGAACAATTATAAAAAAGTCGATCTTTTTAAGAATGGAACTTTAGAAGATGCAAGACTATTTGGCGACGGATATGACTTTCAGATCGCGGTCGCGCGGCATTATTTCCTAGCCGAAGTAAAAGGGTTGCGTTCTGCCTTTGGGAGTATTCGGATGACCCAAAATGAGTATGACAAAGCCAAAGAATATAGGAATGATTACGCCATAATAGTAGTTAGCAATCTTGCCGATCTTCCCAAAATGTGCGTAGTTCTCGATCCAGCAGAAAACATAGCTTTTACCCGAAGAACTATTCATTCAAAGCAACACAATTATCACAGCGGGCCGATCTCGTGGGCATAAGAAAATCTGTTTCTATTGAAGGACTCAATAACAACATTATTGCCATTTCACCAGAAATTCGCAATTCTGGTTTTTTCCCCGATCCCGCATGGTATTTTGCAGTTCTAACTGATGATGATGTAGTTTTAATTTGTTCGATGAAGGAAACAAACGGTGAAGGAATATATTCAGTACGCGAAAATTTCTCATTAGGAGAATATTTTCGCAATCGGCTTGGGTTGCCAAGTGGCGCTTTCGTGAAAAAGGAATATTTATTGCGGTACGGCCGCACAGATGTTGATTTCTACAAAATAGACGACGAAACCTACTTCATGGATTTTTCCGTCCCTCCCCGCAATGGATAATCTCACCAAGCAACAGCGCCGCAAGACCATGCAAGCAATCCGTTCAAAGGGCACTATGCCGGAGCGGTTGCTAATGCGTGAACTACGGAAAAGGGGAATATATTTTGCGTCCCATGTTGATTCGGTTACCGGAAAACCGGACATTCTTTTTAGGCGAAAGAAAATAGCGGTATTTGTTGATTCAGATTTTTGGCATGGCCATCCCAAGCGTGGTGTAATGCCTAAAACCAACGCCGGTTATTGGAAAAGTAAAATCGTGCGAAACCGGCAACGCGATCAAGAAGTGAATCGGACTCTAAAACGAGATGGATGGTCAGTTATTAGACTTTGGGAATTTGACATAAAGAAACGTTTTGATAGATGTGTTCAGAAAATAATTAGCTCCTTAGAAAAATAAGTTTCTAAATGCTCCTCCCTCCCTCCACTGACTCCGCCCCGGTGGGCCGCGTGGTCGTCCATCTGGGCGCGCGGGTGCGCGTCTTGACCAGTGCGGGCGAAGTCGAACTGGTTCCCCCAAAAAAAGAATCGTGGGTGGTGGGCGACCTGCTGCGCCTCGAACCGGGCAAACCGCCCAAACTGATCGAGCGCGTCAACGCGCTCACCCGCGCCGCCGTCCACGGCGGCAAGCCGCAAATCCTGGCCGCCAACCTGGACTGGCTGATCGTGGTGGCCGCCCCCGGCGACGCGCTTAAAACCGGCCTGGTGGACCGTTTTCTCGTCACCGCCTCCCACGCGGGCATCCGCGCGATGATCGCGCTCAACAAAATTGACCTGCCCGGCGCCGGTGACGCGATGCGCGAACTTGCGGCCTACCGCGCCTACGGGTTCCCCGTCCATTTCATCAGCGCGCGCACGGGCGAGGGGATCACGGAATTCATCCAGGCGGCGGGCGAGGGGATCGCCGCCTTGGTGGGCCATTCGGGCGTGGGCAAATCGTCCATCTTCAACCGGCTGGCGCCGGACTTCCAGCGCGCCACGCGCGAGATACACCACGAGTCGGGCCGGGGCCGGCACACCACGTCGGTCTCCCTGCTGACCCCGTTGCCCGGCGGCGGCGGATTGATAGACGCCCCCGGCGTGCGCCAGTTCGTCCCCTCCGGGCTTGACCCGCGCGACGTGGCGGAGCATTTTCCCGGTTTTGGCCCCCACATGAGCGGATGCAAGTTCCGCGACTGTTTGCACCTCACCGAAACCGGCTGCGCCATCCGCCGCGCCGTGGACGAAGGCGCGCTGGATTCCGTCCGCTATCAAAGCTACCAACGGCTGCTGGAGTCCGCGCGAGAGTCGTCAAGCCGCCGTTGAAGCCCGCGTCCGCCGCCTCATTCGGGTATAATTTGAATTTCATCATGGATAACCACATGACCGGCGAAGCGGCCCCGCGCCCCGAAGATTTGCAAGTGATGTTCGACCATGCCGCGCGCGAGTATCCCTTCGAGTCCTGCGGCGTGGTCATCGGCAAACCTGGCGACCCCGCGCGCAACGCCGTCATCCCCTGCAAGAACATCCAGCGCGAACTGCATGAGCGCGACCCCCAGCATTTCCGCCGCGACGCCCACACCGGCTACTTCATGGACCCCAAGGATTTGAAAAACGCCTTCACCCGCGCCGCGCGCGAGGGCCTCGACGTGGTCGGCTTCTACCACTCCCACCCCAACCATGGCGCCTATTGGTCCGCCGAGGATCACCGCGCCGCCATGTGGGCCGACTCCGGCGAGCCGTCGTACCCCGGCGCCTTTCACGTGGTCATCTCCGTGGTGGATGGACGCGCCCGCGAGGCAAAAATGTTCATCTGGGACGACGCCTCCCGGAGTTTCATCGAACGCGCCGTGTGAGCGGATGATGGACGCGCTGAACATCGTCGAAACCAAAAACCTCGTCGTCCGCCTGGGCGGGCGCGTGGCGCTCGACGGGGTGACGCTTTCCATCCGCGCTGGGGCGTTCACCGGCATCGTGGGCCCCAACGGCGCGGGCAAAACCACGCTGTTAAAAACGCTGCTCGGTTTAATCACGCCCGCCAGCGGCGAAATCCTCGTGTTCGGCCACAAACCGGGCGAGGCGCACCACCTCATCGGCTATGTGCCGCAAACCCCCCGGCTGGACCCCAAGTTCCCCATTTCCGTGTTCGACGTGGCGCTCATGGGCCGGCTGGGCAAGCGCGCCACGGGCGATGACCGCGCCCACGCGGCGCGCGCGCTGGAACAGGTGGGCATGGCCCACGCCGCCGCCACGCATTTCGGCTCGCTTTCCGGCGGCGAACGCCAACGGGTGTTGATCGCCCGCGCGCTGGCCGGCGGGCCGCGCCTGCTTTTGCTGGACGAGCCTGCCACCGGCGTGGACGCGCCCGGGCAGGACTCGTTTTACGCCATGCTCAAGGACTTCATCGTCAACCATAGCATGACCATCGTCATGGTCAGCCACGACATCGGCGTCATCACCTCGCTGGTGGACGACTTGATCTGCCTCAATCAAACCGTCTTCTGCCACGGCCCGCCGGCCCAGGCGCTGGCCTCCGCCATGATCGGCCAAGCCTATGGAACGCAGGCCGAACTGTTGCTGCACGGCCATGCCATACCCCACCGCGCCGTGCGCGAGCACGGCTGCGGCCCGCACGAGCCGCCCCATGCCTGAAATCCTGGAACACGGCTTTATGATCCGCGCGCTGGCCGCCGGGCTGATCGTGGGGACCTTGTGCGCCGCGCTTTCCGTGATCATCGTGCTCAAGCGGCTAAGCTTCGCGGGCGTGGGCGTGTCGCACTCCGCCTTCGGCGGGCTGGCGCTTGGCGCCCTGTTCGGGGTGAACCTGGAGGCCGCCGCGTTTATCTTTTCCGCCGCCGTGGCGCTGGTCACAAGCTGGATGACCCGCCGGGGCGGCGTCAGCGAGGATGTCAGCGTGGGAATCATCTTCGCCACCTCCATGGCCATCGGCGTGGCGGCGCTGGGGTTGATGGAGGGTTATTCCATTGACCTGTTCTCGTACCTGTTCGGCTCGATTCTGGCCGTCAGCCCGCGCGACCTGTGGCTGGCCGCGGGCGCGCTGGTGATTGGGCTGGCGGCCTTCGGCGCGATGTTCACCCGGCTTATCGCCTACTGCTTCGACGAGGAATGGGCGCGCGTCTCCGGGGTCAACGTGGACCGCCTCGAGGACGCCTTGATGATCCTGGTCGCCATGACGGTGGTGATTTCCATCAAGCTGTTGGGCATCGTGCTGGTCTCCGCGCTCTTGGTGATCCCCGGCGCCACCGGCTATGCGCTGGCCCGCAATTACCGCGGCATGATGGCCATAAGCATGGGTTCGGCGCTGATGGCGGTGACCGCGGGCCTCGTCATTTCCTACTACCTGGACATCGCCTCCGGCGCCGCCATTGTCCTTTCCAGCGCGGCGCTGTTTATGCTCGCCTCGCTTTCCGGCTCCGCCCACCGGACATAAAAAAAGCCGGCCCCCCGCGCGGGGAGCCGGCCGCTACAATTATCGGAGATCAGTTCTTCCCGCTGTCCTTGCCGTCAGTGTCTCCGTCCGGGGCGTCATCGCCGCTGTCGCCGTCATCCTGGCCGGAATCATCGCTGGCGTCATCGGAAGAATCGTCCACCGCATCTTCCTCGATGCCATCATTGTTGTCATCGGCGTCATCGAAATCATCCACGCCGTCGTTATCGTCGTCCACATCGTCGAAGTCATCCGTGCCGTCGCCGTCCTGATCCACCTGCTCAAGCGGATTGTTTTCCGGCTCCACCACTTCGTCTTCTTCCAGGTCACCAGTGCCTTCTGGCAGGTCAATGTCTCCCAAGTCCACGTCGCCATCGCCCGTAGAGCCGGGATCAACCACCGGAATGTCCGTCGTCACGGTATTCGTGTTGACATTGGCGGTGAATCCCACGGTGGCGATGGGCTGGGCGTTGGGATCCACCACGCTCACCGTGTAGGTGTCATTCACCGGCACGTCCACGGAGAACGTGGCCGAAGCGCCCGTCAGCGCGTTTTTGCGCGCCGTGGTGGAGACCGTGGCGGTGAACTTGGCGCTATCGGATTGGCGCACGGCCACCACGCCGCCCACATTCGAAAGGTCGCCGGTCAGCTTTCCATTAATGGTGCGGGTATTCGTGTCTGCGGGAGCCGCTCCGCCGCCGCCAGACGATCCACACGCGGCCAGC
>Ga0209343_10006344_pt1 | contig 14139 bp, 16 predicted proteins | sample RifCSPlowO2_02_FD_184026 | JGI IMG/M metagenome (GOLD analysis project Ga0209343, IMG submission 184026) | Groundwater microbial communities from Rifle, Colorado - Rifle CSP2_plank lowO2_0.2 (SPAdes) (version 2) | ecosystem: Environmental > Aquatic > Deep subsurface > Groundwater | place... | reverse complement strand
GCTCTTCGCGCAGGCCTTCGGGCAGCGCACCGGGCAGTTCGTTGGCGCTGGCGCCTGCCACCGGCGAATAGGAAAAGGCGCCGACGCGGTCGAGCTGGGCCTCGTCGAGGAAATCCAGCAGCTCGTTGAACTCGGCCTCGGTCTCGCCGGGAAAGCCGGTGATGAAGGTGCTGCGGATGGTCAGTTCAGGAACTTCGCGGCGCCAGGCGGCGATGCGGTCGAGTACCTTCTCCGCCGAGGCGGGACGCTTCATCAATTTGAGAATGCGCGAGCTGGCGTGCTGGAAAGGGGCATCGAGGTAAGGCAGGATCTTGCCTTCCGCCATCAGTGGAATCAGGTCGTCGACGCTCGGATAGGGATAGACGTAGTGCAGGCGCACCCAGAGGCCGAGCTTGCCGAGTTCGCTGCACAGCTCGTAGAGCCGCGTCTTGACCGGCTTGCCGCCCCAGAAGCCGGTGCGGTACTTGACGTCGACGCCATAGGCGCTGGTGTCCTGCGAGATCACCAGCAATTCCTTGACGCCAGCCTCGGCCAGGACTTCGGCTTCGCGCAGCACCTCGCCGATCGGACGCGATTCGAGATCGCCGCGCAACGAGGGGATGATGCAGAAGCTGCAGCGGTGGTTGCAGCCTTCGGATATCTTCAGGTAGGCGTAGTGGTCGGGCGTCAGGCGGATGCCCTGGGCCGGCACCAGGTCGACGAAGGGGGCATGCAAGGGCGGCAGATGCTGATGCACGGCCGCCATGACTTCCGGCATCGCATGCGGCCCGGTGACGGCCAGCACCCTGGGATGGGCGGCGCGCACCAGGTCATTGCCCGCCGCATCCTTTTTCGCGCCGAGACAGCCGGTGACGATGACCTTGCCGTTCTCGGCCAGGGCCTCGCCGATCGCGTCGAGCGACTCCTCGACCGCCGCATCGATGAAGCCGCAGGTATTGACCACCACCAGGTCGGCGCCATCGTAGCGGCCGGAGATCTCGTAGCCTTCGGCGCGCAGCCGGGTCAGGATCTGTTCCGCGTCGGAGGCCGCCTTGGGACAGCCGAGACTAACGAATCCGACGGTAGGTATCTTCTTTTTCCGCTTCATGTCCGCAAGCAAGCTCAGGCGTCGAGCGACACGATGGCCTGAACGCTATCGTAGGGAGCCCGGATTCCATTTTCGTCGCGCACGATCAACCCGGCGTGGGCAAGCGCGGAAACATCGTCATGCACCCGCTTGTAATCCCGCCCGAGCGTCTTGGCCAGTCCCGACACAGTGCTCGCAGGATGCCGATGGACATGTTTCAACAGTTCAAGACGCTTGGGCGAAAGCGTCGACATCATGGCTTCGAGGCTGAAGAAGGTCAGATGAGTTTCCTTGACCGCCTTGCCGCGTTCGAGTCGCCGCCACGCCCCGACGAAACGCTTCCCCATCTCGTCGATGGAACCCACATGAAGCCGGACAGTTTCGCTCATGACTCACCTCGTACCTGCCGCACATCGGACAGAAAATCGGAAATCAGTTGTTCCACGGAAGAAAAGGCATACCGTTGTTCACGGTCCTCGATATGCCGGTGATCGCCCTTGCCGCGCTCGTTGTCGTAGCCGACGAGGCGCTTGCCCGGAAACCCGTAGAACAGACTGTACTTGAACGCGTGAGAGCTTCCGGGCACCGGCTCGGGAACCCTCCAGATTGTCATTTCGACAATGGCGCCGTCTGGAAACTCCCCTCGGTCGTAGAATGCTCGCGTCGCCCTCATATGGCGTACTTTGCCATAGGGCAGTTATGGCGTCAAGCGACATAAACCGGCACACCCCGGCGAGCCGGGCAATGAACAGTGCCGCCGCGGGAGATCTCGCGGATCGGCGCCCCGGTCGCGCAAAACTACTTCTTCTCGGCCTTCTCTTCGGGCTTGACGTAGATGCCGGGGAATATCTTGCGCGTCTGTTCCTGCATGGTGTCCTGCATCTGCTGGAACATCTTCTGGCTCTGTTCGACGTAGGTGCCCATCATGTGCTGCATCGCGGGCCCCTGGAACTTGAGGAACTGGGCCCACAAATCCTGGCTGTCGCCGGCGCCTTCCCCATACAGCGTCTTGGCCTGTTCCTTGAGCTTGGCCTGGACCTCGGTGAAAGACTTGATGTTGTTCTCGATATAGTTGCCCATCATCCCCTGCATGGCATTGCCATAGAAACGGATCATCTGCGACAGCAGGTCGGAAGAGAACATCGGCGCGCCGCCGGCTTCCTCTTCGAGAATGATCTGCAGCAGGATGGCACGCGTCAGGTCGTCGCCCGACTTGGCGTCCACCACCTGGAAGCCCTCATGAGCCAAGACCAGTTCCTTGACGTCGGCCAGCGTGATGTAGGTACTGGTGCGTGTGTCATACAAGCGGCGATTCGGATATTTCTTTATCAGTCGGCTCTGTCCGGCCATCGTTTTCCCCTCCAAGAAACCATTCTAATGCCAAGGTGGCAAATGCCAACCCCCGCCGCAGCGGGGGTTGGCATTCTGCCCAAACCAGATCGGATCAGCAGTAATGCAATCCGCCATTGATGTTCAGGGTGGCGCCCGTCATGTAGCCGGCCAGATCCGAGGCCAGATAGGCGCACAGCGCGCCGATTTCCTCGGGCTTGCCCAGGCGACCGACCGGAATCGTGGCGACGATCGCGTCGCGCACTTCCTGCTTGATCGCCATGACCATATCCGTCCCGATATAGCCGGGGGCGATGGCGTTGACCGTGACGCCCTTCTTGGCCACCTCGGCCGCGATGGCCTTGGTGAAGCCGAGGATGCCGGCCTTGGCCGCGGAGTAGTTGGCTTGGCCGAACTGCCCCTTGATGCCGTTCACCGACGACATGTTGATGACCCGGCCCCAGCCACGCTCGGCCATGCCGTTGAGGACCTGGTGGGTGACGTTGAACACGGAGTCGAGGTTGGTGGCCATCACGGCGTCCCACTGGCCCTTGTCCATTTTCTTGAACACGGAGTCGCGCGTGATGCCGGCGTTGTTCACCAGCACGTCGACCGGTCCGACTTCCGCCTCCAGCTTTTTGATCATTGCGGCACAGGAGTCGTAGTCGCTGACATCCGCCTCGGCGACGATGAAATTGAAGCCTTCCGCCTTCATCTTGGCCAGCCATTCGTCCTTGGGCGGAAAGCCCGGAAGACAGTTTGCGGCAACGGTGAATCCGCTCTGCGCCAGCGCCTTGCAGATCGCTGTGCCCAGACCACCCATCGCGCCCGTTACCAATGCAATTCGTTGTGCCATGTTTGCTGCTTCCTCTGCGACTAAAAAATCTGTGCGGGCGGAAGGCGCGCTGCAAGCCGCTGCCTTCCATCCAGGGTGGATCAGTACATGTGCTGACCACCGTTGATCGAGATATTGGCTCCGGTGACAAAAGCCGCCTCTTCGGACGACAGGTAGGCCACCAGGCCGGCCACCTCTTCCGGCTTGCCCAGACGGGCCTGCGGAATCTGCGGCAGGATCTTGCTGTCGAGCACTTCCTGGGGGATCGCCATGACCATCTTGGTGCCGATGTAGCCCGGCGAAATGGTGTTCACGGTGACGCCCTTTTTCGCCACTTCGAGTGCCAGCGCCTTGGTGAAGCCGTGCATGCCGGCCTTGGCCGCCGCGTAGTTGGTCTGGCCGAAAGCGCCCTTCTGTCCATTCACCGAGGAAATATTGATGACCCGGCCCCAACCCCGCTCCATCATGCCGTCCATCACCTGCTTGGTCATGTTGAACACGGAATCGAGATTGGTATGGATCACCGCATCCCAATCGGCCTTGCCCATTTTCTTGAACGTCATGTCGCGGGTGATGCCGGCATTGTTCACCAGCACTTCCACCGGACCGATATCCTTGCTCACCTGCTCGACGCACGTCTTGCAGGAATCGAAGTCGCCGACATCGCAAGGATAGGCCTTGAAGCCGTAACCCATGTCGTTCATGGTCCGCAACCATTCATGGGCCTTGGTGTTGGTGGGGCTGTAGGTCGTCACCACCTTGTAGCCGAGTGCCGCCAGCTTGATACAGATTGCCTCGCCCAGACCGCCCATCCCACCAGTTACCAGCGCTACTCGTAGCATTTTGCGTCTCCTGTATTTTTTGTTTGAGCGGGGCTTGCACTCATGCACCGGAAGCAGCGCCCCCCGCTGGCAACCGGCTTGTCCATTATGCCTTTTCCTTGACGTAGCGACCGGGTGCGGGCTCGCCGGGCGGGTAGGCCTTGCTGCCAAGACGTCCGCGTGCCGGAATCTCCTTGCCGCCGTAACCCTTGAGCCACTTGGCCCACACCGGCCACCAGCTGCCTCCGGTTTCCGTCGCGCCATCGAACCATTCATCGGCATTCGCGGTCTTGCTGTCGTTCAGCCAGTGGCTGCGCTTGTTCTTCGCCGCCGGATTGATGACGCCGGCAATGTGCCCGGAGGCGCCGAGGACAAAGGTGGTCTCGCCGCCGAGCAGGCTGCGCGACTGGTAGGAGGTCTTCCACGGCACGATGTGGTCTTCGCGGCTGGCGTAGAGGAAGGCGGGCATGTCCACCCGGCCGAGATCGGCCTTGACGCCGCACATTTCCAGCTTGCCCGGCACCCGCAGGCTGTTTTCGAGATACAGGTTGCGCAGATACCAAGCGAGGAAGGGGCCGGGCAGGTTGGTCGCGTCGGAGTTCCAGTAGAGCAGGTCGAAGGCCGGCGGCTTGTTGCCCTTGAGGTAGTTGCCCACCACGTATTGCCAGATCAGGTCGTTGGCGCGCAACGCGGAAAACACCGTCGCCAGTTCGCTGCCGCGCAGCAGTCCGCCCTTGCCGATCCCCGCCTCGCGCGCCTGGACCGCCGTCTCGTCGATGAAGTAGCCGATCTCGCCGGTTTCTGAAAAGTCGAGCAACGTGGTCAGCAGGGTCAACGAGGCGACCGGGTTTTCGCCGCGAATCCGCGCCACCGACAATGCGGAACCCAGTATCGTGCCGCCGACGCAGAAACCCAGGGCGTTGATCTGCTTGACCTTGCAGATGTCCTGCACCGCCTTGATCGCGGTCAGCGCGCCTTTTTCGATATAGTCGTCCCAGGTCAGGTGACCGAGATCGGCCTGCACGTTGCGCCAGGAGACGAGGAACACCGTGTTGCCCTGCTCCACGGCATAGCGCACCAGCGAATTTTCCGGCTGCAGGTCGAGGATGTAGTACTTGTTGATGCAGGGCGGCACCATCAGGAAAGGCCGCTCCGCCACCGTGTCGGTCAGCGGCGAATACTGGATGAGTTGCATCACCTCGTTCTCGAACACCACCGCCCCGGGCGTGATCGCCAGATTGCGACCGACCTCGAAGGCGCTGTCGTCGGTCATCGAGATGCGGCCCTTGTCCAGGTCGGCGAGCAGGTTCTGGATGCCCTGCTGGATGCTGGCCCCCTTGGTTTCGAGGGCCTTCTTGACGAATTCGGGATTGGTGGCGAGAAAATTGGATGGCGCCATCGCGTCGACCATCTGCCGCGTCAGGAAGCGCATGCGATTCTTCGCCTGGCCGTCGGCCACCGGCGCCGCCTCGGCCATCCGCTTCATGTATTCGGCGTTGATCAGGTAAGCCTGGCGCAGGTAGTCATAGACCGGACTCTCGGCCCAGGCCGGATGATCGAAGCGCTTGTCGCCTGCCGCCGGGGCCGCGACTTGCGGCGCCGGCTGTTCGGGAGCCTTGCCCAGCATGCCCTGCCAGAGTTGGGCGTGACGTCCCATCCATTCCTGCTGCAAGGCTTTGAGCGCCTCCGACTCCGCGCTCCACGCCGCCGCATTGATGCCGGCTGGCGCCGTCGCATGTTGCTGCTCGGCGAGAAACTGGCTGAAACCTTTCGCCATGGCGCTTCCCGCCTGCAACATGGCTTGCAACGCGGCATTCTGATCGGGGGGGGAGGACATCCGGGGCTCCTAGGAACGGGGTTTCAGCGCAGGCCAGGCCAAGCGCGGCGGGCGTCAAGCAAAACGGCCTGAGCAAAAACGGGATCGATTTTGCACTGCACAATAAACGGTGTCAAGAATGCGGCGCGCTTTCCTTGTCCGTAGAATTGTCGAATGTATGTAATCGCGATCGGGTGGCTTTACGTCACCCTGCTGATGGCGGCCACGGAACAGAATCTTACCGCTGGCGTGCTGACTTTTCTGGTCTATGGCATCGCGCCCCTGGCGCTGTTCCTGTGGCTCTTTGGCACGCCGCAGCGACGCAGGCAGCGCCTAGCCCGCGAGGTGGTCGACGACGTGGTGGGTAAGGACGATGGTGCCGATGCCCGCCGCGATCAATAGCACTTGCTGCACCGTGGCGCGAATTTCCGGACGCTTGTGCAGCCCCGGAATCAGGTCGGCCACCGCCACATAGATCATGCTCGCCGCCGCCAGCGCCAGCAGCACCGGTACCGCGCTTTGCACCTGCCCCAGCGCGAGATAGGCCAGCAGGGCGCCAACCAGCGTCGCCAGACTGGACAGCAGATTGAAGGCCAAGGCACGCCCCTTGGAGTAGCCCGAATGCAGCAGGATCATGAAGTCGCCCACCTCCTGCGGAATCTCGTGCGCGATCATCGCCAGCGCAGTGACGATGCCCAGCCGCACGTCTTCCATGAAGGCCGCCGCAATCAGCACGCCATCGACGAAGTTGTGGAAGGTATCGCCCACCAGGATCAGCAAGCCGCTGCGGCCGTGATCGTGGATGTGGTTATGTCCATGCTCGTGCGCCAGCGGTTCATGCCCCTCGCAGGACTCGATGTGGCAATGGCGCCAGAGCACCAGCTTTTCCATGACGAAGAAGGCCAGGATGCCGCCCAGTACCGTCGCCGTGGTGGCCGAAGCGTCGCCGCTGGCGGTGATGGCATGCGGCAGCACTTCGAGGAAGGAAGCTCCCAGCAAGGCGCCGATGGCATAACTGATCAGCAGCGAGACCCATTGCGTGCGCGCCGTCAGGGCGAAGACGGCGGCGGCGAACACGCTGAAGGCGCCGCCGGCCAATGACATGACGATGATCCAGGAAAGAACGGACATGAGGCCGCGATTATAGGTGTTATTCCAGCCAGATCAGGCTGGCCATACGACCGGTGATACCGTCGCGGCGATAGGAGAAGAACTGTTCCGTCTCGCTCACGGTACAGGAGTCGGCGCTGGGGCTTTGCATGCCGGGGATTCCGCTTCGCGGGCCGGCAACACGGCGAATGCCCAGCGCATCCAGTCGCAGCCGTGCCAACTCGTAGATGTCGCACAACCATTTGCCCTGAGGGTTCGCGGCAAACGCGCTCGCCGCCCGCGGATCGTGGGCGGCGAACACATCACGCACCTCGCCGCCGACCTCGAAGGCCTGCGCGCCGATGGCCGGACCGAGCCAGGCCAGGAGGCGCTCGCCGGGCACGGCCATGGCACCAACCGTCGCTTCGATCACGCCCGCCGCCAGACCGCGCCAGCCGGCATGGGCGATCGCGACCACGGTCGCCTGCTCGTCACAGAGCAGCACCGGCAGGCAGTCCGCGGTGAGCACGGCGCAGACCACGCCGCGCTGGCGCGTGAAACTGGCGTCGGCCTCGGTCCCCGGCACGGCGCCGGCGGCATCGACGCAGCGCGCGCCATGCACCTGCGTCAACCACAACGGCTCGGCGGGCAGTTCGCGGCGCAGCAGCGCACGATTCGCGGCCACCGCCCGCGGATCGTCGCCGACATGGTCGCCAAGATTGAAGCTTTGCCACGGCGCGCGGCTCGCTCCGCCCTGCCGTGTCGTCGCCAGGGCGCGCACGCCGGGCGGCGCCGGCCAATCGGGAAGGATCAAGCTAACGCTCATGGCACCAAGCGCCACCCGCAGAAGATGCAACACGCGAAAAGCCAATTATTCGCCCGCCCCCCTTCCCCCCTCGCGGGGGGTTACTGTTCGGCGCGCTATGCGCATCTATCACAGGGGACTCCGTACGTAAGTGTTTCACGTTAACCAAGGCGCAATGCGTCCAGCAGTTGCGCGAAATCGGCCGGCAGCGGCGATTCCCAGGCCATTTCGGCGCCCGTCGCGGGATGCATCAATGCCAAACGCCAGGCATGCAACGCCTGGCGCGGGAAAGCGTCGAGTCGCGCATCGCCGCTCCTGGCCTTGCCATACACCTGATCGCCGGCCAGTGGATGCTTGATCGACGCGAGGTGCACGCGAATCTGGTGGGTGCGCCCGGTTTCCAGCCGGCATTCGAGCAGCGTGGCCTTGGCGAAGCGTTCGCGCACCGCGTAATGGGTGCGCGCCTCCTTGCCGCCGGCGCGCACGATGGCCATCTTGGTGCGCTGCACGGCATGGCGCCCGAGCGGGGCGTCGACCGTGCCGTCGCGCTCGACCTGGCCCAGCGCCAGGGCGAGATAATGCCGCTTGACCGAACGCGCCTGCATCTGGCGCACCAGGTCGGTCTGCGCGGTCAAGGTCTTGGCCACCACCAGCAGGCCGCTGGTGTCCTTGTCGAGCCGATGCACGATGCCGGCGCGCGGGATTTCGGCGAGTTGCGGCGCGTGGTGCAGCAGGGCGTTCAGCAGCGTGCCGGTGGGGTTGCCGTTGCCCGGATGCACCACCAGTCCGGCCGGCTTGTCGATCACGATCAGTTGCTCGTCCTCGAACACCACGCTGAGCGCAATGTCCTCGGCCGCCTCGGCAAGAGTCGGCGCTGGCGCGACGGCGGCGCTCGCGTCGAAATCGACGCACTCGCCGCCATACACCTTGCGTTTTGGCTCCGCCGCGGCCCCGTCGAGGCGAATCAGCCCCTGCTTGAGCCAGCCCTGCAGGCGGCTGCGCGAGTGTTCGGGAAACAGCTTCGCCAACACCGCGTCGAGCCGCCAGCCGGCACATTCCGCGGGGATTTCCAGGCTCGGGAGCGGACAGGGGCTTCGGCTATAATCGGCCGGATATTCATGCGAGGTTTTCACCATGCGTAGTGTAGCGGCATTCCTGCGGGCGCTCGCCCCCATCGTCTTCATCGGCGCCGGGGTCGGCGCGACATTGCTCGGCGGCTGCGGCCTGCTGCCCGACCAGATCGACGAAACCGCCGGCTGGTCCGCCAACAAGCTCTACAGCGAAGCCAAGGCCTCGATGGCTGACGGCGCCTACGACAAGGCGATCAAGTATTTCGAAAAGCTCGAAGCCCGTTTCCCCTACGGCCGCTACGCGCAACAGGCGCAACTCGAAGTTGCCTACGCCTATTTCCGCCAGGCCGAACCCGCGTCCGCGATTGCCGCCTGCGACCGCTTCATCCGCCTGCACCCGAACCATCCCAACGTCGACTACGCGTACTACCTCAAGGGCCTCGCCAACTTCAACGAAGACCTCGGGCTGCTCGGCTACGTCAGCCTGCAGGACCTCACCGAGCGCGACCCCAAGGCCGCTCGCGATTCCTTCGATGCGTTCAAGGTGCTGGTCAATAAATACCCCGAAAGCAAGTACACGCCGGACGCCACCGCGCGCATGAAATACCTGGTCAACGCGCTGGCCTCGCACGAGGTGCATGTCGCCCGCTATTACATGAAGCGCGAGGCCTACGTCGCCGCGGTCAACCGCGCGCAGACCGCGGTCAAGACCTACGTCGATGCTCCGGCCAACGAGGAAGCCCTGTTCATCATGATCAAGGCCTACGACCATCTCGGCATGAACGACCTGCGCGACGACGCCGAACGCGTGATGCGCAAAAACTTCCCCAAGAGCGAGTATTACGCGCGTGGCATCAACCGCGCCGAGCCGTGGTGGAAACTCTGGTAAGCCTCTGAACGACACGTACCCCCGAAGCCGTCTGGCAGACCGGGTACGCAACCACCCCAGGAGTCCTCCCATGTCCGTCGACATCCAGTCGCCCTCCCTTTGCATCGGCATCGTTGGCACCGGCGCCATGGGGCGCGGCATTGCCCAGATCGCCGCGCAGAACGGCATCCGCGTGCAGCTCTTCGATGCCCTTCCGGGCGCCGCCGGCAACGCTCGCGAGACGGTGATCGCCACCCTCGCCAAACTGGCTGAAAAAGGCAAGATCAGCGCCGAACAGTTCGCCGCCACCTCGGCCAAGCTGGAAGTCGTCGCCGCCCTCGGCGAATTGGCCTCGGCCCAGGTCGTCGTCGAGGCGATCGTCGAGAATCTCGACGTCAAGAAGGCCCTGTTCCAGCAACTTGAGGACATCGTCGCTGCCGATTGCATACTCGCCACCAACACCTCGTCGCTGTCGGTGACCTCGATTGCCGCGGCCTGCAAGCGGCCGGAACGCGTCGGCGGTTTCCATTTCTTCAACCCCGTACCGCTGATGAAGATCGTCGAGGTGATCGAAGGCCTGCTCACCGCGCCGTGGGTCGCCGAGGCGCTGTTGGCGCTGGGCCGGCGCATGGGTCATACCGCGGTGCGAGCCAAGGACACGCCGGGCTTCATCGTCAATCATGCCGGCCGCGGCTTCGTCACCGAAGCGCTGCGCATCCTCGGCGAAGGCGTCGCCGATTTCAGCGAGATCGACCGCGTCATGCGCGACGCCGCCGGCTTTCGCATGGGCCCCTTCGAACTGATGGATCTCACTGGCCTCGACGTTTCGCAGCCGGTGATGGAGTCGATCTACCACCAGTATTACGAGGAGCCACGCTACCGGCCCTCGGCGCTCGCGGCACAACGGCTGGCCGGCGGCCTGCTGGGACGCAAGACCGGCCGCGGCTTCTACAGCTATGCCAACGGCACGCCGGCGCCACTGCCGGCGGCCGTCTTACCAACCGCCAAACCCGCCAGCGTATGGATCAGCCAGGCCCACCCGGAATGGGCGGAAGCCCTGCGCGAGATCGCCGGCAAGGCCGGCGTCGCAGTCGAAACCGAGACAATGCCGAGCAGCGCCGCCCTGTGCATCGTCACCCCGCTCGGCGCCGATGCCACGACGCCCTGCCTGACGCAGGGCCTGGACCCGCAGCGCACGCTCGCCATCGACTGCCTGTTCGGCTTCGACAAGCGGCGCACGCTGATGAGCACCCCGCTCACCGCACCTGCCATGCGAGATGCCGCGCACGCCCTGTTCGCCGCTGACGGCAGCGCCGTCAGCGTGATCCGCGACAGCGCCGGCTTCATCGCCCAGCGCATCGTCGCCTGCATCGTCAACATCGGCTGCGACATCGCCCAGCAGCGCGTCGCCAGTCCGGCCGACATCGACCGCGCAGTCAGCCTGGGCCTTGGCTATCCCAAGGGACCGCTGGCGCTCGGCGATGCGCTGGGCGCCATGAACGTGTTGATTGTGCTCGAAGCCATGCAGCAGTTCTACGGCGACCCGCGCTACCGGCCCAGCCCGTGGCTGAAGCGCCGCGCCTTGCTGGGCGTCTCGCTGCTCACCGAGGAATCCTGAGCGTGAAGAATCCGTCCGAACTCGCCGCCTTCCGCCTGCGCCATACCCTGCGCGTGCGCTGGGCCGAAGTCGATCCGCAGAACATCGTCTTCAACGGCCACTACCTGAGCTACTTCGACATCGGCATCACCGAATACTGGCGCGCAATCGGCCTGCCTTACCCGGAAGGCATCGCCGGCACCGGCGGCGACCTGTTCGCGGTGAGGAGTGTGATCAACTATCACGCCTCGGCGCACTTCGACGAGTTCCTCGACATCTGTGTTCGCTCGGCAAGAATCGGCACGTCGAGCATGACATTCGAGATGGGCATCTTCCGCGACGGCGAACGCCTGATCAGCGGCGAGATGGTCTATGTCAACGCCGATCCAGAAACCAAAACCTCGCGGCCGCTGCCCGACAAGCTGCGTCAGGCCATCGAAGCCTGGGAAGCCGGCAACTGATTCGCGCTGCCGCCGACGTGCGGCCGATTCTGCGATGTCGGGCCGCGGCGGGTCGCCGCGATCACTTCTTTTCACCGAGCCCGACGCGGAAGGCTTCCAGCCGCGCCTCGTAGTCCGCGGCGTCGCCATAGTCGAGAAAGCGCGCATAGCGCGAGTGGGTGCCGAGAATCTTGCGTGCGTGCTTGATTGGACAGAAGTATTCTTCGGTGCGCGCCACGATCTCGGCCACGTAGGCAATCAGGCCGGCGCCGTAGGCGCAATAGGTGCAGTGGAATTTCTCGACAAAGTTCAGGTATTCGAGCTGCTGCCGGTCGAACACGATGTAGTCGCCGCGGCGCGCCTTGGCGACGCCGTAGATCGGGAAACAAATTGCCTGGTAGACGCTGACGCAGAGATCGAGGATCGCCAACGGCACGATCATGGAATAGATGATCGGCCCGGTGATCAGGTTCTGCGGACGATAGGCGACCAGCCAGTGGAAGAATCCCGTCTTGAGACGGCGATGCGCCTGCTGGATGGATTGCTCGAACTCGACGCGCTTGCCCTTGATCTGGAACAGCACGCTGTCCTCCTGCTCGTGGAGCGCCGCGCGCAAGTCGTCCTCGAGGACGGATATCTGGGCAAGCAGATGGCGAACGCGATCGTTCATGAGTGGCTCCTGGTCGGCAGGGTTCCACTCTAACAGTCCGCCAGGTCCACGGGCTGGCTTGATGAAACGGTCATGGAGCCCGCCAGCAGCAGGTTATTGCATGGCGATGGGCAGCCTGTCCTCGTCGCTGCGCAAATCATGCTGCGGCGGCGAGCGGCTCAACCAGGACGGGGTTACCCGCTTGCGCCACTCCCACGGCGGCACCGGAGCGGCGTCGCGCCACAAGCCAATGCGCCTGGCCTGGGCGTCGAACTCGGCGAATTCATAGCGCGCCTGGTCTTCCAGCGACTGCTCGCGGCGATATTCCCGGTACCACCAGGCCAGCCCGGCCTCGATCTGCGCCAGCCCGGCGTCGACCGTCCGCGCGCAGTTCGGGCAGTCGGACGGCTGCAGCATCAGCTTGCCGACGATGCGTCCGTAGCGATCGCGTTGGCGCCATTCGACTGTGACATCCCTGCCGAATACCAGGCCGGTCAGGTGTGTCTTTGCGGCCTGGCCGAACGGCTGCTTCGCCTCGGGCGCGTCGACGCCGACGAGCCAGACCTTGTGCCGGACCTTGCCGCTGTCGCGGATGGTGAGGGTGTCGCCGTCGATGACACCGACAACCCGGCCCTCGATCGTCTCGGCGCGCGGCAAGCCCGGCTGCAGCACAATGCCCAGCACGACCAGGCAGTGCAGTATCGCCAGACGCATAGTGGATGCCACGGGCGAACTCGCCGTCCCGCCAGCGCCGACTCTCAAGCAGGCAAGGCGCACGGCACCGCGATTTCAGGCGCCGCGCTGGCGCCGCGCCTCGAACAGGCAGATGCCGGCGGAGACCGACACGTTGAGGCTTTCGACGCTGCCATGCATCGGGATCTTCGCCAGTTCGTCGCAGGTTTCACGGGTCAGGCGGCGCATGCCGGCGCCCTCGGCGCCGAGCACCCAGGCGCAGGGGCCGTTCTGGTCGATGGCATAGAGTTCCTTGTCCGCCTCGCCCGCCGCGCCGATGACCCAGATGCCGCGCTCCTGCATCTCGCGCAAGGACCGCGCGAGATTGGTGACGACGATGTAGGGCACCGTGTCGGCGGCGCCGCTGGCGACCTTGATCGCCGTGGCATTGAGGCCGCAGGCCTTGTCCTTGGGCGCCACCACGGCATGGGCGCCGGCCGCGTCCGCGACGCGCAGGCAGGCGCCGAGATTGTGCGGATCGGTGATGCCGTCCAGTACCAGCAGCAGCGGCGGCTCGGCCAGTCCTTCGAGCACGTCGTCCAGCGTCACATGTTTGGCCTGGGCGGCGACCTTCGCCACCACCCCCTGGTGCTGGGTGCCGCCGGCCAGGCCGTCGAGCCGCTTGGCATCGGACAGGATCACGCGCACGCCGTGGGCTTCGGCGAGGCGCAGCAGATCGCGCATGCGGCCATCCTGGCGACCTTCGGCCACGGTGATTTCGCGCACATCGTCGGCGGCGTGGCGCAGCTTGGCGGTGATGGCATGAAAGCCGTGGATCAGTCGGGTGTCAGTCATATGCGGCGTCCTTGAGGATGCGAATTTCGCGCTGCGGGAAGGGGATCGCTATGCCGGCCTGCTTGAAGTCGCGCCAGATGGCAAGATTGATGTCGGAACGCAGCTTGCCGACGCCCTGCTCCGGATCGGCGACCCAGAAGCCGAGTTCGAGGTTGATGCCGGAATCGGCAAATTCCTTGAGCAACACGGCCGGCGCCGGCTCGGCCAGCACGCGTGCCTGGGCGCCG
>Ga0209343_10006342_pt1 | contig 14142 bp, 8 predicted proteins | sample RifCSPlowO2_02_FD_184026 | JGI IMG/M metagenome (GOLD analysis project Ga0209343, IMG submission 184026) | Groundwater microbial communities from Rifle, Colorado - Rifle CSP2_plank lowO2_0.2 (SPAdes) (version 2) | ecosystem: Environmental > Aquatic > Deep subsurface > Groundwater | place: Rifle... | reverse complement strand
GAGGATGATGTCGTTGCTGCGCTCGGGGAAGAACACCTGGGTCGCGCCTTCCTCGGCCAGCTGTTGCAGGCCCTGGCGCAGTTGCTTGGATTTCAGCGGGTCTTTCAGGCGTACGCGGCGGAACAGTTCCGGGGCGAAGTGCGGGATACCGGTAAAGCCCAGAGCCTCGCCTTCGGTAAAGGTGTCGCCGATCTGGATGGTGCCGTGGTTGTGCAGGCCGATGATGTCGCCGGCGTAGGCCTCGACCAGCATTTCACGCTCGCTGGAGAAGAAGGTCAGGGCGTCGCCGATGCGCACGTCCTTGCCCAGGCGCACGTGGCGCATCTTCATACCCTGGCTGTATTTGCCCGAGCAGATACGCATAAAGGCGATGCGGTCGCGGTGCTTGGGGTCCATGTTCGCCTGGATCTTGAACACGAAGCCGCTGAATTTCTCTTCCACCGGTTCCACGGTACGCTCGTTGGCGACGCGCGCCAGCGGCTTGGGTGCCCAGTCGACCACCGCATCCAGTACATGGTCGACGCCGAAGTTGCCCAGGGCGGTACCGAAGAACACCGGGGTCAGCTTGCCGTCGAGAAACTCCTGCTGGTCGAACTCATGGCAGGCACCCTGGACCAGTTCCAGCTGTTCGATAAAACGCTCGTATTCGTCACCCAGGTGGGCGCGAGCTTCATCCGAGTCCAGGTGTTGGATGATCTTGGTTTCGGTACGCTCGTGGCCGTGGCCGGCGGTGTAGACGATGATGTAGTCGTCAGCCAGGTGGTAGACGCCCTTGAAGTCGCGGTAGCAGCCAATCGGCCAGGTGATGGGCGCGGCCTTGATCTTCAGCACCGCTTCGATCTCATCGAGCAGCTCGATCGGGTCACGGATATCGCGGTCGAGTTTGTTGACGAAGCTGACGATAGGCGTGTCGCGCAACCGACATACATCCATCAAGGCGATGGTGCGTGGCTCAACGCCCTTGCCGCCGTCGAGCACCATCAGCGCACTGTCCACCGCGGTCAGGGTGCGGTAGGTGTCTTCCGAGAAGTCTTCGTGGCCGGGGGTGTCGAGCAGGTTGATCATATGATCGCGGTAGGGGAACTGCATCACCGAGGTGGTGATGGAGATGCCGCGCTGCTTTTCCATTTCCATCCAGTCGGACGTGGCGTGGCGGTCGGATTTGCGCGACTTCACCGTACCGGCCACGGCAATTGCCTTGCCCATCAGCAGCAGCTTCTCGGTAATGGTGGTCTTACCGGCGTCGGGGTGGGAGATGATCGCGAACGTGCGGCGTTTGGCGACTTCGGCGGCCTGGATGGTCATTTTGCGGGAACCCGTCGACTGATAGTCGGTCTGTCAAAAAAGGCGGCGATTATAACGGTAAACGTCGCCCAGCGCGGCGACCTATGATCAGAGGAGAAAACCACGGATTCTCTGCGCTTTGTGCAGCATTCCTGACGTTTTGTTTTGAATATAAAACGAGCAATCGACAAGACAAGGCTGGTGACGAAACTGCGTTAATTATTGATTGATCTCAGCCCCCCATGGCCCTAAAGTTCGCGCCCGAACGTCCATGCTGGCAACGATCCATCCGGCTCAAGTACTGACGACGAGAGACCCCGCAGGGTACTCGGCGACATGCCTTGGGAAGTAGGCGAACCAAAGTGGGGATACTGATCAGACGTTCTGCTTGTGCGGCTAAGCCGTCGGGCATCCCTCAAGGCTGAGTAATGGCTAGCGAGTGCTAGGGTTACTTGACTGAAATGTTTTAACTGGTTCTGCCAACTGGAGTCCTAGCATGCCGATCAAGGTCGAAGACTATTACGCACCCGCCACTTTTCAACGCATGAAAGCGTTCGCCGATCAGCACGAAACCCCGTTCGTGGTGATCGACACCTCGATCATCAGCCAGGCCTATGACGACCTGCGCGCCGGTTTCGAATTCGCCAAGATCTACTACGCGGTCAAGGCCAATCCGGCGGTCGAGATCATCGACCTGCTCAAGGACAAGGGTTCGAGCTTCGATATCGCCTCGATCTACGAGCTGGACAAGGTGATGAGCCGCGGCGTCACTGCCGACCGTATCAGCTACGGCAACACCATCAAGAAATCCAAGGACATCCGCTACTTCTACGAGAAGGGCGTGCGTCTGTTCTCTACCGACTCCGAAGCCGACCTGCGCAATATCGCCAAGGCCGCGCCGGGCTCGAAAATCTATGTGCGCATCCTTACCGAAGGCTCGACCACGGCTGACTGGCCCCTGTCGCGCAAGTTCGGCTGCCAGACCGATATGGCCATGGACCTGCTGATCCTCGCTCGCGACCTGGGCCTGGTGCCGTACGGCATCTCCTTCCACGTCGGCTCGCAGCAGCGCGACATCTCCGTGTGGGATGCGGCGATTGCCAAGGTCAAGGTGATCTTCGAGCGTCTGAAGGAAGAAGACGGTATCCACCTCAAGCTGATCAATATGGGCGGCGGCTTCCCGGCCAACTACATCACCCGCACCAACAGCCTGGAAACCTACGCCGAGGAAATCATCCGCTTCCTCAAGGACGACTTCGGCGACGACCTGCCGGAAATCATCCTCGAGCCGGGCCGTTCGTTGATCTCCAACGCCGGCATTCTGGTCAGTGAAGTGGTGCTGGTCGCACGCAAGTCGCGTACCGCCGTGGAGCGCTGGGTGTATGTGGACGTGGGCAAGTTCAGCGGCCTGATCGAAACCATGGACGAAGCCATCAAGTTCCCGATCTGGACCGAGAAGAAGGGCGAGATGGAAGAGGTGGTGATCGCAGGCCCGACCTGCGACAGCGCCGACATCATGTACGAGAACTACAAGTACGGCCTGCCGCTCAACCTGGCCATCGGCGACCGCCTCTATTGGCTGTCCACCGGTGCCTACACCACCAGCTACAGCGCGGTGGAGTTCAATGGCTTCCCGCCGCTGAAGTCGTTCTTCCTCTAGGCCGCACGCTGTTGCCACATAAACCCCGCTTCGGCGGGGTTTTGTGTTTCTACCGGGGCTGTTCCAGAGGCGGAGGGCGCGGGCCGCGCAGCTGAATGGGGTTGCAGGATGGTCCGTGGGTCGTTGGTGGGCCCAGGCCATCGAGGTTACAGCCTGCAGTACTGCCGGCATGGCGCAAGATAGGTGATGCCGATCGGCACCGCGCAGATCCAGAAGCCAGCGCTTAGGGCGTTCGCAGGGGCAGGGAAGAGAGGTGTGTGCGCCAAGGCCCGCCACTGGGCGGGCCATTGGCAGGCTTAGAAGCTGAGGTTGGCTGACAGCCAGAGGCGGCGGCCTTCTTCCAGGGTGCCGGTGGTGGACTGCGCCGTCTGGATATAGCTGGAGGCCCAGCCGGTCGCGCCGGTATTGGTGGTGTAGGTCTTGCCCTTGGTGAAGTCCTTGTCGAAGACGTTGTACAGGGTGGCGTTCAGCGTCAGGTTCTCAGACGCCCTGTACGAGCCGCCCAGGTGGAATACCTCGTAGGCCTTCAGGTCGCCGACCTGATCCTGCAGCGCCTGGTTGGCCGCCGTGAGGTTCTCGTATTTGTCGGTGAAGCGTGCACGTTCGCCGCGGTATTCACCTTTAAACCACAGGGTCAGGCGGTCGCTGGTGGTCCAGTTCAGGCGGGCGTGGGCCATGTGCTCCGGGGTGTTGGTCAGCGGCGCACCTGCGTTGATGCCGCTCTTCTGTTCGCTGTCGGTGTAGGTGTAATTCATCGCCAGCTTCCAGGCTGGAGCGAACTGCCAGCCGCCTGCCAGTTCCAGGCCCTGGGTTTCGGCTTCGCCGATATTGACGCTCTGGGAGAAGCTCTCCTGGGTGAAGCCGCTACCCAGGCTGACGCAGCCCGGCTGGTTCGGATTGGCGGTGAAGTTGCAGTTGGCCAACGGCGTGCCGTCGTCGATCTTGTCCTTGAACTTGTTGTGGAACAGCGTGGCGTTGGCATCGAAGCCGGCCAGGTTGTCGAAGTACACCCCGAACTCGGTGTTGGTGGTGATTTCCGGTTCCAGGTCCGGGCTGCCGATGGTGATGGTGCGACCCTGGCCGGTCACGCCACTGATGCCGTCATGCAGCTGGTTCAGGGTCGGGGTCTTGTAGCCGCGGCTGACGCCGCCTTTCAGGGTCCAGTTGTCAGTGGTGTTCCACACCAGATAAGCGCGCGGGCTGACATGGCCGCCAAAGGCCTCGTGGTCTTTATAACGCGCGCCCAGGGTCAGGGCCAGGTCGTCACGCAGTCGCCATTCGTCTTCGACGAACAGGGCCCATGAGGTTTGCTGGAAGTCTTCCGAAGCGATGCCGTCGCTGACTTCGGCGTCCCAGTACTGACCGCCGAGGGTGGCGGTATGCGAGTCGCCCAGCGGGCTGACCAATTTGCTGTCGAAGATCAGGTCGGTGGATTTCAGCTCACGATCATCGCCGGCAACGATGGCCGGGTAGCCGCTATAGGCCACGCCGCGGGTGCCGGGGATGGTGCGGCCGATGGTCTCGGTGGTGTTGTGGGTCAGGCTGCTGTCCAGCGTGCCGAAGCCGAGGCGGGCGGTGTGGCTGAGGGCGAGCTGGTCACGCTCGAAGAGCAGTTCGTCGTCGTAGCCGTTGATCTGCGTGGGCCGCTCGACATTGCAGCCGTTGACCGCGCTGCCGCCGTTTTTGCCATCCAGGGTGCCGAGCTGGCAGTCATCGTTGTTGTAGACCTGGCGGCCTTGCTCGAGGTCCAGGGAGAAGTCGTGATTCTCATGGGGGGTCAGGGTCAGCCGCGCCCCAGCGCTGTAGTTGCGACCCTCCACCGGGGAGGCACCGCGCTTGCTGACGGTCGAGTCGTCGTCGAAGCTCAGATCGGATGCGCCCCGGTCAAACAGGCTGCCGCGCACGGCCAGACCGAGCAGGTTGTCGATCAGCGGGCCGCTGGCATACAGGCTGGTGCTGCTGGTTTCGCCGTAGTCGCGATTTTCCTGGAAGGTGTGATCCAGGCTGATCGCCGCGCCCCATTCCTTGGCGACTTTCTTGGTGATGATATTGACCACGCCGCCCATGGCGTCGGAACCGTAGAGGGTCGACATCGGCCCGCGGATCACCTCGATACGCTCGATGGCCGACATCGGCGGCATAAAGCTGGTGGAGGTCTCGTTGAAACCGTTGGGAGTGACGTTGCCCGCGCTGTTCTGCCGGCGGCCATCAATCAGGATCAGGGTGTACTCGCTGGGCAGGCCGCGAATACTTATGTTCAGGCCGCCGGTCTTACCGGTGCCCTGGCGCACATCGATGCCTTCGACGTCTTCCAGAGCCTGGGCCAGGTTGCTATAGCGCTTCTGCTGCAGATCTTCCTGGCTCAGGACGCTGATGCTGGCCGGGGCGTCGGTGACTTTCTGCTCGAAACCGGAGGCGCTGACCACCACATCTTTCAGGGCAATGGGCTCGTTGGCATGTGCGCTGGCCATAACGGCGCTGGCGAGGGTGATGGCGCTGGCCAGAACGGTGCGGTTGCGGGCGAAAGGCATCGATGACTCCAGGGGTGGGGGTGGAGAAAAGTGATGCGGATGATAATGAATTGCAAATAGGGTTCAATCCTGATTTCGCCGGCGCAGCTTTCCGCGCCGCTCAGGTGCGCTGAAAGCCTTTGCCGCTGCGGCTTTCGGCAAGATGTAAATTATGTAAGCGGGGTGCTTTCCTGGCGCTCGACGCGATGGTGAGGCGGAAAAACAGGGGGCTGATGGCCGGCAGTCGCGCGCGGAGCGCTGACACTTTGGTGTAGATGCTAATGCAAGTGATTCGTAACACGTGTATGGTGCGCGGCCCTGACGCTTTCACTGCGTAATTCCCCTGGAGGCCGCCCTAGTGTTCTGCCGTTCCCGTCTATGTCTAAGCATTTCCCTGGCCTGTACGGCCCTTGCGGGTGCCCCCGTTTACGCCGAAGAGGCGGTCGAACTGGAAGCCGTCACCATCAGTGCCACCCGCGCCAAGAGCGAGGCGGGCAAGACGCCGCAGAAGATCACGGTGATCACTCGCGAGCAGATCGAGCAGCAGCTGGCGATCACCTCCGATCACGGCCAGATCCTCAGCAACCTGATTCCCTCCTATTCGCCGAGCCGGCAGAAGATGAGCAGCGCCGGCGAGACATTCCGTGGCCGCTCGGCGCTGGTGCTGATCGATGGCGTGCCGCAGTCCACGCCGCTGCGCAACAGCGCCCGCGATGGCTACACCATCGATATGGCCATGGTCGAGCGCATCGAGGTGATCCACGGGGCCAGCGCCGAGCATGGGCTGGGCGCTACCGGCGGGATCATCAACTACGTCACCCGCAGGCCTAAGGGCGGTACGCTCCGCCAGCATGCCGGGGTCAGCCTGGAAGCGCCGACTGACTATGAGTCCGCCGGCCTGGGCTACAAGCTGGATTACCGTGTTGAAGGCAACGAGGGCAGCTGGGACTACCTGGCCGCAGCCAGCTGGCATACCCGCGGCATGTCCTACGATGCCAATGGCACCCTGATCGGCGTAGACGACACCCAGGGCGACATCATGAACTCGCACAGCAGCGACCTGCTGCTCAAACTCGGTTACTGGTTCGACAGCGAGCAGAACCTGGAACTGATGGTCAATCGCTTCCAGATCGAGGGCGAGCACGAGTACGTCAATGTGCCGGGCAACCGCGCTGCTGGTACTCCGGCCACCTCGCGCAAGGGCAGCCCGCCGGGCGAAGCGCCGCAGAACGAGGTGCTGGCCACCAGCCTGAGCTACAAGCATGACGACCTGAGTGGCAATCGCCTGAGCGCACAGCTCTACAGTCAGCGCTTCCGCGCGCGGTTTGGCGGCAACAGCCTGGCGTCCTTCCAGGATGCCTCGATTGCGCCGGTTGGCACCCTGTTCGACCAGTCGCAGAACGAGTCGGACAAATACGGCGGCAAGTTCACCCTGAGCCGCGACGGCCTGTTCGATAACCATCTGATGCTCACCGGCGGCCTCGATGTGCTGCAGGACACCACCAGCCAGATGCTCATCGCCACCGACCGCGAGTGGGTGCCGGAAACCCGGTTCCGCAACTTCGCGCCCTTTATCCAGGCGGAAATCCGCGCCCACGAGCGCCTCACCCTGCACGCCGGGGTACGCCACGAGTATGCCGAGCTGGAGGTGGGCAGCTTCCACACCATCGCCTCGACCACCAAACCGGCCGGCGGTGTCAGTGTCGAGGGCGGTAGCCCGACGTTCGAGGAAACCCTGTTCAACACCGGCCTGGTGTTTGAACTCACCGACTGGGCGCAGCTCTACGCCAACTACTCCGAAGGTTTTGGCATGCCGGATGTCGGTCGCGTGCTGCGTGGCATCAGCCAGCCGGGCATGAGCGTCGACAGCTTTCTCGACCTGCAGCCGATCGTCACCGACAACCGCGAGGTCGGCCTGCGTTTCAACCATGGTCCGTTCGATGCGGAAATCGGTTACTTCGAATCCAATGCCGACCTGGGCGCGCGCCTGGAAAATGTCGGCGGGGTCTATCAGATTCGCCGCGAGCGCAGCGAAATCGACGGTATCGAGGCCACGGCCGGCTGGCAGATCAACCCCGTGCATCGCATGCAGGCCACCTATGCCCAGGTCAATGGTCAGTCCGACACCGACGGCGACGGCAAGGTCGATACCGATCTGGACGGTGCCAACATCTCCCCGGACCGTTACGGCGTCAGCTGGCAGGCCAACTGGACCGACAAGCTGAATACCCGCCTGCAGGCCAACCACTACGCCAGTCGTGGCTTCGACGATCCGGCCCTGGAGTTCGACGGCTATAGCCTGGTCGACGCCTCGCTCGGCTACCGCCTGCCTGTGGGGGAGGCCAGCCTGGGTATCGAGAACCTGCTGAACAAGGAATACCTGACCTATTACGCCCAGGCTGCCAGCAAGCGTGACGATCAGATGTTTATGGGCCGCGGGCGCACCGTGACCCTGGGCTATCGGGTCAGTTTCTAAACATCCGCTTTAAAACCATCGCGAGCCCAGGTCGGGCAGTGACTGAGTCGGAAAAATGCTGAAGAAAGTCCTCTTCCAACTGCACTGGTTGCTCGGTATCAGCGCGGGTCTGGTGCTGGCGCTGATGGGCCTGACTGGCGCGGCTTATTCGTTTCAGGACGAATTGTTGCGCGCGCTCAATCCCGAGGTATTGCAGGTCGCCGTGCAGGACGGCGGCGTGCTGACCCCTGACGTGCTGGTGCCGCGTATCGAGGCGGCCAGCCAGCAGCGGGTGGTGCGTCTGAACGTCGAGGCGGCGGCCGACCGCGCCGGGCGGGCGATGTTCGCCCCGCCGGCGGGCGAGCGCCGCGGCGAGGCGCGCTATTTCGATCCTTATAGCGGCGAGCTGTTGGGCGAGCCCAGCGGCCAGGGCTTTTTCGATCTGATGCTGGAGCTGCACCGCTTTCTTGCCATGGGCGAGTACGGCAAGCAGATCACCGCCGCCAGTACCCTGACGCTGATCTTCTTCTGCCTCTCCGGCCTCTACCTGCGCTGGCCGCGCCAGGCCTTGAACTGGCGCGCCTGGCTGACCCTGGACTGGGCCAAGCGCGGTCGCGCGTTCAATTGGGATCTGCATGCAGTGGCCGGCACCTGGTGTCTGGCGTTCTACCTGTGCGCGGCGCTGACCGGGCTGTATTGGTCCTACGACTGGTACCGCGAAGGGCTGACCGCGCTGCTCACCAGCGAGCCTGCTGGCGAGCAGCGCAATCGCGGCGGCCGGCCAGCTGCCGGGGCCGTGCCAGAGGTGAATTACCCGGCGCTCTGGGCCGGCTTGCAGCAAGCCGGCGGCCCGCAGCTGACCGGCTACAGCCTGCGCTTGCCGGCCGCAGCCAAGCAGCCGGTGACGGTGTTCTATATGCGTGACGACGCGCCCCATGAGCGTGCCTTCAACTCGCTCAGCCTGGATGCCCAAAGCGGCGCGGTGGCGCAGCACAAGCGCTACGACCAGCAGGCGTTTGGTGATCAGCTGCTGACCAGCATGTATGCCCTGCACGTAGGCAGTTACTTCGGCTTGCCCGGGCGCATCCTGATGATGCTCGCCAGCCTGAGCATGCCGCTGTTCGCCATCACCGGCTGGATGCTGTACCTCGATCGGCGGCGCAAGAAACGCGCAATGCTGCAGGCGCGCGGCGCGCTGCAGCCGAGCACAGGGCAGGACGAGGGCTGGTTGATCGGCTTTGCCAGCCAGAGCGGCTTTGCCGAACAGCTGGCCTGGCAAACCGCTGGCCAGTTGCAGTCCGCCGGTCTGGCCGTCAGCGTGCAGCCCTTGGCTAAGCTCAATGAACAGATGCTGCGCCAGGCGCGCAACGCGCTGTTTGTGCTCAGCACCTTTGGCGACGGCGAGGCGCCGGACAGCGCGCGCGGCTTCGAGCGCAAGTTGCTCGGCCAAGCTCTGGATCTACCGCAGCTGCGTTACGCCATGTTGGCCTTGGGTGATCGTCAGTATCAGCACTTCTGTGGCTTTGCCCTGCGGGTGCAGGACTGGCTGGCGCGGCAGGGCGCGCGCAGCCTGTTCGATGCGGTGCAGGTAGACGCCGCCGAAACCACTGCGCTGGCCAGCTGGCAGCGTCAGCTCGGCGAGCTGACCGGCGGCCAACCGCTGCACCAGGGCGAAACACCCTATGGCTTGTGGACCCTGATGCGCCGCGAACTGCTCAACTCTGGTAGTCAGGGCGCACCGACCTATCTGCTGGCGCTGCGCGCCGAACAGCCGACTAACTGGAGTGCCGGCGATATTCTCGAAGTGCCGCCGCGTCACAGCGTCGCCACCGTGCAGGCCTGGTTGCAGGCCCATGCAGTGGACGGCAAGCAAACGGTAAGCCTCGACGGTCTGACGCAGTCGTTGCAGCAGGCGCTGCGCGGCAAGCAGTTGCCCGAGCAGTTCAGCCATCTGGTTGGTCTGCATGCGCAGGCCTTGCTGGATGCACTGGTGCCGTTGGCCGCGCGCGAATACTCCATCGCCTCCTTGCCCTGCGACGGGGAACTGGAACTGATCGTGCGTCAGGAAAGGCATGCCGACGGCTCGCTGGGCCTCGGCTCAGGCTGGCTGACCGAAGGCGCAGCGCTGCACGGTCAGATACTGGCGCGGGTGCGGCGTAACAGCGCCTTCCATGTGCCGGACGATGCACGGCCGCTGATCCTGATCGGCAATGGCACCGGCCTGGCCGGGCTGCGCAGCCTGCTCAAGGCGCGGATCGTTGCCGGGCATAGGGCTAACTGGTTGCTGTTCGGTGAGCGCAACGCGGCCCATGACTTCTATTGCCAGGCGCAGCTGCAGGGCTGGCTGGCCGCTGGTGATCTGGCGCGGCTGGACCTGGCCTTTTCCCGTGATCAGGCCGCCAGGGTCTATGTGCAGGATCGCCTGCGTGAATCCGCCGAACAGCTGCGCGAATGGCTGGCAGAAGGCGGCGCAATCTACGTCTGCGGCAGCCTCGAGGGTATGGCCGCCGGGGTTGATCAAGTGCTGCACGAGCTACTGGGCGAAGCCGCAGTCAACACGCTGCGCGAAGAGGGCCGTTATCGCCGCGACGTGTATTGAACCCTGCGCCGGCCACCCCGCGGCCTGGGCCGAGGTCGCAAAGTGCGCGGTTGCGACTGGTGCCGTTGCGCCTGTGGCTCTAAGCTTGGGGCCATGAAAAGAATCCTGCTGAACTGCGATATGGGCGAAAGCTTCGGCGTCTGGAACATGGGTGACGATGCCCATGCCATGCCGTTGATCGATCAGGCCAACCTGGCTTGCGGCTTTCATGCCTCCGACCCCATGACCATGCTGCGCACCGTCGAGCTGGCGGTGCAGCATGGGGTGAGCATTGGCGCGCATCCGGCCTATCCCGATATGGTCGGTTTCGGTCGTCGGCATATGGCCTGCTCGCCCTACGAGGTGACCGCTCTGGTGCTCTACCAGGTCGGCGCGCTGGATGCCTTCTGCCGCGCCGCCGCTACCCGCCTGGCCTATGTCAAACCCCATGGTGCGCTGTACAACGACCTGGTGCGCGACGATGCCCTGTTCTCGGCGGTGCTGGAGGCCTGCGCCAGCTATCGCCAGGGCCTGCCGCTGATGACCCTGGCCCTGACCGACAATACCCGCGAGCTGCATCTGGCCGATGAAGCCGATGTGCCGCTGCTGTTCGAGGCCTTCGCCGACCGCGCCTATCTGGCCGATGGGCAGCTGGCCCCGCGACGGCTGTCCGGGGCGGTGCATCGCGATCCGCAGCGGATTCTCGAACAGGGCCTGGCGATTGCCCGCGGCGAGCCCTTCGCCGATATCGACGGCAAGCCCTTGCAGCTGCGCGCCGACAGCCTCTGCGTGCATGGCGACAACGCCGACTCACTGGCCGTGTTGCGGCGTTTGCGGGCCATGCTGGACGCCTCGTGATCCGCATCGAACCGGCCGGTGCCGAAGCGCTGCTGCTGGTGCTGGCCGAGCAGCCGGACGCGCACCTGGCGCAGCGTATGGCCCTGCTGGCCGAACGTATCCGTGGCGAGCTCGGCCCCTTGCTCACCGATCTGGTACCCGGCTGGACCAGCCTGTTGCTGCACTACGACCTGACCCGCACCGATCACCTGCAACTGGCCGAGAAGCTCAAGCCGCTGCTGGAGCGTTGGATCGACCAGCCCTTGAGCGAGCGGGCGGGGCGTTTGCATGAAATCCCCATCTGTTACAACGGTGAAGACCTGGCCGAGGTGGCGCGCCTGTGTCGCCTGGATCTCCAGCAGGTGATCGAGCTGCATGGCGCGCCCGAGTACCGCGTCGGGGCCATCGGCTTTGCCCCCGGCTTCGCCTACCTGGGCGAGCTGCATCCGCGTCTGCTCTTGCCGCGCCGCGCCACCCCGCGGCTGGCGGTGCCGGCCGGCAGCCTGGCCATCGCCGAGCGGCTGACGGCCATCTACCCGCAGCGCTCGCCCGGCGGCTGGCACCTGCTCGGGCGTTGCCCCTGGACCCTGTTCGATGCCACCCGCGAGCCGCCATGTCCTCTGGCTCTGGGCGACCGGGTGCGTTTCCGCGCAATCGACGAGCGCGACTTTATCAGCGAGGGCGGCCAGCCGTGAAAGGCCTGCGGGTATTGAAGCCGGGGCCGCTGAGCCTGCTGCAGGATGGCGGTCGCCACGGCTGGCAGCACCTCGGTGTATCGCCGGCCGGGCCGCAGGATCTGCATGCGGCGGCCTGGGCCAACCGCCTGCTGGACAATCCCTGGGGCACACCGCTGCTGGAAATCGCCCTGGGCGATGTCGAACTGCAGGCCGAGCGCGACACCTGGCTGGCGGTCTGTGGCGCGGAGATGCCGCTAAGCCTGGATGGCCGGGCGCTGCCGCTCTGGTCGCGGTTTCCCGTGCGCGCCGGGGCGTGCCTGCAGCTGGGCTTTGCCCGCAGCGGTCAGCGCGCCTACCTGGCGGTGGCAGGCGGCTTTCGCGCCGTGCCGGTACTGGGCAGCGTCAGCGCCCAGCAACGCGAGGGCCTCGGTGGCCTGGACGGCCAGGGTTCGCCGCTGCAGGCGGGGGATCGGTTGCTGTGCGGCAACCGCGGTGTATTCAGTCACCCGGCCAGCGTGCCCTGGCCCTATCGCCCGGACTACCGCGGCAAGCCCCTGTTGCGGGTGATTACCGGCGGCGATGCGGCGAGTTTCGATGAAGATCAGTTGCAGGGCTTTTTCGCCCAGGCCTGGCAGCTCAGCCCGCATTCCGACCGGATGGGCGCGCGGCTACTGGGCGAGCCGCTGCAGGTGCCGGCGCGGCAGTGGTCCCTGGGCGTCGGCCGCGGGGCCATTCAGGTACCGCCGGACGGCCAGCCGATCATTCTCCAGGCCGATCACCAGACCATGGGCGGCTACCCGCTGCTGGGCTGGTTGCACCCGCTGGACCAGAGCCGCCTGGCGCAATGCCCGGCGCACCAGGAGGTGCGCTTTACCCCGGTCAGCGTCAGCGATGCCCAGGCCGAGCTGCGCGAGTTTTATCGGTTTTTTCGGCGTTGATACCGTGCTGTTCCCATCGCGGGCATGGCCCGCTCCTACAGCTCAGTGGCGCTCTTGTAGGAGCGGGCCATGCCCGCGATTTTTTGGCTTAGCCGTTGATCGTCTCCGCATGGTGGCAGGCCACCTGCCTTGCATCGAGCAGTCGCAGCGCCGGCTGTTCAACCTGGCAGCGCTCGCTGGCATGGGGGCAGCGTTGGTGGAAGGCGCAACCGCTGGGTGGCGACAGCGGGTTGGGCAGCTCGCCGCTGAGCTTGATCTTCGGTTTGCTCGGGTCGGGATGGATGGTCGGTGTCGCCGACAGCAGCGCCTGGGTGTAAGGGTGCAGCGGACGGTTGTAGATCAGCTCGCTGGAGCCCATTTCCACTGGGCGGCCGAGGTACATCACCAGCACATCGTCGGCCACATGGCGTACCACCGAGAGGTTGTGCGAGATAAACACGTAGCCGGTGTTGAACTCTTCCTGCAGGTCCATAAACAGGTTGAGCACCTGGGCCTGGATCGATACGTCCAGCGCCGAGGTCGGCTCATCCGCCACCAGCACCTTGGGTTGCAGCATCATGGCGCGGGCCAGGGCGATGCGCTGGCGCTGGCCGCCGGAGAACATATGCGGGTAGCGCTGGTAATGCTCGGGGCGCAGGCCGACCTGTTGCATCATCGCCTGCACCCGCTCGCGCCGTTCCAGGCGCGACAGGCCGGTGTTGATCAGCAGCGGCTCGCCCAATTGGTCGCCGACCTTCTGCCGCGGATTGAGCGAGGCGTAGGGGTTCTGAAAGACCATCTGCACGTCGCGGCGCAGCTGCTTGCGCTGGGCCTTGTTGGCCCCCGTCACCTCCTGTCCGGCAATCTGCAGCGAGCCCGAGCTGGGCTCCTCGATCAGCGTCAGGGCGCGGGCCAGGGTGGACTTGCCGCAGCCGGACTCGCCGACCACCGCCAGGGTCTTGCCCGCCTGTAATTCAAAGGACACGCCATTCAGCGCCTGCACCTGGGCATTGGGTTGAAACAGACCGCGGGAGATTTCGTAGTGACGGGTGAGGTCGCGAGCAGTCAGGACGGCGCTCATCAGGCCACCTCCGCAGTCAGGTTGAGCGGGTAGAAGCAGCGCGCTGCGCCACGTTCATGGGCGTCCAGACTCGGCCGTTGTTCACGGCAATGGGGCTGGGCGTAGGGGCAGCGTGGCGACAGCAGGCAGCCCACTGGCCGGTC
>Ga0209343_10006339_pt1 | contig 14147 bp, 12 predicted proteins | sample RifCSPlowO2_02_FD_184026 | JGI IMG/M metagenome (GOLD analysis project Ga0209343, IMG submission 184026) | Groundwater microbial communities from Rifle, Colorado - Rifle CSP2_plank lowO2_0.2 (SPAdes) (version 2) | ecosystem: Environmental > Aquatic > Deep subsurface > Groundwater | place... | reverse complement strand
CTTTTGTGCGCGCACCATCGCGCCCCAGCAGGTCAAACACAAAGCGCTCGAAATTGCTCGCCTTGGAAATGTCCATCGACGGACTGGAGGTTTCGTGCGTGTCCGCACTGCTGCGCACCCGGTAAACACCGGTCTTGAAAAATTCGTCGAGCACGTCGTTTTCGTTGGTGGCAACCACCAGGCGGGCTATCGGCAAGCCCATCATGCGGGCCACATGGCCGGCGCAGACATTGCCAAAATTGCCACTGGGCACGGTGAAGCTGACTTTTTCAGTGTTTTTTTGCGTGGCTTGAAAATAGCCGGCAAAGTAGTAAACCACCTGGGCCAGCAGGCGTGCCCAATTGATTGAGTTGACCGTGCCAATTTTGTACTGGCGTTTGAAATCAAGGTCGTTGCTGACGGCCTTGACCATGTCCTGGCAGTCGTCAAACACGCCATCCACGGCAATGTTGAAGATGTTGTCGTCCATCAGGCTGAACATTTGCGCCTGCTGGAACGGGCTCATGCGGCCCTGCGGGCTGGTCATGAAAACGCGCACGCCTTTTTTGCCGCGCATGGCGTATTCGGCGGCGCTGCCGGTGTCGCCGCTGGTGGCGCCCAAGATGTTGAGTTCTTCGCCGCGGCGTGCCAGTTCATACTCGAACAGGTTGCCCAGCAGCTGCATCGCCATGTCCTTGAAGGCCAGCGTCGGGCCGTTGGACAAGGCCTCCAGCCAGATACCGTTTTCCAACGGACGCAAGGGGACGATTTCCGGGGTACCAAACACCTCAACCGTGTACGTCTTGCGGCACAGGACCTGCAGGTCGGCTGCAGGGATATCGTCAATGTAAAGCGACAAGACCTCAAACGCCAGCTCGGCGTAACCCTGGTTCTGGTAAACGCTGCGCCAGCGGGTCAAGGTAGCGTCATCCACCTGGGGGTAATGCTCAGGCAGATACAAACCGCCATCGGGCGCCAGGCCTTCGAGCAGGATGTCGCAAAAATGCTTGGGGCTGCGGTCGCCCCGGGTCGAGATGTATTTCATGTCAGGCCAGCTCTTCCTTGCGAATGCGGGTGATGGGTTCGAGCACGGTCGGCAGTGCCTGCATGTGCGCAATGGCTGCGTTCATGTCGGCCTCCACACAATCGTGCGTCAGGATGATCACGTCGGTTTGGGGCACTTGCGGCTGCCCGGCAGCCGCTTCGGAGTTGATCTCATCGGCTTCACGTTGCAGCACGGCGTCAATGCTGATACCGGCGTCCGCCAGAATGCCCGTGACCTTGGCGAGCACGCCGGTTTCATCAGCGACGCGCAGGCGCAGGTAGTAGCTGGTGACAACTTCACCCATCGGTATCACCGACAAGTTGCTCATGGCATTGGGCTGGAAAGCCAGGTGCGGCACACGTTGCGCCGGGTCAGCCGTGTGCAGGCGGGTGATGTCGACCAGGTCGGCAATCACCGCGCTGGCCGTGGGCTCGGAACCGGCGCCTTTGCCGTAGTACAACGTGGTGCCCACGGCGTCGCCCTGCACCACCACGGCGTTCATGGCGCCTTCCACGTTGGCAATCAGGCGCTTGGCAGGAATCAGGCAGGGGTGGACACGCAACTCGATACCCTTGGGGGTGCGTTTGGTGATGCCCAGCAGTTTGATGCGGTAGCCCAGTTGCTCGGCGTATTTGATGTCGGCCGCGCCGAGCCTGGTGATGCCCTCTACATAAGCCTTGTCAAACTGCACCGGAATGCCAAAGGCAATGGCACTCATGATGGTGGCCTTGTGCGCCGCATCAATGCCTTCGATGTCAAAGGTCGGGTCGGCCTCGGCGTAACCCAAGGCTTGCGCCTGCTTGAGCACCACCGCAAAGTCAAGGCCCTTGTCACGCATCTCGCTCAAAATAAAGTTGGTGGTGCCGTTGATGATGCCGGCAATCCACTGAATGCTGTTGGCGGTCAGGCCCTCGCGCAAGGCCTTGATGATCGGGATGCCCCCGGCCACTGCAGCCTCAAATGCCACCATCACACCCTTGGCCGATGCCGCCGCAAAAATCTCGGTGCCATGCACAGCCAGCAAGGCCTTGTTGGCCGTCACCACGTGTTTTCCTGCAGCAATCGCTTCGAGTACCAAGGTCTTGGCAACGCCATAACCACCAATGAGCTCAATCACGATATCAATGTCAGGGTTGGCAATGACGGCGCGCGCGTCGTTGACCACGACCACGTCCGGGCCAACCAGTTCCCGGGCACGCGCCACATTCAGGTCGGCCACCATGGTGATCTCAATGCCACGACCAGCACGCCGCTTGATTTCTTCCTGATTGCGAAGGAGCACATTGAAGGTGCCTGAGCCGACGACGCCAATGCCCAACAGACCAACTTGAATAGGTTTCATAATATTTAAAAGACCCCAGGTCTTATTGATAAAGCGTAAAGTGACAGAAAAAGGAGTGTATTAATTGCTGTGTCGCTTGCGGTAGCCTTCGAGGAACCTGGCGACACGACCAATGGCCTCGCGCAAATCATCCTCATGCGGCAAGAACACAATGCGGAAGTGGTCTGGCGCCGGCCAGTTAAAGCCCGTACCCTGCACCAGCATGACCTTGGTTTCCTGTAGCAGCTCCAAAAAGAACTGCTGGTCGTCCTTGATCGGGTACAGCTGCGGGTCGAGCTTGGGAAACATGTACAGGGCCGCCACGGGCTTGACGCAGCTCACGCCCGGAATGGCGGTAATGAGTTCGTAAGCCAGGTCGCGCTGGCGACGCAAACGCCCTCCTTCACACACCAGATCGTTGATGCTCTGGTAACCGCCCAAAGCGGTCTGAATGGCCCATTGGCCCGGCACGTTGGAGCACAAGCGCATGTTCGAGAGCATGTTGAGCCCCTCGATGTAGTCTTTGGCTGGTTTTTTGTCGCCTGAGACAATCATCCAGCCAGCGCGGTAGCCGCACGAACGGTAGCTTTTAGACAACGAATTGAAGGTGAGCGTCAGCACATCGTCGCTCAAAGAACCGATGGCCGTGTGCTTGACACCGTCGTAAAGCACCTTGTCATAAACCTCGTCGGCAAAAATCACCAAGCCGTGCTCACGGGCGATTTGCACCAGCGCCTTGAGCAGTTCATCGGAATACAGCGCACCCGTGGGATTATTGGGGTTGATCACCACCAGGCCCTTGGTTCGTGGCGTGATTTTGGCGCGGATGTCGTTCAGGTCAGGCATCCAGCCATTGGCCTCGTCGCACAGGTAATGCACCGGCGAGCCACCCGACAGGCTGGCTGCGGCCGTCCATAACGGGTAGTCGGGCGACGGCAACAAAAGCTCATCGCCGTCGTCGAGCAAGGCGTTGGTCGCCATCACGATCAGTTCACTGGCGCCGTTGCCCAAATAAATGTCATCCAGCGTGACCCCCTTGATGCCCTGCTTCTGGGTCTCGTGCATGACCGCCTTGCGCGCCGCAAAAATGCCCTTGCTATCCGAATAACCCGCCGAATTGGGCAGGTTGCGGATCATGTCCTGCTGGATTTCTTCCGGCGAATCAAAGCCAAACACGGCCAGGTTGCCAATGTTGAGTTTGATGATCTTGTGGCCTTCTTCTTCCATCTGGCGCGCTGCGTCCATGATGGGGCCGCGAATGTCATAACAAACGTTGGCCAGTTTGGCTGATTTACGTATGGTCTTCAAAGTCCCTCCGGGCGTGGTCGCGAAAGAGCGAAACCTATAATTTGACCACAAGTTCTGTAAGCTTCGTTTTAATTGAAAACCGTTCCCACACAAGCCTTGCCTCATGAAAATTCATCCCGACATCATCGACGTGCCATCCATCAGTTCCTATGGCAAGGGATGGGTTCAGGTGGCCGGTGAGCGACTGACACGCAGCGTGGTGATAGCCTCTGATGGGCGGCGGTTTGAGTGGCAATGCACACGCTTTGAAGATCTGACGGCGGCTCACTTTGAGCAATTGGCCCAGTTACGAACCGAATTGGTGATTTTTGGCAGTGGCGAGCGCCTGCGCTTTCCGGCTGCAGCCCTGACCCGTGCCTTGATCGAATGCCAAATCGGCATTGAAGCCATGGACACCCAGGCCGCTTGCCGCACATACAACATTCTGGCTGGCGAAGGCCGCCATGTGGCCGTGGCTCTGTTGATGGAGCCATCCCGCGACGCTGAACAATAGGCACATGAACTCAACGTGGATGTCCTTACCTGGCGCAATCAACCGTCAAATCGGAGTAAAATATTATTCTTGCAGTCGGGGGCGCACAAGCGCATTAAGAGGATAGTGTCCGCGACTTGAGAGACCGACGCATCCTGTCACACGAGATCGAAAAAACATGGCGATAGTTGTCAATAAACCCATCCCTGAATTTGAATCTAATGCTACTGGTGGTATCCGGGTCACCAATACCTCTCACCTCGGTCATGTTGTCATCCTGTATTTTTACCCCAAGGACAACACACCTGGTTGTACTACCGAAGCCATGCAGTTTCGCGACAAATACAAAGAATTTGTGAAGGCGGGGGCCACGGTTTTTGGCGTTTCACGTGACAACATGCGTTCACATGAAGAATTCAAAATGAAACTCGAACTGCCGTTTGAGTTGATTGCCGACACCGAAGAAAAAATGTGCCACATGTTTGGTGTTGTCAAAAACAAGATCATGTACGGCAAAAAAGTCAAGGGCATTGAGCGCAGCACCTTCCTCATTGGCGCCGATGGCTTGCTCAAGGAAGAATGGCGCGGACTCAAAGTCCCGGGCCATGTGGACGAGGTTCTCAAAGCGGTCAAAGAACTCCAGAAGTCACCGGCTCTGGCCTGAGTCGTCCAGGGGTTGTGATTAACCCCAAGAAGTCAATCCAGAAGTTCTGTCACAAAGGCTCATGCATAATCAATCGCATGCCGAAAACAAATTTCTGTATCCTGAAAAGCCGCCTGGTTGACATGGCGGCTTTTTTATTTTTTGAACTCGCAACGATCCTAACGCGCAGGAGTTTTTCATGCCTTTGCCCACTGCCCCGTCCAAACGTGCCGCCTTGTTGTCACTGAAGGACTTCAACGTTCCTGCCAGCCCCAAAGTCAAAGGCAGCAAGTTAAAACCGCAGTCCTCCAAATTACCTGACGTGCCAGCGGCCCTGCCACCGCAAGTCATGCTGCCAGCACCGGTCGAGCAAACGACAGCGCCCATAGCGTCACTGCAAACTCTTCCCAAACGCCGGCGTGAGGCAGTTCCAGGCAGACCGGCAACAGCCCGCCCCAAACGGCGCATGGATGGTCCCAGCAAGCTTTTCGTACTGGACACCAATGTGCTGTTGCACGACCCCAGTTGCCTGTTCCGCTTCGAAGAACATGATGTCTTTTTGCCCATGATCGTGCTCGAAGAACTCGATGCACACAAAAAAGGCATGACCGAAGTGGCCCGCAACGGCCGCCAGACCAGCCGCTCACTCGATGCGCTGGCCGAACACCAGGGTTCAGACATCCGCGCGGGTCTGCTTTTGAGTTCCACTGGACACAAGGAAGCGCGTGGCCGTTTGTTTTTCCAGACCCAACTGCTGAACTATGAGTTGCCGACCAGCCTGCCGCAAGGCAAGGCCGACAACCAGATTCTGGGCGTCGTTGAAGCCCTGCGCAAACAGCACGCACCGCGTGACGTTGTGCTGGTCTCCAAAGACATCAACATGCGCGTCAAAGCCCGCGCGCTGGGCTTACAGGCCGACGACTATCAAAATGACAAAACTCTGGAAGATGGTGATTTGCTGTACAGCGGTGCCTATGCGCTGCCGGCAGATTTCTGGAACACCCATGGCAACACGGTAGAAAGCTGGCAACAAGGTGCCCACACCTTTTACCGCGTCACGGGTCCGGTCGTACCGCAACTGCTGATCAACCAGTTTGTTTATTTTGAAGCCCCGGGTGAACCCAGTCTGTATGCCAAGGTCACCGAAATTCGTGAAAAAACGGCAGTCTTCAGAACCCTGAAAGACTTTACCCATCTGAAAAATGCGGTGTGGGGGATTTCGACCCGTAACCGCGAGCAAAATTTTGCCATGAACCTGTTAATGGACCCGGAGATTGACTTCGTCACCCTGACGGGCACGGCGGGCACCGGTAAAACCTTGATGGCGCTGGCTTCAGGCTTGACGCAGGTACTCGATGAGCGGCGCTACACCGAAATCATCGTCACCCGAGCCACCGTGAGCGTGGGTGAGGACATTGGCTTCTTACCTGGCACCGAAGAAGAAAAGATGGGGCCCTGGATGGGTGCACTGGATGACAATCTGGAAGTGCTGGGCAAAACCGACACCGCCGCTGGCGAATGGGGTCGCGCCGCCACCAACGAACTCATACGCAGCCGCATCAAGATCAAGAGCATGAACTTCATGCGGGGCCGCACCTTTTTGAACAAATACGTGATCATTGACGAGGCACAAAATTTAACGCCCAAGCAGATGAAAACACTGGTCACCCGCGCCGGGCCCGGCACCAAGATCATCTGCATGGGCAATATCGCGCAGATCGACACGCCTTACCTGACCGAGGGCTCGTCCGGCTTGACCTACGCTGTCGACAAGTTCAAGGGCTGGCAGCACAGCGGGCACATCACGCTGGCGCGCGGTGAGCGCTCACGTCTGGCGGACTTTGCCAGCGAAGTCCTCTAATCAGTTGTGGTCAGAGCACATCGCTGCGCGAGTGGTCTGACCCGCAAGGCTTTAGAAATCCCCGCTGGCACCATTGGCCAGCGATTCGAACTTGGTGATCTTGTTCAGGAAAGCCAGTTTGACCACGCCAGTCGGGCCATTACGTTGCTTGGCAATAATGACTTCGGCCACGCCCGGCTCTTTGCAGGCATCCTTGGTGTAGTACTCGTCGCGGTAAATGAACATGATGATGTCGGCGTCCTGCTCAATGGCGCCAGACTCGCGCAAATCACTCATCATGGGTCGCTTGTCAGGACGCTGTTCAACGCTGCGGTTCAACTGCGACAATGCGATAACCGGGCATTTGAGTTCTTTGGCCAGCATCTTCAAGCCGCGTGAAATCTCACCCAATTCGGTGGCACGGTTTTCACCATCGCTACCGTTGGAGCCGCTCATCAGTTGCAGATAATCCACCACGATCAAGCCCAACTGACCGCATTGGCGCGATAACCTGCGGGCATTGGCGCGCAACTCGCTTGATGTCAAACCAGCTGTTTCATCAATGTGCAAGGAAATGGTACGCAGTTTCTCGATGGCTTCCGACAGGCGCGGCCATTCATCGTCGGTCAGCTTGCCTGTGCGCAAATGGCCCTGGTCGATGCGACCGATCGAACCCACAATACGCACGGCCAGTTGCGCCGCGCCCATTTCCATCGAGAACACAGCCACCGGCAAGCCTTCATTCAGGGCCACATGCTCGGCAATGTTGATGGCCAAAGCCGTTTTACCCATTGAGGGTCGCGCCGCCAGCACCACCAGATCCCCGCCTTGCAGGCCCGCTGTCATGCGATCCAGATCGTAAAAACCGGTGGGCACACCTGTGACATCGTTGGGGTTGTCGGCCATTTCCTGGACGCGGTCGAGCAATTCGACGACCAGCGTGTCCATGGTCTGAAAGCCCTGCTTGGTGCGGGCACCTTCTTCACCAATATTGAAGATTTTTTGCTCAGCCTCATCCAGAATGGCCGCCACCGGGCGACCTTTGGGATTAAAGGCATTGGCAGAAATCTCCTCGCTGGTAGAAACGAGCTTGCGCAAAATCGAGCGTTCCCGCACGATTTCGGCGTAACGGCGAATGTTTCCTGTACTCGGCACATACTGCGCCAGCGCATTGAGGTAATGCAGGCCACCAATCTCTTCAGCCTTGCCGGAACTCTGCAGCTGTTCATAGACCGTGATGACATCGGCCGGCTTGCCGCTGTTGATCAACAAGCTCAGGGCAGCAAACACCTGACGATGCTCAAAACGGTAAAAATCGTTCTCAGACAGGACATCACTGACCCTGTCCCAAGCTGCGTTGTCGAGCAGCAGACTCCCGAGCACACTTGATTCCGCCTCGATGGAGTGCGGCGGAATACGTAACTGGGCGACTTGACGGTCACCGCCCAAATCATCGTTCAGCGAGGAGAGGATGGCAGACATGCTATTTCCTTGAGACCCTGAATATTACGGCCTGCAGAGTTACTTTGTGCGCTTTGGCAGCCACAAATTTGTCAGCGAACCCAATGAAAAAGCCCGGCCGGTAAGGGTCGGGCTTTAGAAAAAATGGTGGGATGTGCGGGGGTCGAACCCACGACAAACGGATTAAAAGTCCGCTGCTCTACCAACTGAGCTAACATCCCAAACACAACATGATGTTGTGCTCTAGCAAGCCTCAAATTATAAACAAATTCTGGGCCCTTACGCGCTTGCTGAGCTCAATTTATTCAAAATAACACCGGCGGCGCACAAACCAAAACTTGCCGTGACCGTCACCAATGAACCGAAACCGTGGCAATTCAAGCTGCCATCACCCTCGATGCCACAAGAAGCATCGGGGGGGGCGACGGCTTCCGGACTGTAGACACAGGTGACCCCCATTTTTTTGGCAGCTTGCAAGGGTGCCAATTCCTTGCGTAATTGGTAGCGCACCTTGGCAAGCAAGGGGTCATGCGTCACATCCAGCACATCGGCCACGGCGACCCTCTCGGCGTGCCGCTTGCCGCCCGCTGCGCCCACCATCACATGCAGTACACCGGTTTTCCTGGCCCAGACGGCCATGGTGATCTTGGCCCTGGCTTGATCGCAGGCATCCACCACGGCATTCACACCTGCTGGCAAAATCGCGGGCCAGTTGTCAGACTCGGCAAAAGCCTCGACACAGGTAACCTGGCACTCTGGAAAATAGGAAAGGATGCGTTCGCGCATGGCATCCACCTTGGCTTGACCAATGCTGGCCTGGACCGCCTGAATCTGACGGTTGATGTTGGACTCTGCCACCTGATCGAAATCGATCAGCGTGATCCGTCCCACGCCGCTTCGCGCCAAGGCTTCCGCAACCCAGGAGCCAACACCGCCAATCCCCACGATGGCCACATGCGCGTTGCGAATACGGTCAGCTGCAGCCAGACCAAACAAGCGCTCAAGCCCGCCAAAACGTCTATCTGGCAAACCTGTCATTTAAGGGTCGCGAGTCGTTCTTTGGCGGCAACGGCTGCTTCTGATTGTGGATAGGCCTTCACCAGATCAGTCAGCGTTTTGCGTGCACCTTTACTGTCCTTCAGTTCCAGCTGGCAATTGGCAACGGACAGCACCGCCTCGGGTGCACGGAGATGCTCTGGGTCTTTGGCGATCAACGCACGGAAGTTGTCCATGGCTTCCTTGTAATTGCGCATGGCATATTGGGCATTTCCCAACCAGAACAGCGCAGGAACCGCATAGCCACTGTTGGGGTAGCGCGCCACAAAGCCAGAAAAGAGACTTTGTGCATTGGCAAAATTGCCTTGCCGAAACACTGCCAATGCCGCATCAAAGTCTCGTGTTTGAGCCTGATCTGCCAAAAACTCTACGCCATCGAGTTGAACGGTCACGGGCTCCAATTTGCTGAAACGCGCTTGAACAGCCTGCAACTGGTCCTTTTGCTGACGCTGAATTTCGGACAATTCACGCATCATCTGTTCGTTGCTGCCGCGCAGCGTCGCAATCTCCGCTTTCAACAGTTCAATTTGACGTTGCAAATCAAGCAGGCTTTTACCAAGCCCTGCCAGTTCATTGGCCGAAGCCTGACGGGCTTGATCAGTTTCCCCCCGCATGACGTCCACGCGTTGGCGCAAATCCAGGATCGCTCTGCGCGCCTCGTCATCTTCAAACAATGCTGCATGCAAGTTGCCAACAGACCACAAACAAAGCAAAAAAACAGCGGTGGACTTGGAAAGCAAAGACGGCATGGTTAATACACGCTTCATGGATAACGAATCTCGGCGCGCCGATTTTTAGCAAATGCCGCTTCTTCACTACCTGTGACTACGGGTTTTTCCTTGCCAAAACTTACCGCTTCCATCTGGTTTGACGATACGCCCAAAAGCGATAGTGCCTCACGCACGGCTTCGGCCCGTTTCTGACCTAAAGCCAGGTTGTACTCGCGCCCACCGCGCTCATCGGTATGACCTTCAATGGCCACCTTGCGTGTCGGCTGAGCGCGTAGAAATCTGGCATGCGCTGCAATGACCGATTGAAATTCTGGTTTAACGACAAAGCTGTCGTAATCAAAATAAACCAGGCGAGATTCAGTTGGCGCGGGGGCCTGATCGGAGGCGCGGCCCAAATCCACCGGGGCCACCCCTCCCCCCTGAACGCCGGAGCCAGCCGCCCCCGAATTAGCGGTGACGGATGTCGCAGTGGCATCCACAACGGGCACGTCATTGAGCGGGACCGAGGTGCCGCAAGCCACCAAAAGGGTCGAAATCAAACCAGCCAAAACAAAATTTCTCATCCTGAATTACTCCAAAACTGTTATTTGAAAAAGGGACCCCAATGTGGTTCTCTGATGTCCCCCTGTTGTCCGCTCAACCTGGCCTTGACCTTGCCATCCAGTGTAGTTGTCATCAACGCCTCGCGCCCCTGCTGCTGGGTTGCATACACCAGCATCTTGCCATTGGGAGAGAAACTTGGGCTCTCATCGGCCGCAGAATCCGTAATGGCAATCACCGACCCTTCAGCCAGGTTCATCAAGTGCAGCCTGTAAGCGCCCCCTACCCTTGAAATATAAGCGAGCCAGCGGCCGTCTTGACTAATGACAGGCGAAATGTTGTAAGTCCCGGTAAATGTGACGCGCTCCACCCCTTGTCCGGATGCTGTGGTTCGATAAATCTGGGGCGTACCTCCCCGATCACTGACAAAGTAAATGTGTTGTCCATTGGGTGAATAAACGGGTTCAGTGTCAATACTGGGCGATTGAAGCAAGCGACGCGGTTCACCCCCTGCTGCAGACAATAAAAACAGTTGGGAGCCGCCGTCACGACTGAGCGTCAAAGCCAGGGTATTGCCATCAGGCGACCAGGCGGGCGCGCTGTTGGAACCTTTGAAGTTGGCGATCAGACGGCGCTTTCCGGTGCTCACATTGTGCACATACACTACCGGTTTACGCGACTCGAACGAGACGTAAGCCAACTGGTTGCCGTCGGGTGACCAGGCTGGCGAAATAATGGGCTCCGGACTGGCCAGCGCTGACTGCGCATTTTCACCATCGGCATCCGCCACCCAAAGTTGGTAACGTTGACCCGCTTTGGTGACATAGGCAATGCGCGTTGAAAACACACCTTTGTCCCCGGTCAGTTTTTCATAAATGTCATCGGCCACACGGTGCGCGGCTAAGCGCAAGTCTGGCGAGGTCACGGCAAAACTGCGGCCGCCCAAATCTTGCCCTTTCACCACATCCCACAGGCGAAAACGCACATCAATACGGCCGTCCGCCAGTTTCGTCGCACTGCCCGAAGCAAATGCATCGGCACCAGCCTGGCGCAGTGCGGTGAGTTCAGGGCGTGAAGCCTCATCAAAAGCACCGGCAGGCGAATTGATCACGCGAAACTGACCACTGCGTTCGAGGTCGGCCCGAATGATTTCGGAGATTTTTTGCGGCAACGCCTCCTGCCCCCTGAAAGGCGCGATCACCACGGGTATTTGTGTCAAGCCCACACCGGAGACTTCAATGCGGAATTGGGCAAAGGCCGGACTACAGATCAAGCAGGTCAGGAAATAGCAAAAGAAGCGTTTCATCATTGGTTCATTATCACAGTCTTGTTATCTGAGCATTGTCATTGAGCCGGACCTGAGAATAGCCCAAGGTAGAACGAATCAACCCATTTTTAACACGCTCTTCGACAAGTTGGGCATTCTGTGACGCCTTGTTACGACTCGCTTCCATGTGCCAGAGATGAAAAACCTCAGTAGCGCAATAACCATTCTTGCGCATCACCCCACTGTGATGCAGGCGCAAGACAAAGTCGGCATCTTCATGCCCCCAGCCAATGAAGGATTCGTCAAATCCATCCACCCGCTCAAAGTCAGCTTTCCACACACCCATATTGCAACTGCGAATGCCTTTCCAGGAAAATTCGCGCGCTACGCGACGCTGTCCATCGGGCAGGCGCAACAGGTGCGTGAGCTTGCTGGCATGACCAAACATACGCTGCCTGAGCCAGAAAAACCAGGAGCGACCACCTACCTGCTCGGTACCGGCCAGCACGCGCTGCGTCAGTTCAGGCGACAACAAAACCCGGCTCCCGTTGACAAAAAATCCAGCTTGGGCAAGCGCCTTGTGTTGGGCTATAAAGTCAACCTCTGGCACGCAATCACCATCCAGGAAAAGAACATACGGGCTGCTTGCCAAGGCCACACCACGGTTGCGAATGCATGCGGCGGTAAAACCAACATCAGGATGCCAAACATGCACCAATTTCAGAGCTTTGGCATCAGCAGATTCAAAAATAGGCCGAAGGTGTTCTTCACGAGAACCATCATCAGCAACAATCACTTCGAAATGCTGATCACTCTGACGCGACAAACCATTTAGAACTGCGAGCAATGCATCACTGCGGTTGTAGGTGGTAATCACCACGGAAACAAGATCGGAAGCATTCATTTTGAACTAGACTACAAAGCTGCCTTACGCACAAAAAGCACGTAAGAAGCAGAATACTACCATCACTAATGAGCAAAATTTCTGTCTACATCATCGCGTATAACGAAGCCGAAAAGGTGACGGCTACCATCGAGAGCGCCCGATGGGCTGACGAAATCGTCCTGGTTGATTCATGGAGCACGGACGGCACACCGGAGATTGCAAGCAAGCTTGGTGCCCGTGTCATTCAGGTGGACTTCAAGGGCTTTGGTGATCTGCGCAACCAGGCCATTGCCGCCTGTTCTCACGACTGGATTTTTAGCCTGGACGCAGATGAGCGCTGCACACCCGAAGTTGAAAATGAAATCCGTGCCATCACACAGGTCCCGTCGGCATTGGATGCCTACTGGGTGCCGCGGCGCAATTACTTCATGGGACGCTGGATCAAACACTCCGGCTGGTATCCCAACTATCGCCAGCCGCAATTGTTCCGCAAAGGACGCATGCGCTATGACCTCAAGCCTGTACATGAGGGTTATATTCTTGACTCCGCGCAACCCATTGGCCATCTGAAAAATGCCATCTGGCAATTTCCATTCAAAAACATGAGTGAGGTCATGCACAAGGCCAACCGCTATTCAAGCTTGGGGGCTGAAAAGATCAAACACAAAAAAATTTCCATGGGCACGGCCCTGTCCCACGGCACATGGTCGTTTGTGAAACACTACGTATTCAAGCTGGGCTTTCTGGACGGATGGGCTGGTTTTGTTATCGCGCTAGGGAACTTTGAAGGCACGTTTTATCGTTATGTCAAAGCCATGGAGTTGCAGAAAGGACCGCAATGGCAGGCACCAAAGTAAACCGAACGCAGCACGACTGGCTCCAATTAGCTTCCCATGTTTAAGCGCCCCGATCTTAGCAATAGCGCAATCTATTTCCGGCTGCTCGCCTACGTCAAGCCCTACTGGAAAGCATTTGCCATCGCGGTGCTTGGCATGGTCGCCATTGCCACGACAGAACCAGCCTTCCCGGCCATCATGAAATACTTGCTGGATCAAGGGTTCAAAACCGAAGATGCGCGAATGGTCTGGCTCATTCCAGTCGGCATCATGGCCTTGTTTTTGGTCAGGGGCATCTTCTCATTTGTCACCAGCTACCTGATGACCTGGACATCCACCCGTCTCATCACTGATCTGCGGCGTGAGATGTTCGCAAAAATCCTCGTCCTGCCTACGCAGGTTTATCACGAGCAATCTGCGGGCAAGCTAATCTCACGCCTGATCTATGACGTCGGCCACATCACCGAGGCAGCCACCGGTGTTCTGATTACCATCGTCCGAGAATCGCTCACCGCCATCGCCCTGATAGCCTACTTGCTGTATCTTGACTGGAAACTAACACTCATCACGCTTGCGATTGGTCCCCTCTTTGCGTTTATCGTCAAAGCTTTCAGTCAGCGCATACGTGCAGCCAGTCGCCTGACGCTGGAGTCGATCCGGCTCGTTTCACACGCCATCGAGGAGTCGGTGCTTGCGCACAAGGTCATCAAGATATTCGGCGGTCAGCCGCAACAAAGCGAGCGTTTCCGGCACGACACAGAA
>Ga0209343_10006338_pt1 | contig 14150 bp, 11 predicted proteins | sample RifCSPlowO2_02_FD_184026 | JGI IMG/M metagenome (GOLD analysis project Ga0209343, IMG submission 184026) | Groundwater microbial communities from Rifle, Colorado - Rifle CSP2_plank lowO2_0.2 (SPAdes) (version 2) | ecosystem: Environmental > Aquatic > Deep subsurface > Groundwater | place... | reverse complement strand
GCAAGCGGGCCATTCCTTTTTCGTGCCCGGAAAAGCGAAGCATGCTTCGCGCCAGGACTCGAAAGGCATCCGATGCAGCGGATGCCGGGGTCGCGCCCGTGTGACCGAGCCTCTTCCGGGCACCATCATTATATTCAAACGCATTAAACAATGAACGCAGTGCCGGTAAAGCACTGCGTTTTTTGTTGTTCTTTATGTTCACCAAGCTATTCGAACGGATGGCGCAGCACGATGGTTTCGTCGCGATCCGGCCCGGTCGAAACCATATCGACCGGCACACCGCACACTTTGGCTATACGCTCCAGGTAGTTGCGTGCGGCTTGCGGTAAATCTTCATAGCGCTGCACGCCAACGGTGCTTTGGCTCCAGCCCGGCATTTCCTCGTACACCGCCTCACAATTCGCCAGCGCATCCGCACCGGCCGGCAGGATGTCGCTTTCCACGCCATCGATGCGGTAGCCCACACCAAGGCGCACGGTTTCCATGCCATCCATCACATCCAGCTTGGTGACGCACAATCCCGACACACCATTGATCTGGATCGAGCGCTTGAGTGCTGCGGCATCGAACCAGCCGCAACGGCGCGCACGTCCGGTAGTGGAGCCGAATTCATGGCCGCGCTTGGCCAGGCCTGCACCGATCGGATCGCATTTATCCACTGCGTCATACAGTTCGGTGGGGAATGGGCCGGAACCCACGCGCGTGGTGTAAGCCTTGGTGATCCCCAGCACGTAATTGAGCATCTGCGGCCCAACCCCGGCACCGGCACAGGCTGCACCGGCGATACAGTTGCTCGATGTGACATACGGATAGGTGCCGTGGTCGATGTCCAGCAGTGAACCCTGCGCGCCTTCGAACAACAGGCTCCTGCCCGCCTGATTGGCTTCATACAGGGCGCGCGGCACGTCCATCACAAGCGGCTTGATGCGATCCGCCAGCGCCAGCGTATCGTCCAGTGTTTTCTGGAAATCGATCGTGTCGGCCTGGAAATAATTTTTCAGCACGAAGTTGTGATAATCCAATACCTCGCCCAGCTTGGCAGCAAAGCGTTCGCGGTAAAAAATATCCTGCAGGCGTATTGCGCGGCGCGCCACCTTGTCTTCGTAAGCAGGGCCGATGCCGCGACCGGTTGTTCCAATCTTTGCCGCGCCCTTGGCCAGCTCGCGCGCTTTATCGACCGCTTCGTGATAGGGCAAAATCAACGGGCAGGCTTCGGATATCTTTAAACGATTGTAGATATCAATACCGGCTTTTTGCAGCTCGTCCATTTCCTTGAGCAGGGCCTGCGGCGACAATACCACGCCGTTGCCGATGTAGCACATTACATGGCCGCGCAAAATGCCGGACGGGATCAGATGCAGCACGGTTTTCTTGCCGCCGATTACCAGCGTATGCCCGGCATTGTGCCCGCCCTGAAAGCGCACCACGCCTTGCGCATGATCGGTCAGCCAATCGACGACCTTGCCCTTGCCTTCATCACCCCATTGGGTGCCGATTACCACTACGTTTTTAGCCATTACGATTCCTGATTGCTGTTAATTATTTACTATTCGAGACTGCTTTAACCAAAAGTATCCGTTTGCATTGCAAGCCTGTCATTACGCCGTAGGAGCCCGATTTAACCAGCCACTTATCCGTCGTATTTTGATGGATTAGTGGAATGGCTATGCAAGGCCATCGGGCGATTTTCCTTCACAAGGATCGCGCAATAAATTGCGCTCCTACATAGTTTCCGCGTTTTAAATTAAAACGTGCCAATTCAGAATATGGGTTTAAAGCCCGACGACCTGCCAAACGCCATCGCGCAAAACCAACTCCCGGTCGCACTGCAACTCCCTGCGCAATGCCGCATCGCCAAGCAAATCCACCACCACCGTTTCACCCGACGCGCGCAGTTGTGCAATCTTGTCGCGCAAAGCGGCCGCATCGAGATGCGGCGCGCATACTCCCGGCTTGCCTGTTTGCGGCGGCAGCAAGCGGTACAACTGGCGCAGATCCATGCTGAATCCGGTCGCGGCACGCGCGCGTCCGAAGCTCTTGCCGAGATCGTCATAACGGCCGCCCAGAGCGATCGCATCGTGGCTGCCGGCATGATAAGCGGCAAACACCATACCGCTGTGATAGTGGTAGCCGCGCAAATCGGCAAGGTCTATGCCAACGCTGGACACCAGCGGTTGCAACTTGCCGGAGATGCTTTGCAAATCATCCAATGCCGCAGTCATCCCGGCATATTCCGGCAACACCTGACGTGCCCGCGCCAGCACTTCAGCGCAATTTCCATACAGTGCCGGCAGAGCCAGCAAAGCGTTGCGCAGTGTCGCATCCAGCACCTGGGCCAGGGACTGCAAAGCCGCGCGGTCTTTGCTCTGCAGCGCGGTAAATAATTCGCCTTCTAATTCCCTGTCGAGTCCGGCGTGGCTCACCAGCGCGCGGAACACGCCGACATGACCGAGGTCGAGGTGCACGTCGTTGATACCCAGCAGCGCCAGCGATTGCAGCATCAATTGCTGAATCTCCAGATCGCTTTCCAGTCCGCTGTGCCCATACAACTCGGCGCCGATTTGCAGCAGTTCACGGGTACGCATCAGTCCCGCCGGCTGGGTATGCAGCACGCTGCCTGCATAGCACAGACGCGCCACGCCCTGACGATTGAGCAGGTGGGCATCGATGCGCGCCACTTGTGGCGTGATGTCGGCGCGCAACGCCAGGGTACGCCCGCTCAACTGGTCGACCAGCTTGAAACTGCGCAGATCCATGTCAGCGCTGTCATCGATCAACAGCGACTCGGAATATTCCAGCAGCGGCGGCACAACCAGTTGATAGCCATGCCTGCGCAGCAGTTCGAGGAACTGCGCGCGCATCTGTTCGACTCGCCAGGCTTCGTCGGGCAGCATGTCCTGGATGTATTCGGGGAGTAACCAGTTTTGCATCATTTAATCCAGCATCGCAGGGCGGGTTGCGCCCGCCGCCAAAAATATGCCGGGCAAGTACATTCCCTCTCTCTAACTCTCTCCCGCAAGCGGGAGAAAGGACAAACGAGAAAGGCAAATGTTAACCTTGCCCGACCTGCAAAACTCTCGGCGATAATCATTTCACCAAGTACAACAGCAGCAATCCGGAAAGCATCGCGACGATCCCGACAAAGCGCAACTGTCCGTCAGTCAACAACACCAGCTTGCGAAAGGTCTCACGCCACAATTCAGGCAACAGAAACGGCAGCAACCCCTCAATCACCAGCATCATCGCCAGACCGAGCAGCCAGTATTCCAGCACTAGTTGCCGCCCTTGCCGGAGTTTTTCAGGTATTTGAAAAATGCCGAACTCGGATCGAGCACCATCACGTCACTCTTGTTTCTGAAGCTTTGCTTGTAGGCTTCCAGACTGCGGTAGAACGAGTAAAACTCGGGGTTGCGGCCAAACGCGGCAGCATACAGCGCCGATGCCCTGGCATCGCCTTCACCCTTGGTCTTCTGTGCTTCGCGGTACGCCTCAGCCAGAACCACCTCGCGTTGCTTGTCGGCATCAGCCTTGATTTTTTCGCCATCGGCTGCACCGGAAGCACGCAACTCATTCGCCACGCGCTTGCGCTCGGCATCCATCCGGCGATACACCGAATCGCTGATTTCCAGCGGGAAATCCACGCGCTTCAGGCGCACATCCAGAACCTGCACACCTATTTTGCGTGCATCGTTGTCGGTTTTTTCGCGCAACACATTCATGATTTGTTCGCGCTCGCCGGACACCACCTCGTGGATGGTGCGCTTGCCGAATTCCTCGCGCATGCTGGAATTGACCGTCTGCATCAAACGCGTTTTGGCGCGCACTTCATCGCCGCCCACGCTGACGTAGTATTGTTTCACGTCCACGATGCGCCACTTGACGAAAGAATCCACCATCACGTTTTTCTTTTCCGCAGTGATAAAGCGTTCGGGCTCGCCGGTATCCAGCGTCAGAATGCGCGAATCAAAAAAGCGCACGTTCTGCACCAGCGGCACCTTGAAATACAGGCCGGGATCGGTTTTGACGCTGACCATTTCACCCAGTTGCAGCACAATAGCGGCTTGCCGCTGGTCGACCACGAACATGCTCATGCTCAATGCAATCAGCACGACGACTGCACCAATCAGGATGTTATTCATATTGACTTTCATTATCGTGCCCCCCGATCGCGGCCAAGCAATGAATCGCGGGCGCGCTGTGCTGCGGTATTGTCGCTGGTCTGTGAAGTGGCAGGTAATGCATCAACTGCCGCGCCGGCAGTGCGCGTGGTTTCAAGCAATTTATCCAGCGGCAGATACAACAGGCTGTTGCCGTTCTTTTGATCGACCATCACCTTGCTGACATTGCCCATCACCTGCTGCATCATGTCTATGTACATGCGTTCGCGTGTGACGGCGGGCGCCTTTTCATACTCCACCAGAATCTGTTTGAAGCGGCTGGCATCGCCTTCGGCATTGGCAATCACGCTTTGCTTATAGCCTTCCGATTCCTGTATCAGGCGCGCCGCCGTGCCGCGTGCGCGTGGCACCACGTCATTGGCATAAGCCTGGCCTTCATTTTTTTGCCGTTCGCGGTCCTGGCCGGCTTTCACCGCGTCATCAAAGGCCGCCTGAACCTGTTCGGGCGGCTGAGCGTTCTGCATCGTCAGCTTGCTGACCAGGATGCCTGATTTATAGCGATCCAGTATCTCCTGCATCAGCTTGGTCCCGGCCGCAGCCACCTGCTCGCGCCCTTCATACAGCACGTAGTCCATCTTGTTTTTTCCGACCACTTCGCGAATGGCGGTCTCCGCCGCCTGGCGCACGTTCTCGTCGGGCATGCGGTTATTGAACAGGTAATCGGCCGGGTCGCTGAGGAAGTATTGCACCGCAAACTGAATGTCGATGATATTTTCATCGTCGGTCAGCATCAGCGACTCTTTCAATATCTTGTTCTTGACGTTATCGCGATAGCCGACTTCCACGGTCCTGACCTGGCTCAGATTGACAACCTCCACCGTTTCAACCGGGAACGGCAGGTGCCAGCGCGGTCCGGGCTCGGTGATCTCGACCTTCTTGCCAAAGCGCAACACCACGCCGCGCTGGCTGGCATCCACAATGTAGAAGCCGCTGCCTATCCAGATCAACGCGGCAATCGCTGCAATCAGGCCGATGCCCCCGGCAAAACCCTGCATCGGCGCGCCGCCGCCAGGCTGTCCCGGACGGCCCTTGCCTGCACCGCCCCTGCCGCCCATCATCGCGGATACTTTTGCATTGAGCTTGCGCAACAATTCTTCAAGATCGGGCGGCCCGCCGCTGTTGTTTTTATTGCCCCATTGCGGATCATTCAATCCCATAATGTTCACTCGCTTGGTTAGTTTGAAATTCACTTGCTAAAGTAGCCTGGCGCGCAGTCTTGGCTTCCGTCAAAGCCAGCCGCAATCCATCCAGTCCAGCACCGCTTTTGGCGCTCAGGAAAACGCGGGCGATTCTACCATAATCGTCGCGCTGCACGCTGGGCGGCACATCCTGCAGGTCGATTTTATTGAACACCAGAACCTGCGGAATTTCCGCCGCGCCGATCTCCGCCAACACCTTGTTTACTTCGGCGATCTGGTCGTCACGCATGGGATTATTGGCATCCACCACATGCAGCAACAAATCGGCCTGTATCGTCTCCTCCAGCGTGCTGCGAAATGCGGCAATCAGCGAGTGCGGCAGATGGCGGATGAAGCCGACGGTGTCCGACACCACGATCTCGCCCGATTCTTCAGTAAACATACGGCGCGAGGTGGTATCCAGCGTGGCAAACAACTGGTCGGCCACATAGACATCGGCACGGGTCAGCCTGTTGAACAGCGTGGACTTGCCCGCATTGGTATAACCGACGATGGATACCGACAGCACATCGGCACGATTGCGCGCGCGGCGCTGCACCACGCGCTGCTTCTTGAGCTTTTCCAGCCGGTCTTTCAGCAAATGGACGCGCTTGTCCAATTTGCGCCGATCCAGTTCCAGCTTGGTTTCACCGGGGCCGCGCGCACCAACGGCATGTTTCTGTTGCCCCATGTCCTGATTCATGCCAACCAGGTGCGTGGCGAGATACTTGAGCTGCGCCAGTTCGACCTGAAACTTGCCTTCGTAGCTCTGCGCGCGTTGCGCAAAGATATCCAGGATCAACATCGTACGGTCGATCACGCGCGTATTCAGTTTGGCGGTCAGGTTGCGCATCTGCGCGGGGGAAAGGTCATGATTGAAAATGACCAGCGGAACTTCCATGCGCTCGACGAGCTCGGCGAGCTCCTGCACTTTGCCGCTGCCCGCGAACAGCGCAGCGTCAGGGCGTTGCCGCTTGGCTTCAACGATGGCAAGAGTGCGCACACCGGCGGTTTCGGCCAGCAAACGCAACTCCTCCAGGCTTTCGCTGTGGTCGCTTTCGCCGAAATCAATGCTTACCAGAACTGCGGCCTCGGGGCCGGGGGGCTGGTGCTGCATTACTCGGCAGGGTCTTCGTAAGAAATGTTGACCGCGCGTGCCGGAACGATGGTGGAAATAGCGTGTTTGTAAACCATCTGCGTCAGGGTGTTTTTCAGCAGCACCACGTACTGATCGAATGACTCAACCTGGCCTTGCAGCTTGATACCGTTCACCAGGTAAATCGCGACCTGCACATGTTCTTTGCGCAACGCATTGAGAAATGGGTCTTGCAGTTGTTGTCCTTTTACACTCATCTTATTGCTCTTATCAGTTAGGAACGGGTTAGCACTTTACTGGATTCTGGCGCGACTGTGAATATATTTAGCCTGAAGCCATAAAACTACCGGGCATTCACCTCCGGAAAATCATGATATTCGTTATCTCCGGCGTGGTTTTCTCAGTCACGCGCAGGTGCCTGCGCGCGCTCCCGCGCTTCCGCAATCCCGGCCGTCGCCGCGGAAGGGTATCGGTCGCGCAGGTACCTCAGCGGAGGGAACAGCAGCATCTCGGGAATATACCGCCAATACGGGGGTGCAACGCCCAACGCGCTCAGGGTACTGTAAAGCAAATGTTGCTGTTTGGAGGCATTGCCGTCTGCGGCATGGACGATGCAGGGATTGCGTACGATTGCCCGATTGATGCGGTCTATCACACTCTGCTCATCAAGTTCCGGCGAGAGATAGAAAACGCCCTCAGAAAAATCTGTGTCAGCGGAAATATAGCCGCCTTCGATCGCCTGGCGGGCAAGCACGGTACCGGGCAGAATGCGAATCCCGGTAAAAAACACCGTGAAGAATTGGCGCCCGGCCAGGCGCGTTTCGACGAAGCGGATGGTTTCTTCACAGCTGTCCATCGTCTCGCCGGGGCCGCCCAGCATAAAGAACCACATGCTCTTCAGGCCGGAAGCCGACGCATGCTCAAGGCAGGAGTTGACTTCCTGCATCGTGAATCCCTTGCAATAATTCTTCAGCATCGAATCGCACCCGGCCTCGGCGGTAATCATCACCGAATTAAAACCCGCCCGCTTCATCAAGGGGAATAAGTCTGCCGGCACATCACGGGGGTTGACCCCCATCGCGGTGAAGTTGGCCTTGACGCCACGGCGAATGATTTCCTCGCAAATCCTCTTCGCATGGGACGCGGGAACATTGAAAGTCGAGTCCACAAACTCAAAGGTGCGCGGCCGAACATCGCGCAACACCTGTTCAATTTCATCCACCACTTCGCCCGGTTCACGCAAGCGGCAATGCTTGCCCTCTACCAGCGGATAGGCGCAATAAATGCAGCTCATCGGGCATCCGCGCTTGGTCTGGATCGGCCAGGTACCACCGCCGCGCTGGTAAGGCTTCCACGAGATCCACTGCTGCATTCCGGACTGCGCAAAGGCCGGCAACAATGTGGTCTGGTTGCGCGCAGGCTTGCCTTCTTTGCTGTAACACAGCCCGGGAATCTTTACCAGGGAAGCATTCTTTTCAAGCGCTTCAAGCAGCATGGGGAAAGCGGTCTCGCCTTCTCCGACAACCGCGTAATCGGCGCCAAAAACGGTCAACGCCTTCTCCGCCAGAATCGAAACAGCCGGACCGCCCAGCACCAGAGGAACCGGCTGGCCGTCCGGCGTGAGCGCATTTGCCCTGATTACCGCGACTTGCTCGAGCAGCGACTTCAGCGGCGAGTCGTAGCGCTGGGAAATCACGTTGTCGATATTGCGAATGGACAGGCCGACAACGTCCGGCTTGAATGCCCTGATTCCAGCGGTCAACTCTCCCAGCAGGTCGCGGGCGAAGACCAGGTCGAGCAGCTTTACCTCATGACCCGCGGCACGCGTTGCTGACGCCACATAACTCAAGCCAACCGGCGGGGCAGGCTCCAGCTCGCGGCTTTGATTCGAATAGACAAGAAGGATGCGCATAGAAAATAATTAACTAAACAAAGGGTCAATGATTAAAAAAGCCGAGGATAACAGATAGGAAATTCGACTGCACCAGCCCGAAAATGATTCAATTTTTGCCTGCCCTAAAGCCGCGAATCACGCTCCTGACGGTGCTCAGGATGAACAGCGCCAGTGCCACCGCATTCAATAATCCGCCGAGGCTGGACAATTCCGGCAGCACCAGCCGGTTACCAGCGAGGCGCTGACCACCGGTGAGGGCAACCGGGCAAACGCCAGCCTGGAGTACTGTTCAGGAAAAAGGCCAAGTCCCTTCAAAGTTCCTTCAAAAGAAAAATGGGCTAGGCCATTTCTGACCTAACCCATTGAATTTATGGTGCGCCCGGAGCGATTCGAACGCCCGACCCCTTGGTTCGTAGCCAAGTACTCTATCCATCTGAGCTACGGGCGCGCACTTTACAAATTACCTTGGCGGAGAGGGAGGGATTCGAACCCTCGATACAAGTTTAAGCTCGTATGCGCCCTTAGCAGGGGCGTGCCTTCGACCTCTCGGCCACCTCTCCGAAGGCGGCGCATAGTAATGTAACCGACCTGAAAGGTCAAACGATTATGGAGATTTTTATGCGTCTTCCTGATCGAGATCGAACGTCTTGTGCAGCACCCGCACCGCCAGTTCCAGATATTTTTCGTCGATGACCACGGAAATTTTTATTTCCGAGGTGGAAATCATCTGGATATTGATGCCCTCTTCCGCCAAGGTGCGGAACATTTTGCTGGCGATGCCGACATGCGAGCGCATCCCGACGCCGACCACCGAAACCTTGGCGGCCTTGTCGTCGCCGACCACGTCGCGTGCACCGATATGCGGCTGCACCTTGCCCTTAAGGATATCCATCGCCTTGGCAAATTCATTGCGGTGCACGGTGAAGGAGAAGTCGGTCGTGCCATCCACGCCGACGTTCTGGATAATCATGTCCACGTCGATGTTGGCGTCAGAGACCGGCCCCAGAATCTGATAGGCAATACCGGGTTTGTCGGGCACGCCCAGCACGGTGATCTTGGCTTCATCGCGATTGAATGCGATCCCGGAAATAATGGCTTGTTCCATTTTGTCGTCTTCCTCAAAAGTAATCAGTGTGCCTTCGCCCTCTTCCTCGAAGCTGGACAGCACGCGCAGCTTGACCTTGTATTTCCCGGCGAACTCCACCGAGCGGATTTGCAGCACCTTGGAGCCGAGGCTGGCCATCTCCAGCATTTCCTCGAAGGTGATGCTCTTCAGGCGGCGAGCCTCGGGCACCACGCGCGGGTCGGTGGTGTAAACGCCGTCCACGTCGGTGTAGATCTGGCATTCGTCGGCGCGCAGCGCCGCGGCAATCGCCACGCCGGTAGTATCGGAACCGCCGCGCCCCAGCGTGGTGATGTTGCCGTGTTCGTCCACGCCCTGAAAGCCGGCCACGACTACCACGCAGTCATTCGCCAGGTCGGCACGGATGTTCTGCTCGTCGATGCTGACGATGCGCGCCTTGGTGAAGGCGTTGTCGGTAAGAATTTTGACCTGGGCGCCGGTGTAGCTCTTCGCCTTCAGACCGATATCCTTGAACGCCATCGCCAGCAGGCCGATGGTAACCTGCTCGCCGGTGGAGATGACCACATCCAGCTCGCGCGGATCGGGGTGCTTCTGGATTTCATGGGCCAGCGCGACGAGGCGGTTGGTTTCGCCGCTCATCGCTGAGACCACCACCACGACCTGATGCCCCTGTGCCTTGAATTTCGCAACGCGACGCGCCACGTTCTTGATGCGCTCCGGACTGCCGACCGATGTACCGCCGTACTTCTGGACTATTAATGCCACGATTTTGTGTGCCCGATTTAAACTGAAAAGTGCGCAATTCTAGCGCAACCGCCCAAAAAAAACGAGGCGGAGAAAAGCCAGTAGCCGGTAGCGAGCCTAGCGACCGTAGCCCGGATGAAATGCAATGGAATCCGGGAAGACTTCGACCGCACCCGCCAAATCCCGGATTGCGCTACGCTGCATCCGGGCTACTCCATAGGCAAACGGAGTTGCAAAACATCGTTGAGTGCGCCCCACATGCTATCGTTGTATCAAAGGTGGCTTGCAGCAATAAAGCCTGGGCGCAAAACGCATACCTTGATTGGCTACCCGCTACAAGCCACCCGCTACCCGCTATACTATCCCCATGCCAGAAATCACTCCGCGCAGCATTCCCGCTTCAGCCGTGCAGCACTTGCTCGATAACGGCTATGCGTCAGCCTTGGCAAGGATTTTTGCGGCGCGCGGCATCACCGACAGCAGCCAGCTGGATACTTCATTGGCCGGGCTGTTGCCTTTCGACAGCCTGAAAAATGCGCGGGAAATGGCCCGCCTGCTGGCCGACGCCATCGCCGCAAGAAAAAAGATACTGGTCATCGCCGACTACGACGCCGATGGCGCGACCGCCTGCGCGGTGGCGGTGCGCGGGCTGCGCAGCTTCGGCGCGCAAATCGATTTCATCGTGCCGAACCGCTTCGAATACGGTTACGGGCTGACGCCCGAGATTGTTCATCTTGCTGCGAAACGCAGGCCGGACATCCTGCTGACGGTGGATAACGGCATCGCCAGCGTCGAGGGCGTGGCCGAAGCCAATCGGCTGGGCATGCAGGTATTCGTCACCGACCACCACCTGCCCGGCGATACGCTGCCGGACGCCGCCTGCATCGTCAATCCCAACCAGCCCGGCTGCGCATTTCCCGGCAAGCACCTGGCTGGCGTCGGGGTGATGTTCTACGTGCTGCTGGCGTTGCGCGCAGAATTGCGAGCCAGAGGGGTTTTTTCTTCTAACGCAAAAACCCAACCCCCCTCAATCCCCCCTTATCAGGGGGGAAGCCTCGCACCCTCCCCTGACAAGGGGAGGGCTGGGGAGGGGTTGGCAGAACCCAGGCTAACCGAACTGCTCGATCTGGTCGCACTTGGCACGATTGCCGATGTGGTAAAGCTGGACCAGAACAATCGCATCCTCGTGCAACAGGGCCTGCAACGCATCCGCGCCGGACGCGCCTGCGCGGGCATCAACGCGCTGCTGCAAGTGGCGAGAAAGAACCCCGAGAAAGTCTCCAGCCAGGATTTGGGCTTTACCGTCGGGCCGCGCCTGAATGCGGCGGGCAGGCTGGACGACATGAGCCTGGGCATAGCCTGCCTGCTGACCGATAATACGGCTGAAGCCATGCGAATCGCCGCGCAACTTGACGCGCTGAACCGCGAGCGGCGCAGCATCGAGGCGGACATGCAGGACAACGCGCTGGCGGCGCTGGAGCAAATCGACCCCAGCGACAATTTCAGTCTCGCGCTGTTCGACGAAACCTGGCATCAGGGCGTGATCGGCATCCTCGCCTCGCGCCTCAAGGATAAATTCCATCGCCCGGTGATCGCCTTCGCGCGCTCCAGCGACGGCGAATTAAAAGGCTCGGGACGCTCCATCGCAGGGCTGCATCTGCGCGATGCGCTGGATCTGGTCAGCAAACGCCATCCTGCGCTGATCAAAAAATTCGGCGGCCATGCCGCAGCCGCAGGCCTGAGCATCGCCGAGAGCGATTTCGCCGATTTTGCCGCAGCCTTCGAACAAATATCCAGTGAATTACTCGACGCAAACGACCTGGCGCAACGCATCGAAACCGACGGCGCGCTGGAGCCTGCCGGGATGAGTCTGGATGTGGCGCGCTTGCTGGATGAACAGGTGTGGGGCCAGGGCTTCCCTGCCCCGCAATTCAACGACGACTTCGCCGTGCAGAACCAGCGCGTGGTCGGCGAAAAACATCTCAAATTGCGTTTGAATACCCAAGGCAAACTTATTGAGGCGATACTGTTCGGGCACAACGAACCGCTGCCCGGACAAATACATGCCGTATACAGCCTGAGCGTCAATGAATACAATGGCACGCAGAGTTTGCAGCTCATCATCAGGCATTGGCGGGAAAAAGAGGAGCGAGGATTGAGGAGCGAGGATTGAGGAAAACCCACTGCCCTGCTTTTAACTCAATCCTCAATCCCAAATCCTCGATCCTGCTTCACTGGCATCATACAAAAAGGTAAAGCGATGGAAACCAGTCTTCTGCAAAACAACGGCATCGAAGCCCTGCCGCAGTTCCTCACCAGCCTCGCCATCGGCCTGCTGATCGGGCTTGAGCGCGAGCGCAACCCGTCGGCCAAGGCCGGGTTGCGCACCTTCGCGCTGGTCGCCGTGTTCGGCACTTTGTCCGCGCTGCTCTCCACGGAACTCGGCTCGCCCTGGCTGCTGGTCGCCGGCCTGCTTGCCGTGGCCGGCATGATCATCGCCGCCTACCTCAGTAATGCAGGAGAAAAAATCGATCCCGGCACCACCACTGTAGTCGCGCTGTTGCTGTGTTACGGGCTGGGCGCGATGATCTGGTACGGCCTCGCCAAACTGGCTGTGATGCTGGCGATCGGCATTACCGCCCTGCTCTATTTCAAGCCCGAGCTGCGCGGAATATCACAAAAACTCACGCGCCGCGACCTGGTCGCGGTGCTGCAATTTTCCGTGCTGACTTTTATCGTACTGCCGATCCTGCCCAATCAGAATTACGGCCCTTACGATGCCTTCAATCCGCATCAGGCTTGGCTGATGGTGGTGCTAATCTCCGGCATCAGCCTGGCCGGCTACGCCGCGCTTCACGTAGTAGGAACACGCTATGGCGCGCCGCTGCTGGGTTTCTTCGGCGGCCTCGTTTCCAGCACCGCAACCACGATGATTTATGCGAAACACGGCAAGGGCAACCAGGCCATGCTGAACCTTGCCGCATCGGTGATCGTCATCGCCAGCATGGTGGTGTTGCTGCGCCTGCTGGTGGTCAGCGCCGCGGTCGCCTATGGCGCGCTTCCCAGCCTGCTGCCGGTGCTGGCGGGCGGCATGCTATTCGGCTTGGCGGTCGCGTTGTACAACTGGCGCAAGATGAGCAAAGCCACCGAACTCTTCATCCCGGAAACCTCCAACCCCGCCGAACTGCATACCGCGATCGGCTTCGGCCTGCTGTATGTGATCGTGTTGCTGGGCTCGGCATGGATGGCCGACATCGCGGGCAGCCAGGGTCTGTATGCCGTGGCCGTGGCATCGGGGTTGACCGATGTGGATGCGATCACCCTGTCCAGCCTGCGCCTGTTCAATCTCGGCCAATTGAGCGAACAGCAGACCGTCACCGCGATTGCACTCGCCTTCCTTGCCAATCTCGCGTTCAAGTTCGGCATGGTGGTTTTCATCGGCGGCTGGGCTCTCGCCAGACAGGTCGCCACCGGCTTCGGCGCAATCGCCTTCGGGGTGCTGGTGGGGTTGTTTGCGCTGTGACTCAAAGTCAAAGTAGATGAAAAATAATTCGACTCCGGTACTGAGGTCTCCCGGACAAATCTGGTAATTGGTATATCATGATGTTGGAGCTCACATAAAACCATCGGTTCGTTCGGCACGATAGGCCGTTTATCCTTCTGCGCCGGCTTAAAAATTGATTAAGCATACGTGCGTTAGTGCACGGAATGTTCCGGATATTGAGGGGATACTTGCGCTAGCAGTGGGTAATTGTCAGGACAAGTTTCCTTCGTAGCTTTATCGCCCACATTACTGGGGCAGGCAGGTTAAACGACGGTTGCCGCGTGAGAGCGCATGCAATATGCAGGGTTCTGTCGCATTAGTTAAATTACCTCCGGCAAAGCCGGAGGCTTATTGGGTGAGCGCCTCAAAGGCGCTGATAAAACCATGAGCCGCCCAAGGCGGCTGGTTTCCACTCCTTCCCCCTATCAGGGG
>Ga0209343_10006333_pt1 | contig 14158 bp, 14 predicted proteins | sample RifCSPlowO2_02_FD_184026 | JGI IMG/M metagenome (GOLD analysis project Ga0209343, IMG submission 184026) | Groundwater microbial communities from Rifle, Colorado - Rifle CSP2_plank lowO2_0.2 (SPAdes) (version 2) | ecosystem: Environmental > Aquatic > Deep subsurface > Groundwater | place... | reverse complement strand
TTATAGCACAAGCATACGTTAAAAACAAACTCTGAAAAGTTTTTTGTTTTCTCTTCTGCTTTCTTTATTAATTCTTGTTCATCCTTCGGCAAAAGTTCTTTTCTGCCTAAGACTTGAAACCTTGTTTTTGTTTTTACAAATTCATCAGAATCCAGAATCCATTTTTTTATGTATTTTTTATGAAGACCAAAGTGTGTGTTCAATTCTTCTTCGCTTCTTTTTAGGTTTTCAATAGAAAGGGCATATACTGTTACTACCTTAACCCCAATATTTTTGCAATGTTTAACGATTTCTTTTAAGACAATGGCGCCCCGCCTATGACCTTCTAACTCATTGCCTTTATTTTTTCTTCCCCACCTTCTATTTCCATCCATCTGGATTGCGATATGGGTCGGGATTTTAATGTCTTCCATAAGATTTCACTTTGTTTTATCTTTATTGGATTGAAAGGCGGAAAATGATTTAAAAACTTTTCTACGTTCTCTTTATTTGATAATTTAATATGACTACCGTGATTACGCCCAGAATCTGCTTTGTATGGTCCGTTCCATTTAATGCCTAACTCCCTACATATTAGGATTATGGATTTTAATATTTTCGGATTAAGCTGAGAAATAGAAATTTCTGGGTATTTGCCTTGTGCTAGCCTTATGCATCCGTCGGCATCGAAGAATCCCGTAATAAAGCTCTTTTTAACTTCCATTGTGGAGTTATTAATTATCTTAGGAATGCATGTTTTGTTATATTTTGCGCCAACAGGAATTTGACAAATTTTCATTAAAAATCTGTGCAATGGTTTGGATTTTATTACAAATCTATAAAATCTTTTATTTGTTTTTGATAACTCGGAATAAATTGTTGGCTTGTAGTCAAACAATTTTTCGAAAATTTTTGATAATTTTATAAACGTTTCTTTATTACCATCAGTTATTCTTATTTCACTATTGTATGTTGTAAATTTATCATAGGACTTATCTGGATCTGCTATATGACCGTCTCCCATTATAACCCCTAATAAATAGGCTAAATTATTATCTAATTTTTTTGGTAGTTTTATATTCTTTCCATTTGTACAACCGAAATAATCAGAGCAAGTGTATATTTCATTCCAGAGACGATGAAATTGTTTATCTGTTTTGTTACATGTTATTTTCCAGTACCTACAAATTTGGCGTAATTCTTGAATAGAAGTCCCTGTTTTTTCTAATATCCAGTTAGAGTAAGTTTGGTGGCAAGTTTTTGTTTCTTTTTCAATTTCATCTATCGATTTAAATGCTTTTAACTCTGTGTATATCCTTTTAATTATCTCTCCAATGTTATATACTCTTATGCTATCGGACCCTTTTTTTATATATTTTTTATCATCTAGTAACAGTAAATAGTTTGGTAATTCTTGTTTGGAAGTCATAAGCTTTTTCATATATGTCTACATGAAATTTTATTTATAAACCTGGTGCGTGAGGTTGTCCGATGGACTAGTGAGTTGAAAATATATTTTATTTTAGCATGTTTACTATTATGGACGGTTTTCCTGGAGAAGCCTGCTTTGCTTTAGCTTCTTCTGAGTTTTTTGAGAGAGCTATTGAAAACTTGCAATTAAATTCTTTTTCAAACTTATTTATATTATTATTGAATATTCTGAATTCTTTTTCAGAGGATAATATAGATGAAGGAATTTTAGCTGGGTCTTTTACTATTGAAGGTATTAATCTTGATATTTCTTTTTCATGCCCTTTTATTAATGAAGATTTTATTAAATCTGAAATGTTTCTTGTTTTTTCCATTTCTTTCTTTAGTTTTTTCATGAAATCATACTTCCAGTCTTCTGCTATGAACAATGAGATATGTTTTGGATTGTCTATCTTTACAAGCTTTAATATTTCTTTTATATCCTGGACTGCAGAGTTAATTAATTCATCCTCATATTCTAGAGTTAAATCTATTTTTGATTTATCTGCTTTTGGCCAATTTTGGATAGTTACAAGACCCTTAATCTTTTTTCTCTGCCATAGCTCTTCTGTTATATGGGGGCAGAAAGGATGCAATAGCTTAAGGAAAGAACATATATCTTCTTTTGACATTTCCTCTTCCAATGAATCAAATAATTCCCTTAACTTTATGACTGCAATGTTATAGTTGAAATTTTCTATGTTCCCTGTTATTTCACTTATTGAACTGTTGATTTTACTCTGTAATTTCTTTGAAGATTTTCCTATTTTTACTTTTTCAAAGAATTGAATTACTTTGTTTATGAATCTGAAACTGCCCTCAATTCCTTTTTCACTCCATGCTATATCCTTATCTGGAGAAGCTAATGAGACTATAAATAATCTTGCTGTGTCAATACCATATTTTTTTGAAACTTCTTCTGGAATGACAACATTGCCTCTTGATTTGCTCATTACATGGCCATCATCCCCGTGAAGCATACCCTGGTTAAACAGTTTAGTGAAAGGCTCATCTAATTTAATGAATTTTAAATCTCTCAATGCTTTTGTGAAGAACCTTGCGTAGATTAAATGCATGCAGGCATGCTCTGCCCCTCCAATATACTGATCTACAGGCATCCAGTATTCTGCTTTCTTTTTATCAAATGGAGCTTTTTTGTTTTTATTATCTGTATACCTTAAGAAGTACCATGAAGAATCAAAGAAAGTATCCATTGTATCTGTTTCTCTTCTTGCTTTTCTTTTGCATTTAGGGCATTTAGTCTCTACAAACTGCTTGTTCGTTTCTAATGGATTTCCTTTTCCAAACTTTACTTTATCCGGCAGTTTTATTGGAAGGTCTTTTTCTTTAACTGGGACAGTTCCGCATTGATCACAGTAAACAATTGGAATTGGGGTTCCCCAGTATCTCTGTCTTGATACTAACCAGTCTCTTAGTTTGTAGTTAATTGTTCTTTTTCCGTACTTGCTTTTTTCCAGCCATTCTGCCATCTTTGGAAGGGCTTCCCTGTTATTAAGTCCATTAAATTTTCCAGAATCAAATAATAATCCATCTTCTGTGTATGGCTTTTCTGAGTTATTTGCATTCACATAGTTTCCATCTTTGCTTATTACAAATTTTAATGGTATATCATATTTCTTTGCAAACATAAAATCTCTTTTATCATGTGCATCGCACATTACTATTCCTGAGCCGTACATTAATGCAAAATTTGCTATGTATATAGGGACTTTCTGATTATTTACAGGATTAATGGCATACTTTCCTGTGAAGAATCCTTCTTTTTCTTTCTCTTCATTTGTTCTGTCTGTAATTGATTCTTTTTTTATTTTATCTACAAATTCCTTTACGCCCTTTTCATACTTTGTTTCTTTTGTTAATTCATCTGCTAATTGATGTTCAGGTGCTATTGCCAAGAAAGTTACACTGTAGATAGTGTCGCATCTTGTTGTGAATGTTGGAAGAAGTTTGTTTGAGTTTTCTAATTTAAAATAAAGATCAACACCATGTGATTTCCCAATCCAGTTTTCCTGCATTATTTTAATTCTTTTAGGCCATTCTAATTTTTCTATGTCTTTTAATAATTCATCTGAATATTTTGTTGTCTTTATGAACCACTGTTCTAATTCTCTTTCTATAACTTCTGTATCTTCATGCCTCCAGCATTTTCCAGAATGAACCTGCTCATTTGCTAATACTGTGTTACATTTAGGGCACCAGTTAACTTTTGCTTTTTTCTTGTAAACTAAATCATTTTCCAGGAACTTTAAGAAAAAATACTGATTCCATTTATAATATTCAGGAGTATGCGTCATTACTAATTTATTCCAATCGTAGCTTAAACCTAAAGATTTTTGCTGCTTTATGAAATTCTTTATTGCTGCTTCTGTATATTTTTTAGGATTAACATTTGCTTTTATAGCTGCATTTTCAGCTGGAAGACCAAAGGAATCATAGCCCATAGGATAAAGAACATTAAACCCCTGCATTCTTTTGAATCTTGCCTGAATATCACCAATAGTATAGTTAAAGGCATGGCCCATATGCAACCCAGAACCAGATGGATAAGGGAACATCTCTAAACAATAGAATTTTTTTTTCTTATTGTCTTTAACTTTGAAAACTTTAGAATCTTCCCATTTTTTCTGCCATTTCTTTTCTAACTTAAGAAAATCAACCATGAATTATAGTTTGAATAGTATGTTTAAAAATGTTGTTAAATTTATTGTTTCTAACCAACATCAATAACGACCTTTATTTTTTAAACAATATCTGCTAATGGGTTATTTGTAACCGAACTTTTTATTATAATCTTTATGATTTAGAACATCAAGAACAAAAGCAATAATTTCAATCTGGCTCTCCCCCTCTGTTAAAGTATATAGCATCCTCCAGAAATTTGGAAGCTCTACTCTGAAAAGATTATTAGCTTCATACTTTATCTTATATTCATCCGGAATTAATTTTTTAGCAATTGGCTCGCCATAATGGATATTTGCTTTTATCAGTTCCACTTTTTTATTAATGGCAGTTAAAATTGATCTGTCAATCTTTGAAGTTGATGAAATTTCATTCAAATGTTTGTATACTTCTTCGGCTTCCGGAGAAAAAATTACTCTTACTTTTTTCATAATTCAAGACCTTCTTTTACTGCTTTTCTTATTCTTTGATTTGTGTTATGAATCCATGTAATCCCTTTCATTGTTACTGCTATCTTGTTGCTTTCTTCCAAATATTCAAGAATCAGTTTAAGAGTATTATGATTTATTTGTTTAGGAAGCTTTCTTTTAAGATCTGCAATTGTTATAACACTCTCATCCATATTTTTTAAAGTATTTTCTACCATAATTACTGTATTCAGAGTAGGATAGTGTTTTATTAATTTTAGCATTTTAATCATAAATTATTATTAGTTAATAATTAATTAATACTAGTATATAAATATTTTGGTTTAATCTGTTTCTATAATAACTGAGCTATTTTAAGGTTTTTAAAAAAGTATAAGGTGCTTTAGGGGAGCTTAAAGAAAAGTTTAAAAAACAGTTGTTTCTCCTTAAATATTTAATAAGGGGGTTAAGCTTCTGAAGTTAATTCTTTGGAGTTTATAGAGAAATGGCAATAGAATTAGACGTAGAAAAAACAGAATTTGAAGCAGGCTATTTTTTGCATGAATTTCCTGTTTATAGAATTGCACTAGGGGAATTAATTTCTGCAAATAAAAGAAAAACAATAACTGATTGGTCTAACCCAAATTCTCAAACTGGTTCTGTAGGTTTTATGGATGTTGTGAGGCAGAGTAGAGCTATACCTGCTGAAAATGAAGTGAGTTATGAGATAAAAGATGTTTTAGCAATTCTTGTTATGGGTATTGAGCCGGAATTTAGAGGAAGGTCAAGATATTTAAGATATTTTTTTGAAAGAGCTGAATCATTGGCAAGGGAATGGGGATTGGATACTATTGTGGCAGATTGTATAGGAAATCAAAAATTAAGAAAAGTAATAGGAAGATTTGGATATGAAACCTATTTTAGGGGAGAATTGGGTGTTAGGAGATTGTAGAGAAAATGATAGAAGATATTAATCCTTGTGATAGGGAGTATTGGGACACTAAAGTATTCAAATACATAGTTGGATTGTTGCATTATGACTTAATAAGCGGTTATGACTTAATAAGCGGTTATGATTCTATGCCGCAAAGAGCCAAAGACAATGTTCTTAGTATTCATAGACATCTGAGCCAATGTCAAGGATGTAGTGAAAGTCTAACAATGGTTTTATCAAAGATAGCCACGAATGAATCTATTGCATCAAAAGCAGGTGAAGAACAAGTGCCCCCTGAAGCTTTTGGAAGATTAAGAAAGAACAGGGAATATTTAGATGGGGTTGTTGAAGTGGAAAATAGGGAGGAAAATAAATAAAGAAGTTGCCAAGAGGCATGGGTTATGAAGATAAGTATATAAAATCAATATTACTGCTAAGAATATGGAAAAAACCATAATTAAGCTTGAAAATGTGGCAAAAACTAGAAACAGCTTAAATAAAGCTAAAGGAGAAGTAATTCTTGATGGGGATGATGAAAAGCTAATAAGATATGCTATAAAAGATAAAAAAGTCAAAATTATTATAAACATAGAAAAAGGCAAAAGAAAAGATTTTATGCATTCCAGAAATTCAGGTTTAAATCAGGTTTTATGCAAATTATTCAAGGAAAGGGGCATTACTGTTGGATTTAATTTTGACCTTATTTATGATGCAAAAGAGATGGAAAGAGTTAATCTGCTTGGAAGAATGATGCAGAATGTTAAGCTATGCAGGAAATATAAGGTAAAAACAGCTGTTGTTGATTTTGGAAAGAGGGATGAAAAAGATTTAAATAGTTTTGGAGTATGTATTGGATTAATTCAAAAGGAGTTTAAAATTATAAAATGCTGAAAAGTGAATATCTAGACTATGTGGATGATGCGGGAGATTTCTCTGGGGATGATTTTGAAATCCCTGATTTAAATGACTATATAAAGTCAATGAAGAGATTTAGGAAACACAAGGTTAAAGAAATTTATATTGCGAGTTAAACAAAATGGGGGGAAGGGTGCTTGTAATTTTTGTTTTAGTTCTTATTGCGTTAGTCCATATTAGCAATAGTGAAGAAGATAAAGTTGATGAGAATGTTATTGATTTTTTAGAAAATAATGAAGAAGTTGGTGTTGTTGTTAAGTTAAAAGATGAAACTGGAACATTTACTACAACTGAAGTTGAAACAAATGAAGTTATTGATGATTTAGGAAATGATTTTGAAAAAGAGAATGAATATGAAAATGTCTTCAAGGGTTTTTCCGGCAATGTTACAGCAGAGCAACTTGAGGTTTTAAAAGATGATGATAGAGTTGAAAAAATTTATTATGATTATCCTGTTAAGGCTTTGTTAAGTGATACTGTGCTGCAGTTAAATACTTCTTTGATAAATGCTAAAGCAATTCATGGGTTAAATATAACTGGAAGAGACCAAAGTGTTTGCATTATTGATACTGGTGTTAATTATAATGATGCTTCTTTAGGTGGGGGATTTGGTGCAGGCTATAAAGTAATAGCGGGTTATGATTATGTAAATGATGACACAAATCCCATAGATGATAATGGGCATGGAACACATATAGCTGGAATAGTTGCTGGAAGTGGGAGTGTAAAAGGAATGGCTCCGGGTGCTAATATTGTTGCATTAAAAGTTTTAGATAGCGGAGGAAATGGAGGAAGTGGAGATGTTGTTTCAGGTATTGACTGGTGCATAAATGCTACTTCTACATATAACATTTCTGTTATCAGTTTAAGTATAGCCCTACTTAACGGAAGTGTTGAAGGTATATACAGCACTTATTGCGATGAGAATGATGCTGTTGTTAATGCTGCAAATGAAGGAAGAGAAAGTGGAATTTTTGTTGTGGCTGCTGCTGGAAACAGAGGAAGCTCTGTTGGGATATCGAGCCCTGCTTGTGGAAGTAATGTAACTGCAGTTGGAGCTGTTGATAAGAACGATGGTGCCTCAGATTTTAATAGTGGTAATATTATGGATTTTTGGGCTCCAGGAAAAGAAATAACTTCTGTCGGTTTATCTGGAGGAAGCAGTTCATGCGCTGGTGGAACTTGCAATGGAACCAGTATGGCTGCCCCACATATTGCAGGAATAGCTGCACTAATGTTTGAATATAAAAAAGTTGAAAATGGGACTACCTTAAAGCCTACACAGATAACTGAGATAATGAATAAAACAGGAATAAATATTACAAGAGCTAGTGTTACAAAACCGAGAGTTGATGCTTATGACTCAATCAGATTGTTAGATACTTTTGCGCCTTATATTAATATTAATATTTCTAATTTAGATGTTTACTATAACACTACAAACCTTACTATTGGGTTTAGCGCTATTGATCCCTTTTTAGACTATGCAATAATAAATGTTTCATATCCAAATGGGACTAGATGGTTTAATTCAACTGGGAATGTTACAATACCATTTAGTAATTTAACTATAAGCGGGAATTATACAGTTACTTTAGTTTCTAATGATAGTTTAGGCAATGTTAATATAACAACAACTAGTTTTAGGATAATAACACCTGCTGTTGCTTTGCAATATCCTACAAATTATTTGAATTTAAGCACTAATGATGTAGAGATTAACTGCAGTGTACAAAGCCAGTTTAATTTAGTTAATTTAAGTGTTTATCATAATTTATTGGGAACATTTGCATTTAACCAAACATATAATGCAACTGGAAATTTGAATTCAACTAATTTTACTTTTAATAATGTAAATGATGGAGTTTACAGTTATAATTGCAGAAGTTCTGATAACAGCAATAATACATTTTATTCTGCTAATAATTATACATTTACTATAGATGCAACTTATCCTGGAATTAGCTTATTGAGCCCTAGTAATGCAAGCACACAGACTTCATCAAGTATTACATTTAATTATAATGCCACTGATAATTTCAATTTAACAAGCTGCAGCTTATTATTTAATGGAGCTACTGATCAGACTGATACTACAATAACTCAGGGAATATCGCAAAGTTTTACAAAATCAAGCATAGATAATGGAGATTATACGTGGGGTGTTAATTGTTTAGATATTGCAGGCAACCAGAACACTTCTACTATCTACAATATTACAGTAAGTGTGAGTTCTTCAGGAAGTCCTGGTGGAAATACTGGAGGAGGAGGCGGGGGGGGAGGAGGAGGCGGAAAAGTATCTAGCGCTTCAACTGTAGAAACTCCGGAAGAGGAAGAAGAGCCAGCAATTGAAGAAAGAGAGTATGAAGAAAGAGAAGAAAGGGATATAGAAGATTTAATAGAAGAAATTGAGTCTTTAAAGAAAGGATTAGAATTGGTGTTTGAGGAGCTTAATGAAATAAAAAGCCAGTTAAGGGAGCCAAGTGCTGGTGAATTAAATATCAATAGAAAAGCAGTTGTAGGAATAGATAATGCAAAAGTTAGTTTGATAATTAAATATGATGGCGAGAAAGAAGCAGAAAATTTTATAGTTTATGATGAGGTTCCAAAAAACTTTGCAGAGGATGCTGATATGATAGCTATCAATGCTGGAAATGGAGGAGTTACAGTTGTTGAGAAAGATCCTGTGTTTATGTTTACTTACAAGAATGTTATGCCTGGAGAAGAACAGGTAATTGAGTATTCATTAAGCAGAAATGTGCCTTTAGAAGTTATAGATGAGTTCGATAAGCCTATTGTCCTTGTTAGAGATTTAGAGCAACCAGAGGTTGAAACTCCTTTGAAAGAATCTGAGTTTGAATGGAAATATTTTATAATTAGTGCGGGTATTTTAATTGTTTTAACAGCTGGAATACTTTTCTTTAGAAGAAGGAAGAATAATTTAAATACTAATTGATAACCTATTAGAATATGGATATTAAAAAGAGATTAGAGCTGATAAAGAGAAATACAGAAGAGATAGTTACAGAAGAAGAACTTTTAATTTTATTAAAGAAAAAGAAAAAACCTGTTATTTACCTGGGTACCTCGGTGACTGGCCGCCCTCATATAGCTTATTTTTTATGGATACATAAATTAGCTGATTTTTTGAAAGCTGGATTTAAAGTTAAATTATTATTAGCAGACTTACATGGAGCTCTAGATAATACTCCCTGGGATGTTCTGGATGCAAGATATAATTATTACAAGAAATTAATGCCTTTGATGTTTAAATCAGTTGGGGCTGATGTTAAGAATTTTGAGATTGTCAAAGGATCTGATTTTCAATTAAAGAAAGAATATGTTTTAGATGTTTTGAAGATGAGCACGTTTACAACTGTCAGAGACTGCAATAAAGCTGCATCTGAAGTTGTCAAGTTTGGAGATAATCCTAAATTATCCGGATTAATTTATCCTATAATGCAGTCTTTGGATGAAGTTTACTTAAAAGTTGATGTACAATACGGCGGGTTAGACCAAAGAAAAATACTGATGTTTGCGAGGGAGAATCTGCCAAAAATGGGATATGAAAGAAGAGTTGAAATAATGACACCTATTATTCCGGGATTAGTTGAGGGGGGAAAGATGAGTTCTTCTGTTGAAGGAAGCAAAATAGATGTTTTAGATGATGAAAAAACTGTCAATGAAAAAATAAAGAGAGCATATTGTAAAGAAGGGGAGATAGATGGAAATGGAGTTTTAGCATTTTTGAAAAATGTTATAATGGTAATTAAGGAAGATAATAATGAAAAATTAGTTATTGAAAGAGATGAAAAATTTGGTGGGGATTTAGAATTTAAGAATTATGAAGAACTTGAGAAAATGTTTGTTAAGAAAGAATTACATCCTCTAGATTTAAAGAATTGTTTAGCTAAAGAAGTTAATAAATTATTAACAACTGTGAGGAAGAGTAAAAAAGAATTAGAAATTTTGAGTAAGAAGGCTTATTGAATTTTATCTCCTATTTTTATTATATATATGTTCTTTATTTTTATGGGTCTTAAGCGCTCTTTAAATCTTTTTAAATCCTTATCCTGAGCTTCTGCTCCTGAAGTAAAGATTTTACCTTCTCCAATTTCTTTCGAACTTAAATGGTAGAGATAAGGTGTTATGCCTTTAATTCCCCTTCGTGTTTTTTGAATTAATCCTACCCAGATTTTATTTGTATGTGGAACTGCTATTGAAAACCCAATTAGTCTTTTATCTTCTTCCAGAAATACAGATTTATTTTCGTAGTGCTCCAGTAAGTCTAAGCTTTCTATTGATTCTCTTACTTCCTGCTCGAATAGTTTTCTGGTTAATTCATTTACTTCTTTATCTCTTTTGCTTTTAGCCCATTCTTCTATAAGAGCAATTACCTTTTCTTTTGGATAACTGGTTAGTATCTTGACCTTGTGGTCCTTCTTAAATTTGTTAATCTTCTTTCTTATGTCCTTGAATTTACTTCCTTCTAATTTTATCCAGTCGTCAGTTGAATAAAAGAATTCTAATCCAAGATCCTCTTTTTTTAATATTTCATACTTCTTCCTTATCTCTTCCATGTCTTCATCAAAACCAGTTCCTATAATTTTATTTGATACATCTTTATAGCTAGAAGAGAAAACAAGCAAAGGATGTTCTTCTTCAATTGTATTGTTTTCAAGGACTAAACCATCTTTCTCAAAACAATTATTGAAAATAAAGAAAGGATTAGTAAAAAATGTTCTTTTGTTTAATTTCTTACTTATTTCTATTGCTTCCTTAAACTCCATGTATTTAGTTTATTAGTTATATTTTTAAGTTTTATTCTTCTTTTTTGGCCATGACTTATCAGATTAATCCTAGGAACTTCAAACCAGATATGGAGATTTCTATATGTTTTCTGGAATGCGGAGATGAAATATTGTTAATTTTAAGGGGAAGTGAGAAGAATGAAAAACTATATGCAAATATGTGGAATGCTCCGGGGGGAAAATTAGATCCTGGTGAACCCCCTTTACATGCTGTTGTCAGAGAAATTAGAGAAGAAACTGGAATTTTGTTGCCTGAGGATGCATTTATTTATTTTAGAACATATAATATGAGATATCCTGAATTTGACTTTAGGAATCATGTCTTTAGAGCAAGACTTCCAGAAAAACCAAGAACTATGGTGGAGGAGAGTTCTCATAGAAGACATGAATGGGTTACACCAAGAAGAGCTCTTTATAGAAGGTTAGTTCCATTAGAAAGGGTTGTGATAACTGATGTTTATGGTGTGTTTTAATAATAATATATTTTTTGAGGCATTCACGAATTTACGACAGAGCCAGAACAGATAGCTTTAAATACTGCTCAAAATGAATTTAGGTTGCATTGGATTGAAAGAGCATTTGCTCAGTTTTGAACATTTCGCTTTTTCTATTAAGATGTTGAGAAGAAAATGAAATTTGAAGAGTTTAAATTAAGCAAGCAATTACAGGAAGCTATAAAGAAGCTAGGCATAGATAAACCTACAGAAATTCAGGAAGGCTCTATTCCTCCTATACTAGAAGGAAGAGACTTAATTGGAGAGAGTGCAACTGGTTCAGGAAAGACTTTGGCTTTTGGCTGCGGAATTCTAGAGAAAGTTAATAATAAAGAGGGATTGCAGGCATTAGTCTTAACACCTACAAGGGAATTAGCAGATCAGGTTAAGGATATGCTGGTCAGACTTTCACAAGGCAAATACATTAATATCATTGCTGTTTATGGGGGGGTTTCATTAAATCCACAGTTTCAGGAATTAAAAAGAGCAAATGTTGTGGTTGCTACACCTGGAAGATTTATGGATCATCTTAACAGAAGGACTGTTGATACTTCAAGAGTAAAGATATTAGTTCTGGATGAAGCAGACAGAATGTTTGACATGGGGTTTATAGATGATGTAAACCAGATAATTAAATCATGCCCGAACAGAAACCAGAATTTATTCTTCTCAGCAACAATATCTTCAAGAGTTAAGGAATTAGCAAGAAAATATATGAAGAATCCTGTTGAGGTAAATGCTGATAATAAAGTTGATCCTAGCAAGCTAAAACAGATTTATTATGATGTTGAGAGAAATTTAAAATTGTCGTTATTAATTCATTTACTGCAAAAAGAAAAATCAGGATTAATAATGGTTTTCTGCAATACAAGAAAAATGACTGATATTGTTGTTAAGAATTTAAGAACCCAGAGATTTGATGCTATTGCAATTCATGGCGGTTTTTCACAGAATAAAAGAACAAATACAATGGATATGTTCAATAAAGGGAAAGTTGGAGTTTTAGTCTGCACAGATGTAGCAGCTAGGGGATTACATATAGAAAATGTATCTCATGTTTATAATTTTAATATACCTAATGACCCAAAGGATTATGTGCATAGGATAGGCAGAACAGCAAGAGCTGGAAAAGATGGGAAAGTAGTGAATTTACTATGCGATTATGATTATGACAACTTTTCTAAGATTACTCATGATTACAGAGAGTTTAAAATAGAAAAAATTAAAGTTCCTCAGATAGAAAGAATCGCAATGGTGAAAGTTGCAGAAAGAAGAGATGACAGAAGAGGCGGAAATTACAGCAGAAGCGGTGGTTTTGGCAGAAATAGAAATAATTCAAGAAATTTCAAAAGAAGGTAAACTTTATAAATGGGGATAAAGGCATGATTATAGGAGGCACAAAATGAAAGGTACAGTAAAATTTTTCAATGACATGAAAGGCTTCGGCTTCATAGTTGGAGAAGATGGAAAAGAGTACTTCGTGCATCAGACAGGATTAAATGAAGGTGTAAGATTACACGAAGGCGATTCTGTTGAATTTGATGTTGAAGAAGGAAATAGAGGACCTAAAGCAGTTAATGTAAAAAAGTCTGATAGTACATCTAGCTCTGAAGAAGACGAAGATTCTGAGTCTGAAGAAGAATCTCAAGACGAAAGCGATGAAGATTCTGACGAAGATGTTGAAGAAACTGAAGAAGAATCAGAATAATCTTAATTCTTAATTTCCTTAATTTAGAATTAGTACATTTTTTCTTTTATTTTTTTTATTTTTTGTTATTCTAAATTATAATATAGATTATAGTCTTTTTATAGTAGTTACAAAATAGAAACATTTATAAAGTCTTAAATTTTATAATTTTATAGAAATTGGAGGTTAAAATGAGCCAATTACAATTAAATGCTTTAAATTACAAGGAATTTTATGGCAGAAGCACAGAGCAAATGCCAATATTAATAGCTGAAGGAAGAACACCTTTGTCTATAGCTGGTTTAATGAGAAGAAGGTTAGAGGTTTTAAATTCTTCAGATGAAGTTAAACGTTTTTACTGGGATAATTATTTTGATACTGGGGATGGAATAGCTTATCATCCTGATGGAAGAGGCAAGATTGTTTTAGATGCTCAACCATTAAGAGAATTAACTCCATTAAGTTCAAGTCAATTAAGAAATGGCGCTTTAGTTTTACCTTCTGGTGTTTATGACAGATTAGAAGGTGTTGAGTTTAGCAGAGAAGATTTAGCAAAATATATTACTGGAGGAAGATTGAAGCAGGGAAATGTTAAAAAGAATAGAGTATGGCAAGTATTGGCGAGAGATGAAAACTTACTAAATGATTATGCTAAAGCTGTGTTTTCACAATTAAGAGAGAGATATAATGAGGACAGAGCAATGGGTTTGTATAGAGGTTCAGCAGAAAATGTGCCAACAATGCGGTCTTGGTTTCTCGGC
>Ga0209343_10006332_pt1 | contig 14159 bp, 10 predicted proteins | sample RifCSPlowO2_02_FD_184026 | JGI IMG/M metagenome (GOLD analysis project Ga0209343, IMG submission 184026) | Groundwater microbial communities from Rifle, Colorado - Rifle CSP2_plank lowO2_0.2 (SPAdes) (version 2) | ecosystem: Environmental > Aquatic > Deep subsurface > Groundwater | place... | reverse complement strand
AAGGGTTATTTAGATTCGTCAGTGATTACTTCTCATACCACTTCCTCGTCCCTACTTGATATGCCCCAATTGAGCAAAGAAGATATCGACGGTTTGGTCAAGACCTTTACTATGTACGTCGGTTTCCCCCAAAAATGGTGGTCTCATATTGAAAGAGCCGAAAAACCCACTCCCGAGGGGCGGGAAATATTCAATAAGCTTAAAAATATTTATCAGGAAATTTATTTTTCTGGAGATCAGTTCCAAAAAAATAAAACAATACCCGATTGGGACGAGTTGGAAAAGAAACTAAAATGAAAGAAAAAACAATCTTAATTATTTTTGGCAAAGAATCGCCTAAAAAAAATAAGTCATGGTTTGATAAGTTTGACAAGGTTCTGTTTTCAAAAGAGCTGGAAGATTTAATAACTCCTGGTAGTGTCCAGGAAGCTTATCAATTATTTTGTAAGCTTCCCAAAATTACCGATATTAATTACAAGGGGTACCAGCTTTGGTGGGTTCATCATGACGATATTTATTACCAGTTTTGCCTGCCTTATACTCAATATTGCAAGTTGCTTAATTATCTGAAGGATTTTAAAGAAATCCATCTTTATCAGCCGCCTTTTTCTTCTCTTTTCCAATATTTTTTAGAAGCTAATAACTGCCGATGTATAATTTACAAGAAAAGGAGATTCTTGCCGCCTTTCGGGATTTTGCTTCAGCTTTTTCTTTCTTTTTTATTTTTGTTTTGGCTGAAAATAACTAAGCCCAAGCTGCTGCTGGAAACCAGCGACCGATTCAGCGGGCAGGATGATTTTGATTTCAGATACAAATTTGTTTATCAGGAATTAAGGGAGAGAAAAATATCCTTTGTTGAATTTATCAGAAGTTTGGAATCGTGGTTAATAGTTCTAAAGCACGCTTGGCGAAGAAAGAGACCGGTTATTTATTCTGCGGCAATCGTTGGATTCGTGCATTATTTGGCAGGTCTTTTCGGCGAGAAAATATTTCAGCCAGCCGGAAATCCGAATGAGAAATTTTGGTTTTTGGCTTCCACTCATTATCTTCGCAATATCAGGGGGACCATTTGGTCTATTCAAGCAATGAAGTTTATCTGGCAATGGGTTGGAGCCAAGTCCGCTATAGTGCCAACTGCCGCCAACCGCAATTTTCACGAAGTTTTGGCTTGCAAGTTAGCCGGAATAAAAACAGTCGGAATTCAGCGCGGAGCCATTCCCAAGTATTACTCTATTACCGATTTTATGCCGGGGTTTGACGGTAAAAACTATCTTTCCGTTGATAAATACGGCCTTTGGTCGGAGTGGTGGCGTAATTATTTTATTAAAAACAGCGATGCTTTTAAGGAAGAACAGCTTTATGTTTCGGGCCCCATGCGTCCCTTAGAGAAAGAGATGTCAATCAACGAGGCAAGTCATCCAGCCGATCTTCTAAAAGTGCTTTTTGTTTCCGAGGGGTTAGCCGCTTTCCCAGAAGTTATGCCTTATCTTTTAACGCTTTTGGAAACAAGAGAATTTAACATGCATATTAAATTCCGACCTTATCGGGACGGTTTTGAATTATGGCTGAAAGGACATCAGCCGGAAGTTTATAAAAATATATTAGAAGAAACAAGAATTTTTAGGGGGACAATGGCCGAAGCTATTAATCAATGCGACATAGTAGTAGGTTCTCATAGTACCGCTGTCTTAGAATCGTTGTTGCAACTCAAGCCTTTTGTTTTCTTCCAAACTCAAAAATGGGGAGATTACTATGATTTAAAATCTTTCGATGTTCAGAGTTGTCTTTTAGTCGAAAATCCCATAGAGTTAATAAATTGCATCAAAAAAAGTCCTGAGATTTCGCTGGAATACTTAAAACAATTACGGGAAAATTTTTTTGGCAATCCCTACCAAAACGGCAGTAAATGGGTGGTGGATGAAGCAGAGAAAATATTATGGAAAAACCAAGAATAATCGTTATCGGCATAGACGGAGGTACCTGGAACACGATAAAACCCTTAGCAGAAAAGGGAGATTTGCCGACTTTCAAAAAGTTAATGTCAAGCGGAGCTTTCGGGACATTAATGAGCACCGTGCCTTGCAGAAGCGGCACGGCCATCATGGCTTTTTACACCGGTAAGAACCTTTGCAAGTTGGGGGCTTTGGATTTTCCCAGTTTTGATTGCGATGTGATGAATTACAAGGCAATACGGGAAAAAGGGCCGGCTATCTGGGAAATTTTAGGAAAACATGATTTGAAATCAGCCATCTTGAATTTACTTACCACCCACCCTCCATCTCCGCTTAACGGCGTGATGCTCTCCGGATTTTCGGTTTCTGAAAAAGACGAATATACTTATCCTAAAGAATTCAAGGAAAAAGTCAGGGGCTTCCATTCGCAAAGGGAAACTTTTTTGAAATTGATTTCTGGCAAGCAGACAATGGAAAATGAAAACGAATTGTTCAATTTATACTTAAGAAGCGTCCAAAACAGATACCGTATAATTAAAGACGTTATCAAAGATAAAACTTTTGATTTTTTGGTGTTTTGGATAGACGAATCGGATGCCGTTCAGCATGATTTTTGGGGGCAGGAGAATTATCTTTTAACTTTTTTTCAGGAGATAGACAAAAACTTAAACGATATCGTAGAAAATAATCCAGATTCTAATATCGTCATTTTTTCCGACCACGGGTTTGATGCGGTGCCAATTTATGAGTTTTATCCCAAGTCCTGGTTAAAAAAAGAAGGTTACCTGCATTTAAAGGGAGGCGCAATTCAACAGTGGTTAATTCAGATAATAAACAGTTTCATTATTAAAATTCCCGGCATTTATAGATATAAATTTATTGGATTTTTTAATACAATCAAGCGCTTAATCAAGGGGAAAAATAAAAAAGAAGACCAGCCATTTAAGGTGGAACGGAGCTGGCGCCTTAAGAAAACTCAAACCGAGTCAAGGGTAATAGGCATTGATTGGTCAAAAACCGTGGCCGTCAATTACGACTTTTGGGGCATTAAGATATTAAGAGAAAACCTGGAGAGAGATTACGAAGAAGTCCGTGAAGAAATAATGGAAAAAATGAGGCAGCTGAAAGACAAAAACGGCGAAAAAATAATAAAATATGTTTGGAGGAGGGAGGAGATATTTTCCGGCGGAGATGTCCAAAAGTTTCCGGACATTGCCTACTTGCCTGCCAGTAAATTTCTGCCAACCGGCTTTCTGCCCTTTTCTATTACTAAAAAAAGGAGGGCGGCTCCCGGAGTAAGAGTTACGCCCGGGGGTCATATGATAATCAGGGAAGGTATTTTCCTGGCTGCGGGCCCGGACATAAAGAATCTGGGCGGTATCGGCGAATTGAACGTTTTGGATCTGGCTCCCACCATTTTAACCATGTTTAAAATAGAGATTCCGGGAGACATGGACGGTAGAGTTTTAAAAGAGATTATGTATGAGAGATAAGGTTATAATTTTTGCCAAAAAAATTATTTTCGGCCTGCGCCTGGGGATTGTTTGGCAACTGCTCGACGCCGTTAAATTTGAGCTAGAAAAGAGGAGCCTGCAGATAAGAGCTGGTTTAATGCCCGGCCTGCCTGCCGATAGGCATGGCAACAATCAGCTAAAAAAAGAGCTTCTTCTTTTTTACGGAAAGGACGAGCCATATCAGTCGTTTGCCGGGTCGGAACTCAAAGACCTTCCTTTTTTGCGAGAAGGGGAAGTTCGCTTTAAAATCATCAAAGAAAATCTCGGCATTAAAGGAGGAACCCTATTAGATATCGGAGCTAATTTGGGGTATTTTTGCCATAAGTTTGAGGAAGAAGGATTTGAGTGCTATGCCGTAGAAGAAAACAAAATGCTCTGCTATTTTATTGAAAAATTAAAAAAAGTTTCTGGGAGGAGCTTTAAGGTAATTTGCCGGTCAATTTTTGATTATAAAAAAAATCAGAAATTGGTTTTTGACGCGGTGCTTGCCTTAAGCGTTTTCCACCATTTCCTGAAAAGCAAAGAAAATTATTTTAAATTGATCGAGCTTTTAAAAAGAATTAAAGCGAGGGAATTTTTCTTTGAGCCGCATTTGCCCCAAGAATTTAAAGGAAAAACTTTTTATAAAAATTACACTCCGGAGCAGTTCGTTGATTTTATAATGGAAAACTCCTGTTTTAAGAAAGTCGAGCTTATCGGCGAATCAGAGGGAGGCAGGCCTATTTTTAAATTTTCTGAAAAATAAGAATAAGATCAATCCGCTTTTGAAAATTTCCGCTCCAATGGCGGCCGCAATAGCCCCCCAGATTCCGTAGATGGGAATCAGTATTGCCACGAGGCATATTTTAATAAAAGAGCCTGCTTTAATTAAGTAAAGTTCTTTTTTCATCATCTTGGCTTTGAAAGTCGTGCCCAATAAGCTTATTGGGATAGAAACAAAAGTAAACACGAATGCTTGAGAATAGATTATGGAATCAAGATACCGCGGAAAGAATATTTTATAAAAAAAGGGGATAACCGCAATAGAAATAACCATGACTATGCCGGTTAGAATGGACAGTTTCCAGAATTTTCTCATTAGATTCTTCCCGATATCTTCTTCTGATTTTGAAGCTAATTTAGGGAAAGCGAGAGATTCAACATTTCCCAAAACCCTTTCAATCTGCTCCGGGATAATCGTGGCAAAAGAATAAATCGCCAAGGGAGCCGCCCCGATTGAGTTGAAAAGAAGCAGTTTGTCCAAACGGCTGGCTATCCCCGAAACGACTCCCATTAAGCTTAAATGCTTACCATAAGAGATGGTTTGGGGATCTTCTTTTTTATTCGGCCGGAATTTAAACTTGGTCAACAAGTAGAAAAAAAAGTTTGCGAAAGCATTTGAGGCAAAATACACAATAATCAGCCATAAAAGGTTTTTAGTCAGGAAAAGAGCGGCAATTATCGCTCCCACTGAAATAATTTGGCTGACAATCGTGTATTTAACTTGAGAATTAAATAATTTTCTCCCGCCCAAAAAAGCCGTATAAATGTGCGAGGCGCTCAAAATCGGCAGAAAAACAGCCGCAATAATAAGCGGCATCGACAAGGCCTCATCGCCTTTTATCCAATAATAAATAGCGGCTGCTATGGCCGCTAAGCTTCCAATCAATCCCCACTTCAATTTAGTTTTAAATCCGGTATAAAAAGATCCTTCCATGTTGCGGGCTACGGCTTGATTGATGGCCGTGCTAACGCCGATTAGGGTTGTAATTTCCAATAGTTCTGCCAGAGATAATATATATTTATAGCTGCCGTAGATTGAGGGACTTAATAAGTTCGCGAAGGCCACGGCTGAAAAAAAAGCGATGACCATCGAGACCATTTGTCCTAAAATCAGCCAAAAACCACCTTTAGCTAAATAAATATTATCCGTCCCTGTATATTTTTGGGAGCGGCGCAAAAAAGTATAAACCCGGTTTTTAAAACGATCTGTCATTATTATTTTCTAAAAAATAACCGGAAAGTTTTTAATAAAATGCCTAAGTCTAAAATTAAAGATCTGTTTTTCAGATAATAGAGGTCATATTGAAATTTTTCTTGGCTATCCATGACCGATCGTCCGTATCTGAATTTTATTTGAGCCCAACCGCTGAAGCCCGGCTTGATTAAGTGGCGAATATGATAATGAGGGATTTCTTTCTCTAATTTTTCGACAAATTCTGGTCGTTCCGGTCTGGGCCCGACTAAACTTATTTCTTGCTTAAAAACATTAATCATCTGGGGCAGCTCATCGAGATGAAGTCGCCTTAGCCATTTGCCGATCCCGGTGACTCGAGGATCTTCCTCTTTCGCCCAAACAGGTCCCGTTTTTTCTTCGGCGCCAACTTTCATAGATCTAAATTTAAAAAGAAAAAACGGTTTTCCATCTTTGCCGATTCTTTCCTGACGATAAAGTACTGGTCCGCCGTCTCCGATCTTGATAGCCAGGGCGATGAAAAGCCAGAAAGGCAAGGTTGCAATTAATAAAATCCCGGCCAAAATTACATCTAATATTTGCTTTGTTTTGTCGTAAAATTCTTTTTCGCCCTCTTTAAGATTTTCCAAAAACCAAGTTTGGGTGACAAAAGAAACAGGAATTTTTTCGCAAATCATTTCATAAGCCCTTGCCCAGTTCATAAAATTTATTCGGGCGGGAAGGGATTGGTATAAATTTTTGACTAGCCAAGAATTCGAGGTAAGTTCATTAGGAATAATTAAAATATCGATTTTGTTATCCTGGGATTGGATTTGGGGCAGTAAATCTTGATTGGTATTCAGGGTTATTAATTTATATCCAAGATACGGCCGCGCCATAATCTCTTTGGTCAATTCTTGGCCCAGCGCCCCTTCGCCGATAATAGCCACTCTGCTTGAAAAACGGTAAGAGAATAATAAATAAAAGAGTTTTCTCCAGGCTAAAAGCAAGATTCCAAAAATTAACACGTCTAAAATCAAATTAGTCTTAGGTGTAATTCCAAAGAAAGGAATTAAGTAGAAAAAGACTATGCCCAGGCCGAGACCAGTTAACATAGCCCAGACGATTTTATTATAAAAAAGAGTTCCGACTCTAATTATTTTAAGGTCATAAAAACCGAAAATGTAAAAGATGGTCAGCCAGCAAAAATATAGGATTGAAAATGGTAAAACGTGCAAGTAAAAAAACCTCGAGTCAAATCCCCCCCCATAACTTAAAAAAACCGTTATTAACAGTGAAAGATAAAGACAGGCCACGTCTCCCCAAAAGAGAAGAAATTTCCGTAAGTTTAAAGTATTTAGCATCGAATTTATCCTACACCTGTTTACAGTATTTTTCAAATGGGTTAAAATAGAAAAACATTAATCATATGGGGAAACAATCAAGAGAAAAACAAGAAAGAAGACTGGAGTTTCAAACCGGCCTGCCCCGTACCGAACTTGTTCCGGTGCGAGGTTTAGAAAAAATTTGTCTTTCTATTATAACTTGGGGGACTTACTTGGTTTTGTTTACTCCCTTAATTATAAATACAAATTTTTTTTTCCCATTTGTCGCGCCAAAGACCATTTTTTTCCGCACGATCGTCGAAATAATCTTGGTATTTTATATTTTTTTAGTAATCAGCAAAAGAAGCTATCGCCCGAGAATCAATGCTCTAACCATAGCTATCGCCCTGTTTTTGGGAGTTTTTATTTTAGCTTCTTTCACCGGGATTAATCTGCATAGGTCTTTTTGGTCAACTAATGAAAGGATGACCGGGATTTTGACCATGCTGCATCTTTTTGCTTTCTTTCTTGTCTTAAGTAGTGTTTGGCGAAAGCAGAAGGATTGGGAAAGAGTTTTGGGCGTTTCTATTATTGTCGGGGTAATTCTTAGTGTTTATATTCTGATGGGGGATGAGGCGTCTACTCGAGGAGGCGGCACTATCGGCAACACCTCTTTTATGGCCGCTTACTTGCTTTTTGACGTATTTTTCGCTATTATGCTACTTTTGACTAAAAGAGGCCTGTGGCAGATTTTTACCGGGATATCTTTATTAATTATGGTGCCCGTTTTACTGCATTCGACGGGTCGGGGCGCGATCGCTGCTTTTTCGGGAGGATTATTTTTATTAGGTTTAGGATACTTGACGTTCTCCCGGCAGAAAACACTTAAAAGATTGGCTTTGGCCATTGTGCTGGTTTTGGTGGTTTTTGGCGTAGTCGCTGCTATATTTCAACCGCCCTTGATTAGAGATGAGGTGAATTTCACAATTACGGAAATGAATTCAAGGTTCGTGGTTTGGCAGAATGGCTGGAACGGCTTTAAGGAAAGGCCGATTTTGGGCTGGGGACCGGAAAATTTCATTGTTGTCTTCAGTAAATATTTTAATCCCTGCATGTTTTCATCGTGCGGCGGTGAAATTTGGTTTGATAGAGTTCACAATATAGTTCTTGATACTTTAGTGACAACGGGGATAATCGGTTTTTTGAGCTATTTAGCTATTTTTGGAGTAGCTCTTTATGGTCTTTTGAAGCTTGTGCCTAAAATAGGGGAAATTAAAAGAAAGAATATTTTTTTTCCTCTTGGAATGGCCGTTCTCTTACTGGTTTATTTTTTCCAGAATTTACTGGTTTTCGACATGATCAATACTTATTTGGTGTTTTTCTTGAGTTTGGGTTTTATTAATTTTTTGATTCAGAACCAGACAATTAAGGTCGAAGAGAAAGAGACGCCGGCTAGATTAATTAATCCAGCCCCGTCTTTAATTATTATTGTTGCGATAATCTTTATTTTTGGGCTTGGTAATATTCAACCTCTTTTAGCTAACCGCTATATTATTAAAACGGTAGGGTCGTCAAACATTGAAGAGGCATCCTTATTTTTTCGAAAATCTCTTAACACTTGGATGGAAAAATATGAACCCAGAGAGTACTTCGCCCAAAAGACAATCAGGGGCGGAAATCAAGAAATTAAAGACGAAGCAGTTAAAAAGAAATTTATAGAAATGTTTGATTTAGCCGAAATTGAAATGGAGAAAAGCGTCAGTGAGAATTCTTTGGATTTCCGTCCCCATCTGTTTTTGGGAGAGCTTTATCTTGCCTCATATCGTTTTAGTAATAATCAAGAAAAAATTATTAAAGCTGAACAAGTTTTAACCGAAGCTATACAATTAAGTCCGACTAATCAGCAAGGGTATTGGAATTTAGCTGAGGTTGAATTGGCTCAGGGAAAAATGAGCGAAGCGATTTCTTTTTTAAAAAAAGCAGTTGACTTAGAGCCGCAATTCGGTTATTCTCATTGGTACTTAGCTATGGCTTATAAAATTGTCGGGCAGAATCAATTAGCTGAAGAGGAGGTTCTTAAAGCCGAAACGGTGAACTCTCCCATAGATTTAAATACGGATTTAAATAATTTAAAAAAGGCAATTGAGATTGGCCTTGCCGCAGGCGACGATAAAAACTTAGTACGTTTTTATTCAAAAGCAGTCATCTTAGAGCCGAAGGATACTCAGCTTTGGGCGGGACTGGCAGCAAGTTATGCTAGCTTAGGTCAATTTAGCAACGCTAGAGAAGCCGCTCAGAAGGTGATTGAAATCGATCCCCAACAAGCCTCCAAGGTGCAAGGCTTTTTAAAGAATCTGCCACAACAATGATTAAAGCGCTGAAATTATCAATTATTTTTATTACTTTGTTTTTCTTTATCCTGCCCTTATTTGCTGAAGCGCAAGAGATTTTGGGTCAGCAGGCAGTTTTTAATATTGAAGCGTCATATGATCTTTTTCAAAGAAGCACGCTGTCGGCCACTTTGCTTAGAATTTCCCCCACAGCTTATTGGTATGTTGATACGAAATTTTGGGAGGGGTTAACTCCGGAACAACAAATAGAGATCAACCAATCGCTAAGTCTTTTAGCCGAAGAATTTGAAACTAATATTTATTCCAAACTTACTAGAACCTTTGGTTCCGAATGGTCGCCGGGTATTGATAAAGATACTAGGATTACGATTTTAATGCATCAAATGCAGAAAACAACGGGCGGCTATGGAGATACGGCTGATGAATATCCTAAAGTCCAAATTCCGGAATCCAATGAGAGAGAAATGATTTATTTAAATACCCAGCATATTAACACGCCCTATATTAAAAGTTTTTTAGCCCATGAGTTCATTCATTTAATAACTTTCAATCAAAAGAATAAAAAATATGGTGTTTCGGAAGATATTTGGCTGAATGAGGCTAGGGCCGAATACGCTCCCACCTTTTTGGGTTATGACGATAATTATGAAGGAAGCAATCTTCAAAGAAGGGTTAGAGATTTTTTAGACAAGCCATCCGATTCTTTGACCGAATGGCGGGAGACGTCGGCTGATTATGGAGTTGCTAATTTATTCATTCAGTATCTCGTCGATCATTATGGCCTCCAGGTTTTATCCGATTCTTTGGGAAAAAAAGAAACAGGCATCAAAAGCATCAATCTTGTATTATCTCAACGTGGTTTCCAGGAAAATTTCGCCGACATCTTCACTAATTGGTCGATTGCCGTTTTGATCAACAACTGCCAGATTTCAGAAAAATATTGCTATTACAACAAAAACCTGAAAGATTTTCGTATCACTCCGCTAATCAACTATTTGCCGTTCGTGGGCGAAAGCACTTTATCAGTTACTAACACCACTAAAGATTGGTCTGGCAACTGGCATAAATTCATTGGCGGCAAGGGAGCGTTGACACTTGATTTTACTGGTCCTCAAGGAGTTATTTTCAGCATCCCTTATCTGATTAATCGTTCAAATGGAGAGATTATAATTGATAATTTATCACTTAATGCTTTAAGAGGGGGTAAGATTTTTGTACCTGATTTTGGTTCAGAAAGCGTCGCTCTAACAATTATTCCGATTACTGAAACTAAAATTGCTGAATTTTTAAATATTGAACCATCGCGGACTTTTTCTTGGACAGCTTCAACAAAAGCGGAAATGCAAATAATCGTTCCCTCTCTTTCGACATTGAAGAAACCGATTACTGAAATGACTAGAGCTGAAATTTTAGCTCGGATTGCTGAAATTCAACAGATCATTGTTCAGCTTCAAGCGTTGCTTTTACAACTGGGCGGGGCTACTTCCTGCCAAAGCATTAATCAAGATTTATCTTTTGGCATGAAGGGTAATCCCCAGGTTTTATGCTTGCAAGAATTTTTGAAGAATCAGGGGACAGCGATTTATCCCGAGGGTATTATCAATGGTAATTTTTTTAACGCTACATTGCAGGCAGTCATTCGTTTCCAACAAAAATATAGTATTCAAGGCACGGGATATGTGGGCCCGGTCACAAGGGTCAAAATCAATCAGCTCTTGACAAAATAATCCTATCTGATAAGATGTGATTAGGAATTAGTGAGTTCAAAGCTCTGGTTCGACAGCACGCCTTCCTTAAGCAAGGCGTGTTGTTTTTTTAATTTAGTTTGCTATTATACAATTGGGCGGGGATACTCACTAATTTCCATGAATTGGAGTTTTTTCTCCGCCCATTATTTTTTATGATGAAATTTCAAGAAAATATTCCCTTAAAGAAATACACGACTTTCAAAATAGGCGGTTCAGCTAAATATTTTTTTGTAGCCAAGACTAAAACTAGCCTTGTGAAGGCAATTCAAGCGGCAAAGAAAGCAAGTTTGCCCTTTTTTATTTTAGGAGGCGGCAGTAATTTATTGATCTCCGACGAGGGCTACCAAGGACTGATAATTAAAACGGGAAAACCCCTATCTTCATATGTCTCGAAGGGTTTAGAATGGGCCGCCGGTATCCCCGGGACAGTTGAAGGAGCCGTCTGGGGTAATGCTGGGGCTTTCGGCAAATCAATGCAAGATGTGGTTAAAAAAGTCGAGGTGTTTGATATTAAAGATGGAAAAATAAAAATATTAAACAATAAAGATTGTCAGTTCGGTTATCGAGACAGTATTTTTAAAAAAAACAAGAATTTAATTATTCTCTCGGTAAAAATTAAAACGAGAAAAAGCAATTTAAATAAAATAAAAGAATATTTAAATTACAGAAAAGACAGACAGCCTCTAAATCTGCCTTCAGCGGGTAGTGTTTTTAAGAATCCTAAAAATTATTCCGCCGGGGAACTGATCGAAAAAGCCGGCTTAAGGGGCAAAAAAATCGGCGGGGCCCAAATTTCTAATATTCACGCAAATTTCATCGTTAATTTAAACAAGGCAACCGCTCAAGATGTTTTATCGTTGATTAAATTAATTAAAAAAACCGTGTACGGAAAGTTTAAAGTTAAGTTAAGGGAAGAAATTGTTATTTTATATTGACAAAATAATCTGCTTAATGAAATAATAAAGAAAAGGAGAAGTTTTTCCGAATTTTGATTTTAATGGTACCAACAAAGTTTTTTCTCACCAAGGGGGTAGGATTTCATCGCGATTATCTCGCTTCTTTTGAATTGGCATTAAGAGACGCCGGTATGGCGGCGTTTAATTTAGTTTCCGTTTCTAGTATTTTGCCGCCCGGTTGCAAAAAAGTTACCAGAACCAAAGGCTTGGAATTCTTGAGTCCGGGCGAAGTGGTTTTCGTGGTTTTGGCCAGAAATCACACCAATGAGCCTAATCGTCTAATTTGCGCTTCGGTCGGTTGCGCTATTCCGGCAGACAAGCAAAAATACGGTTACCTTTCCGAGCACCATCCCTTCGGCGAAACGAGCGATAAAGCGGGCGATTACGCCGAAGATTTGGCCGCTTCCATGTTGGCTTCGACCCTAGGTTTGAAATTTAATCCCAACGCAGCTTGGGACTCGCGGCGCCAAGCCTTCAGATTATCAGGCAAAATTGTGCGCACGACCAACGTTACCCAAAGCGCTCGAGGCGACAAAGACGGTTGTTGGGCTTCCACGGTGGCTATGGCCGTTTTTATTCCTTGATATTATAAATGAAAAAAAACCCCTTTCTTTCGGGCAAAAAAATTTCATCTTTAAAATTAAAGAAAGGCCTTTTGGTTTCTGAGTTGGTTGAAAATTATTATCAAGCTTATAATTCCGCGAGATTGAGCGAAGCCTGTCGGCTTTTGTCCGAAAAAATGTTAAAAATTAGAGACGACACGACGATTGGAGTAACCATCGCGGGAGCCCTAACCCCGGCTGGCATGTCCGGCCTTTTTGTTTCTATGATGGAAAAAGGCTTCATTGATTTTATTATTGCGACCGGCGCCAACCTTTATCACGATACTCATTTTGCTTTGAATTTTCCTTTATATAAAGGAACTTGGCAGATAGACGACACGACCTTATATAAGCACGGGGTAGTGAGAATCTACGACATTTTCTTGACCACCGATACTTTATTAAACACCGACAAATGGACCCAAAAAGTTTTGCTTGATCCGCATGCTCCCAGGGGCGCTATTGCGTCAAGCGAATTCCACAATTATTTAGGCAAATGTTTATTGAAAGACGCTCCCAATCCCGAGGTTTCCATCTTGGCTCAAGCCGCCAAATACAATATTCCGGTTTATACTTCTTCGCCCGGTGATAGCACTTACGGTATGGATTTAGCCGCTTATAACAAAGCGACCAATAAGAATTTAATCAAGGAGGGGTCAATTGATTTGCATATCAATCCTAATTTAGATGTGATAGAAACAACGGCCATTGTGATGGGGGCCAAAAAGAATGGTGCTATTCTGTTGGGCGGAGGTTCTCCGAAAAATTTTTACATGCAGACCCAGCCGTTTTTATGGGAGTGCATCGGAGTTGAGAAAGGCGGACACGACTATTTCATTCAAATCACCATGGATAGCCCGCAGTGGGGCGGGCTTTCAGGAGCTACGCCATCGGAAGCGGTTTCTTGGGGGAAAATCAATCCTAACGAACTGAAAGATACTGTTGTAGTTTACGCTGACGCCACTTTGGCGGTGCCGATTCTTTTTGCTTACGCTATAGAAAAAGCCAAGCCCCGTCGGAAAAAGAACCTTTATCTCAAACGCCAAAAATTAGTTTATGATTTGGAGAAAGAGGCGAAGAAAAAACCCTTAACCTGGACAGCCGACGATCTATATAAGAAGCATCAGCAACGTTAATTCACGATTTCCGAAATCCGCAATATTCAGACGGATTTCGTAAATCCAAACATCGACGACGTCCTAAGTATTATGGAAAAACCTATTTATCCGACATTAGAGCCGTTCAATTTCTTGGGACTCAATGAACAAAATTATGAAGCCGCCAAGGTGGTTATTTTTCCTGTGCCCTATAGCTCCACGACTTACTGGAAATCGGGCACCAAAGACGGTCCCCAGGCTCTTATTGAGGCCTCGCGGCATATTGAGCTTTATGATTTGGAAACTAAAAAGAATCTTGCCGAAACAGGTATTTTTACTTTGCCATTTTTAGAGCCATCCAAAAATTCGCCCAAAGAAACTACAGAACGTATTAAAAAAGTGGTGACTCAAATTTTGGGAGACAATAAATTCCCCCTGATGATAGGCGGGGAGCATTCCATTACCCTCGGGGCCATCCAGGCTTTTAAAGAAAAATTCGGTGATTTTTCCGTCTTGCAGATAGACGCCCATTCTGATTTACGAGATGAATTTGAAGGAACTAAATTTCATCACGCCTGCGTGATGAAAAGAACGAAAGATTTAGGAATTTCTATCACCCAAGTAGGCATCAGAAGTGTTTCTGAGGGAGAGAAGCTGGAAAACGCATTTTTTGCTCCAGAT